>Ga0228710_1000306_pt1 | contig 55899 bp, 26 predicted proteins | sample MedpolnodulmetaG_FD_177995 | JGI IMG/M metagenome (GOLD analysis project Ga0228710, IMG submission 177995) | Root nodule microbial communities from Medicago polymorpha collected in Santa Monica, California, United States - pink nodules | ecosystem: Host-associated > Plants > Roots > Nodule... | reverse complement strand
GCATGTTTTAGTTGATATCATTGACAAATCTCATAATCTGCCACTTTTCAACACCACTTGTTAAAACCCACACTATCTTGGATTGCACGTGTTGATATAATAAGGGTAGAGAAAATGGTTTTGGTTGTCACCAAAGTGACCAACTTCTTTATACTTGGGTTGCTTTTTTGCAGGAAATGCATTGGAGTATAATAATAACTCAGGTTGGATTAACTCACGCAAGGGCATTTTCGTCAATTCAGCTGGACGCGAGTAAAATGTGTAGGAGGAAGAGCAGAAATCTAGCTGTTTTGGGAGCGTGGGTATGCGTTTTGGTTTATTTCGTTATGTATACTCCGGCCTCACTATTTAGGGAATTTTAGCGAGTTTTTAAGTTGGTGGTGTTCCATATATATGCGGCGCCGATTGTATTTTTTTCTTCCTTTCCGCGAGTTTTTTATGCGCCTTGCATTTACGCGACGAGAATAAATTTGCCATTTCAAAAAAAATATATAAGTAAGGCATTTATGTCATACATGTGTAATTAGTTGTTGTGCCTGCCTTTAATTAAGCCAACGGATATAATTAAGTCAAATTTGCTCATAAAAAAAGTCAAACGCTATAGCTATTCTATGGCGCACAAAAGTGTACGTACATAACCAATAGTGTAGCATATCACTGAAATAACAACACAACTATGGTTCCCAGGTAGTCTACAACACAGTGACGCAATATCATATATTTCGTGCTAATACAATACTCCTTCCGGTCTCAAATATAAAAAAATATTCTTTTTTTAAGTTCATTGAATAGTTAATGTATCTGGTCTACATTGTAAAACAAATACATTAATTATTCAATGAACCTAAAAAATGAATCTTTTCTTATATTTGAAACCGGAGGGAGTACATACAAACTCAGGTTGTCTCAAAGTAAATACAAGCAAACATAAGTCCCAAACAGATCATAAACTAGATATATCAGGGCAGTCATATGCAGCAAGAAAGCAGTTGACCAATTATTTGTCTACTGCAACAATATTTCACAGAATCAAATGCATTAATCTTTGGAAAGAAACATATATGAAGCAATGTTGTTGTTATGGTATATATTCATCTAAATGAAGTAGAGAGTAGTATCCAACTACTGTAAAAGTAATACACTATTTACTTAGATGAAAGAATTGAGATAAACAAATTCAAAAAAGTATACAATATAATACTCTTTCTGTTATTTAAGCAATATTGCAAAATCTATAATGTCACCAAAACCATTGTAAAGTAACTAAAATAGAAAAACTATCATAATGAAAATTGCATTTGAAAAATGATTGGAATTCTTCTTATTTTGCTTTTCCTTGGTAATCACAAGTCCACAAATTGAACAACAGATTTTCTCAAATATCATACTCCCGATTCGCTTGTGTGATTGAGATGAAAATCATTAAGTCAGTGAGTAGCAATCAAGTAATGTATCTAATGAAATAAACTATCTTCCAACTACCACTAGACTAAAGCACCAAATAGAAGTTACAAAACCAGTAAAGAGAAATGCTCTTTTAAGTCTAAAACATTTTTGACAGATTTGTGACAAGCGAGATAATATTATGACACTGATGCTATCAAACATAAGCAAGCGGAATAAATCAAACATAAGATACTAATTCCAACAACAACAAATAACAAATGATACAATGATGACAAATTGAAGGACATGATCTCGCAGCTATTCACTTAACAACTGAACAATGTTGAAGGTTAATTTGAAGGGCGTTGAGTTTGTGTGGAATAAGTTGTTTCGCATAAATAAGTTGATTTGAATAAGTTGTTTTGAAAAAAGATATCTTAATAAGCTGTTTTGCATAAATAAGTTGTTTTTAAAAAGAAATCTTAATAAGCTGTTTTGGATAAATAAGTTGTTTTTTAAAAAAAGATCCTAATAAGTTGTTTTGCATAAATAAGTTGTTTTGAATAAGCTGTTTTTTAAAAAGAGATCATAATAAGCTATTTTGCATAAATAAGCAATTTCGAATAAATTGGATTTAAAATAACCAATAAAAAATGATCCATTGGATCTTTAAAATAAGTTGGATGGATTGGACCCATCCATATTTTTTAATGGATGGATAGAATCCAATCCATTAAAAATAAATTGTTTGACAGATGGATCGGATGGATTTTATAGTGGATGGACCGGATGGATATAGATTTGATGGATCCAATTGCCACCCCTACTTCGAACCAGCAAGAAACAAAGACAACTCGGCCGCATGTTGATCATTCAGAAAATAAGCGTGACTAAGATCCAAATGTTGTATAGATTGACACTTGGATAACAGCGAGTAAATTCCATCGATAAAGTTGGTTAGTCTAGGAAAAGGTTGACCGATGTTGAGTTTTTCAAGCAAAGGGAAACACTCTGCAATGAGTGATAGGTCGTCGTTACGAAGAAAACTGAGGTAACAAGTGAGAGAGGTCAAAGTTGTAATCTTTTGTAAAAAAACTCGCAACCCATTTGAGGGAAAGATGCGTAGACCAAAGATATCGAGCGATGTGAGTTTGTTTAATGGAAAATGAGAGATATTACAGAAAAGGTTGTTGAGGTCATGGTTGACGTTTAATAGCGAGAGACTGAGGGATTTGAGGTTGGTGAACCTTTCGAGGAGGCGACCGAGGATAGGGAGTGCTGCATTTCCGACATGGATTGAGAATCAGAGCCGGTCCGAGATAGAGAGGAACCGTTTGGATACGAAGGATACAAAATTCAAATCAACTTTAACGATGAATCTAAAGATACACTCCCAACACTCGTCAGGTAGATCTGAATGTGTTGCTGCCACGGTTTGTTGTGAAGATTTCTTCATTCTCACTGTGAGTTAGGGTTTTGCAGAGAGGGGTGAAAATTGAAGAAAGTGTGAATTGAGAAGTTGAATGGAAGGTAGGATGAGTGAAAATTGAAGAAGAAGATGAAGAGAGAGAGGTGAATTGGAGGAAAACGATGATGAAGGTTTGTTAGGGTTTCGAAAATGACATCAATTAATAATGACGATGGTAATTGGTAAAGTAATGCTTCGAAATAAAACGATGTTGTTTGTCTCTTCAACTTCTAATAGTGAAGGTATTGCAATAGGCTTATTCAATCACCCGGTCCCTTAACTTAATTGATTGTCTCAATTTGGTACAGAACAAAACATAAGGGACCAAATTGATACAAATTATAGTTAGGGGACCAAATTGAGACAATCAATTAAGTTAAGGGACCGGGTGATTGAATAAGCCTATTGAACTAACATAAATTTAGAGTAAACCATCAAATTTGTCTTTGCACCAAATTCTCAATTTGGTCCTGATTCTATTAATGACTTAAAATGGTCAATGCTTTGTTCGTTTTTTAGTTAGGTCCCTCCGTTAGTTTCCTTCAACACCGAATCAGCCGGGCCTGCGTCCTTTAACTCCAAATCAGCCTTGATTACAGCTAAAAATGGCGATTTTATTCTATTTTTATAAACGTTTGACAACGACATGGACCATTTTGAGTTATTAATAGAGTCAAGAATCAAATTGAGAATTTGGTAAAAAGACAAGGACCAATTTGATGGTTTACTTTACTCCATAAATTTATGAAAAATAGTATATTATTACAATAGCTTATATAAATAAATAAAAAGGTTAATAGTTATTTTGATTCTTGAATGTGTAACAAATAATCACAATAGTCTTTTAATGTATTGAAATTTTAAAATAGTATTTGATTGTACACTTTGTTAGTCAACTTAGTCTCTGATATTAAAGTACTTCGTTAATATTCATATTAGTACTTCAATATATTTATTTATTGTCGTATCAGTCCTTATAAAATATAAATACCTACTTATTTTCATTTCAGTCCCTGTAAGAAAAGAGTTATTGTGAGTATTGATGGATTATTTTAGCATCGGAGACTATTTTAACTAACAAAGTGCACAATCAAGTATCATTTTAAAATTTTGATAATTGAGTGACTATTGTGACCACTCTTTACAAATTCAGGAACCAAAGCGACTTTTACAAAATAAGTGTTTATGTTAATATGTTAATTAATAAATTCTCTCTAATGAAAATTAGATTATTTTAAAAATAAGTTCATCCAAAAGAGCTCTAAGTTAGTGTAACATTGCACTATGTAAGAATCTGAGTTTCAACTATGGAATAATAAACTTTAAATGGAGGCTGATTGATAAAAAAAAATGAATAATTCTTCAAAAGTAATAATTTATGAACTTTTTAAAATGAAAAGACAATTTATACATAAATTATCACTCTTTTATCAATTTAGTTTGTGAATTCTTAAATTGTGGAAAATACATCAATTTAGTCTCTAATTTACTTTCTATGGATTATGTATGATTAATGAAATTTTGAATGGATTATATATGGATGTTTAAAAATTGAAGTGTTTTGGCAATTAAAAAAAAGTTATTTTTTGCAAAAAAAATATATAAATTAAGAAATTTTTCAAAAAAAAAAATTAATTAATTAAAAAATCCATGGGTACCCATGAATACTCACGGATACCTTAATACCCGCAGGTATCTGCATAGTGGGTACCCATGAGAGAATGGAGCGGGCACAGGTATCATATTATCGAACGGGGCGGGGGACGAGTATCATACTATCCGTACTCATGGATACCCATTTACATCCTTACTCTAAACTATAATAGTTGAATAAGAGAATAGTTTAAAGATCTTTTAATTTATATTAATATTTTATAGACTAAACTGATGAGAAAGTAATAATTTAAATATTAAATTGTTTGTTTGTTCAATTTCATGATGAATTCTATACTATTTTTTAGACAAATGTTAATAAAATAGCCCAATAAATATAACCCGACCCAAATAATTATGTTAATAATATAAATACAACAGTTAAACTCTTTATTAATCTCTTTTTCACTTCAAAATTTCGAAATTTTGAACTTTCCCGGCAATAGCTTTTTCACTGCTCAACACAAAGGTTAATCTCTCTCTCTCTCTCTCTCTAGGGTTTCGATTTTCACCTCATAATCAAATCCTTCCACTGTGTTAGGGTTTCGTTCACTTCAATTTCTCCTAATTCTAATTCTCGTTTCGATTCTGTTTAAAATTGTTGATTCCGATGGTTTTCTGTTATTAATTTTACTTTTTTTTTTCTTGCCGAATCCGATTGTGCAGGTTGTAAGGTTGAAGGAATGGATCGGGTGGTTGCAACAGTGAGCGGTTACCGTGAACCCAACCGATTCAATCTTATTAAGCTCATTTCGCGTTCCGGTGCCAGTTACGTTGGAGATATGTCGAAGTCAATTACGCATCTGGTTAGTTAGTTTCTTCGTTTTCGTTAAAGAATTTAACTTTTTGATTGTTTTGTAGTAAGATTGCTTATATACAGTGTTCAGATCTAACAAAATCTAACTTATTTAATATTTTTTGCTATATTGTTAGTGATGAATTGGGAAAAAAAAATGATTTTTTCTGATAGAACTAATCATAATATCAATTTGTTCAAATTCCGCTACATATGAGTGCTATAGGCTATAGCGCTGCAATTTCACAATATTTTTTACTAAATAGTGTATCACTGAACTATAACGATTTGTTCAAATTCCGCTATGCAATAGAGTTATAGCTCCACTGAAACCTCTATTTAACAACACTGATTATAGGAGGCTGATGCTCCACATTGAGTAGTAAGCGTCTACGAGATGCTCAGTGAAGTATTGTAGTGGCTTAATTTTTTTTGTCTCCTTGGTAGCTAGCTTTTAGAAAAGAGTTCTCCAAATGTTTAGATACTTATTAGATTCCTTTAGTTTCACATCCACACAAAGGTAATAAATGGATTTTTATTTCATTGGGCATTATGTATTTAACTAATTACAGGTTTTTCATATATATACATTTGATGACATTTGTTTAATCGCATTTTGTTTTCTCGTTCTGTGTAATCGAATATTGTGATTGAATGTTCAGGTGTGTTGGAAGTTTGAAGGAAAGAAGTATGACATTGCCCGTAAGTTAGGAATATATATAGTCAACCACCGTTGGGTTGAAAACTGTGTAAAGAAAGGAAGGCGTGTCCCAGAAGATTCTTATACCTTGCAAAGGTGATTTTGTTTTCTCTTTTTTTTTTTTGCTGCCCAATTATTGTAGAATTATACCAAAAATTCATTGGATTTTATAAAATTATCAGGGCCTTTTGATAGAAAAAAGACAGCACCATGGGATTGTGTATGTTTGTGTGTGTGTGAATTTAAATGACTGTTGGAAATGCATAAGCTGCTCAATTTGCTGTGACAAGTTTTGCTTTGAGTCATGCCTGGTTTAAACTGAAATTTACTTTTACAGGTATAGAACCATTTGTAGACCTGAATCTAGTAGCTTAAATTTTAAGATAAGTTTGTTTTTGAGTGTTGTTAGTGCTAAAAGCCGACGAGTTAAACCTCACTGGTTTATGTTGTCGTATGTTCCGTATATATTATGTTATGTGATGGGCTTCTCTGTGTGGAGTCTGAGTTTGCTGAAGGTTGTTTTGTAGTTTGAAGTTTGGCATCATTGACCTTATTAACAAGTAAGACGGTTATTTTGATTGGAGTCCATGTTACTGATGCTTCCCTTTGTTATAATCTGCCGTATCATTATTATTTTCAGTGGACATGAAGTAGGGCCATTATTAATGGAAGTTCCAGTCAATGTTCAAGCAAGTACCTTATCCAAGAATAAAGTGGTCAGAGGCAGATCATGTGATATTGTGTCCGAAAGGCAAAATACTGACTTCAGTTCCGGGGTCTGTGGAATTTCTGTTTTGGAAGATTCTTCTTTACTGAAACAGGTAACAACAGGCTTTTTGCTATTTCTGTTCCCCTCTAGCTCCTCCTCAATCGTTATATGTTTTTTTTAAGAATTCAACCGTTATATGCAATGTTCATTTTCGTGTTTCCAAGCATGTTCTGAATTCTGATTCATAAGTATGTTGCTTAGTTTTCTGAATAGGGCTCAGCTTTCAGGAAGTGATATGTGGTGTAATTAATACTCATGTTAACAGTTAATGCTTAACCATTTTCTAAACTTGTTATTTATGCATGTGTGTCTTTAGGTGTAATAACAAACATAAGAATTTTTTTAATACCATAAATAGAAGGGCATTACAATCCTGTAGGTGCATTATGTTATACAATGGACCAAGTAAATGAATTATGTTTATGTTCTTCTGGATTCTCCGTTAATCTTGTGTCTCTACTTTCCTTTTTTTAAGCATGGGGAGTCAAGTTCATATCCTCCTAGACTGTCAAGAAAAGGTAAAAGAAATAGAGGAAATGATGTTAGTACCACGGCTAGACATTCTCGTAAAGGAAGAAGGGTTGTGAAAAATGATGGTGAAGTGTCGATGGCCCCTATAATTTTAGATTTAAGCACAGACGACCAGCTTTGCGAAATAGATTGGCAAGACACTGATGCTGCAGCTACATCCACCCTTTATCGCCATGTCAATATTGACAATATTCAAGAAAATAGTGAAGGACTTGATGCTGGACTATCTAGTCAAAGTAGAACTATCGATGGAAGTTCAGATGGCATTGAGCAGAGCCGAGATTCAAATCATATATCTACTCTCAGAAATTCAAATTTGTTTATAGAAGACCCCCTTCCTCTGACACAAACATCAGCAGATTTATGTTCCAGTGCTGCTGAAAAGTTCCCTGATGGTGATGTGGTTGATAATTTTGATGACTCCCCTACTTCAAATGAGTTGTCATGTGTTATATGTTGGACAGATTTCAGTTCAACAAGGGGGATTTTGGAGTGCGGACATCGGTTTTGTTTTTCATGCATCCAGGGTTGGGTTGATCGCAGAGTATGCCTTTTTTCAATATCTTTTTATTATTATACATCAAAGCCTATTAATTGATTAGTATAGTCTTGTCTTTTCTTATGCTGGCTATTTTCTTTTGAATGAATTTGAAAGTTGGTTATATGTTTTATTATCCTTTCATTCTTACCGAAAAAACATAATTCAGCTTTTATTCAACCAATAGTAATTTGGTTTCTGTTTTCTCATTGGGATTTTGAGGCTCCACATTGCTGACATTGTTAGGCCTCATTTTATTAGTTGAATTGAATTGTTATACAAATACAAATATGGCTCCCTTTAGTTGTTTTCAAAAGTGTGTAGTTATAGAGTTTAGTCATAACTCCTTTTTAGATTTCTGATGTGCCATCAGTTTTTGTCAAATAATTGCTTATGTTTTCTTTACATAGCTGATGGCACATGGGACTTGACTTTATTAAATGTTCAATTACATCAGCTATGGCACAAAACTCACCATCATGAAACTTAAATGACTTTCAAATAAATTACAAGCTTCTCATTCCAGTACATCTTCGAGTTTTAACTGTGAAAAGATGTTTTAACATTTTAGCTTTATTTCATGTATATTTTTCCAACCTAATGCTAAGAGAATTTTGTTGTTGCTGTAGTATTTTTGTTTATTTTAATTTTCCCTTACAATAGGTTATGGTTTATATATGGAACTTTGAATTGAATATGTAGAACTCATTTGACAGTCTTGTATAGCTTTCCTCTATAGATGTCATTTTCAATGTTTCTTTCATTCTCATTATTGTTTTTCATATTTATAGAAAGCAATGGGGAAAGTTTCAAACTGTCCTTTGTGCAAGGCAAGTATTATGAAGATCATGAAAGTTGAGCATGCAGACACCACTGATCAAAAAGCATACTCCCAGACAATTCCATGTGATTACACTAGCTCAGATGTTTTTATCCCCATTGATCAAGAATTTCCAGACAATAGCTTAGAGGTATGCTTATCTGTATTAAACTATATTTATTGTTGGCGTATCCTTAATTTTTTTTTTAATATTCTCATACTAGTTTAAAATTTAAATCAAATAGTAGTACTTATGCATTTAATTTTGTGAATGATGAATATTTGGATAAGATTCTTTCATTCCAACACGAAGAATGAAAACCAAAGAAAAAAATTTAGAGACCAAAACTAAAATTTGCTCATTTTATGGGACAAAAACATATTTAACCTAATATTTTATTCAACAATGCACTTCTGATAATACGTTAGAATAACTCATTAATCTTTATTGTACACATTTTGGCTGGAAGTTTATGCATTACTGGAATATAATTTGTGTCATTTTGTGACTTGTATTTTGCTTATACAGTCCTCAGGTGCTTGTGTAATTTGCGGTGGCCGGGAACCAGAAGATCTACTTGAGAATTGTGATGTTTGTCGATGTCGAAGAATTCATTCTTATTGCATGGACCCTCCATTACGACCATGGACATGCACTTCCTGCAAGGAACTTCGAATGCTTTATCGTAACCGCTTATATTAGTAAGCACTTTTGTATCCATCCCTTACTACGACTCATGGAACACCCAAGTGTTTGGAGTTAAATGATGTTTTAAGAATATCGCTAGTATGAAGTTTGTTGTACTTGTGATTGTGAGGATAGCTTTCACATGCTGTAAAATTCAAAGCAAAACTGTAGTATTTTAAGTGACTTCAAATTGTCAACATCTGTCGATTCAATTTGATTATCTGTTTAGGAGTAATCTCGCCGTGTGATTTAACATGAGTTGAGAGAGTTCAACTGAACTTTCACTTTATAATTCTGTTCAATTGTAAGCACATGACTGTTGAAGTGGAACATCACTAAATAAAGGTGACAACATAGGCATCCTTTATATATGTTAGGTTCTCCATCTAAATCTAAATGTGTTGGATTCATGAAAAATACTCACATGTATTTATTTATAATTATAATATCTAAATATCAGAATTGAATCTGATAGTATCATTGTTGCCTCGACTTTGTTCACGGATGCCTTCAATGATGCTCTTACTCTGAGGCAATAGAAGTCTGAAAGACGAATAAACTTGTTTGCAACTTTGGCCTCAATCTTGTGATTGAATTGGAATATCAGTCCCTTGTTCATGTTCTCAACTCAAGGAAGTGCCTCGGATTGTTGAGTGCAAGTGATAGTCAAACTCTTACAAGGATATTCTTAGATGCATTGTAGGCATGCTAAACGATTTTGCCGCCAATCTAAAAATACATGATTTAAATTTCTACCCCTTCTCCCAATGAATTAAAACCAAGGCATGAACTTTATATATGTTCCACCAAATACCCAACATTTAATAGTTCCCTTCTAAAAAGATTATATTTATCGTATACCACATCCCCCAAGTAGTAGCAACCAAATAATGTGATTATAGCTTATTGATGTTGTAACAAGAGTGAGTTATTGATCAAATTGAAAAGGAAAAAAAAAACTATTAGTGAGATAGAAAATTTCATTAAAAACATTGTGAGTTATTTATTAATTTTAAATTTTTTAGTTGAAAATGTCAGTCATTTTTTTTTATATATACTTTTGGTATTTTTGTGTGTGAATTGTGTATTCATAATAACCAATTAATCAATTGAGTCGAGTAGGACCATAATGGATGACAAAATATTGTTTTCTTCTTATAATTGAATTCGAATTCATAACCTCTAATTAAGTTGGAATAGACTCAAACAATCATATTTTAACTACTCTCGTGTATTTCAGTATAATTTTAAATTATAATTTTACCGGCAGAGCACAATTTAGAATGATAAATATCCTCCAAATCTTTAAGACAAAAGCTTTTTCTGTCACTGAATATTTCCCCCCCTGCTATATATCTTTGACAAGTCATGTTTTTAATAAGATGTGTGGTTGGTATGAATATATCGACAAAGGCATTTGAATGAAACATTTATGCAAAGTCATTTTCTTTCCAAAGTATCTTTGTGCTTCCTTTGAACTTTCTTTTTCATGTGCAGGTATTTGTTTTTATCAGAAACCACTTTGTACATGATCTCCATACCACATTAATATTGTGATATATTTGGTTTTGAACCTGAAATTTTCCATTTGTGTGTCTATATCATCAAACTAAAAAAAGTGATTATGCTCGTTTTGTAGAAATTTAATATGTTTCTATATCATCAAACCAAAAAAATCTGAAAGAAATTAGCTTCATAATAATTGGGCGGATCAAAAATAGAAAAGGGACATGAAAGTTAATTTTGGAAATAAATCTAAAAGAAATGAGCTTCGTAACAATTGGTCAGATTGTAAATCACGTGTTTTTACCTCAATGACAAATGTCAATATTGTTAAGCTGCATATCTTAATCAAGATGAAAACTCATCATATTTTTTTTTTTTATAAGTTAAATCAGTCAATTGAAATTGACAGTTAGGGGAATCGAATTAAATACCTTAAGGAAGAGCACATTTCGATCTAAGTCAACACCACCAGCTCAACCAAATGGATTGTACCATATCGTGATTATGTTTGTGTGAATTTCAGATCATATTATACTTCGTCTAACAAAAACATGTGTGCCTAAACGAGTAGTAAATGAGAACCATTAAGATTATTTTTTTATGTATATAATAAGGATAATTAAGAAGCTGATAAGAATTTATTTTTGTTAGCTTATTAACTAACAAATGTACATTCTTATTAGCTTCTTTGTATTTTTTATTCTTCAAAAACAAAAAGTATTTTTGAAATCGATCATGCACCTACAATTATGAAGACTATTATTTCGAGTCAAAGCTACATTACACAACGATCAATTCTCTTTCAAATAAGTTTTAATTCCAAACACTCTGGTTCAAAAGAACCAAATATTTTATAAAAAAAAGAAAAAAGAAAGAATATTACCAAAAAATTAGCTAGATAAGATTTTACTTTTTTATTTCAATTTTACTTTATTTGGTCCTATAAATTCTTATGTATGAAAATACTCAGAAATATTCACACAACTATCCAAAAATAAACATCACACATGTTCCTCACACAATATCCAAATACTAGTGTTATATTCACCACAAATATGTCATGTCAACTAACACTTGGTTAGATTGGTTCATGGTGGATGTTACCAACATCTCTTTGAAACAACATAGGATGAATCAGCTACAATCATAATTTATTAAAAAAACAAGTTCTAAAACCTAAAGCATCATAAGACCAAAGTTTTGGACTTAGGTGAATCAGCTACTTTGAGAGTCTCTTCAATGAGCTTTTTGGCCTTCCTGCTCCTTATTTCCATTCTCATACTCTCACTCTTCTCCACCTTATTATATTCCTTCTTTTTCTTCAATGACTTTATTTTAGCTTTTATAGTCATCACCACCTTTTTTAGCCCCAACATTGTTGATTCTGCTCACAAATGAAAGATATTTTTAGTTTCTTCACTCATTGCACAAATAACAACAACAATAAGAAGAAAAAGAAGAATGACGACTCAAAAGGAAGAGAAGCAAACCCTTTTAAATATGAATTAATTTGTGAAATTTTTGAACCCTTCTTTGGTTGTAGACGGAAATTCCTCTTCTTATAAGAGAATGAAAAATATATGGTTAGGGTGGAAGAAGTAGCTGTGTGTTTTCTTGTTGTCGTTCCAAGTGGATGAATGGAAATTAAGGATTTGCATATATGTTATGGGGTTCAAGTAACAAAATATGTCACTTTTATGGTATTTATTTTAAGTATAATTATTTTCACTTTCATATATTTTTTCTAAAATATCAATTGAATGTTAAAAGTTGTTTGGATATGAAAAGGAAATGAGTTAAAGAAAGAGTGTAAAGATTATGTATTGATATAGTAGTGTCAAAAATGTGTTAGGAATAATTGGAATATGAGAAAAATAAAATAAAAAACTTATCCTTCAAAAAAAAAACTTATAACTCCAAAAATATTGGTGATATACATGGCGGAATCCTTATCTTTCCCAACTCCACCATATCATCCCATACATGAATAGAGTTAATAAAATAGACCGGACTAATAGGCCGATCTATTAATCCATATTTTGAGTCAGACCTAACTTAAATATATTCGGTCTTTTTTTTTTTTTATAACAAATTTGGTCCATATAAAAATTTATCTAGAACAGATTAGCCCATCATGCTTTGGGCTCGTCTAGTATCAACATTTTCATTTAATTTTTGTTAAAAATACTACATTTAAAAAAAAATGTAAACTTAATAAAAATGAATAAATTTAGTTAAACTTTTAAAACTTATAAATCACTGATTTGATTCAATTGAATGAATAAATCTAGAGTTCAATGAATATTCAATGTTAATGTAAAAAATATTTACACTTCTATGTATTTTTATTTTTTTAGTTAATACACTTTTATGTATGTTCAATCATATTTTAGCAAATCGGTAATTATGAGGAACTAATATATAAAAAAAAACATAAAAAAAGTGAAAAAAAAGGGACGAGCTAGTTCGGCACATGATCCACATAGATCGGGTCAGTTTCTAGAATATGTGGGCAATTAATAAATGGGTTGGGTTGAGATGGTCCATTTATGCAGTAGAACCTCTGGACCGGACCAGCCAATTTAACAACTCTATATATGAAGTCATGGAAGGATCCGAAATCAGACTATATAGCTCATGTGGGTCCAACTATAAAAGTAAAAAAAAATTGCGTTCAATAAATTTATATCAAATTTCATACTAAATAATTACATTTATATGCTTCAAAATTTTAATTATATCATCAATCTATCAAAATATACACCTCTCATGCATGTCACAAAAAATGAAATCTTCACAAGAAAATCTATAGAACCCAAAAATAAAGAGGAAACAAAAGAAAGTATTAAAGGAGAAGTACTTCAAAATATAAAAATGAAATTATAAAACATGAATCGATTGAAAGAATTTAGAAAGAAAGAAAGAAAAGAACTCACATTCGACTATAGAACTTGCAATGAGAAAGAGAGGAAACAACCTTCAATTTTCTTGGTTCCAAAATGTGAATCCGGTGAACGGGTTTTGTATAGTAGGTTATGGAAAGTTGTTTAACCGATTTAGATTTTTAAGAGGTGGCTCAGGGTGGCTAAAAAGTGGGTGGAGTGGATGGTCAAGGGTTTGTAAAGAGATGTCGATGCGGGGAGGGGGAGAGAGAGAGAGAGAGAGCAAATGCAAGAAGAAAGTTGAAGTGAGAGGCGTCACCTTGTTGATGGTAATGGGGAGAAAAGAAGAAGTAAATCCAACGGTTCGTTTTCAATAGTCAATGGCTTACATTGATTCTTTTAATTCATTAATGCTTTTTTTAAAAATAAAATAAGGAATTAGCGAGGAGTGGCCACTTGTTTCTTTTTGGACATGAGTGGATTTATGAAATCAAAAGTCAATTGAAACGCTTGTGAACACTACAACACTTAAAAACGTTTTGGTAGAGAGCATGAATAGAAATAAAAAATATATTAATTATTGAATTTAAAACGTTAGTAGAGTCTGACCTCCATGTTATACATGTAGATATGTCATGGGTAAAGTCTATCAATTGAATTGTATTCAATTCAAATTATACACTCTCTTGGGTTTTATATACAAGAGAAAATTGAGTAAACAAAAGTTGATGTATATGATACAGAATAAAATAAACCAACTTTTGTTGATTCAACTTTCTCTTTTATATAATACCAGATGGAGTCGTTAACTAATGAAATTACAAACAAAGGTTCAATTGCTTGAATTCAATGTTTGAACTTTTGATGTCATAAAAAGTATTAATATTCAAGTTAGCCAAGCACCAACTAGTTTTGAACGATTTTGGAATATTCAAAGTGATTTTATCATATATTTAAAGTTAGTCAAACACGAACTTATTTTAGACGAACCTACATGTCTTGTCTTGATAAAGGTAATGTGTTCAAATTGGATCATCATCTTCCTTTTATTTTCTTCTGCTTCCTCCTTCCACAATTTATCTCTATCTCTCTCTTGATATTTTTTTCTCTATCTTGATCTCTCTCTAAAATTTAGAGAGAAATAAATATAACTTGTGAAGGAGAGGGAAGGAAAGAATGAGGATCCAAAATAGAATGTGTTTGATGAGTAATGTAAGTTTTGAATTGTAGTTTTACATGACCATTTTTGCTAAGTCCACCTATTTTGTGATTAGAAAAGGTGATGCAAAAACCAAAAACAAAACTCAATAATATCCAAAGCAAGTGTATAGAGGTTTTTTTTTCCTGCTTTGTGTGAACTCAAAACTGCATTGATACCCTTGTCTTATTTTCCTCTCTTCCCAAAATAAAATTTCAAAACACAATGCTTCTCTTTAAATAAATAAATAAATACAATAGTGAAAAATAAATTATCCTCAGAATAACCTTAGAGTTCGACATTCTCATAAAAAACACCATCTTTGACATAAATTCTTGGCATCCGATTGTTTTTGAAAAACTAACTTTTATTCTACAAAATTCAATTGTTTGGAATGAGATTTTAAAAGAAAAAAAATTGAACACTTAGTTATGACTAAATATCTTTTGTATGAAAATACCGGATTTGAATTCTCTTGAGTTTTCTCCATTTTCAATCTCCACTATTAAAATACAACAACAATTTTTCTTTATAATTTAATTCTCAATTTCTCATTCATGTTTGATGGTTGATATTCCACAGGAAAAAAACTTGAGAAAATTTTTCAATGGAAAGAATTCAAATCCGAAAATATCACATTCCAGACTATTAAAATTCCTAGAATCTAGGAAAATTCAACTATTTTGGAAAACTCAAAATGTTGAGTATTCCTGGACTTATTCGACGATAGTATTAAATTCAATTCATTTTGAGTATTCTAATTTGCATTTGCCGTTATGAAGAGAAAAATTCAATATTTTTTTTGCAAAAAATATGAGAAATTAATTTGGTTTTGATTACTTTATAGGTTTTTGTATTGTTTATTGTTTGTATTTTATAAGTTTATGGGGGTAAGGGGAATAAGTGTGGGGGTAAAGAGTATAGTTTATTGTATTATCCTTTGTTTGGACCTTCTTCGGCTACATAATGAGTTAGGTTCAGTATATTTCTTTGAAGGGAATTACTTTTCCCACCCTATGGGTTTCCTTGCGCGCCCTATTTTTTCCAAAAATGCCCTTGATGTTTCCGGATTTCGTAATCCGGAATGGTGTTTTCCTTTGTTAAAGGGTGAAAAAATGAGTTACGAATTTTTCCAGATTTCGTTATCCGGAAACTTCATTTTTCCGAATTTTGTAATCCGGAAACTTCAAAAAATAGGGTGCACTATATGATTTTTTCAATAAAATAGGGTGTTATTGCTAGGATTCTTGGTGCTGCTTTGGTTGTTCCGGATTTTATGTATGGTTTAGCTGTTACAGTTTTGTATTTAAATCTTCTATGCAGAGTTGCAGCTTTATCAAAGGAATCACATGTATCAGTGGAGGCTTTCTTAGTTGTTACTGTGAGCACTAAACCTTACATAATGAGATTAATGAACATCAGAAATAAGCAAAAACCTAGTCTTGTCACTCATGACTTAAAACCGGTGGAAGCATCACCATCACTGCATGATTAAAATAATTACAAACTAGATATTCAGGTTGTAATTGAGGGTCATACTATGAAGTGTAGCAGTATGTTTTTCTATTATTGCATTGCAGCATACTTGTTTCATTTGCGTATATGCCCATGTTATGTTATAATGTAATAAATACCATTGATGAAATTTGTTAAAACTATTTTAAGAATTAATGTTGTCGAACAATGTTAATAAGTGTTGTCAATATTTTATACTAATGCCCCAAAATATTTGACATAAACATTCAAACATGTTGATTATAAACATATGTTATGTTCCAACGTTTTCTTTCATAGAAGAATAGTATAGTTTACCTTTCATCTCCCCAAATGACATTAACTTGCAAAATAGGAACAACCAAAGCAGCACCAAGAATCCTAAAAATAACACCCTATTTTATTGAAAAAATCATGTAGTGCACCCTATTTTTTGAAGTTTCCGAATTACAAAATCCGAAAAAATGAAGTTTCTGGATTACGAAATCCGGAAAAATTCGTAACTTATTTTTTCACCTTTTAACAAAGGAAAACACCATTCCGGATTATGAAATCCGGAAACGTCAAGGGCATTTTTGAAAAAAAAAAAATAGGGCGCGCGAGAATCCCATAGGGTGGGAAAAGTAACTCCCTTCTTTGAAACTGCTCATTAGGCCCCTTCAATGGCTCATTAGGTCCCACCAGTTTGTAACTTCTGATCATTAGTGTTAATGAGTTATATACCAATCCAAGATTAGAACTTAGGAAATAGTTTGTCCTAAACACAGAAGCAGAACACAACAAAAATGGTATGTGATACACTGCTTTGTCGTAACACACTTAAACATACTTACACAATTAACACAAAATTTATTCAACATAATTAAATTCAAACACAAAGTACTTATACACATTCAATTTAAAAATCATTCAACATTTGCCCAAATTCCAATAAAAAAAAGTCATTAGAGTGTTTAGAGTCATCTAAGTCATTGGAGTCATAATTGTTATTGTATTAAAAATACCAATACACATCATTATTGAGAATTAGGTGAAAAAATGAAACTACATATAAACTCATCATAGTCATTAGAACATTCTCCTCCTAAGTGTGATTTGATACTGACTGGTCGGCTCTGTTTCATGGAAAATCTGTTGCAGAGTACCATATATATGTGGGTACATGTGTGTGTGTGTTTGGATCAATTGACACCATGATGTCAAATTAAATAATATCATCCACCATATTACAACATCCACCATTGGATTGAAAGCTATTATCACATAGGTCATGTCTACAAAATTTGACATTAATTGGGCATCATTTCCTATGTAAACAAGATACATAAAAATTAACATGTTTGATAAAAGTTCATAAGACATTAATACTGATGCAACTCATTGACATATCAAATGATATTCGATTAATGTTAAATTATGTAGACATTATCTTTGTTATAATAACTTTCAATTCAACGGTGTATCTTTAATATATTTATGTGGTAAAGAATTATCGGAGGTGTCATATATTAAGTTTGACATTATGGTGTCAAGTAATCATAATCAAACACACACACATATCGTCCTAAGTGGTACCATTTTACATCTCAATATACCTAACCAGCCTGCATATTTACAATGTATCTAAAGTCTCATTGGGATTCCCCTCCTCTATTTGACGATCCACATTTGCTGGCCTAGGCAGATATTCCTCGACTGGAGCCACTAATTGAGATGAGATACCCTATAGAATTAAACAATGTAACCTGATACAAATTAATAGGGTGTCTCCACATATACATGTCTTCAAGTATAACATTCAATAAAAAAATCTTAGAATGCCTAGTATATCTGAAAGATATTAATCTCTAGTACGACAAAAGGATGCCTCAGAATGATCTGAACACGTCTATATTCATTGCACTCTTTGAAAATTGATGATAAATCATCTTGAAACCTCACTTTATTTACCAAGAGTACCAATATATGTCTTCGAGCGAACGTGTCCGATGATGGTCGTCATAGGGGTTGAGAGTCACATTGTTCACCTCTAGGCAATCAAAAAAGGTCCTACAGTTATCCGATGACTTTTGGTCCTTGCCAGGAATGTACCACATTGCGTGCAACCTCTCCAAGATATAATTAGGTCGATATCATATGGATATATATAACAGAAAAATGCTACATAGCCCTCTCCCTAGTGCACTATCCAACTATATGACTTTTGTGTTATGATCCTCAAAATTTTCCAGCAACCAACTAAATGTGATATGAGAATCCTTCAATCTCTCACGCTCACCATAAGCATCTTCGATGTCAAACCAAGCAACTCATTAAGCAAAGGAACACCCTCTTCTTTGGACATTCATGATTGATGGCTCATCACCTTACCATGGATAGACAAGTGCATAAGACATGACACATCAATAATTTTGATGGTCATTTCACAAATAAGAAAGTGAAAGTTGTTGGTCTATTTATGCCACTTCTCTATCAAAGTCGTACATAGGTTTTGAATAATATGAGTAAATGGGGTCTGAAAAAGCGAACTAAGACAGTAGCCTCCACCATATTTAAAAGTTGTGTCAGATGATGTGACTGTTTATCCATGTCAGTTATCTTCATCATAGTGTTTATGCATTTGAGATGCTTATCACATCCTTACATAACAATGAAACAAGATTATAAATGTAAATCATCATGACATATCAATCTGAAAATAGCAAAGAGGTTCAAAATCTAAATCGCGATAAGAGTTAAATGAATCGAAATTAATTAAACTACATAGAAGAACATATATCAATAATGTATTACAACATTGTGCAATCTCTAAAAAAAACAAAATTATATTTATTTTAAAGTTCAAATCAAAATTAATGTACTCACTTCTTCCACCTATATTTTGACTGCAATATGCGACTTAACATTATGCAGTAACGAACAATTAGAAGTTCGACCACCTTATGCCATATGAACATCCCTCAGTGGTGATGGTGGTGGTGGTGGTGGTGTGTCTTTTGGTGGTTGTGTGGTGTCTTTGGTAACTTATCATGCTGCTCATACTTATACTAAAGTACAAAATGTGATGCCTCTGAAGCCTGTGAAGGCTATAAGGACATTGAAGTGGTGGCCTCGATGTTGTGTATAACTCACCTATGACTACCCAATTTAGGAGGAGGATTATTTACAACAAGATCTCCACGTGAAAAGATATGCTGGACCGGCCTGTCGAATCTCAACCTACCAACATTGTCACCCATATCTACAACAACCAACAAAAAAATCAATTAAACATTCTTTGAAGCATTTCATCGAACATCTAAAGCACAAAATAAACATAAAATTTCATTGTGTATTTCAATTCTTAAACTAATACATTGCTCTAATACTTAATTTAAACTATGTTCACATTAAAATCAACCTTCTAATTGATCAAGGAGTACCCACATAACTAAAAAATATTCAAATTCACAATCATATTTTCCAACTTCAAAAACCCTAACATATAAAATGAGAAAGAATGCGTAGGCTTAGATATTTTTAACACTTATTTGTAGTTTGAGTTTGATTTGTTGCATGAGTTTGACGAACTTTGTTGGGGTTTGATTTGTTGGAGCAGGGAGAAAAAGTGTAAGAAAATGGGTTTGAAACAAAAATGGTGTTTTTTTTCCAGTATACATTAGTGTGCATCGAAGCGTAACTCCTGAAATTGATTGACTGAGAGATAACTTCCAAATAGTTCGGAAGTTATGACTTGAGGGGGTACCATACTTTTAGTAGTTTCAGGGGCATGTGAGCAATTGAAAGGCCTAATGAACAAATTTATATCCCTTTTGGACATATCCATCAAGCCTACATTATAGAAGGCCCAACTTTTCTATTTGTGTAGATGACATTCTTGTTTGTAACGCCAACCGTATCGATATAGTGATATATCTTATTTGTGATTTCACTATTACGCTTTTTAAAAATAAAATAACTAAGCTTATTGTTTCTAAGACTTAGCTCAACTTATAATATTAATATAGTTTGACTAAACACCTTTACTCAATTTTGAATCTAGAATATTGTAGTTGTTGATATTGTTACCAGCCAAAGGAAAAGAGACGCTTATTGAAAGAGAGTTCTTATAATCTAACTTAATCAAATAAAAAATTGATTGGTTTTACGCTTGATATACAATCAGAGGCACAAATACAAAACAGAGTAAGACTCTTAAGAATTAGGATTTCTAAGATATGAACTTAGTAAGAAATTCTTAAGTGTCAGCGTAAGGGTACATGTTCATATTTTAGAGTCTTGCTTTGTTCTTCACGTCTTCAACTCCTTATATAGGAAATGATTTGAGAGACGTTGGAATGTTGATGCAAATAAAATTATTTATTTCATTTCTTTTGTCCTTGAATTTTGACTTAGCACGTGATTCAGAAGAAGACAAATTGTACTTGGTCATAGGCTGAAAACAACCCTTCTTAGAAGAAGACAAATCTGACGTGGCTTCTAGGTTCTCAGAGTCTGGATACCACAAAGTTTAGATGAATCAAGGTCTGGGTGACACAGACTCTATGAGAATCAGAGTCTGATGACCCAAAGTCTGGTCTTCATTAGCTTCTGTGTGACTTCTTCACTTCTGATTACTTGTTTACTTTTAATTAACCTTTCTTCAGATCTTCTATAAAGTCTTTAACTTCTCTTGTGCTTCTGATGCTCTTATATATGTTCAGACCTTAATAAATTTTAATTTATGGTCCTGTAAACATAAACATATATTACTATTCCATTTTTTCTTCATTACTTTGTTATCATCAAAATTTCAGAGGCATTGTAGAAATCCAATTTTGTTCGAACATTTTTTTTTCTTTTTTCTCTTTTGTAAAAAAAAGGCAATATATTATGACGATAGAATTAGATGTTTGCGTAAAGTTATTTTTGATGAAATAAAATAATTCATATTTACCCTTTTAAATAATCAATTAATACTACTATATTAGTTGTTCCTAATTGGCCTCTTAGTAAGCGTTAAACAACACATATTTACCCCAAAATTTATTCTCTTCCCCTTTTTCCTTTTGAGCCGTCACCAAAACCCTAGTTTCTTCTCATTCATCTACTAAAGAAGGGTGATTTATGGTCAATTTTAGACCCAAAATCACCCCTCTAACTTGTTTTTCGATTTCCATTTTATTGAAATAAGTGATTTTCACATCTATTTCATTTTTCTTTTGTGATTTCGTCGTCTTAGTGTGACGTTTGTTTTGTTTGTCATCTTTGTGCGACGTTGTTTGTCTTTCTTGTTTCATTCAAGTTTTTTTTTTCAAAACTTGGTATTTGATCCAAGGACCGACTAATCCAAGGGGACCAATCCCACCGCCACTTGCGAGGGCCTCATTTAAAGTCAGATTAAGCTCTGTATGGACTTAGCCCATCGAAATTGGCACCAGAGGGAATCAAACCTGAAACCTTTGGAGGAGCAAACTCCAAGTTCCCAAGCCAATTACTAGACCAACCTCAAATGGGTTTTTCGTTCAAGTATTTGTTCGATTCAGATTGTCAGATTAGCTTCAATCTAGTGCATATCAAATCAATGACTTTGGAGTCGTCAACGTCGCAGATCCGGAGACATGAGTATTCCAAATACTTAAATATAGTCATATGTGTAGGCTTTAGTACTTTGTCGTTTTATGCTATTCATATGGATGCTGTGAGTTTGTTCAGAGATTCATCCTTTTTATTTTACCGAATTTTCATTATATCGATGAACACTATCAATTTGAATGAATGAATATCGTTTGTTTTTGTAAAAAAAATAAGCGTTAAACAACATACTCACTTTTGATTAAAAAAATAAAATCAATAAAACATGCTCACAGCACATACATGATACATTTATACTGCTAAGACATCATTATCTGTATTAGATCGATTCCACACACTTTCTACTAGTAGCATTTTTCTGTATCGATATGCATTTTTTCTAAAACTGAGTTATGTCGGTTCTACTCGTGGCTTCGTGGATCTATTCTCTACTAAGATACTCATACATTATTTTTATTTTTTTAGTTTATTGACTATAAATTTACCTCTTAAAATGAATAAATGGAGAATCTAAGATTCAAATCCGATATATGCATATCGTAATATTACTACCAACTAAAATATGTTCTTGAGGATTCTATTACTTATTATTATTTAATAACGTATAACAAGATGGATGAACAAATTACAAAGATTAATCTTACACCAACATCATACTGTTTAATATTATTTTACACGATACATATTTTATAAATTTGATACTTAGTTATAAGTTTATATTAAATATATTTTACACGATACATCATACTGTTTAATCTTCTTTCCGCTAGTCTTACTAAAGTATTTTCATTTGTGACTTATATGAATAAAAATAAAGTCATATAGTACATATTAATCTTTCAATAATATTTTTGCTTAAATAAAAAAAATTCAATAATATTTGACATTTTTAAGTTAATTTTTAGTATTTAATATTACATTTTAAAATAAGTGAAGTTAATTTTTTAGAATTTAATATTAAATTTAAAAATAAGTAAAATCTTGTATTTTTCTATAAGTTGTTTTTAGGGAACAAAATATGTGTGCAGTTTTTATAACTAAAGAGGGGTCACATGCAAGGTGTTATGTTCACTGTAATTGCCCTCCTAAAAAGATAAACTTAGAACTTAATTTCTTCTCTCCCTCTTTTTTTCTTTTTTCTTTTTTTCCCCTACACTGTAACACTATAAAAAAAAAAAGTATACACGGACCATATAAATGTTTTATATAGACTTCAATCGTATCATACTATTATCCTGTCAAAAATAAAATAAAACGATAGCATATTATAATACCATATTGCGATATTATTCTTTAAATCAATGCATAGCAATTTATATACAGAACCCATTTAGGTTGATTTCGTTGTATTAACTTGAGACGAGATTCAGAAGTGTGTTCCTCCTCAAAACATTTTGAGGTAAATGAGTTGACATATGAGAATTATAATTTTAAAATTATATATATATATATATATATATATATATATATATATATATATATATATAAAAAATATATTTTTTGCATAATAAATTATTTCTAAATTAATTTTACTAAAGTCTACTTTGTTGCGTTATAAAAGAATATTTCTGTGTCTAAAACTGAGAACATCACAAAGGGTGAGATATCATGAATCATGATACCCAATATTTAAGTCTATTAATGGCTATGAAAACAACTTGAAGCATTGCTAATATAGGAAGGAGAAAAAAAAAACCACTCAATTAGAATTCAAAGCAAATCATAAACTTCACACACAATATATAGTCCAAAACTTCTTTCATTTCCCTTATCCTCCTATTTCCCTACACCTTTCTCTTGTTTTCTCTCTTTCTCCACAACACTTCCAAAAATGAAGTTCCAAGAGAAAGAGCATCTCTATGGAAACAATAACAAAAAACAAATGTTACCAAAAATAATTTTATTAGCAATCTTTGTCATAATTATAGTTCTTGTCACCCCTTTGTCTTATCCTTTGTTTGGTTCATCATTTCTCTTGATGATGAGCAAGTCTAAACAACCAAACTCTTCAAATGTTGATTCAATTGAGAAAGAAAATTTACCTTCAACATCTTTGAAAAATTGTGACATTTTTAGTGGTGAATGGGTACCAAATCCAAAAGGACCATATTATACAAACAAAACATGTTGGGCAATTCATGAGCATCAAAATTGCATGAAGTATGGTAGGCCAGATTCTGAGTTCATGAAGTGGAGATGGAAGCCAAATGAGTGTGAACTACCAATTTTCAATCCTTTTCAATTTCTTGAAATTGTTAGAGGAAAATCTATGGCTTTTGTTGGAGATTCTGTTGGTAGAAATCACATGCAGTCATTGATTTGTCTTCTATCAAGGGTAAGTTTCACTTCTACACTTCTTCAATTTTGATGCAAGTTTTGTTTAAAAAAAATAATCATAGTTTTTTTATTTTATTTTTATCATTTGCTTTAGTTCCCTTTTTTATGTCTATGTTAATTATAGTTGCTTTGGTGATAAGTGATTTGGCATGTGGTGTGATTGTATCATTTTTTTATTTACACAAACTTTTGAACCGAAAATACCATCAATCAATGATACACTATTTGCTTCAATGACAATTCATAGAGGCTTTAATTCACATTGATAAAAAAATCTATCATTGTGCTCCTTGATCAAGCTTATAGATTGATGAAGTAGTAGTCATCAATGATGTTCTATCCCCTTTTGAAATGAGTTGAGACTCTAGTCATTTGTCAAAAAAAATGGAAGGTTTCATTTAGGAGAAACATATAAACGAGTGAGAGATTAATAATACCCTTTATTAAAATACTTTTAATAGGTTGGCCTACCGGTTGGCTTGGGATCTTAGAGTGTGGAGCTCTTAAGGTCTCAGATTCGATTCCTTCTAGTGTCAATTTTGGTGGGCAAGTCCATATAGAACTTTACTCTAACTTTAAATGGAGCCTCCACAAGTGGAAGGTGAGATTGATCCTCTTAAATAAGTCGGTTTTAGATCAGATACCGAATTTTAAAAAAATAAAAATAATAAACCCCACAAAGTTGAGGTCCTCTTCACTTTGAGAGATACATGGAACAAAAAGTTGAAATCCAGCCGCAACATTAAGTGAGTTTGACTATCATGAAAAATGACTTCTGCTTTTAAATATAAGCAAGAAATCAAATATATTTAGAGGAAATATGTACCAAATACTTTTAACTTTTTAACTTTTTGAAACTTTTTTTTTCATCTATCTAGCTCTAAATAAAGTTATCAATCTTTATAAAAAAAATGGAGTGTCATAACTTGACTCCACCAATCTTCAATTTGTGCATAGTCAGTTCCTTTTAAGAAATTGACTCCACCAATCTTCAATTTGTGCATAGTCAGTTCCTTTTAAGAAATAGAGATGACATTGACCCAAATAACTCTCTTTAATTACAAAGTAACACTTAGTCAAAAAAAGAAGAAAAAAACAAGGCGTAAACGCTCAATTGGTCCTTTAACTTGATTTCAAGTATAGGTTTGGTCCAATAAGTAATAAAAGGTCTGATTAGGTCCCTTAACTTTATTTAAAGTATTGATCTCTTTTGTTAATTTAATTCAAAAAAACGTTAAGTTTAGAGACCAAACTAATACTAATTAAATAAGTTAAGGGACCAAAATTTAACGTTTTTTGAATTAAATTAACTGAAAGGACCAAACCGTTACTTTAAATAAAGTTAAGGGACTTAAACAAACCTTTTATTATTTATGGGATCCAACTGATACTTGAAATCAAGTTAAAGGACTAATTGAGCATTTAAGCCAAAAAAAACAAATAAGAGATTGACCTCAAATGGTTAGCGAACTCCACCAAATGATGAATTATTTAAGAAAATTTAAGTTTAATTTCTATGTAAAAGTAAACAATTTTCGGTCCAACTTTACTTGCCATCCAATCGAAGTTAGTAAAAGTCTGTTACCCACTAAAAAAACGGAGGGTTAAAAAAATAGCACATTTATTATTTGACAAATAAACCTCAATATCTGGAGTCATTTAATACAGATAATAAATAGAAAAGACTTCTTCCCTCAAATAAATACTAGAATAGACTTTTACTCTAAATGTCGGTTTTCTTTATCTCAGGGATTGACAAGTCCATTTATGTGCTTCAGTCCATTATAAAATAAATTTGACTTTAACCCATTTGGGGTGACATAATGGTTGGTTTGAAATTTTGGAGAATGTTCATCTCAAGATTTCAGGTTCGATTTCTTCTGATGTCAATTTCGTCGAGCAAGTTCGTACAAAGGTTTGCTAATGCTCTGACTTTAATCGGCCCTCTTACAAGTGGATGGTGGGATTGATTCTCTCAAATTAGTAGATCCTTGCATCAGATATCAAGTTTTAAAAAGATAAATAAATAAATAAATTTGACTTTAGAAAACCTGTTACTAGTAAATTTCTCAAATATAATAGGAAGATATAAAATAAAACGATATTAAATAAAATTCATTTTTTTGACTCAATCTTTTTTTTAGACATTACATGTTTAAAACTATAGTTTTCACAAACTTTCATCGCAAATTTATTCATAAAATATTATATAAAAACAAAACAAATATAACAAAATCTGTCCAACCACATAAATTATCTCAGTAATTAAGCAAAGCATGCCACAAGAAGTGGAATCTTAGCACGAGATGTAAACTCTGGCAATCACATTCCATGTCCCTAATCAGGCCACAAGAACACAGTATCAAGTCACTTTTTATTTATTTTATTAATTAAATTCAGTTCTTGGTTTTCTTTATTTTCGAGTTACATGCAAATATAGTGTTTATAAATAATTTATGTATCCAAAGTTGAAGCCTTCAACTCATAAAATATACTCACTAGTCAAACTTTAGTCAGAAAAACACAAGTCCATGCCTATGGGATAAGTAAACTATTTTATACATAACAAAATGATTGCACTTAAGCTATTAATTTGTTAATGAAATTTTTCGATTTAAGTACATTTGTTTATGATTTGATGTCTTTTATTCATTTTCATGCTATTTGATTTTTTTATTGACTACTCCCTTCAGTCCTAATTATAAGAGATATGGTCAACAAAAGTTGATGTATTTGGATCAGATACATCAACTTTTGTTGATCCAAATGTCTCTTATAAATTTAACCATATTGAGTATTATATTTATAGATATTGTACTTATTGCAAAAATTTAAATTTTTCATATTTTTTTTACTAAATAAAGGTTAAGTTGACAATGAAATAGTTGTCAATATGTAACCAATGACAAGGTACAATAACAGCATGATGCTAACATGTGGTGTGACAATCCAACTAATTTAATTATTTCCTTTGAGCTTCACTTCTTGTTTTCATGCGAACATTGAATAATTTCCACTAGAATACAATCCAAAGATGAAAGACCCATGACCCTCTAAATTATTTGAGACTTTGTAGACAAGAAAAACTCTTGTTGTATAGTCTCATTGTTTTTATATTTTTTAGGCCAAATACTTCCCTGTTCCCCGGATTCTTTAAGTTTTAAGTTTGTTTCAGATAGATCCTTTAAGTTTCTAAGGTTTCAGATAGGTCCTTTAAGTTTCGAGTTTGTTTCGGATCGGTCCTTTAAGTTTATAAGATTTCAGATAGGTCCTTTAAGTTTCGAGTTTGTTTCAGATAGGTCCTTTCTATCAAACTCCGTTAAGCCAAAGTTAAAGGACCTATCTGAAACAAACTCGAAACTTAAAGGACCTATCTGAAACCTTATAAACTTAAAGGACCTATCCGAAGCAAACTCGAAACTTAAAGGATCTATCTGAAACCTTAGAAACTTAAAGGACCTATGTGAAACAAACATAAAACTTAAAAGACCCGGGGAGGTATTTGGCCTATATTTTATTCATAAATAAATTTCTATGCTTCTATGTTTTTATATTTTTTATTTTCTTAAAAAAAAGTTTTATAATTTTTATTGATAAATAAATTTCTAAATCTTAGATCATTTAACTTTTTCTAGGTGGAATGGCCTATAGATGTATCATACACAAAAGATGACTATTTCATGAGATGGAAATACCCAAGTTACAATTTCACCATGGCTGTTTATTGGACCCCCTTTCTTGTCAAAGCTCAACAAGAAAATTCAGATGGTCCAACCCACACTGGTCTATACAATCTTTACCTAGATGAATTTGATGAAAAGTGGACATCACAAATTGAAGATTTTGACTATGTCATTATCAATGGAGGACATTGGTTCTACAAGCCAATGGTATTCTATGAGAAAGGAAAAATTGTTGGATGTCATTATTGTCTCTTAGAAAATGTCACTGATTTAACAATGTATTATGGCTATAGAAAGGCTTTTAGGACTGCATTTAGAGCCTTAAATAGCTTAGAAAATTTTAAGGGTGTGACATTTCTTAGGACATTTGCACCATCTCATTTTGAGAATGGTATATGGAATCAAGGTGGAAATTGTTTGAGGACCAAGCCATTTAAGAGTAATGAGGCAAGGTTAGAGGGGACCAATATGGAGTTATATATGATCCAATTGGAGGAATACAAAATTTCTCAAAAGAAGGCCAAAAGAAATGGTTTGAAATTTAGGTTGCTTGATACAACACAAGCAATGTTATTGAGACCAGATGGTCATCCAAGTAGATATGGTCATTTGCCACAAGAAAACGTGACATTGTATAATGATTGTGTTCATTGGTGCTTGCCAGGACCTATAGATACATGGAGTGATTTCTTGCTAGAAATGTTGAAGATGGAGAGGGCAAAGTCCAAGAGAGAAAGGCGTCAAATAGATTGATAATTAGATAGATTCTAAATATTATTTATGTATGGCTAATTTTCTTATAAACTATCATTGCCATATTTTTTGGATTTTGTAGAGATGAATTTTGTTGATTGGTAATAAAATTGAAGATTTTTATTAGGGGTGGGTATGATTCGGTTCGAGATGAAAACCGAACAAAATTGAATTGTTTGATGAATTTAAAATAACTGAACCGAACTGAACTATTTGCATTTCAATCTGAACCGAACTGTTTTGATATGAACTGAACTGTTCGAACTGAACCAAATTGTTTTGAATCGAACCGAACCGAACTGTTTCAGTTCAGTTTCAGAACTGCTTGTAATGGTTCAATTTTTTTGTTTGGTTCGGTTCAATTCGGTTTTTTGTTTTTTTTTCCATCTCTAATTCTTAGTATCAACTTGATATTGTTCTTCTTAGAGCCCAGATAAATTCCAACAATTAGTATCATAGTATATGCCAATTATATTGTGTTTGTAGATAATTAAGTTTTATGTGTTTATAAATTCGTTGTATGAAACTCAAAATTATTTGAGGGATTATATTCCACACGTTGTTACAATTAAAATAGTGTTGTATGACTTTATGAACCAAATCGTGAGAATTTGATGTGTTTCAAGAGCTTGGATAAAATTATGCATTTGATTTCGATGTATACACAGAAATTAGAATCATGCTCTTCTCCCAACACAAAACACTCGCCCTCAACTGAACTTCCTAAAATACCCCTGCGTGAGGCAAGTGTAAAAAAAACATGATTTAATTTTTACACATGCGTGACTTAAGTGGCATTGTGTGAGTTAACTCACCCAGGGGTATTTTGGGAAGTTCAGTTGGACGCGAGTGATTTTTGTTGGGTAAGGAGCAGAATTCCAGAAATTAATCCCAACGGCTCCTTGGGACGTCAAGAGGAATAGTGAGCCCATTCAACATTTCTTTATCCTTGTTCAAACCTGAGGAAGATAAGTGAATTTGAGACTAGTCAACTTTCACAATCCATCCTTCCATTTATGTTTGAGTGAAAGGGCGAAGAAAGTGTCCCTCAAGTGTTGCCTTCAAACCTCACAATCTATGAGCGCTGGACGAGGAGATAACTCCATTCAGTTTGTGTGTAGTCGAGAGGGTTTGACTGCAATCAATGACATCTAGACTGTTCGATCAAGATGTACTGATTGCAGTCAATCCAAATCCCTCCACATAGTCCCTTTCAAAGTTTTCGGAAGGGAAAAAATAGGAGAAAAGGTGGAGAAATGGCAAAGTCACCACCATCAAAGGTGGCACTAGTCGATCCTATGGAGACGCTGGAGGCAACACCCAGAGTAAAAAACAACCCGAGAACATGGAGAATCCATAAAACAAGTGGTAGCAAAAAGAAAGAAAAAAATATAGTATTTGGAATAAAGAACGATACCTATAAATGAGTATGAAATAGAGACGTCGTGGGTTGGAAGGGAAAAATAATCAACCATCGTAAAATTTTCGACCAAAAATAAACTCTCACGAAATTACCGGAAAGTTTCACAAGAAAACTTGAAAGAAGAGGAGTTTTGAAGAGTTTAAAATATTAAAAGCAAGTTTTTTCCATCTATTTATAGAAAACCAAAATCTAGAAAGAAGATACCTTAAGAGTAACAAATATTTGGAGTAGGCTTCGCGTGTTTCCTGAATAAGATCGAAAAGTCGCTTTGAATCAAATTCTATGATTGAATCTCGCCCCCTTTTCGAGTAAACCATCAAATTCAAAGATTCAAATAAATCTCTCCTCTAAAATGCCGAATATCACAAATATTGATAGTCACATTGACGTTGGAAAATTCCTCAACGGACTCAACAAAGTTTTTCGTCCAATTTCCGTAAAACTTGTCTATAAATAAACATTTGCATGAGGAGAAAGTACACATACTATATGCTAAAAAACCTTTCAACTATCTCTATCGTGAATTGACCAAAGCGTTGTAGTATTTGCAGACACTATATTCTAAAAAAACCTTTCAATTAATTTTTTTTCATCCCTATCTTAAAATTCTGGATATGCCACTAGCAACCACCATAACAAATCGTGAAACATCAACTTCATATAATAAAACTAAACGAATAATAGCCTCAAAATCAGACATAAGTGATTGATCTTTATGGCAAAGGACTAATTTATCTATATGATATATCGATGGAATAGCACCACACACACTAATTATGATGTCGATCGAATGAAACTAGCAATGCACATATCACACCATACCTTATTGAATGACATGATATTTTTAATTCCTAGTAGGGCGTCTATTAAGATTAATTTTTTTTTTAACCTTCCATTAAAAAATAAAAAAACTGTGGTAATTCAGAGTTTTATCGTAGAGTAGATAAAATTTGGTCAAAATATTATTAGGTCTAATTTCATTTAGGTTACGTCTATTTATGATTCGTATAAATATTTCAACTTTTTCTTTAAGTCTTTTTAAAAGAAATTTGTGTTTTAGTCTTCAAAAGACTTTTACACTTTTGATCTCCACTTTTAAGTCAGATTATGTGTACCTTTCAGATCTTTGAACAAGTTTTTTCAAAAATGTTTATAATTATTATAAGAATATCTCCCAAAAAATTACAATAATTAATTATAATTTTTTACGTGTAAAAATATAAAAATTTATATTTAATTTATGACTACGGAAAAAAATCTAAAATCTCAAATGATACACATGAGTTAGCTTAAAGCAGATACCAAAAGTGATGATGAATTTATTTTAGAAATTATAAAATTTTTAGGGGAACTAAAATGAAAATTTGAAACGTTTATAATGATAAAAAAAAAACATATTTAACCCTTTAATAATTAAATATAGTGACATAACAAGTTTAGGTTCATGTCCTAACAAGGAGAAAAATACTATAACAATTAAGTAACATAATGACATTTGCCAATAAAGAAACCAAATCACAAAAGGAAAAATTACATATATGTGAAAATAGCTTATTTAAATAAAAGATAAAGAGAAATATGATTGAAATAGGTAATTTCAGGTTAAAAAATGACTCTTCTCTAAAAAAAAGGGTTAAAAACGACTCTAAATCACCTATCTTTAATGGATGAAGAAGAAGAAAAAAAGAGTTACAAAATGGGACGGCGACTCACGAGAGGTATTAATGAATTTATGAAAACTAAGAAATTTCCTTTTTTTTTTCGTCAAAAAAATTTGGTTAATTTTTTTTTGTGTGGTGGTGGTCTCGGGGTTTGAATCCCGGACCTTACATATATTATGCATTGTCCCTTCCAACTGAGTTAAGCTCACGAGAACTTGGTTAAATTAATTAGTGATATTAAATTTTATTTTTTAATTGGAATTATCTTTATATTTATTAAACCAATCAACTCACTCTCACTAATTGACTACCCACCTAACTAATTAATTATTATTGAAATCCAAAAAAATATATAAAAAAAAAAGTTTCTTTTTTGTATTTGTACCATCCGCAAAAAATAAGATCAATAATTTATTTTTCTGTAAGGGTAATTCGGTTAGTAACTCCATAAACATTAATATGCAATGACTGAAGTTTGAACTTTTAATTTTTCACTTCTCTATGAATATAGTTAGTGACTAACCTTATTGACAGAAAAAAAAATCAATATTTCTTGTTAAATATAGGTTGGCGTTTGACCTGCATTAAACTAAGGTAAACTTGGATAAAATAAAATAATCCAAAATTATAAGAGATAAAATATCAATCAAGTTTGTACTTTTTTTCAAAGGAAATCAAGTTTGTATTCGTACATATAGCTTCCTATTTTCTGCAACCAAAAATTCCATACAAGCTCTCTTTAATCTCTCCGGTCGAAATAAGGTAAAACTCCATTCAATTCGCCATGAAAACAGAGTTTTCCGAATTCTCTCCAAAATTGGAAGATCATTTTAGCGGTTGAATTAAATTAACGATTGAAATTTTTTTAAACACTCTCACAATCAAATAAATGTGGCTCAGTTCTATCGGAGAGTAACAAAGAGTTTTGAACCTTGTCACCTGAATAGAGATTACTCTCATAGTCGGTTCAAAAGACTAAAATGAAGTTTGTGAATATACACGATAGAGTAATTGAGATGTCAACATAAGTCGATTAATTTTCTTTTATTGCAACGACAAGTTGATCTATTAATTAATTAATTAATTAATTGTTAACATAAATTGATCATATTTTCTAATAAAAAACTCGTATCTTATAATGATTTGGGTTCAAATTTTGTTACATGATGCGAGGTTTCATTAGTAAATAATATGTAAATGGAATACATCTCTACACATTCTATAAGTCTTTGGACTTTTCCTTGACTCCGATGAGTTTCGAGGTCCAACTCACATAAAATAAATAAAATCTTCTTTCATACAAAGTTATTCAACATTTTAAATATATACAACTTCCTAGTTTATTACTCTCTCTTTCTCCTAATAAAGTTGTTAATCTTTTTCTTTTATTCATTTATTCCTTCTCCTTAATTTGTGATAATTTTCATGTGAGGGAGGGAGAGTATTATCCAAATGGAAAAAGGAGGAAAAGTTGCAATTGAGACAATTGAATCCACAACATCAAGTGATAGTAATAAGTAATAACTATGATAAAATTATGATTGGTGTTCGTGTATTGTCCATATTTGCTTTATTGAACCGCACCAAAGACCTACGTGGCTATGTTCATATTCTCCCAATCAAGTAAGTGCAAATTGTCTTGAGGACGACGTCTAGGTTGATGAAGTTATTCATAGGGTCTACAAATTCTAACATTGTTGATGACTCATCTTGTATGTGCTAGAAGTTTATGGTATTATTTGTTGTCACCATTGAGATGATTAATGACTAAACAAGAAAGAAGAAAGAAAAAAAACAAAATACTTCAAAGCTCTACTCATGTTTTCTCTTGCTTTTGTCGAATCGATTTTGATCATGTTAATGTCTCAATCACAAAAATAACTAAATTTTTGCTTAAAAGTGTTAAGTTGATTGATCATCGTCAAAGTTTTCAACGAATTTCAAACATTAATCTCTTATAGATTATATTATATGAGAAACTTCTCCTCTCTAACAATTCTCTTGAGCCAAGATGATAGGTATTTGGATCAACATTTTTGGTGTACTTAATTTGACCATTAAAGAGAAAGGTACTACTTAGCATCAAGGAAAGGTACTTAAGTCAATTAATTGTGTTGTTACATTGTATAATGAGCCTCAAATTGCAATAGATATTTGACTACTTTTATAAAGTATTACTCCAACTTATTAATGTTATTATCTTAATACATACGCTTTCGATTAAAGCATTTAGGTGAATCTCTATGCAACTTTTGTGATAGAAAAGCCAAGAACATAGCAAAGGGTCCAAAGAAAAGAACATAAAGGTGTGTATTATAAGATACGGATTAGAATGAAATGTGTCAATGTATATAAAACATAACGTGAAATGTAAAAATTGGAAAGATTTGTCAAAATATTGACTTCCCTGTGAAGTGAAGCCATACCTTAATTTGGACTTGGAGTAGTGTACTTTCCCAACCTTTTAATATTTCAAAGATGTTCTTTAAAAAAAAAAAAATTTCAAAGATGTGATTGGACAGTTTGGTCACTTTGGATTTGTAATATTAATTAATATTTTAATATAAAAAATATTATGCTTAATAGCAGTTTTAGCCCCCTAAGTTTTAAGAAGTTGTGATCTTGACCTCCTAAGAAAAAACTATAAAACTGCCCCCTAAGTTTTGCCCATGTGGCAGTTTTGGTCCCTTAGGCCAATTTTGACTCGGACAACGCACACGTGTATTTTTTAATTATTCAAAAAATATTTTTTTATTTTTGTAATTAAAAAATATTTTTTTAATCAAAAAAATTTATTTTTTTAATTATTTAAAAAAATTAATATTTTTTTATTGAGAAATTTTTTTTTTATTTGTTTAATTAAAAATTTTATTTTTATTTTTTAATTATTTAAAAAATATTTTTTTATTAAAAAAAAATACATGTGGCGTCCACGTGTGCGTTGACCGAGTCAAAATTGGTCTAGGGGGCCAAAACTGCCACAGTGGAAAAACTTAAGGGATGATTTTGTAGTTTTTTTTTGGGGACCAAAATCACAACTTCTTAAAACTTAGGAGGTTAAAACTGCTATTAAGCCAAAATATTGATTTGTTATTTTAAAAAGTAATTAATTAGATACTTATTTAGTGCCTAAGTTTGACGGTCAATGCATACCATGACGATTTCGGTGTTTTCAATTATTTTAATTTCATAAGATATTAAACAATTGTGACCAATTCATGAGAACAAATGGTAAGATTGACAACGTATGTTGATTGCGTTTATTAAGAGTTAACTCTTACTACGCAAGGGTGCGGAATAAACTTTTACCGCCAACGTTAGGACATCGTTCATGAACAATCTATAAGTAACCTATGAGTTTTGAAGTTTGTCTTGACATTGATTAGTTCTATTAACCTAGACACTCAACTCATGTATTTGAATGAAAAATTGGCGAGGTTTAAGAATTCTAAATAAGCATAACTTTTTAAGCTATAGAGTGTGATCGGATAAGACCATGTTGGTCTAAATGGTAAGAAATTTGACAATAAAGTTTTCAACAATTAAAAATAACATTTTTGCATCTCCAAATTTATATTTTCTTGTGCAAGATATAAATTAAAGTTTTGAAATATAAAATCAAACGAACTGTGTATTTTTTTCCTTAAACATAAGAATGCTAATCATTTGTGTCTAAGTCTATTAAGACCGATACCAACCACATGTTTGTGTACATGCACATACTAATTAAACTCTTATTTGAGTAATTCATTTCAAAAAGTTTGATGCTTCATGTAATCAATAATTAATGAATGTTATTAACACAATCAAATAATAGCATAAAAGAACTTTATTTCAAATTTTCAACAACATGCATGAAAGCTAAACCCAATTATATTTTTTGAGAAGCATATATTAACTGGTAGTAGTGTGGCCAACTGTACTCTATTAACGTTATCTGATTATTGTATTAAAATTATTATTATTCAATTATTTGAAGCTTAAGTTCAAGCTTCCATTAGATTGCTCTTATGATCTTATCTTTAAAAAACTGTATTTATAGAAAACCGATGTCTTACCCACCAAGCTTTGGACATTTCTGGCTGTCATCGAACACTTTGAGTGCCCCACCAGACAGACAAGTTAGTTTTAATGTTAATCAAATAGTATGATTCTAATCCAATATGAAACCTTCTTCTAAAATGTGATTAAATTATTTAAAAATTTAACAGTGATAGAAAAAATAATGGTGTACGTTTGTTCATAAAGCTACTAAAACTAAAGTGAACTTGGAAAAAATACAATTAAGATCACATTTTGCATAGGTAGATGACTAGATGAATTTTGTATCAATGTTTACTTGCTTTAAATGATGTTTTTTCAGTCTAATAACCTAACGTCTGGACTGTGTGGAGAACCTAATATTCAAATTCCAACCGCTCATTTCAGTATTTATGGAGCTACTAACTGAGTTGCATTTACAAGACTCATCAAAGTATTTTTTAGTATTATCAAGACTATCATTGTTTTTTTTAGTACTATCAAGATTATCATTTAATGTTTAATTTGTTTTATTGCACAAGTAGGTGTTATGGATGCTTCAATAATTAATTAATGAATGCCATCAAAAGACTTCCTACAATATATTGTGAAAAGAAATTTGAACAACTAATTTGTTTGTGTTTAGTTTTGGATGTGCTATAATGCAATAATCATACACAAACAAATTCAAATCAAATAACAATATTTAGTTTAATATAGTGAAATTGAGTTCAAATATTTGAACAAGGTCTTGAGTTGTAAGTCTTTTTGATGAATAAACATGATTAAGAGTAAAGATCATACTTAAGGTGATAAGCTAGATTTTTTACAACAAAGATTAATCATTAACAAATTGGTGGTTACTTCATCTGATTAAAAAAGGCTCATTATTTTATACAAGAAAGTTTTCTAAAAATAATTATTTGTTGGCTTTTAGATGTTTCTCTCTCACCAACTAATATATTATTCCCTTGCCCTTCACTTCCTTCCAAATCTGCCAACTTCAGGTAACATTCTTTCATTGGGACCAACCATATGGTCCAAATTTCCAAAAAGAAATTTAACATCATTGGACCTACAAGTCTAGAGCTTATCTAATTATCTATTTTAAGCTTCATTTTTTGATTTGCTTTTAAGCATTAAAATATGAGTTTCATTAATGAGTGCCTTCGGAGCACTCTTTAAAGATTTTAAAAGAAGAAATTATTTTATAAAAAAATCAAATATTTCAATTTTTGATGCATTAATTACACAAATTTTTATAATAAATTGCTATTTAAAGGCCTTAACTAATGTCCTGGGACATCGGTTAACATTGGGCTAAAGTAGATATAGAAACTCAACTATGTGTCAGCAATATTCTCATGCCCATAACCACTACTTTCTTCCAAAATTTTACAAATATTAGTCTCATGTGCATTTGCTGGGACCAATGATAAAGTCACAATGGTACAAATGAGCACAAATAATTCCTTCATCTAATTGATTTTCATAAGCAAAAAATTAAAATACTCAACGTCAATCTTTTTTCCTAAAGGGCCATGTTATGTTACAAAATAATGTTCACACTGATTGATTATATTTGATTCTTCTCACAATATGCTACACAATAATTAGTTGTTTTTTTATGTAAAATTAATCATTTCAAGAAATAATGAGTCTCGTTAACGCGTGTCCTCAGGACACTTTATAAGGATTTTAAAAGAAAAAATTATTTTATACAAAAGTTAAATATTTCGATTTCCAAGACATTGATTACACATATTTCAATAAAAAAATTGTCATTTAAAGGACTTAAAGAGTGTCTAAGAACACCGGTAAACATTTTCCATAATAATATGCAAAACAAGGTACCAAAAGACAATACTATTTTGTTTACATTTCATTGTTGTAATACAATCATTGATATTTTACAGTTGTATACTATGTAACAATACATGTTCATCAAAATTAGACAATAATTGTGCAGGAATATAAATAAAGTAGCAAAAAAACAGGAATATAGGAGACAAAACTGAAATGTCACTAATTTTTGCTCTTGTCCTTAAATCCTCAACCATAGCTCTTCATTGGCTTCATAGCATATTGCTTTTTCATTGATCAACAACATATTGTAGCACAAACCAATTTAGTGCATGGTTTATAACCTATTTTTAGCAAGTTTCAATCAACTTATTAGAATTAAGTAGTTGATTAGATTCAGTTAAAGACAAATTGGTCGGGAGAACTTGAATTAGGGACAACTTTATATTAGAATCCTGACTATAACAATCATTGATCAGACTTTACTAACCTCTCGTCCAAACTTCAAATTACTAAACCTCTTCCCTAGAAATAAGGGTCGCAGCCAAGATCCCTCCGTAAGGAGGTGTAATAGCATTAGCTCAACCTGCATACATGATTGTTTACACACAAAAAAGTACACTGTACATGCATTAAAATAACTTTCTTACCAATCTTAGTTACTTCCTTTAATTATGTTTTTTTCTTTCTAAAAGGAACTGACGTATCCTACTAAACAAAGAGTGCAAAAGTGATTCATACAATTTGATTCCCTTGTTAGATATTAAATAAATAGTGTCCCCTTTTGCATTTTTTAACATATTTAATTAATCAAATTTAGTTGGCTATGAATTGGCTTGCAGCCAAAAGGGTCAATGAAAATTGTCTTAGTCAAATTAAAGAGAAAATAAAACTCTTGTTTTTTTTATTTGTTTTTTTGTTAGTTTTAAAATCATTATGAAATATGAATAAAAATATTTTATCAAAACTTTGTCATATCATGAATTAATGATAGTGATTTAGCTATAATAAGGAAAACTTTAAGAAAGTTTAGTTTGAAACTTGAATTAAAGAAAAAGTTGAAAGGTTTATCATAACAAAAAAAAATCAGAACAAAAGTTACCAACATTTATATAAACTGTTTCATCAAAGTTTTATATTCAAAATTTATCTCAACCATGAAGTTTCAAACCAATGAGATTCTCAATGGGAGGTACACAACAAGAAAAACAACCAAAAGTGTTTTTCTTGTACCATTCACTCTTCTTCTCATCATGTTTCCTCTTATTCTCATGAGAAACACAGATGAACCATCTCCAAACATGTCTTCTGTCAAACACATGAACAACAAAACACATACAAAAGGATGTGACATATTTTCAGGTAGTTGGATTCCTCATTCTGAAGGACCTTACTACAACAATGAAACATGCAAATGGATGATTGATGAACAAAACTGCATGAAGTTTGGTAGGCCGGACGATGAGTATCTTCATTGGAGATGGAAACCAAACGAATGCGAGCTTCCATTGTTTAATGCAACTCAATTCTTTGAGATTGTTAAAGGAAAGAAAATGGTTTTTGTTGGAGATTCAGTTGGGAGAAATCAGTTGCAATCTTTGTTGTGCCTCCTAAGTCAAGTAAGTAATGATCAACTCATACTTTGTTTTTTGTGTTTTTTTTCAAGTGTAGGAGATAAATTTTTGTTTACATCAAACAATTTTCATAACATAGTATACTATTAGTGTTTCTATAAACAAGTGATTTAGATTATAATCAAAGATATTATGAAAAATGTTCGTGACTGCGACTTGAGCCGTAACATCAAGGTTTTTTCATGTTTTCCTCACTGATTTGTGATGGTCGTGTCAATCGTATTTGATTGTGATTCTCTGCATTATCTTGGAATGTAACCGTGGCTGCGATTTAAAACCTTGTTTTTGTCCTTGTTCCCTTCCCTTGATTGTATCCATCTTCTTAGTTAATCATTTCACAAATGTTTACACAAAATTTTGTTGATGATCTTGTCTGCATGGTTATATTTCAATTTTCAAATCCAACTTAGTGAATGTTTGGTTTCACATTTGGAGGAGGAAAAATTGATTCTAGAGGTGTAAAATTGATTTTGACATGCTTTAATGTTTTCAAGTAAAATTGATTTTGCCTTCATAATTGATTCTAACTTGAAGCTAGAATTCGGAGCTTTTGACTCTGCGATTAATTTAGTCTCAAATTTACTGTGGAACTCGCTTTTACATTTCTATATCCAAACATAAATCACTTTACATTCAACTCACTTTTAGCTAGAATCTATTTTACAAAATAAATTTATTCAAAACCAAGTTTTGGCACCACATAACCAAACATGCTTATGTATTTTTTTCTTTTTTTTTTCAGGCGTCTCAACCCGAGGACGTTTCTCATAAATACACATCAGATGTCATATATTTCAAACGGTATTTCTTCTCCGATTACAATTTCACCCTAGGAAATCTATGGTCACCATATTTTGTGAGATCAAAGGATGCTGACAAAAATGGTCATTCTTACAACAGCATCATGAAATTATATGTAGATGAGGTAGATGAAGCATGGTCTAGTCAAGTTGAAAACTTTGACATAGTGATAATCTCAGCAGGACATTGGTTTTTTAGACCATTATTGTTCTATGAAAAGGGTCAACTTGTTGGATGCAACAAATGTGGAATGGAAAATGTGACAGATCTTGCTCACTATTATGGTTATAAAATGGCATTTAGGACTGCATTTAGAACCTTAACAAATCTTGAAAATTTTAAAGGTGTGACATTTTTTAGGACATTTTCTCCATCACATTTTGAGAATGGAGATTGGAACAAAGGAGGGAATTGTGTGAGGACAAAACCATTTAGCAAGGAAGAAATGAACCTAAATGGTTACATTCTAGAGACATATTTAACTCAAGTGAATGAATTTAAAGTAGCACAAGAGGAAGCATCAAAGAAGGGTTTGAAATTTTTGATGCTAAATACAACTGAAATTATGTTGTTGAGACCTGATGGACACCCTAATAACTATGGACATGCTATGGTAAAAAATGTGACATTTTACAATGATTGTGTTCATTGGTGTTTACCTGGACCTGTTGATACATGGAATGAGTTTTTGCTATATATGTTGAATGTACAAAATCACACATCTTATGGTTCAAAGCTAGAGAGTGTTTTATGAAAATAAGATTTACTTACGTTAACTATATGGAAGAGATTGTTTATTATTTACTTTTTGAGGGTTTGCTTACTCTATTGTAATTTTTTTTGTATTTACACAAAGGGTAGGGGAAATGATGAGAGAGATTGATGAATGTATTTATTTACTACATAGATAATAACATAGAGAATGTATATGCAAAGTGATTTGTAATTTTTGTATCATATTTAATGGAATGTCTTGATTATCATGTCAATAATCAGTCTCAATAAGCTCAATGGTATTAAGAAACACTGGCTAGTTCTGTTTTGCCTTAAAAACCAATTGTAAAAAAAATGTCTTGGAGATGAAGCTAAAGAGGACTTTGATCAATCAAAGCCAAAGGTTTAATCCAAATCAAGAAAATGCATACAAACAATTGAAAAGTCCTTCCATTTACCATAGTTTCTTTGCTAATTAATTTCAAAAAATTAATTATATTTCTTCAATCAAATTTACTTGGTTTTTAATTTTGGTTTGCTTAATTTATTTATTGATCTAGTTTTCTTAATTTTTCTATTAAATTTCTAGGATGGACACTTATAAATTAGAATGGTGATATCCCCGTGAGCTTAGCTCAGTTGGTAGGGATATTGCATGTTATATGCAAGGGGTCGGGGTTCGAACCCCGGACACTCCACTTCTCCACAATTAAATTGTGTGTGCTCTAGGCCACTAGGTTACTTAAAAAAAATTAGAATGGTGATTAAGATGATATAGACATAACCGGAATTGATGAAGATGATATAGACAAAAAGGATAATCGAAATGTTCTTGATCTCACATTTATTTGGATGGTATAGACATATGAAGTTGATTATGCACATTAATTTGGATGGCATAGACATTAACTAGAATTGATAAAGTTGATAATGCATGGATAAAAAAATAGTGAATCCTAGATCTCAAAGCAATGCATTGACGTATGGTAGTAAGCAATTTCATGTGCCTGGATAATGATACTGACTTGAGCTTTGAGGCTAAGCATAGGTGTAGCTTTCTGTCCATTCTTGGGGCTGTCATACATATCATGAACAAAAAAAACCATGAAATATAGTTATATATTCATTTTTTTTCCTTTCCTTTTTTTGGTATAAATAAAGATTAAATATTCTTTCCCCCATTAACATCAAACCTTGCTGTCATATTATGAATATAAAAATTTAAATATTCAAGAGTTTCAGAATTGTATGCTGAGTGTGTAAAACTATCTGATAAGATAACTCTCCAATAAAAAGTTCTATAGTCGATGCATAATCTTTAAATTCGATTCAACAAGTAAAGACCATTATTTTTCTCACCATATGAGTTTCTCGCATGCCATATTCGAATTCTAAAATTCGAAATATTTTAATGTGCTTTTGAAGATTTTATGGAGTATTTATGCTGTTCGGATTCTATAATCCGAACTACATAAGGCGTGCGAGAAACTGATAGGGCGGAAGGAAAAAAACGGTCATAAGTAAATACTCTCTCAACAATACTAGGAATAGGAAGGTATACAAGATTCAAGAAATTTGCAACTTGAAGGAACCCAAATTACTTCATCCTATAGATTAGACTTCCATGGTGAAAATCACTTAACAGAAAGATCACAGAACACTAATAACTTGAACTAGTTGCTTCTTTATCAAGCACCATCTCTCACAATAGCAAACTCAAAGTAACTAAAGTTTACCATAACTATTTATTAGGATATTATAAAATATCTCATAATATCTTTTATATTATATTTGAGTATTGTAAGTTATTTCCTAGAATCAGATTATAATCTTAGAGTATCTCTTAAGATAAGATTATAGATTAATTATTATTATTATTATTATTATTATTATTACTATTATTAATTAATTTGTTATTATGATATATGCTCATGATTTCTTTTTATCTAGGATTGAGTCTATGTGTCCCTATAAATAGGGTCTAGTGTTTAGTCTTTTATATCAAGTATCAATAATATTTAAGGTTCCTGTTATTTTCTCTTCCTTTTATCATAAAACATTGCAACTTCAACCGCTATTATATCATCTGATTTTTTTTGTATTCAACGATTTTCCTCTCGTTCTTACCTTTTTCTTCGGCTGCAAGTAACTCTGCGCAGTATGAAGGGATGTAACAAGAGTTTTGGTTAACGAGTGAACTTCTTCAGAAACTTCTTGTTACATATATACACACATGAGGTATTCAATTCAATAAGTACAAACAAAGGTCCAGTCATAAGTTTCTATCAACTAAGAAAAAGGTTCAGTCATAAGTAGGAAAATGTAATAAGGTAATTTTAATTTTGGTCAAAATGATATCCTGATAAATACAATTATGTTTAAGGCTAAAATATAAAGCACAAATGCCGACCTAAGTAGCATAAGCCTCTGCTGGCTTTCAGTTCTGCCTGCAGAATGGTAAGGAAGCCTCTGATGACCATCATAATCTGACAAACCCTGTAACTTATCAGAGGAGCCTCTAACAAAACGATTTCTAGCATTGTTCACGTCTGAGTTGTTGCTTTGCAGCAGTCGCCATTGTGCATTCAATCTTTCCAGCTCCATCTCTTTTGGGTGAATTTCTTCAAGTAAGCCCTCAGCTTGTGTCTGAAAGCAAGAAAGAAAGACGGCTTATTAGACTCATCTCCAGAAGGCAACCAATACACAGAAGTAACAACTCAAATGGTTGTTATTATTCAACTATCGCCATTTTTTTTTTGGCGATAAAAAGATAAAATAAACTGTTTTTTAAACAAAAACAATATCATAGATGTAGAAACATAAACAATGAAGTATGGATAGTACCTGTTTAACTGCTAGTTGCTGAAGTAAACCATGAAGTTGTTTATCTAATGTCTTCTCTCTTTGTGCTGCAAAACAAGTTAAGAATGTTTTAAAGCTAAAATAATGCTTGCAAGGAGAAGCTTAAGTATGCAAAATTAGTGATAGAATTTAAACAATAAAAACGATAAGATTATGGAGATGGAACGGAATCAAAGTCTCCCTCAACTGGATTCTTTTTTTATTCCTTTTAATAGATTAATTCATTTAGAAAAGTATAAACAGGAGCATCAGGGGAAAAAAAACCAAAAAAGAAAATACATCCTAGAAAAGCAGCCTAGTCCCTCTACATGTCCAACCTAGAAATACTCCAGAACAAAACCAAACAAGAGTTTCTGTCAGCATTTTGAAAATTATTATTACATGCAGAGTAAAACCATTTGGTAATATATCACTAAAGAAGTACTATAACTTCTCCAATTTTTATAACGCAAACATGCTTAATGATTTTCCAACATAAAAGAAATCATATGATACAGTGCACTGTCAAATTTTTATGGAATCAGAGTGACCTTAAACAAAACTATACTGATTCAGGTATCACGTGGCATTTGCATACATAATTATTAATTATGCTTTGCAACTTTCCCTGTTATAAACAATTTCATGACATCTTTACTCAGTGTGATCAATCAAAGGTTCCAGAGGATCCATGTCCGATGTACACATTAAGTACAGAATTTATGCCACCTAAAGCGACCAACTACACAAAGGGAAAGGAAGGATCAAAAGAAACAAACAAAGGACATCATCATGCACTCAGATAATAATTTAATCTTTCCTTCACATAAACCAAAAAATATATATGGAAAATACTAACTTGTGCCCTTACGCACAAGTTAAGAAGCTATTATTTTTTTGAAAATTGTGCAATCAACATTATAGAAGTTTAAACATCTATACTTTCAATACAAAATTTATTTTTTTATTTCCTTTTATAGTTCCTTAACTTGTCCCCTAGGGCACAAGTTAGCATGACCCAATATATATAACAGAAGTAATATATAATACCTGGGGAAGGCTGTTTAAGTGCATTTTCTTGCACTGCTGCCCATTTCTTCTCCAACGCTTTTACAGTATCCTCCATTGAACTCTGAAAAGAAAATAACAGTTATTAACATGAAAACAATATTTCAACATAGTTAAATTATTGTTTCAGTTCTGGTAGGTAACTAAATAGAGTACACTACCAACAATTAATGCAAGCATCACAAATCAGAATCGGAAACCATCAGTCAAAATGCAAAGCTGCAACAGATAGTCAAAGAAAAACATTGAAAAGTTGATGCTTTATTGCAACCATCACTTTAAATGTTTATTAACGATTAAGTGTAATATTTTAACGCTAGATTATTGTATTTAATTTGCATTTAAGAGGAAATCTATTATACCCATCGTAGTCAGGTTCATTTTTACTCTGTTTGCTCTGTTTTTCCTCTGTTTTCCTCTTCTTTTTTTTTGCTTGGTTCCTCTATTTTTCCTCTATTTTCTCTGGTTTTTTCTCTCAACTATATCAACTTATGTTCCTCGTGTTTACATTCGTTCACTGACCGAACAATTTTACTTAGGATCTCGATCCTGACTACATTGTACTGTACCTATTGAATTATCAATTTAGGTGAATGAAATGAGTAAAGGATTCTCGCCATTTTTCAAAAGAAACGGAGGTGTCCATAACTATAGTTTTGAATGAATGAAGGATATCAGTGCATGCATTTATAAAACTGGTGACTTTAATTACACAATACACTAAAACTATATTTATTGAGATGTTCATTTCTTTTAAGAAATGGATTAGATCTCTCCTCGAAGGAAATATAGCATGTCAAATCTCTTCCTCCCCTTTCCATTATGCGAATGTGCAACTAAAATATTATGAGAGATAGTGTCCAACTGCTATCAAGTTCTTTAGAACAATAATCAATTTAGTTGAGAGAGATTTACCATTGGTCACATTAATCTCTAAATGTGAAAACTGAATATTACATTTCAGAGATAAATAATGTACAACCACTAATGTGTTTATATAGGCTATTCTAACCTAATGGGCCTGACCAATGACTAATAGGCCAATTACAAATTACTACTAATAATAGTAAAACTTCACTATTTACAACACTCCCCCTCAAGCTGGTGAATGAATATCTATCATTCCCAGCTTGGAAACAATTCTTTCAAAGTTTTTGTTGTTCAGTCCCTTAGTTAGAAGATCTGCAAGATTGCCTTGGGAAGAGATATATGGAGTGCAAATTAGACCACTATCTAATTTTTCTTTGATGAAGTGTCGGTCAACATCAATATATTTGGTTCTATCACATTGCACTGGATTATGAGCTATGCTAATAGCAGATTTATTATCACAATAAAGTCTCATTGTTTCATCACTCTTTATCCTCAAGTCTTTCAGGATGCTTTTCAGCCATAGCAGCTCACATATCCCTTGTGCCATTGCCCTGAACTCTGCTTCAGCACTAGATCTAGATACCACAGTTTGTTTTTTACTCTTCCAAGTCACAAGTTTACCACCAAGAAAAGTGCAATAGCCTGTAGTTGATCTCCTATCCACAATTGACCCTGCATAGTCAGCATCAGTATATGCTTCAAGTCTCATGCTTCCATTTCGTTCAAACAATATCCCTCTACCTGGGGTTCCTTTCAAATATTGAACAATTCGGAGTGCAGCTTGTAAGTGAGTCTCCTTTGGTTGGTGCATGAATTGGCTGACTAACCTAACAGCAAAGGCAACATCAGGTCTAGTATGTGATAAGTATATAAGTTTGCCGACTAACCTTTGATAATTGATACATTTCCCTATCAACCTTAATATCCTCTTCAGCATTCCCCAACTTTACATTTGGATCAATTGGTGTACTTGCAGGCTTGCATGCGGCCTTGCCAATCTCCTGCAGAAGATCAGTAATATATTTCTGTTGGGATATGAAAATTCCTTTCTTAGAGTGAGCCACTTCAATTCCTGGAAAATACTTAAATTTTCCCAAGGTCTTGATCTCAAATTCATTGGCCAAGTGTTGGGCTAATAGTCGTTGCTCCTCTTCATCATCACCAGTTACTAGAATGTCGTCCACATACACCAATAACACTGTTACTCCCCCTGACTCAGTGTTTGACAAATAAAGTATGGTCTCCTTGGCTTTGTTTGAAGCCCAAACATATCATAACTTTAGTGAATCTCCCAAACCATGTTTGTGGCGATTGCTTTAGCCCATATAAAGCCTTTTTTAACTTGCACATGGTGTTGACGTTATCAGAGCCTATCATTAATCTATCGTTGGGCTTCCCGCATCGTCCACGCTTCAAGCCCATTGGGCCGGGATGAAGCGTGAGGGGGTATGTTGGAAATTCCGCCTTAATTGCGGTCCGCCCCTAGTCGCCTAAATTGCGACCTTTGGTTAGCCTTCATTGCAGCCTCCAACACCTTCATTGTGTTGGCTTTGAGGGGGTGGATTTAGTCCCACATCAGATAGATAGCACTCTTGAGAAGAGTTTATAAAGAGGAGGCACTCCTCACCTTACAAGCCGGTTTTGTAAGGATGAGTTAGGCCCCAAATTTCAACAGCCATTTATTTAGTTCAGATAATATATGTCAAGAAAGAAGTGAAGAATAAGTGCATTATTTTAGACTTGGTTGATTTCAGCTATAATTGTTGAGGCATATTTTACATGTAATTGATGTAAAGTTAAATCTATTATAGAACATTCGATCAATAGTTAGTTATGATTGTTGTGTTTGAAACTTCAATGTGATAGCTATTTTCTTATTCTATCAATCGTTGGATTTGTCTCCTTATAATGCCATGGATTGACTTCAAAAACATGGAATCTCTTGTGCATGTTGGAACAAATATCTCTTTGAAGAGGTTGTCAGCTAGTTGGCCTATTTAATATTGTTTATTTCTTTGCACAATGGATTATCAGAATTTGATACCTTGTTTTTCCTTTTTAAAGCTTTTATTTGAAGAGTTATTAGAGAGAGCTAAGGAGAAGGAGGAGAAAGAAGCTAAGAAACGCCAACGCCTTGCTGATGACTTTACTAACTTGTTATACACGCTCAAGGTAGATGAAGACTCTACCATGATCTGGTTCATATTTCACAGTTTTTGGCTAAATGGTTCGCTATTAAGCATAATAAAACATATATTTCTGTAGGATATTATTACTTCTTCAACATGGGAGGAATGCAAGGCACTTTTTGAGGACACACAAGAATACATGTATATTATTATTTCGTTTTTATGTCTATGGAGCAGTTGTATCTCGTAATGTCTCCATGATCTAAGATTTGTTGATTGATGTTTTCTGCCCTGCACTTTCTTATATAGTTCAATTGGGGATGAAAGCTATAGTAAAGAAATTTTTGAGGAATACATTACATACTTGAAGGAAAAAGCTAAAGAGAAGGAACGTAAGCGTGAGGAAGAAAAGGTGCATACTTTGTTTGTTTCGCCTTTTGTTTTTGTTCACAACATCTATATGTTTGACATGGTTAAGACAATCTGGTTTCATCTGCTGCAATTTTTTAGTTTTATTGCCAATAGCAATGGATTAATTAGTTTTTAGTTGTTTTTAGTTTTTTTTGATATTATGTTTCCTTTCAGGTTCATACTTCTTACTTTGTATCTATTCCAAAACAAACTCAGTGGGGTGAATGAGTTGGCATGCATTGTAATTTGTTGTCTAGTGTAGCTTAGAAATTAGGTTCCTGTACAGGTTGTGTAGCTTGCATGACCAGGAATGTTTTCCTGCATTTGGTTTACCTTATCTGGGGTCAATATCTGATTTTATAAATAATTTTTGCAGGCCAAAAAGGAGAAAGAAAGAGAAGAGAAAGAAAAACGTAAAGAGAAGGAGAAAAAAGAGAAGGAAAGAGAACGTGAGAAAGAAAAATCAAAAGATCGACATAAAAAAGATGAATCAGATAGTGATAATCAAGACATGACTGACAGCCATGGTTATAGAGAGGAGAAGAAAAAAGAAAAGGATAAAGAGAGAAAACATCGAAGAAGGCATCAGAGCAGTATGGAGGATGTGGATTCTGAAAAAGATGAGAAGGAAGAGTCTAGAAAATCGCGAAGACATGGAAGTGACCGCAAGAAGTCTAGGAAGGTATGGAATGGAAGTTTCTGGCATCTTTTTTTAGTAAAATATTATTTAGAAGTTTTACAATTTAGAATAGGTGTCTGAAATAACTAATTTCTTGCAGCATGCAAACTCTCCTGAGTCAGACAATGAAAGTAGGCATAAAAGACACAAGAGGGACCACGGGGACGGTTCCAGGAGAACTGGATGGAATGATGAGCTTGAAGATGGGGAGCTTGGCGATGATGGAGAGGTTTAGTACTTTGTCCCTAACCTTTTTGCAACGATGAGATAAAGAACTTCACCTTCATCTTTTGGAGAATATTGACTTTCACTGTTCAACAACCCTTCTACTTTTCATGTATGTACACGCCTGTGAATTTAGGGTAATGTAGAAATGAAATCTTTTGGTTCTCGTTATAGATTTATCAATTTTATGTACACTTTGTACCAAGAGTAATTTGGACCACATATCTTCAAAGTTCATTGACATATCATAAGCTTAAATTTATGCATTCAATATTTGCATATAATGTTTTGGCAGATGCAGAATCTTTCAGACTAATGCCATTTGACTAGAAGAACTAAAATTTATTTTCAACGTCATTCACTCATTTGTTCTTGGAAGAGTAGCTCGATAGATGAGTTGGGATACCGAAAAAGTATCATGTAATCTTCCTCTTGAAATATTACTTACTAATACGTTGCCTAAAAAAAACGAGTGCTCCAAATTTTGAAAATTGTGTTCGTTCATCACATGTTCATTGTTGCAAGTGTGTTCATCGCATGTTCGTTGTTGCAAGCAATGAACTTCTATAATCACATGATGGATTTAGAGATTAAAATGTGTTGGATGTAAATAATAGATTCGTTATTTTAGGGCTCGTACAACGATAAGTTGTTCATGGAAAAAAAAGTATTTTTAAATAGTCGATAATGTAAGACTGAAAGCTATAGTCAACTCTGCTTTTAGATGCATAAATATTTACACATGTAATCCAGCAAGGGAAAAAAACTAAAGAACAGATAATGGTAGGATTTCAAAAGTTCCAATCATTTCTGATACAAGTTCATTTCTCAAAATTTCCAAAATTTCATCTGCGATCTCAAAGCTAATGTCCTTAACTTGTGATTCAAACTTGCTCCATTCCATAATTGAGTCCAAGTAATCAATTGCCAATAACGACATTAAACCATCTTCACTATGTTGTCCCCATTCTCTTGTTACCTGACAAGTGAGTTTCTCAAGCTCTATAGGCCCCATGGATTGTCTGCAAACTTGCTTTCTGTCCTCTTTTGTTGGAAGGGTTATGGTAATATCTCTAACACAATCAAATAGCAGCTTCTTTATCTTGTGTGATACCCTTTTGGATTTTAACACCTGGGAAACATGAGGCTGCGGATGATACTCATGCAACTCATTGGTACAGTTCTCTTTCTTTATTGACACACCAAGTAAATTTAATATGGTATCTGATAATATCGAGTCATCTGTGATTTTCTTAGACATATTTATTCTCTGTTGCTTTCCCTCATTCACTGTTTCATTAGCACAAAAACACTATTGCATCCTTATTCAATCATAAAACCATGTTGAACCTACGTTAATAACGAGCCTAAATAACTATAAATTTAATTCACATGCATTGTCAATATGCAAATCTTCTACATTGCAAATCAATGGAGTATAATTGTCAGATCATTAATAATAGTTAATTTGAATAATAACTACTTCTAAAGACACATATGATTGGTTGTAATTTGTTGATAACATAATTTTTTTGTGTAACTATTTATTCGTGTAATATGCGTACTCTTGTTCTAAGGTGAAATCGGGGTTGGCATGGGAAGGCCATGTCCATCCTATTTTTATCCCTTTCTCCTGTATACTTATAATAGTGATATAGAGTATAGATAATTCCTTCACTTTTTTTTTTATAAGAATCAATTGAAGTAAATAAAGCATAATAAAAAAAGTTGTAAAACCTCAAACATGACTAAAAACACTTCTTCACCATAATTATATATTAAATTAATAAATTATTAGAAAAAGATAGGTACTAACGTATTCATCTATCCTCTGGATATATCAATTTTGGCATATACAATGATCAAATATTTTTGTCAAATAAAATTAAAATTAACTCTTAATTTTAGTGTTTAAATAAAAGGTAAAATCGAAAGAAAAAGCCATCTAAAACTATGCATCCGCTTCATATATGTATACACAAGATACAGATATTAGTATCAGGGAATTATCATCAAGTAGCTATGTATATATTTTTTTAACAGGTTCGTCATGTCATTATTCAGTATTTTTTTTTGTTGCAATGTTATTCTAAGTTGATAAACAATTTTAAGTTTTATTTGTTTAATAAGCAATATGACGATATAGAATTTAAAAATGATATTGCATTATAATATAAAACGGTCCATGTCTTCGTGAGCTTAACTCAATTGGTAGGGACAATGCATAATATATGCAAAGTTTGGGTTCAAACCTCGGCCTCCACAACAAAAAAAAGTAAATATATAAAACGGCCCCTATGAGTATTATTTCCAGCTTCGTCACTGCTCCTATTTTTTAATTTTAGTTTTTCTAGGAGAATTTTTTTTTTCTTCGGAATTTGTGACTGAAAAATCATTTTTTTATCCTTCTTGTTTTAGATTTAGTCTCAGATATTTGTATATGTTGGAATCAGTCTATATAATATATGTGATCATTATGGAAGATTGAGGGTTAGACAGTTGAAGGAGTTTAATTTATCTCTTTTAGGAAAGTGGTGCTAGGTACGGTGGGGAGGCACGGAGGTTGGGGGCCGGAGTGGTTCTTATTGGTGGAGGAAGGTGGCTAGGATTAGGGACGATGTTGGCGAGGAGGGGGATGGTTGGTTTGCAGAGAGGGTGTCGAAAAAGGTGGGGAATGGGGTTGATACTTTCTTTTGGTATGATCGATGGTTAGGAGGCATACCTCTTTGTCAGCGTTTTAGTAGACTGTTTGATCTAGCAAAGAACAAGTCGATTACAGTTGCAACTTCGTTCTCTCTAGGTTGGGAGGAGGGGGTGAGGCGTGGCACTGGAGAGGAGATTGTGGGCGTGAGAAGATGAGATGGTAGTGGAATGTAGGAACTTACTATCTAATGTTACTTTGCAGTTTAATGTTTCAGATATCTGGTAGTGGCTTCCCGACATTGCGGGGGGCTACACGGTGTGTACAGGCTATCAGTAGCTCACTTATCAGGATGACCCAATTTTGGATGATTCAGATAACCTGATATGGCATACTCAGGTGCCATTGAAGGTTTCCCTCTTAGCTTGGCGTTTGCTTCGTGACAGGTTGCCGACAAAAATCAATTTACAAAATCGGGGCATCATTACAGTCGTAGATACCTATTGCTCGACCGGTTGTGGACAATTTGAAAGCGCACCACATCTGTTTCTGCAGTGTGATACTTTTGCCACAATTTGGCAGCAGGTTTTGTTTTGGATTGGTGTTTCAGGTGTTGATCATTATAATCTTCGTGCTCACTTTGTACAGTTTACTAACTGCTTGGGCGCTACAAGGACGTGAAGATCTTTTCTCCAGCTTTTGTGGTTACTTTGTGTTTGGCTAGTATGGAATGAGCGTAGTAATAGACTTTTTTAATAATTCTCACACTCCTAATGTGGAACTTATTGAAAAGGTTAAGTTTCATTCATACTGGTGGTTGAAGGCGAATAATGCCACTTTTGCTTATGGCTCTCAACAGTGGTGGTCGGACCCGTTAACTTGTTTGAGTATCGGTTGACTGCGAGTTTGTGTAATTGTTTGACAGGAACTCTGTGTTTTTAGAGCGTCCTCTTTAGTACGTCTTGTGTTAGAGTGGCGTCTCTACTAATGTTAATATATATACCATTTTTGCTTCTTAAAAGAAATATATGTGATCATTAGATTTTAGTCTTTAAAATAAGGACTATTCAAAACATAATACCAACATAACAAATATTATCGCCACTAAAATTGAAACAACTACAACTAAAAACAAAGTTTTCTATGTTCTAAGAACTAAAGCCAACAATTCTTGTGTGTTTGGGTAAAACTTTTAGTTAAAGATAATTTAACTTTAGTCGGTAATTTAAATTCTTCTATATAAATTCTATTGTTTGAATGATAAATTTGGAGGAATTTTTAAATGAAGAGGTTGTATGATGTATTTCATAAAACTTCTTCACTTCACAAAAAAAAAAAGTATTTCGTTAAAGTTAAATTTAAGGAATTTCAATACCACCTAAAAAAAAAAAGAATTTTTAATTTTTTTCTACTCTCTACGATTTGAGTCTCAAATTTATCGTTATAATTCTTTCAAATTTTACTAATTAGTCTTTTTGTTTTTGCAAATCGGTCCATACAATTTTTTTTCAATTTTGTTAAATTATTCCCGAAATTGTAAAATTCTGCAAATTGATCCCTACTTTTCATATTTTGAGTTGGTCTTCAAATATTTTAAATTTCATATAAATAGTACAACAAAGTTTAAAAATGAAGAACTCACCATTAGGAGCTCTACTTAGAGGTATCTTTGCAAGTGATTGAGGCCTACCTTCCATGCATCTTTGCTTCTGACACCTATTGCTAGCAAGAGCAACACCACCAATTAATATTTTTTTCTAACAATGGTACATTTGAGGTTAATTAACTAAATATGCAAAATTTTAGTTCTTACCTCGTAACACATTCCTTGCAAGTTTGGTGAATATGAGAAGAAAATAAGTGGTGATCTCTATGTGATGATATTGAAGTTCCTTCTTCATCAACATTTGAGCAAGAATTGGACATAGTAGAGCTACTAGCTGATGAAAACTCAACATTGCAAATTGCATGTTTTTTTCTTTGTTCATTGTCCCTAGTAGTTGGTTGAGTATTACTTTGGCTTTGGAAAGCTAGCTTGTTAACTATAGATATTAGAGCTTTGGAAAATGGTAATAAAACCTTTCTCTTTCTCTTTTTGTTTAAGCTCAAACTTTTTGAGTACCCTCTTTCTAGAAGATATAGCTCTAGCATGAAAGGTTCTTGTTTCTCATTTAGAAATTCTCCTAGTCTTTTTTGGGGTTTGGCTAAGTGTGTAGCCATTTGAATTGATGAAACTATATTGAAGGGTTAGGAGTTCCAAATAGAAGATGTAGTAGTTAAAATAGATGATAGATATAGGACAACATATCTGAAAGCATCCATAAAGGATGCTTTGGAAGTTTGGAAATTTATGACCTCATTTTTGATAGGACACAAACTCTAAAAATTGAAAAAACACCCATCTTATAATTTAAATATTAACCACTCAATGCAACCCTTTTATTTTATTTTATTATTATGGTAGTTTACCAAATAAGTATAGTAGATGGTAAAGCTTGATTAGATGTTACTGTCGTTACATGGCTATTAAATTCATTTTGATATTTGTATGATGATAGACTATATTTTAAATTAAGTTGTTGGCTTCCTAGTTCCCAAATTATCTTCTTATTTTTATTTTTTACCGTAGTTCCTACATTATGTAACTATATAGGTCCAGGTCTTATAGTTTTCATGTCTTGAGCAGTATAACATATAGGAAAGCAACTGCTAATGGAGATTTTGAACGAAGAGGTTTTTTTACTACCTAATACCTATATATCGGAAGACAAAAAACTATAGAGATAATATAAGAAAACTCAACTGTATTTTTTAGATGTTTTTCATGTGGTTCTTTATATAAAATACTCACAACTATTAATGATTTGTCAAATCCATAATTTTTTTAAAGTTTGTTATAGACACAAAAAATAAATTTTATGTAAATAACCACACAAAAACACGTAACAAAACACGTAAGAAATCTAGGAGTAAATATCTCTACATTATACTTGAATTTGTAGGCTCTGATCAACTTAATTAGTATTGTAGTTGCTGAGTTTGAATTCAACCCTATAAAACAACATTGTTAAACTTTTTAAAGGAAAACTTTGCCATGCATTACACACAGAGAGTATTCGATCCACACAAAAATAATAATCTACGATGATTATATGAAATTACAAAATATTAATCAAGTTTGATCGTCTTTCTGGATCTACTATTATTTTTTTTTGAGTAAACTATTAAATATATTATTGAAGCTACTCAATTTCAAATTCATTTTTGATATTACCAATTTAATATCATTATAGTCCCCAAAAATATTAACAGAAGAGAAAGTCTCACAAACATTTTACATAGGGGACTATAATGATCTAACCCTATAATTTCAAACACCAAAGTAATTATATTTATTTGAAAGATAGTTTAATTTCTTCATGTGCGAGTTGTGAGTTAGTTTAGATTTGGTTGTCAGCCAATTGTACAATTGTACAGTCGGGTTGTTGAATTTTATTTTAACTCTCATGTTCAATAAATAATATGGGACCAACCCAAATAATCTATGTACCTTTCCTATCTGCTTTCACAATTTTGATTGGTTGATCTAAGATTTTACTTCAATGAAAAAATCGTGAATGAAAAAAATCGTGCCATGAAACTTAAACAAAACTTGCTAGTTTGCTACACATGTATCTTGTCTTAGTCTTCCACTAAATATACAAAAAATGAGATTTTTATTGATTAGTGACAAACATAAAAACAGCTTTCAAAGTTGAAAGTTAATTCTATTTTTGTTTCTCAACATCCCATGTGACCTTTCAATTTTTCAAAATATGTAAAATGACATTTTAAAACTTGTACCAACAAACAAATGTCATTTTTAATCAAACAGTTATGACTTATGGTGGGGAATAAAAATGTAATATATGAAAAAGCACTCTATAATATAAATTTTTATATGATGAAATTTACCTTTTTCACAAGAACAAAAAATATGATTTTTATTGGGTCATATATAAAAGATAGTAGAGTTTTGAATTTTTCCCGGTGGACGTAAAATTCATTTAACAATGTAGAACCAATTTATAAAAACCATGGGTGTAAACAAATTTTATGCAGTTGATCAATCACAACAATTAAATTATTAAAAATATATTATAATCACACAAGTTACATATATATTGGTTGTGATGTGTTGATAGTACAAAACTTTTTTTT
>Ga0228710_1000304_pt1 | contig 55923 bp, 29 predicted proteins | sample MedpolnodulmetaG_FD_177995 | JGI IMG/M metagenome (GOLD analysis project Ga0228710, IMG submission 177995) | Root nodule microbial communities from Medicago polymorpha collected in Santa Monica, California, United States - pink nodules | ecosystem: Host-associated > Plants > Roots > Nodule... | reverse complement strand
ACAAACCAAACCCTAAACCTAGAACCTTATGTTGGACCTATTTTCTAAAGACAAGTTTCTCTTTAGCCTATCACATCTCCTTTCGGTCTCAGTGAGTGTTTCTTTAGCAACCACGCCTATTCTCATGGTTGATTGCTATTGAAATCCTTGAAGCACGAAACTTTATTGTCTCAAGGTTTGCTAGACTATTCTCATGTTTCGCAATATGCCATCAAGATTTGAGTGTTTTGTAGTGATAAGATCATGTAAATCGACAAATCAAGACATCACGTGAAGGATCAAAGATATAAAGATTGAAGTTAATGGTTCTTAGAAGGTTTTTGAAGATAATACAAAGTGAGTAAATTCATCCCAAGTTCTTAGGAGTTTCCAAACTGAAGAACGATCAAAAAAGGGAGAAAAACACAAGAATTCGCACCTCGGGGGCTGCCTCATGCGCCATTTGTGCCTGGCCATATCCCATTTGCGCCTGGCCATGCGCCATTTGGGCATAAGGCAGAGGCAAGTCTGTCTCAAGAGCCAATTGTGCCCCTGTAGGCGCCTGTTGCGCATGGTTGCGGGCAAAAATTGCCTGCAGCTTGTTTTCCAAGTTGGATCAGTACAAAAAGCTCAATTTTCTTCTCATAAACCCTAGATAATTGTTTGCTATAAATAGAGACCCTTGAACTCACTATTTTTCATTCAGAACACTGATGATTCAAGGCAAGGGTCAAGCATCAGAGCTTCAAGGCAAGATTTATTCCTTCTTTTGTTCTCTTTAGGGTATGTTTTTCTATTGTTATGTTATGATTTCTGTTTCCATGAGCAACTAAACCTCTTAATTAGAGTTCCAAGATGAACCCCTTCTTATTTGTTGGATCTTAATAATAAAGTTTTTCATTCAGTTTATGCTTTTATTGTACTTGATTTAAATTAGACTATGCATGTTCATTATTGCTTTTTTAATTGGTTAATCTGAATTGTAACCTTGAAGAATGATCCGTAAAATAAAAGTAGGCACTGAAACCTGAAATTATATCAGTTCATTGGCTTTTCTAATTACTTGTTTCTTAAATTGGTTAATGAAATTCAAGTTTGAAATCTAGTTGTTACTACTCTCTTCTTTTTACAACGTCGTACATAACTTAGGTTATTCCGACACATAGTTGTTGTGAAAAGCTTCGTATGAGTTTTATCTGTTAGTTTCATTAAATCATAAGTAGGCACCACATAGCTGTTTGTTTCTTAAGATTAGTTCCAACAAAGACGAAGGGGAGATTCAAGGATTCCCTAATCACCGTTAATAATTTGTGAATCACAAACCTAATTTTGGACTAGGCAGGGCAGTTTAACCCTACAATTTTATTCAATTATATTTTTCTTTCATCCTTTAAAATAAATTTTATTAATTAGTAAGTTGAACGACAATCCCTGTGGAGAACGATAAACTTACTACTTTATTACTTATTATAATTTGGCGCACTTGTCAATTTCGCCCATCAAGTCTTCATTACCACGTGCAAGTAAATGGTGAAGGAATTAGTTTGCAAATACTAGGTAGGGGACTCCGCCAAGGGGATCTCCTATCTCCATTTTTTTCTTCAAAAGTGTGGAGGGATTGTCTCTTTTACAAAAATTACTATAAGTGAAAGGAGACATTCAAGGTGTCAAAGTGTGTCGAGGAGCACCAATCCTGACACACCTTGTATTGGCTATTGATTGTTTTTTATTTTGCAAGGCTAAAGAAAATGAAGCGAGAGCTTTACTGGACACTCTTCAAATCTATGAAAAGGTACAAGGTCATGCTATTAATTTGCAGAAATCAAAAATATTTTCAGCAAGATTACAAACAATCAGGTGAAGAATCAATTGCAGAACATTTTTCAAGTGACAGAAAGTATGGGTTCTGGAAAATATCTTGGTATTCCTTCTATTCCAGACCAAAAAAAGAAGGTTATGTTTAACTATACTCCCTCCGTCACAAAATGTAAGTAAAAGTTGGTCAGCAAAAGTTAATGTATTTGGTTTAAAATTTGTACTAGATACATCAACTTATGTTGACCCATTTTTGCTTACATTTATGGACGGAGGGAGTGTTTGAGATCGGATTTGAAAGGAGATAAAAAGCTGGTTGTGTAGACATCTTTCTACAGATGTCTTAATCAAATATGTTGTCCAATCAATACCTACTATGCATGAGTTATTTCTTATTATCCTCCACATTAGGGGAATAAATGCAACAAATGTGAAACTCCTTTTGGTGGGGATCGAATAGGAGAACGGGAGAGGTATTATCTTGGTGAAATGGGACAAGTTAACTTTGAGCAGTATAGAGGAATGAGGTTTCATTTTCTCTGGGACGTTTGAGAGGAGCACACTCCAAAGTCTGTCAACATCACTAGACCAACCCAGGTAAGTTTGAAATTTAGCGCTTATTACATGCTTGTAAAACTATTATGCAATATTTCCCAAACATTAGGGTACGTTTTATCCAAGACAACCAACAATGTAACTAACTTACTAGCTCGAGCGGCATTGTCTAGTTGCTAAGTGTTTGATTATATTTTATCATGTATTATGACCACTTTGATAAATTAAATGAGATAATTTTGTGACTGTAAAAAAAAGTCTATTTTAATTTCATTAGCAAGTCAAATCAATGTTTCAGGAGCATGTTGAAACATATATTAAAAAAGATGAATATTTTTTCTCGTTAATCATCGGGTTCTCAAAGGAAAGGGCACCTGATAATTTGGAGTCTGACCTGCATGTAAATAAAATCTGAACAAAAATTATTTCATCCAAAATGGGACTCGGTTTCTCTAGAACAATCTGTTTTTATTAGGAAGAAAAAAATAGGAAGAAACTATGTTTAAAATTGCAATTTTACCAAGCCTGCATTTTATCGGATGATTCCTTACATTTACAAAGTGGATGTCCAATAAAATTAAAGTTACATTTTTGTATTAATGAAAAATAAATATAATTCAAATAAGGGATTATACTTTGTAGCTTTTAATCGATCATTTAATGGGATAATAATCATTTTGATCCTTGAATGTGTAATTAGTAGTCATAAAAGTCCTTCAATGTATCAAAATTCCAAAACAGTATCTAATTATGTACCTTGTTAGTCAAAATAGTCTTTGACGCTAAAATAATCCTCCAATACTTACAATAACTGTTTATTTAGAGACTGAAATGACAATAAGTAAATACTTATAAGGAATGATATGATAATAAATAAGTATATTGAAGGATTAATATGACAATATTAACGAAGTATTTTAATGTCAGAGACTATTTTGACTAACGAAGTGTACAATCAGAAACTATTTTAAAATTTCGATACATTAAGGGACTATTGTGGCTACTCGTTACACATTTAAGGACCAAAATGATTATTACCCCATCATTTAACCCTTAATATTTATTTATCATCGTGAGCATAACTTAGTTGGTAGAAACGTTACAATATGCAATATGCATGTGTCGAGATTTGAACCTCGGATTTTTCACTTATTCACCTTAAACGGATGAATTTATAGTCACTAGAATACTTTCTCATAAAAATAAAGGATAATTCCATCTTCTAATATTGAATTTAGATATGATTAATGTTGGTGCTGAAATCTCTTTTCATATACTTCCTCCATCCCATATTATGTATCTTTTAAGAGTTTTACACGGTTATTAAGAAAATAATTAGTAGTGTTAATTTTAATGATAAAATGTGTTTCATTTCCTAAAACACACTTGTTAATTATAGTTTATGAAGTAGTTAGATAATTGAAATATAATAAAGAGTAAATTACACACTCATTTCTTCAAAGATTCTTGAATTACACTCCCCTCCCATTTTATGTTAAAATATACACTCCCATCCCCTCTTATTCAAAACATATTAGAAAACTTTTCACTCCCCTCCCCTAAGAGAAGCTTGAATTACATTTCCCTCCCCCCTTATGTTAAAATCTACACTTTACTCCCTCAATATTTATTTTTTACTTCTAATAATCTAGAAAAATAATAATAATCTAACACACTTTGATAAAAATAGTATTGCGGGTCTATTTTTTATTCACAATTTAATTAACATGTAGTTTTGAACCCTATTATAAAATATGAAACAACCCAAAATAAAATAAAAATATATGAAAAATTACTAGAAACAATAAAACATGGTTATTTCCTTTAAAAAACATGGTTATTTAAAAGTTAATTTTATACTCTAAATTATCAAATCAATAGCAAAATATTTAAATTTAATTATCATTGACATTTAAATTATAAAGAAATGAATTAATTTTTCTTAAATGATGGTTCAAAATTAATATATATCATAAAAGTATTTATTTATGTTAAAATAGATTAAAATGTAGTGCATATTTAATTATTAAGGGAGGGGGTTGTAATTCAAGCAGCTTATTAGGGAGGGGAGTATAAATTTTATTTTTCAAGGGAGGGAAGTGTATATTTTAACATAAGAGGGGAGGAGAGTGTAATTCAAACATCTTTGAGGGGAGGGGAGTGTACTTTACTCTATAATAAATTAGAGTATGTTGGTGGAAAAGAAAAATAAATATTTAATCAATATTGTAAAAAAGACAAATAATTTAAAACAGAAGAATAGTAAAAATAACACATATGAGGAAGTATTCGTCTTTATTCATTTTGTCAAAAAAAAAATCATCTTTATTATGAGTGTTGAGGACAAAATCCTTATTTGATGTTTTAAAGATTACAAACATTTAATACTTGTTTTTTAACTTGTTATCTACTAATGAATTTTGTGAGAAATGTTTCATGAGAATGTTCTTAATATAAGAAAGAAGGTTCTATACTCACAAGACAAGTTAAAAACGTCCTTATCAAAACAAATAAGCAAAAGGACATAATTGGACGTAAAATCAAGAAGCAAAATATTCTTTATGTCTCACCAAAAGAAATAAATGACATAAATGGAAAGAATATCATATGATTACATAAAGGCCTTTGCATTTAAAAAGGAATTGGAAAAGCACGTGCCTTAAAGAAAGAAGAAAAAATTGTTTTACAAAGAAAGAACGTTATTGAGAACATTCTGGTGAAACTACAAATGGATAAGGATGATGTCACACCACACATCCAATTACAACTCAAGTACAGTTGTACTACAACCTCACGTGGGCTGTGTCAAATGGCCAGAAAGAAGAGAATGTTCTTCAAAACATTCTTCACTTGGAAAAACACATTTTTTGCAACCTTCCGCCTCAAGCAACAAAAGCAAGAGCACATGGGTTGTTTTTGGACGTATAAGCACAGCTGTATGTTCATGTATATTTCAAGTGAGCTTCTCAATTTCAGCCTCTATAAATACAAGCACATAGCAAGGCATTTCTTAAGAGCTTTCAACATACAAAAAGAATTCAATCTCTCTCCAAAGAATTAAATTCTCTCTCACGTGAATATTCAAAGAAGTATTCATAGAAGCTCTTCAACAACAACAAAGCAAACTTCAAATATCTTTCATCTCTTGTATTTAAGATATCACTATAAGTTTGTATTGATAATATCTCCAAGTTGGGATATTATTTAAAATATCTCTTTGAGATATTATTTTGAAATCTCCAAGAGAGATACCTTTAGAAATCTCCAAGAGAGATACCATTTAAAATCTCCAAGTGAGATACCATATTCAACCAACACCCACCACCATACAAAGTGTAACTAGATCTCAAGTCTATTGGGCTTAATAGTTTGGGATAGAACTTTTCTTGTGTGATCAAGAATCGTAGAAGCCTGCTGAGGTTGATAATACAGACTGTAATCGGACTGATCTGGTGTGATCAACATATTATAGTGCTATTCAGAAGTTTCTGATAGCAGGATACTATAGTGGACAATCTCACACGTAGTGTGGGGACTGGACGTAGCCGGTTAGGCGAACCAGGATAAATCTCTTGTGTTCTCTCTCTTCTCTCATCTCTTAATTTCTGGTCCTTAAACTAAAATTAAATTATTAACGTACTACTTAATAATTATCCAGAATCTTCTGGTCCTATTTATTAACTAACTATTTTATTCTTAATATTTCCAGAGTGTTCTGGTCCTTTATCGCTTTATTTATTTCAGTTATATATCCAGAGTTTTCTGGTCTTTTACTGCTTTATTTATTTCAGTTATATATCCAGAGTTTTCTGGTCCTTTACTGCTCTATTTATTTCAGTCTTTTATTCCAGAACTTTCTGATCCTTTTATTTATTTTATTATCCAGAGTTATCTGGTCCTAATATTATAATATTTTATTACCACTCACACTAACCAAATATTGTCTTGAGCATATATACTTTACCATGTGGTGATAAGCATCAATGAGCATCCCATGTTTACCTGCATAGGACAAGAGCATTAACAAGCGTAAAAAGTAGTAAGAGTTTGTGTTTGAATCATTGAGTAAACCAATAGATTGCAAGTCTGAGATAACAGACTCAAATGATTTGAAACATCTATAACGGAAGACATTGAATCGTAGGATAATGATTCCCGGGTTGAACCAGGTAAGAGGAGGAAAAGAGATATATGGATTAAATCCTCGTGGGAGGTATTTAGGTTTAGGGTTGAATGCATATTTTGTTTTCTGAAAAATGTGATGTTATTGTTAGTGGATTTCATCTTATTGATGGGAACAAACTTTGAGAGTGTCGATTTGTGTTGTTGTCATCTTTGAGAAGATTTTGAGGGTGTTGTTTGGTCGACGCAATAACATTGATAAACTTGAATTCATGCTTGCTTGCGATAGATGAGATTATTGGGAAGGAAAATATGAGATAAAGAAGCAAAAGCTGCTAAGGGTTTCTGGCGGCTGACAAAGAAACAAAGGCAAAGGCTATAAATAAGTATAAAGTCTCCTAATTATCGAAAAAAAAAATGTAATGAAAATTTTAACATAAATTCCCAAATACCTTTATTAAGATTTATTTATCCATTAATTGATCTATTGAAGTTTAATTTCAATATGAACTCGTGAAGAATAAAGTGAATAAAGAGTGATTCAATTTCCTTTAAAAAAAAGAAGAGAGAATGATGCAAATCTCTTATGCAATAATATGTTGTTCGAATAAAATTAAAGGTGATGCTAACATGTGTATTTAGGGTTTTTCATATATAATAAGTATTTATTGGAAAAAAGTGATTAACAAAAGTTTGAGAAATAAATTGACACAATTTCAAATTGATAACATGTGCCCTAACCGCATGTTAGCATTTCTCTGTAGCTAATATTCCTCGCTACTAATCAGGTGAAACAACAAATAGAATATCTGACAACCATGGTTTTAAATTCGGTCGTGTGGATGTGGTTGCGACCGTTGTGATTATGGTTAATGTGGTTGTTGCGACACACATTGTGTTTGTTGGGGCGTGAAATAATTTTTAATTTTCACAAATTAATTATATAAAGTGGCACAACCATGCTACTACACTATTTATCCACTATATAGTAGAGTGTGAGGTTGTTTCGTAAATACTAATTGAGAAGTTCTTGAAATTAATATCGGAGAGGGTGTTAAAAATATGTTTTTTTTATATCTAAATAATATTTGAATTTGGGATTACAAAATGTTAGTTTCTGCTGCGAAGATTGGAACGAATATTAATGAAATCGTATGATGAGGTTCCTGGTGCGCTTACAATGTGATCGTACAAGTGATTGAAGATCACACCGCAATTGCGGTGCGATGCAGTTGCGGTGGCTACCACATGAGCACTATTATGGCCACAATTGCGGATGCACACCATAATTTAAATCCACTGTGACAACTTTTCTCATATCGCCTTAGTTTAGAAAATCATTCACTTGGTCCTTCAAATCCAAGGCCGTTCCTATAAATAGGTGGCTCGACTCTCTTTTTAAAATAGGCTCCAAAAAAAATAATAACGCAATTTTTTTTTTAGCTAGGATTCATTAAAAAGTTGAATCAAAAGAACTTCTAAACATGAAAAGAAATTTAAAAAAAAATTAAGTGAAAGAAATGTGAAATTTACCTAATTGTGTCGTTTGGATTTGTCACTCCTCTGGGAAAGGGAAAAACGAATGGTTTATGCGAAAAAGAAATGATTGTTGTGATTCTTTTAATGAAATAGCTTTCAAAATTGACTGATTAAGTTATATACAAATTGGAGGTGGTTAGATAGAATCAAAGTGATTATATAAATTGGGGTGGTTAGATAGAATCAAATTTATGTCTAGCAAGGAGAATTAGAGTCTAGAAAAAAAACTCAAATGTGTACTAAAAAAAGAAAAAAGAAGTAACATGTATTTTTTGGAAGTTATACTCGACACCCTTACATTTATACCTTCACCCCAACATTTAACACAAAGTTTCAATTTTACCCTTTATATAAAATAAAACACAATAACTATTTCACTTGTTCACCCCACCCTTTTTTGGAAAAGTCACAACAAACTTTCACCCCACCTTCTTCTGGAAAACCTTCACCCAAAATTGCAAACCGGAATTCTTGGGAAAAGATTTCTGAACATTAAAATTGAAGAGTCCTTTAATTTGAACAATTGCAACCCAGAATCAAGAACTAACAAACCGAAATACTGATGGAAAGGTTTCGGGAAATTTAAACCATGGTTCCAATATAGTCAGTTTCTTTACCAAAGGATATATTGATTTTTGTTTTGTTCGAGATATTACAAATCATTTCCCACCATGGGAAAGTTTTTTTAAACCATTAGATTAAAAGGGAACACTGATTTTACTATAGACTGTCCACACTATATGTTTTTTCTCACTGTCATCAACTTGACCGGCTTAGCTTTCTGTTTCCATTCTTGAAATCATTGTTTTCCTTTCTTATTTGCTATGTCTGTTTTTTCAAAACCAGAAGCTACTTAAGGATTGATAAGAAAAACATTAAGATCTACTTCAGGATTGCTAACTCGTTCAATGACCACCAAATAAATATCCTGAATAGAATTCTAAATAGACATAGAACAAGCTTGGATTGGTGAATGTTATTACTACATGATGAATCACATTAGCTGGGCAAAACAAATATTAGGATATTGTTTGTTTGCATATATGAATACGTTCAAAAATGCTAAATGCAGAAGTATCCAACAAATTAATAATTTTAACGTTAAAAAGGGTCATGACAGATCACTACAACATTTTCACTTTACAACAACGCCAATAATCCGTTGTGTAATGCAAAATAACCGTTTTCGTTGGCAACCAGAACGGTTTTCCGGGCGTGGCAAACCGAGGCGTTGTCCTATCATTACACAACGATTTTGTTTTCAAAAGGCAACAGCTAAAGTAAAAACGTAGTCTTATGTACCCAACTAAAACAGTTTTTGACTTTCACAATAACAACGATTATTACCTGTTGGAGGCCCACAACTGTTGTCGTAAAGCTTTTCAGAACGGTTATTGGAGTGGCTACCCTAACGTTTCTTACTATTGCTATTAATTATTAAAACCGTTCTCTTATCCATTTTTTTTGAAATTGCATCAGTGATATCCCAATGTTTTTCACCGTTGTGAAAAATAAAATGTGTTGTAAAACAAAATTTTTAGCAAGACATTCATATAGAATTATAATATGATCCTAAATTAAAAAATTACAAAAAAAAAATCAAATACTTGTCATTTATAAATATATATCCAAATAAAATTATTTGGTCTTACTACCAAATAAAAGTACTTGGTCGTTTGATGTATACTCTACGACAGTGGCAATCAACATTGATCACAATCCAAATATCATTTTCAAAATAACCATTAATATCGACAAAATAAACTTAAGCATCAATATCTACTCTTCATCTTGCACTTCAAAATCTTGAAATTCTTCATCGATCTCCAACTTCATTAAAACTTACCATGTAGAAGTAAACATGATAAGCATTATCATTAAAACTTACCATGTAGAAGTATGTTATTGAAATTGAAGTGGTTCAACAATCAATGTTGATCAGCCAGCCTAACAACCAATTTGTAGCCCTTATGTAAATAAACTCTCTAACACACTTTTAAATAGGGTACCTAAAATGGTTTTTCACATATTCAGAACCCAGACAGCAAGTAATGTGAAACATGTTGATCTGAACAATCATAACTTATCGTGAAATATGACATAAATTGATATGAAAACAGTGAATATTTAACAAAACTGAGAATGATCAAAGATATTTTAATCATAAAATAACAAGTAGAAGAATAACATTACTGAGAATAGGTGCAGAATCCAAACAACTTTAACGAGCATAGGTGAATATCATTACTAAGATTAAAGAAGTAAATAAAATTTCGTTGAAGAATTTTATTAAACAGAAAACAAGCATTGTACAATAAAGGTTGGTTGAAGCATTTTATCAAACAGAAAACAAGCATTGTATAATAGAGGTTGGTTGAAACATTTTATCAAACAGATGACATGCATTATACCATGAGGCACAACAATAGCAAAATCAAAACAAAAACCAAAAAATCGCACTTCATATCACCCATTTTTTCAACATGAAAAGCCAAAGTGAAAGAAAGAAAGCAAGGACTTAGAACAATGACATTACCTTTGGCGGAGATGTGTAACCGATGAGACGTACTGCCGCAAAAGTGGATTGAAAGCAAAGGTAATCATGGGAAAATTATAGAAGCGAAGATGAAATATTCTATGCAATCAGAAGAAGATGGTGGTCGACGAATTGGGTAAGGGGTTTTGCCTCTCACTCGCAGAAAGCGTTTAGTGTGTCATGCTTGCTGAAGACGACAGATGATAACAGATGCACCAAGAAAGTCAAAAGAGGACGCCGATTGCAGATATGGGCAGAAGGGCAAACGATTTGGGGATGGAGATGGAAGGTTTAGAGTTTAGGAACTCACAAGTTTGATTTTGGACTTCCAATTGAGGGATCGTGGATCTGGAGATGATTCGTGAATATTTTGGGGTTTGAAAGTTGCAGAAACATGTTTAAGTTAGAATAGTGTTAGACAATCGATTTTTTTTTGTGTTATTTGACAATCAAATTAGAGTAACAAGCTTTGAAAAAAAATATTTTTTGTTTTTGTTTTATTTTTATTTTTATCTTTTTTTATAGAAAAGAAATAGAAACTATGCACACATGGTTTATAGTTGTTACCCGATTGAATTAAGATAAGACCGTTCTCTATTGTGGGTACGAAAACGATTATTGAAGTGGCAAAAATAACGGTAAAATTCAATACTCTACGCCAACAAAAATGAATATCTGTTTTCTAATGTACTCTACCAGAACGGTAATTTTACCTTCAGAAAAATAGGCGTTCCGGTAGACTCAAAATGTTATAGTGAGAGAGAGTATTTGTGAATGATGTGGAGTCCAGATGTAACTCAAATAATAATCATCTGGAGCATAAAAGATTTAGGCTGAAATCAATTGTTTAAGGGTGGTTCTTGGAGTCGGTTGTGGTGGTGGTGGTGGGTCTATTGGTGTCTCATGAGAGGTTGAAGACAATGAGAAGAAAGATATAGTGTGGACAACCTATAATAAAATCAATGTTCCTTTTTAATCTAATAGTTTAAAAAAAAAATCCCACGGTGGGAAAGGATTCCCCTTTCCCATGTTAAATGTCACCTACAAATTATACAGTGATTTATTTAATTAGTAATCATTGTAATGAAAAGTAAAGGGGCAAAAATTCAAGTTTGGTGCTACAACTAAAAACAATCAATCTATAAAATAAAAAAGTAGATATACATTCCAACACATCCCAATCTTCTAAAAATTAGATCCATTATAGAAGTGACTTTTAACATTGAAGAAAGCAGTATTGTTAAATTTTTGAACGGAGCCATAAATAGTCTATCCCTATTTTGATATGAATAAATCCAATTAGTTTGAAAGATGAGCACGAAAAGAGGGGTACATGATAAATTTAACATTGTTAAATTTCAGAAACCCTTCCAATTGTATTCTGGATTGCAAGTCCTTTTGGTTATGGGCTGTGGTAGTTCAAATTAGAGTAATCTTCAATTTAGCCAAAGTAAAAAATCAGGAAATCATTCCCGAAGAGTTATGGTTTGCAATTTTGGGTGAAGGTTTTCCAGAAGAAGGTGGGGGTGAAAGTTTGTTGTGAGTTTTCTAGAAAAAGGGTGGGGTGAACAAGTGAAACAGTTATTGTGTTTTATTTTATATAAAGGGTAAAATTGGAACTTTGTGTTAAATGTTGGGGTGAAGGTATAAATGTAGGGGTGTGGGGTATAACTTCCGTATTTTTTTTATTTAAGTGGGGTGTGGGTATTAGACTTAATTTTTTTTAGGCCCATATCATTTGAAGGCCCCGCTTAGTTGAGCTGCTTGCGCACCCCCAAGGTCGGACCTGTTCAAATCACTCACATAGTGTAACATCAACATTGATCCTAAACATATTGAGTTTGTCATTTTTTAGTAAATTGCAGCTAGGTCATGATTCATTTCGACTAGGTGAGGTGTTTTGTGTTGTGAATTAAAATGAACCAAACACAACAATTTATACAAGTTTTTATGCATCGTATGTGCGTTCTAAAACACATATCAGTAATTACTGTGATTTACATGTTCAAATTCCATAGTTAATTTACGTATTTTTCCACATTCAGATTCTAAAGTCCAGGTGAGTAAAACACATCACTAATCAAGTTTGTTTCACTTGATCTGTGCATGTTAATATGGACGTGTTAAAATACCTAAAATACATCATGTTTGTTTCGATTAGTTTCTATCATTTTATATATGTTTGATATATATAGAATCTGAATCATATGTAAAAATATGTAAAATACTCATCCAGATTATGGAATATGAATCTATATTTTACTGTGATATAAGACTTCTTCAAATATATGAACATGTATTTTACTATACTATGAAACTCAAAGTTTTAGGATTCTAAAATTTGAACCATTTTAGTGCGAAAGAAAAAACACAGTTAAAAGCTTAAATTTTGAGCAAATGTATACAAACTTCTTGCTTATTAGTTCAAAACTTCACAGATGTGATGGATTAGAGCTGAATTTGATAAAAAATAAAAATGAAGGAATGTAGGTAGGTATTTAAGGATTTCAGTTTGAAGGAGTTTGAATGCATAAGGATGGGGAAATACTTGAGTGATTTTGCATTTTAGTGACTTTAGTGTATTTTATATGAGAGAGATAGAGACAAAGTCACCAAAATCACCGAACTCAAATACACCAAAGTGTTACTGTGTCTGGAATCTACAATTTGAATAGAAAAATAAAATGAATTTGGGAACGCGCGAAACTTGCGAGTATAATCTCTCACAATTTTTCCGCATTTCAATTTAGTTCATGACAAAAAAACAATACATAAACTAGTCCATGTTATTTTTATACTGGGACAAATTAGTCTTTGAATGAAAAATATCATGAACTAATTTGAGTATTATGTTTTGTCAAGAATTAAATTAGACCGTACAATTGTAAAGGACTAGATTGAATATTTACTCATTAAAAAGTTAATTAAAAATTTATAAAAAAAAGGTTAAATTGCATTTTTGATCCTTAACTATTTAGGTAATATCGCTTTGGTCATTTAATTAAAATTCGATTTATTTTGGTCTCTTAACTTCTTTCCGTTACACATTTTGGTCATTTCCGTTAGTTTTAGTTCAAAAACGTTAGGTTTTCTTTATCTTATTCTCCTCCTTTTCATCTTCATATCATCTCCATCAACCTTCAACAACAAGAATTCAGAAAAATTCCAGAAGAAAATGAAGAAAACTTAACGTTTTTAAATTAAAACTAAAGGAAATGACCAAAATGTGTAACAAAGAGAAGTTAAGAGACCAAAATAAATCAAATTTTAATTAAGAGACCAAAACGATACTACCTAAATAGTTAAGGGACAAAAAAATACAATTTAGCCAAAAAAAAGTTATTTTTCATTGATCTTAAAATTTAATTAGACACACACTACAGAGAAAAATAATTAACAAAGAAAATGATTATCTGATGTAATTAAATTATTTTTCTTTTTCCAATTTATGAGTATGTCCAAATAAATTTTATTTAAGTTTGCACCCAAGTAAGAATTGTTCTCATTTTAGTTGTGCTGTTATTATGGTCACGTCTTGTGCTAGAAAAATTTACTAATATATGTCTTTGGCTTTTCCAAATAACAAATTAGCCATGCTACTTATCTCATTAATATACTACCAACCTGTTTTCTTCTTTATAAATCCCCCTATGAAATCTTGTACAATAGTATTCCACACATTCAAAATTTTAAAGTGTTCGGTCGTCTTTGTTTTGCCACTGTTTTGAGATCAAATAGAAAAGAAAAGAAAATTGACACTAGATTTAGAATTTTATGGCTTTCACCGATGCTCAAATAGTTTGGTTGCATCAGTTAGTCACAGACAAGTCCCTCTTTTTGAACCAACTCTCATGTATTGTGATAACAAGAATGTAATTCAAATTGCCCACAACCTAGTCTTTCACGAACGCACCAAGCACATTGAGATCGATTGTCACTTCACTCGTCATCATCTTTAAGGATGGTACAATTACTCTACCGTTCGTCTCCTCCTTCTTGCATTCCATTAAACATTTTTGATTCTTGATTGACAAACTTTCGATACTCCTTATTAATGCATAATGAACTTGAGAGAGGATGTTAGATAATATTATGTAAGGATTTACGTTTATTTAGTCTTTTATAGTATCTAGTGTTTATATTCTTTTGTAACCCTTCCTCCCTAAGTTTGGCTGGTATGGTTGAAATCCCAAGCTAAGGGGTGTTCTCTTCTCCTTTATTCCCCTTCCTCCTCTCTATTTCTATATGTTTGCTATTGTTATCGGATTGGTATGACATGGTTGTGGATGCAGATAAAAAAAAGTGATAGTGAGATGAATATTCTCTTTGATAGGACTTACCTCACTTTTTATATATTATATGAAATATCTAAATCAGTTTTTAATAGGAAACCCGTTTGTAATGTAATTCAGCTTTGCGTCTGACCATTACACTAGTTTTAACTTGAACCAATCCATTTGTAATAGGATATCCTCTCAGTTTCACTGAATCCAAGATAGTGTATGTTCAGTTCTCAAACTATGATGACCATTCTGGCTTTCAAAATCATTGAAATAGACAGGAAAATGATCTACGGTTGAATAAAAGTTGTGATGATAAAGCTCTATCCGTATTAAAATACCTATGTTATAAGCCACGACAGCTTATATGTTACAGAGGTGTGTGATCCTTTTCTAGACACAATTACAAGTTGATTAAATGATGTTTCTTCCCATGCACACATAGTGTATCCAAGTTTCCAATAGTCGATGGAGATTTCTTCAAATGTCACAAAATGTTATAGTTACCAGATAAAAGAACAATGAAAAAACTGGAATATTACATCAAACTCGTAGCATAAACAAGCATCAAATGTCGATACCAACAAAATGACCATAGAACACGACATAAAAACTTGCTTCCTCATCTGTATGTAGTTGGTGTAGGTCTACAACCAAAAGGCAAGTTATTGAATATAATGAGAATGTGTTAAAAATCAGAGTCAACTATAGCTCTAGCAGCTTACACAGAATTATACTTCATATCTTCAAAATTGTTCAACAAACTACAATATTATACTTTGTTATGAATTAGAGGATTCCATGGTTCTAAGTCTAATGCAATGGAAAGATAGATTATGTAATTCTCTCTAGGAGTCATCACAAAGATAGAAATAATGAATAAAAGATGTGAAAATGGTACAATGGTGAAAGTTATTTATAGGGGTGAATTAGTCTAACTAACTCTTAACTACCTAAACAACCAACTAACCATAGTTTGCATATTTTTTTGAAGAAGCCCATAGTTTGCATATTAACTATGGTTTATTCACTATACTCTAATATACTTCACGATCTTTCATCACCTAAGGAGAAAATAACCAGAAAATACTCACAAGGTATGAAGGATCAATCAATGATATTTGCACTGACAAAGAATTAATTGTAGACTTATCTGGCAATACAAAGATTTTTTCCATCAGTTTACTGGTTGTCTTGCTCTGACATGGATTCGGTTTTAGATTGCACAACATATGCTAATGAAAATACTGACGAGAAATAGAAACTAACCTCAATGTTTTGGTGGTGGTATTTCAGAGTCAATGAAGAATTTGACAAATCAATTTGGAATAATCTTCATTAGCTCAATATCAAACAAGAGAGTCTTGTCTATCAACCCTTGGTTCCTTAGCACAAAATCCAAGGCTCGTTGGCCCTGTAAAACATATTTTCATTGCATCTCTCATAATCAATTCACAAAGTTGCTGAACACTAGTGATAGGACTCAACTCTTACCGAGAATGTTGTAGGTCTTGGGCCACCTTTATTATAATCACTCTCAGGATATCCAAGTTCTGGTGGTACAATTATCCTGCATCACTGATAAACATAGTGAAATTTGCATTTCTCTCCCCATCAATCTCTTTACAGTACATGAACCCAAACATACATTTGCCTTACTTTTCAACCATATTCAATTTTTTAAGGACTAAAAGATTCAAACAAAAGATCCATATAGCTAACTCCACCTATCGGAAAAAGGGTTTCATAGTTATTGTTGTTATATAATTATATTTTGAACAAAATATTCCCAGTGATTGACAATTTTAATTACGGAAATTCAGGATGTTGAGAAGTCTCCCCAAATCAAGAGCTAGAATTTATAGAAGTGGCAGTTTGATAAAATAAATTCAGGACATTGTTATGTTGCCCAAATCCAAAGTTTGAATTGATAGAAACTGTAATTCAGTAAATGGCATGAAAGGACTTGGACATAACACAGCTCAGGCATACAATATGTCAAATACTTCAGATATAAAGACGCAGCACCTTCGAATGCCCCCGAGAGACATGCCTGCAACAGCCTCTTCAAAAGCTGGTATTACCTGAACATTCAAAGCACATGAAAGATCACTTTTCAGAGTAAGTGATGCAGACTCCAGAAAATAAGGGCATAATTTGAGTGCTTAATATGTTGGCAACACCCAACAAGTTTAGTGAACTAACATTTTTGATGAATTCAGTTGAAACAAATATATAAAAAAAAAAAGTTGTATTAAACCCACGATAACACCTTGTGGCAAAGGGAAAAGCCAATGTGCAAGCAGAGTTTAGTCCGAAATCCCAAGGGGAATTCAGACACCTCACAGCCTCACTCAAAAAAAGCATGTTTGTATCACTTATAATTTCTTTATAGAACGAGAGCCAAACAATGCTTAAGAGTATAAAAAAATTAAACACAAAGGGATTTCCCTCAAACCCCTCTTCCCAATTCTGGAACTACAAACTCACACACCAACTACTTAAAAAGTATAGTTAATTAACAAAAGAATTAGAACTTGACTCCTAGTAACCCAAAAAAAGTATGGTCAAGTGAAGTAGGACTAGTACTTTTTCAACCCTATTTCATTCAACATCACTTGATCTATATAGAAGCAAACAACATAACTTGCAAGTATTGCTCATGAAATAGTGTTCACAATTCACAACCTATAGAATATCCTATTGAAGTTGCAAGGAACTATATAAATCATTACATGATGAGGTTTCTCACCTCGTGAGATCCTACTTTGAATTTGAAAAAGTCCTTGTCATCACCCTGCATGTAAGAAAAACAACAAAATAAGTTTGTAATAATCAACTAATCCAACAATGTCTAAATAGATGATGCAAAGCATTTCATACCTCAAAAGAACCACCTTTCGTTTTATTTCGGGCTTCAAATATGCGACCATAATAACCTATGGTGTAGCCATCCCAATCTACCTGAATCGAATTTGAAGCTCTTAAGTTACTTCAATTATCTAATTTGAAGAGAAAACAAAATGTTCAGAAAGAATTCCCTAGGAGAAAAAAGGCTACTCTAATTTTCTTCAGTAAAGTTGTCAAATCTATCCCATCAAAACTCATTTCAAAGAACCTAGAATGTCTGCTATGTAGATTCTAGAGCACAAAAGAAAAATTTAGACATAACTTTCAATTTGATTTAGAATCAGTATATCATAATATATAGATTATTATCAAACAAAAGATCAGACTTCTAACCAATTGACTATAAAATCAATAGCAAAAATAATTCAGTGTCTCACCACTACTGTCTCTCCTTTCTTTGGTTGTGGGCCATTTCCGGGTCGCAAGTCCTGCAATGTATTAATACACCTAGTTAAAAACAAAGCTTTCTTAACGCTAAATCATTTACATTTTACAGCTTACTGCATCACCTTATACTGGAGTCCAGATTCGGTTTCTACGTAGTCTGGGTATTTCATTTTTGATTTGCCATAATCCTTCCCTCTAAGCGCAGGCACTGTGTGTAAGTGCACAAATTATGCATCATATTGAAAGTCTTTATAGTTTGCTTTTTCTTATTTTATACTATGTGGCTCAATAACATTATGTTTATCAGTTTTTGATAAAACAAACACACAAATCAACCTACTTGTCACCATCAGTAAAGAATAAAGACGCAACAGCAGTACTTGCTCACAACATGCATAACATAACCATTCTCCTCCTTTCCATTTCAAACACACAGACAAGGTTTAATATACATGTGTTAATTTAAATAGGGGAAGAGAAAACTATTATTAATTGAAATTCGTCATTTTACACCTCCCTTTGAGGGATTTGAACTATGTCCCGTGAGGTTACAAACTCAAACTCTTACTACATAGCTGATACCTCACAAACATACATTACACCTCTGTTCCAAATTTTTGGTTGTTGGTGTTTTAGAAATACAAGGTATAATTGATCATTATTTTCAAACATCTCTTAGAGATAAGTAAGATGTTTTGTTCTTATGTAACCAAAAAAAAAATATATATGTTTTGTTCTGACTAGATTGTTTAGTATAGTCGACTGTTTATACTCTTTGAATTGAAAAATTAAAATTTTTAAAACATTAAAACAACAACAATCAAGCCTTATCCCACTAAATGGGGTCGACTACATGAATCAAACGACACCATAGTGTTCTATCAAAAACCATATGTCTTTCTCCAACTCATTGATCTCTAAATACTTCTTGGTAGTTTCCTTAATAGTTTTTCCAAGTCTTCCCCTACCTCTAGTGATTTGACTCTCCTCCATATGATCTACTCTTCTTATTACAACATCCACAAGTCTTTCTCTACATGTCCAAACCACCAAAGTCTAGTTTCTACCATTTTTTCTATTATAGATGCTATCCCAACTCTCTCTCTCTCTCTCTCTAATGTTTTCATTTATAATTCTATCTCGTCTAGTCTTACCACACGTCCAACACAACAACCTCATCTCTGCTACGCTTAATTTATTTTCGTGTTAGTTCTTTACCGCCCAACACGCTGTCCCGTACAACATCACCGGTCTTACCGTTGTCCGATAAAATTTTCCCTTCAACTTGAGCGGTACTTTCGCATCACATAAAACACGAGGCACTCCTCTATTACAACCACCCAGCTTGAATTCTATAGTTTACATCTCCTTAAATTTCTCCATCGTTTTGTATTATAGACCCAAGATATTTAAATCATGTAACTTGTGGTATGATATGATCTCTAACTTTTATCTCTAAACTAGAAACACTTGCCTATTGTAAGACATTAAAACGATTAATAATAATATAATGAAGGGTATACAACAATGTCATGGTCCTGTTTGGATAAACAACTTAATTAAGTGTTTATAGCATAAACATTATCATATAAACGCTCATGTATAAACTATTTCTATAACAATACATAAGATAAAGTCAAATTGCCTTCATATAAGCTATAAGCAATTTTCATAAGCTATTATTCTAGAGTGTTAATAAATAAAAACAAGCTGAAACTAACTTATTAACTAACTTGTCATAAGTTATTTCCATATGCTCTACGAAATAGTCTCACAAGTGTTTATGCCAATACTATACATAATCTAAAATAAGTCAATCAAAACAAGTCCAATGTCAACAAATTCATCAAATGCAACATAAAAATTAAGAAATTTGAGTTTATAGAAATAAAATTACTGTCAGCAAATTCAGACGCAAGAGCACTTCTGCCTTTGCAAAAGTTTCCAGCAATGATAGCAATGGAAGACAAAACCATCTTTCTCCGTTCAAACGACGTTGGAAAACAACAACTACCACTCTTACTGTTGTTTTTACCTGAAAAAACGGTTACATATTAAAAACGTAAATAAATGAAAAAACAAAGTTAAATATGCTATTAACGCTAGTGCGAGTTTATTAGCATATTCATCATTTTCATTAACTTTGAGTTTGTGTTGGTTTCAGTGTATTCTATCAATTTGAATGAAATAATACTGACCGGAGAAAGAAGAATCGGAGAGATTATCAGGATCCTGGAAGAAAATGATAATAATTAAGTTAAGCTTGGAAATGAATGAGTGTGTGAATTGAAAGGTGAAAAGAAATAGAATAACAAAAGTACCAGAGATTGAGATTTTGGGAGAGAAAGAGAAGCAATGGATAGGGACAAAATTGAAGCCATAACTGTAACTCAGGTGTTGTGTGAAATGGAAGTTGCTAGATTTTGAAGGGAGTATGTTTTAAAGATAGATAACACTTCAAGAATTAGAACACGTCTTTGGCTTGTGTTGTGCATACTCAAAACGTAATAGTAAGTGTGGTCTCAACTCACTCTCGTTTAGCTAGCTACCACTTCAATAAATTTTAAGTTTTTTTCTTCATTAAACTTTAGCCTAAAATGCTTTTTTTTTTTACTCTAAAGTTTTAAATTTTTTGGTTCCCTTACTTTATCATATTTTGCAAAAGTTAGATCACGTTGATTTTACTGGTCAATGTTAATGTGGATATTAGATTGTTTGCTAGTTTAAAGGTTGGTTCCATTGCAACAAATCATTTATGGTGGGTAGGGTCTATTTTGGTCGTTGGAGGAACGTCATTCTATGTCGATTAGGTTTCTAAAGGGACATTTTCTCCGATGGACTTGTAACGAACACTCTGATCTCTGAAATTTCATGCAGCTCCTATTTCGTTTCTTAGTTCAGTTGTGTCATATCCAACGGTCAGAACGGTTGTATTTGACATTGTTAGTGGGTAGGGTCCATTTTGGTCGTCGGGGGAGCGTCATTCCATGTCAACTAGGTTTCTGAAGGGATAGTTTCTCGGATGGACCTGTAAAGAAGACTTTGATCTCCTAATTGTGTGCCAATCTCTCGTTGAAATCACCACACTTTTTATGACTTCATCATCATTGACATGGAACACGATCGCGACATCATCTCTAAAGCCTTCACGCACTCCTCGCCTTAGAGATTAAACATCGCGTGGGTATCACATGTATCGGGTGCTTATGATATAGGTTTGTTTAAGAATTAGACCATGGAGGATGTTGTGCGGTCTAAGGAGAGTTTTATTGAGGATTGTCTAAATAGTGAAGAAGTTGGTAAAGATGGCGATAAAAAGTAATAAAGTGAATGAGAGAATGAATAAACGAGAGTTATGAGAGCTTATCATAATTATGATTGATAAGTACGACAATCATAATTGTGTTGGCGAAGTTGAGAGCTTATCTTTATATTAATAGATAATTAAAATTATACTTTGTGTAGTGAAAATAATTTGCTAAACAGCTTATCTAGTACATTATTAATTATGAATATATTTGTAGATATTTTCTTTAGTGAAAATGCTTTTTCACATTTTAAACAAAAGATATTTTGCATTTGACACTCCAATATCACTAAAGTGCTATCCATAAATTTTGCATCTATGACTTTTGGTTTTATTATTTGAATCTCACACTTTATTTGTTGTAATTTTACTTATTTTGAATTCACATACTCCATAATTGGATGAGACTGAAGTGAATGTATACGCCAAAATAAATTTAACATGTCTAAATGCTCTGAGCTAATGAGTTTTAAATTAAAATATATTTCAAACTTTTGTCTAAACATTGTCTTTATCATGTTAGTAGTACCAAATTTTTGCCACTGTTTATTTATGACTACTCTTTATTGGAGAATTTGTAGGATACGTAAAGTAATTTTTGCTATCTCATCGATATTTCTTACATATTTGCTCCGTTCTAAAATGTAAACAAAAATTGATTAATAAAAGTTAATATATTTAGTACAAAATTTAAACCAAATATATTAATTTTTGTTGACCAATTTTTACTTACATTTTGGGACGGAGAGAGTACGTAGAAATTGGATCGATGTTAAATATGTTTTTTAGTCGCACGATTATTGGTAAACACTTTCTTTTATAAAATTATATTAAAATATCCCTAAAAAATTATATTAAAATATAAATTACTTTACATTTTATTCAAAATTTGTTTTTGAGTATAATATAGTTGACAAGGACGGTGCGATATACAAAGGTTGGAGTTCAAACTCCAATTCCCTACTTATTTATTTCAAAAGTAACTTTGTAACGACTAAATTGATGAAATCCAAAATTAATTTTATTCCCGCACAATAAAAAAATTCAACAGAATTTGGACGGTTAAATTAGGTACATTCAAATTCAAATTTTTTTAATCACCCAAAATAGTATATTAAAATTCTAAATTAATAATCACCCAAAATAAGAATTAAATTTCCCAAAACGAATTTAGTCAAATCTTGATGAAAACCGAATCACAATAGCGTAAGCACCTAGGTGGCAAAAGATGGCCACCAAACCAAGAAACAACCATCGAATTCCCCATATTACCCCTCCAGCACACCTTGTTCCATTCACCTGCCCCTGGCTTTTCAGTCAACCCAAAAGGTGCATTACACCAACTTTCTCCACCAACTCTCTCATCCTAGTATTTTTTTATTTATATGATATCTTTCTCGACGGTTGTAAAAATTAATCTCTCGAATCAGATAAGATAAAACTCTTATAATAAATTTAACGGTTATCCTCTTGTAAATATATTTAGTTGATAGAAACAATGCATGTATGCTCGAATTTACGGAAGGCATATAATTATTTTACACATTCGATGTATATTACAACATCAAATAGATAGATTATACTAATTAAATTCATTAATTAAATCTACTATACTAATTTATTTATATATAACAAGCATTGAACCAGCGTGAGCGAGATAGTTGTAACAATTTTCATTTTCAACAATGGCTTCTTCACTTTCCGTTTCTAAGATCACTACACCAAACACAAACCGCGCTTCTTTAACAGAATCTCTTCTTCGATCCAGATCCGTCAAAACGTGCTTCTTAGCTTTCAACAATACAAATCATTTCAAAACTAATCTCTCTGCTTCTTCTTTAACAACAACTCGTGAAAACCGTTTTGTAACTTCTTTGAGGTGAGTTTTCTTTGAAGTTGAAAAAAACTGCGATCGTGATTGAAAGTCGTTATTATCGATGTGTTTTGTTGTTGTAAGGATGTGTTTTCTTGATTTTGATTTGTATACACTGACGGTGTCAAATATTTTTACACATGCATCCAATGATTGTATGTATACAATAATTGTAGTGTGACATATTATACTAATTAAACTCTTGTCCAATTAAATAATGTCATATAAATATTTGTGGAGATATACTAATAAGAACTAACATGTAAAAGGGGCACTGTGATGATGTGATATGTTTGAATGCATGTGTAAAAAAGGTTTTACACTGTCTGTGCATAGAAATTATTACATGTACATCCAATCAAATGATGCCAAATAGATATTTGTAGAGAGTCAGTAGCGATATATATGTAAAGAATATGATTTGATTGGATGAATGTGTAAAAAAATTACACTATCGGTGTAAAAAAATTAAATACTTTTAATTTTCAGGAAAGAGTGAAAATGAAATATGTTTTATTTTATTAAAATTTTTGGTGTAATTAAAAGTAATTCTCATTCAAATATTGATTTGCATGAAGTTTGTTTTTTTCATTGGTTCTGTTTGGATAAACAACTTAATTTTTGTAGCTTAAAAGCATAAGCAGTTATAAGCACTTATGAATAAGCTATTATCTATTATTACACATGATAAAATAAAGTCAAATTGCATAGGCATAAGCTGTTTTCATAAGCTAAGTTGGTCAACTTTTATAAAAATAAGCTCAAAACAACTTATGAACATGTCATAAGCTGTTTTCAGAAGTTTTCCCAAACAGTCTCTCAAGTTAAGTCCCTATGTCAGTAAATAAGCCAATCCAAACAGATCCTTTGACTTTAATGTTAAGCTTGTCAAAATAATACTTTGCAATAGTGGGGCAGTGTTTGCCTCCAGATTGTAGGATTTGCTGAAATCATGGTGTTATACTGTGTCAAATGCACCACCAATCCAAACATATACTTAGCGTATGTTTGAATTGGTGGTGAGTTCGGCAAAATCACGGTGGCAACGTAATTTTGTGAAACTTCAAAGTGTTGCTTTTGTCAAAATCATGGTTGCTCATTCTGCCAACCTCAAGTTTATAATGAACCTTGTTCATATTAACTAGGGAATATAATTAAGAAATCTAAATGTTTGCATATTATAATTTCTTTATTCATATATTTTACGAACGTGATGAACCCCAAAATCAGTAATTTATAGCAACATAACTCTTGTTGACTGATGATTTTGAGTCCTTGTTTTTTGTTTCCTAAATGACATTTATATGGAGGCAAATATTTGACTGTTGGTTGTGTCCTTGCAGGATTAAATGCTCCCAAACAGATGGAAATGGAGTTCCTGCAAAGAGGACAGTGCTTCATGATCTTTACGAGAAACAAGGACAGAGTCCATGGTATGATAATCTCTGCCGACCCGTTACAGATCTGATTCCTCTTATTGAAAGTGGTGTTCGAGGCGTCACCAGCAACCCAGCGGTAATAATATTATGGTATTTAATTAGAATTTTCTTGCCACCTAGTGGTAAAAGACTTGTATGATTGTGCCTGTACCATTCTACTTGTGTGAAGATAGTTTTCTATCCTAGTAATAATGTTTCAAAAATCAATACTGGACTACTTAGAACATGTTCCAAACACTTCAAGAGTTGTAACTTATTGCTTTCTTTATAATAGTATCAGATGTCACTGCTCTAATATACCGTCTATACCACATGATTGCAGATCTTTCAGAAAGCTATTTCATCTTCAAGTGCTTACAATGATCAATTCAGGTACCATCAATCATTTACTAATACCAAAAGTTTTTCTTTCAAATTTGAACAACAATGTAATTAGAAGTAGAGTAAACCGTGGAGGCATAGACATGTCTCATTCTTGTCTCGTCTGTCTATAACCTGCATAATCGTTGTATTACTCTTAGTTTTGTTTCTTCCTTCAAAAAGTATATTTAGTTTAGCTTGGTAAACTACACAAAGGTCAATGTTGTCAATCCCGGATCACAGAGAATTGCGATTAGTTCAAATAACTCTCTCTATGCTACAGACCTACATCTACAATTTGACAACAATGTGTACTAAATCGTGTATCGCGGAATAATAGCCATTTCTCGAAACTCTCTATGCTATGGCATGATAGAGATGCTATTGGACAACATTGACAAAAGTGATGCTCCTCGATTTCTATTTTTCTTTTATAGGAGGGGAAGGTCTTCACTTCCTAAAGTATACTGTTGAGTGTTCTTGTGTGCTGATATGATTATATTCCCGTGAGTTTAATGTTCTATTTTTAATTCGTGGTGTGGTCTAAAATTACATGATCATGCAGGGAACTTGTGCAAGCAGGGAAAGACATTGACAGTGCATACTGGGAACTTGTAGTGAAGGACATTCAAGATGCTTGTAAATTATTTGAATCAATTTATGATCAAACTGATGGAGGTGATGGCTATGTTTCTGTTGAAGTATCTCCTAGGCTTGCTGAGGATACTGAAGGAACCATAGAAGCTGCAAAATGGCTTCATAAAGTGGTTTCTCGCCCCAATGTGTATATTAAGATTCCAGCTACAGCTGCATGTGTCCCTTCAATTAAGGAAGTTATTGCCAATGGAATAAGTGTGAACGTGACTGTAAGTTTGTGATACTTTCTTTCATGTAGTCTGCAAATTAATTGAGTATCATATTATGTTATGTTAACATGCTATAAGTTGGGATGTTAGCTACTTGATAAGTAATCCTTGATATAATCAACATAATAATGAGTAGTAGCAAGGTTATGCTGGTTAGAAGTGAGGGATTTGAAGCACGGACATAGACATGCACATGTTGACACCGGTAATAATTTAGAAAAGTGATTGAATGTAACCTCATGTGTTGGTGTCATATCGATTCTAGACACCGACACATGTCATTCACCAAATACATCTTCATTTAGAAGTATCAATGCTGCATAATTCTGGTTCTAGTTGTAAATTAAGAAGTTAATTGTCTCTTAACATCTTTTATGAGTGTCATCTGACTTGATTGCTTTTACCATGTTGCCGGAGTCTAAATATACGTTTGTGGTATGCAGCTGATATTCTCCCTTGAAAGATATGAAGCTGTAATTGATGCTTACTTGGACGGTCTGGAGGCATCTGGGTTAAATGACCTCTCTAGAGTCACAAGTGTTGCCTCGTTCTTTGTCAGTCGAGTGGACACTCTCATTGACAAGATGCTTGAGAAAATTGGCACCCCAGAAGCCCTTGATCTACGCGGCAAGGTAAGCCGTTTGGATTTGATATAACATCTCTAGATATCAAATATGTTCTTGTCATGACATTGAATTTTATAGGCAGCAGTAGCCCAAGCAGCACTGGCTTACCAGCTATACCAAAGGAAATTTTCTGGTCCAAGGTGGGAAGCTCTAGTTAAAAAAGGGGCCAAGAAGCAAAGGCTCCTGTGGGCTTCAACCAGTGTTAAGAATCCTGCCTATCCTGACACCTTATATGTTGCTCCTCTTATTGGACCCGACACCGTAAGCCATCACATTTTTTCAATAATCCATTTGCTTATAGTTATTATGGAGTTAATCTGAACCAAGTAGTATTTTCTTCAGTTTTAATTGTTCTATAGATTTATGAACTTTTTGAGGATTTTCAAAAAGACCTCTGAACTAAAAGAATTTGTAATTGAGTCCCTGAATTTGTCAAAAATGTTTATTTAGATCCCTGAACTTGATTTTTTTTAAATCAAGTCTCTTAAATTTTTAAATAGTTTTTAATTAGTCCCTAAATAATATTTCAAAATTTACGGATCCGATTAAAAAAATTGATTTAAGGGCCTAATTACAAATTACCAACAAGTTCAGGGATTTAATAACAAAATTTTAGTTGAAGTACCTTCAGATTAATTAAACATTTTCTTTAATGAACATCTCGTTAGGCTTGATTATGTGAACAAACTTGGAAATCATTGTTTCCTAATCCCTGAACTAACATTACCTTCTCATTAACTTCCCAGGTATCTACCATGCCAGACCAAGCCCTTCAAGCATTTATCGATCACGGTGCTGTAGCCAGGACAATAGACTCAAATGCATCTGAAGCTGAAGGAATATACAATGCTATCCAGAAGTTGGGTATTGATTGGAGCTATGTTGGTTCACAGCTTGAATCGGAAGGAGTTGATTCATTCAAGAAAGCCTTTGACAGCCTCCTGGATTCACTGCAGGAGAAGGCAAAATCTCTTAAGCTGGTCAGTAAGTGAGGTGTGAACTTTATGGTTAACTATTGCTATGTAATGTATGATGTCGCTTACTGGTTAATAAAAGACAGTGGCTAAGGGGTTGTGATGTGTGCTGCTGTAATGTGTTTCGAAGAATCATAAATCATCTGTGATAGTGATACATTGTTAGTTGGAAATTCTTGGTTAAAGTTTTTTTTTTGTTTCTTTCCATGTACTATGTATGCTGTTTTTTAGGGAAACAAATTCCCTGCAATAATTGCTCCGTGCAATTTTAAATCTCAACTGTCTGATCTAAATCAATGGAAGAGGTTGTTTAAACTAATTTTGTTTGTGTATTCATAGTAGTCGATGTCATGTGTCTAAGATTGAGACTGTATAAATGCATGCATCTCTTACTGCACAGAAGCTAAATCTGATTTCATTTTATGTTTAAAATCTTATGTTTTAGTTTTAATATTATGGTTGATTACATATTTTCTGAAATCGGCATAACACAATACAAACATTATTGTAATAACCAAAAGGGCACAAGTTCATGTAATTAGGATAGAACAGTAGGCTAACAACTGTGGTAATTACTTGGTACCTTTTTTCCGTTTATCCAGAAACCATGTTTATTGGTGCTTCCTACTTGTTGCTTGATGAGTTTTTTTCCCCTGGTCGTTGGTTTTGCGAGAAAGGAACGGAGGAACTTTATACGTTTGAATGACACGAAAACTCTTGATTTGTTGTGAAGTACACATTCGGACAGTACAAAAACTGTGTTTTGCTCTAATATGTGGGAAAAGTTCTTCCCTGGTTTTGAACTTAACTCAGGAGAGCAATTCTGTAATTTGAACGTTTTCTTTGTCTCAGAAAAATGAGGCACTTGCATAGCAGGAGAGGAGTGAGATGGGTATAAGAAAAAAAGAGAGAAAATAAAAATGTGATGAAAAAAATAGTAGAAATATGAGATAAAAAAATGATTGGAGAAGAGTTTGTCGATTATATGAGGAGAATTCTTTGTTATTCATTCATCTTGAATGAAATTGATAATTCAAATTTTAGTTCCTAATAAAAAATATCCTTACTCTTATGGAAGATTTTCATTTGATCTTATCATTCTTTTAAGAATGTGGCTGTCATTTTGCATGTCCCCCCACCCCACCCCACCACCTTCTTTCTTGTAATTTTTTTAACGTTTTCTCACATTTTTTTGTCCTCTTTTCAAAAAATTTACGGTAAACTCAAAGATCATTTTATTGTGAATCCTTTTTCATAGTCAAATCTCAGACATCAACATTGCACTCAATTCCCTTAAGAGTTTGTTTGTTTCAGCCATTGAACATTAAATTAGGAAAGTGAGTCCACAGAATTAATGGTGCAAGTTGTAAAACTTTCCGTATATGGGTGGTTTGTAGGAATCAATTCACTCACTTTTTTCCAGGAATTTTTTTCCTTGACAAAGCAAAAAATCTTACACTCTTTGAGAGTTAAAGGTATTTCCATGATAAAAAGTGGAAAGTGTTTAAAAAATTAGATGAGTAATTTAAAAAGTTACTTCATATCCTCCCCTTTTATAGGTTAGAAAAGAAAAACAATCCCTCACCTCCCCCTCATGTTAAATAGCGCCTATAGCAGCGCTATAGCCTATTGCGTAGTTGAATTTAAACAAATCGCTATCACACTAGAGACAGAGTTAAGCTTACCAAAATCTGTGTTTCAGCAAAACAGAAAAGTCACAGCCTGTTTAGAATCGGTTGCTAGTTTGCGAACCAAGGAGCCGAGAGTCTAGTTACATTCCCATCATAAACTTCCTTGTGAGATCCACCACATCCAAAGAAAATAGCAAGCGGATGTTTGTAAATGTGATGACTACTGTTGCCTGTTGGTTTTCTTTTGATCCCATTGATGACTCTGCCTGGTAGTGCACACAGTGTATTATTATGAACTGTGTTTTGTGTACATTGCTTTGAGGCATAATTTGTGGATAGACATACTGCATTTTGTTTTGTTTTGGTTGTGATTCCTGCAAGTCTTTGTAAGGAAGGTGATAAAAGTGCATTCATTGAGTGCATTATACCAGAAAGGAACATTGATGAAAGTCTAAAACGAAACTAACACAAATTTGCTCTTCTCGTGTTGTTTGCTTGATGCTTCTTTTCAAAACACTCAAGAGGCAATCCAACTTACAATATAATTAGAGTGATAATAATAATAAAAAAAGAAAGTAAGATTAATATTGGATTGTGAATAGAGAACTCAACATAATAAAAAAAACACATGTTGAATCGGAAAAATGAAATAAGAACCTAGTAGCCTACAAGTCCCGCATCAAATAGTTTTAGCAGATTTTGAGTATTTATATATTAATGTGGGATGTATAACTTATAACAAGTTATAAATAAATGATGTTTCACACTATTGTCACGGACTAGGTTTTACTTTTTATTCTTTCCAACATTTTTTTTCTTCAAAATACTTCTTTTAATCCTTTAAGTTTGACAAAAACGTGTTAGTCTTCAAGTTTTAAAATTTTCAAATAAGTCCTTAATACCCTTATCTCTTTTAGTGCTTTAAGTTTGATAAAAATATCGGGTTAATTCTTTAAGTTTTTAAATTTTCAAATAAGTCCTTATTACCATTCACAAGTTTCCATGAATGACGTTTTCGAAAGTACACTAATTAATTATTATGCGATTCAAAGAATTAGTTACATCTTATTAAATTTGTGTGAAGATAATTCATTTTACTTAGAATCAAAATAGGAGAGTTTCTATTTTGGGTTTGTTTATTAATTGGGGTTGTTCTTTAATCTGGGTGTCACTTTGAAGATTGACTATAGGCCTTTGGCTAGAAATGACCGTGGATGTTTACTGTTTTGATGCGTAGTGAGTTGTAGGTGCGGAATTTTGTTTGTGTTGGTGGTTGGATCATTTGTCTTTTTTGAAGATTTGGATTTAGTGTTTCTAAACATTGACGTACTTTTTCTTTTGTAATTTGATTTCTGTTGTTTTTGGATTTCCAAATTCTATTATCTACCGAAGTTGTTATTAGGTTGAGTCACGACCAGGTCGCTCTCTTTAAAACGTTTCGTGACACTGTCTAAAAATGTGCAAGACAGACTATCAACCACGCCGCCTCCAACAATGTTCCAACAATTACTAACCCGTACACGAGTTCGCTGACCTGTGAACTGGTACGTAGATTTTAAAACTGGATTATGATTTGCAGTTTCTATAACCTTTAGGATTGTTATGTACTTGTATTACCCATCTCGAAAGTGTTTTTGTTTCTACTGGATAAGAATTATGCCCCAGTCCCCACCACCACACCACATTCTCTTGTACTAATTATTTTAATTTACTTAGGATGTAGCAAATCAGATTTTTTTTTAACTTATCAAATTATTTTTTCAAAAACATATTGTAATATAGAAAGTACTTTAATTTTAACTATTTCATGCATAATTTCTTTTGATAAACAAACTAGCTTATCATTTTATATGTATATAATATTTATCTCTCTTATGCACTTAGAATTTGCCATCAAGTTAAATAAAATAAGATTTTAAGAGGTGGCTTTTTGTCTATTCTACTCTATCCATTTCAATTCAATATATAATAAATTGGAGTCTTTGCTTTCTGAAAGGTCACGTTCTTATAGGAGGGACATGTCTTCACTTCCATATATAATAAGAATACTGTTGTGTCTGCTTCTGTGCTATGTTAAATCAATAAACAATTAATAGAGTTTATGAATGATATTTTTTCTGGGAGTTGGGTGAGGTGTTGTTATTATTTACCAGTGTTAATTTTCTGTTGTTTGAATTGATTGATACTAACAATGTTATGATTTTATGGAGAAATTCTAATATGGTCACATGATCAAATAAAAAGTGTTTGGTCACACACATAAAGAAATATCTTTTTAATAGTAAAAAGGAAATTGATAAAAAAGTGATTGAATATTTTAAGGACCATCTTTTTATGTGTGTGTATCCAAACACTATTGATTTGGTCTTGTGACCATAGAAGAATACCTCGATTTTATGTATGGGGGTGTAGTATTATGCATTGGGTCCTCCTGATTGAATGGTTTGTGAGATTCACTGTATTTGTGTATATTGTATAGTGGTACAACCTGTGCCATTGGTGGGGCAATAATATAAATAAAAGTTTAGATATTTTTTGTTTCATCAAGTATACAATTTAGAGTTAAATATGTTTTGCTTCTATAAAAATATCAACTTTCCGTTTTAGTCCTTTTAAAATTTTATTATAAAAATTCATGTTTTGTTAAAAAATTCTAATTTTTCTTGGGAGATATTGTTATAATATTCTACTCATTTCTGTAAAATTTTATAAAAAAAAAAATGAAGGATTGACATCCGCTGACTAAAAAGTAGAGACTTACCCATTTATGAAAAATTTTGTTAAAAATATGAAGATTAAGTATGAGTTGACTAAAAAGTATAGACTAAAAGTGGTGATGAACAAATTTTGGGGGTCCAAAAGTCTAACAATTTTTTTATTTGGTGGTCTAAAAATCTAACAAATTTTTTGAATGAACTAAAATGAAAAAGTTTGTATATTTATAACGACAAAAACATATTTAACCCTACAATTTATAGTACTTTTTTGGTTTTTTAGTCTTGAAAATTAACTAGTATTTACTTTTTTTTAGGGGAATACTACTATTTACCTTTTGACATTCTTGTTTTGTTTTAATCTCTATGAAATATATTCCTATTGAAATTAATCTTTTTTAATATGTAGAATATTTAATTTAGTTTTATAACAAATTTTATAGACTAACATAAAACATCAATAACCAAAAACAAAATATGTTTTATTTGCAATGACAAAAAAGTTTTGTTGGCAAAAATAGCCGGTCTTAGTTTTTCAGTGAGAGAAACTCCAATTTCTCTCTTAAGTTTTTTTTTCTTTCATTCATCGAGGATAGGTGGTTTTCGATCTTTTTTTGACCTAAAATCACTCATTTGCATCCTTTTTTCCCTTATCTTTCAATCTAAATAAGTGATTTCTACATATATCAAGTGTTTTCTTTTGTGTTTTTTTTTGTGATTTCGTCATGGTCTGAGTGTGGCGTTGTGTTGTTCATCGTCTTGTGCGGTGTTGTTTGATTTCACGTCTTGTTGCGTTGTTCGTTCGGTTCATATTGAAAAATCAGCTTCAGTCAATCACAGATTCAATCAATGATTTGGACGTCAACGTTGCGGATCCGGAAGCATGGTATACCGATAAATTTAGATTTTTATCATATTATTTGTAGGCATTTTACCGTTGTATGCTATTAACTTGAATGCTGTGAATTTGTTTGTTTGCAGATTTTTAAGTTTTCAGTGATGCTAATTCTAATATATTCTATCAATTTGAATAAATGAATATCGTTTTGTTTTTATAAAAATGCAGGCACTACAGAGAATGAAAGAAAAAAGTGTATATTCCTAGAATCTAAAAACATATTTAAACCATAAATGAATTAATGCATATTTTCAAGGAAAATATAACATGTGAGGGAGTAATTGAGAAGGGAAATTGTGTAGTAATCAAATAGAATATCCATATTTTCATGCTGAACCAACCAAGAACGAGTTGGGTTGGGAGTAAGATATTTAATAAATGACATTTAAGCAGTACCAATGAATGATAGCAATGGTTTCAGCTTCCACAGCAGGTGCCTATAAATGCATTGTCATAAATCACTTCTACTTATGTGTATATTGTTTACTATGTAGTACCATTTATTGAACATGACCAGTTTCCTTAGATCTTCACGTGTTAGTTGAACCTCCCTTTATCATGGTCCCTTTCTTAATTATTCACCATTCAACCTTCTTTCTATTCACACATACACGAAAGAGTTATTTACCAATATGTAATATACAACAAAAAAGTCTCATCTTATTTGAAAATTTTTACTAAATAATTTACAAATACATACACTCCTCTATCTACTAAACGATCTTTTAACTAAGGACAAAATCGTGATGACTTTGTAGTTGATCTAACACTTCAAAATTTGACTCTCGATTATGTTGTGAAAATGTTTGATGCTCTTTAGTCCAACTTCTCAATAGTGTTAAAAAAATGTTTGGCTAGTACTCTAGTAGCAACACTGCACCGCGACAATGATTAATATTTAATCGAAAGATGTGAGATACACATGATCTTGAAATTATCTTAAAATTTGAGTTGTCTAATTCAAATTTAAAAAACGAACTTATAAAGTAAAAAATATTTCTCGATTATAAACTCATTTTCGTACTATATCTCATCGGATCTAAGACTCTTAACCTTTGCCATTTATTTGTCACACTCACAATTTTTTCCACTTAGGAAGAGGTTTGTAGGGTCCTATTGAGTAGAGTGTTATTAGTCACAATCAATTTATGTATCAAGCTAGGTGTGTAAACATCAACTTTTACACTCAATCATAAATCAATACAGTCAATATTTAAAAGTGAAAACAATAAAGCCATGAAACTCTTTAAAATGATCATAAATTAAATGTGTATGGTTGGTTATATAGTCCTAGCTACATCCACTCTTACACACAAATAACACTCTCATTAGATGCATGAGTAGGTGAGCAAATGAAGTAATGAACCCTTATATGTAAAAGTGAGTTTTTTGTGCTAACTAGCACTCTTGTGTGTTAGAGCTAGTAAAATGGATACTTGTGAGATCAAGTCACCAGAAGCACCTCAACAAGGGACACCATGCACTTCAATAAGCAGAAAGAAACTTGGCATTTTCTTCATTGAGTCTGAGGATAGAAGGATGGCTTTAGGGCGTGGTTACACAAGAGGTTCTACACCTGTTAATATTCATGGAAAATCCATTGAGGATCTTTCAAAAACTGGTGGTTGGATTGCTGCCTTCTTTATATTTGGTATGTATCTTATGATATATGCGAGTCATATCTCGATTTGATACTAAATTGAACTCGATCGATATATATATATATATATATATATATATATATATATATATATATATATACACACACACACACACATATTGTGTATGTTGGAATCTCTTTTATATCATGACATTAGTATATGCCATGTTTTTGAGGTAAAAGATAGGATAAGATCTGAATTCTTGGTTAATATGATGCTTGTGACAAATGAGAATGCATTAAAATATATATATTAGGCCATGTTTGTTTGCTGAGTTTGGTTATTAACTTTTTATGATTATGAAAACGGTGAATGCTTTAAAGATAATATATGATTTTTTTTGTTGCTTCTATGGTGGTTACTGCAGGAAATGAAATGGCAGAAAGAATGGCTTATTTTGGACTTTCTGTTAACATGGTAGCCTTTATGTTTTATGTGATGCATAGACCTTTTGCAAGTTCATCCAATGCAGTCAATAATTTCTTAGGAATATCACAAGCTTCTTCTGTTCTTGGTGGATTTCTAGCTGATGCATACCTTGGACGTTACTGGACAATAGCTATCTTCACTACAATTTATCTCGCGGTATGGCTTGTTCCATTTCAATTTGAGCTGTCATCAAGATTGAATGTCTAAAGTTTCCACTTAAGAGTGAATAAATAGATTGGCAAAGACATCGACAAAATTGTAAAATATCATTCGAAGTTGTTGATATGTTTGACTTCTACAGTTAGACTTGGAAGTTATAACGTGAAATGTTAACTAGAAATGTCCTATCCGATGTTGATCCCACATCAATGTTAACTCTCCGAGGACTAATTTGTCTATGAAATTTAGTTAATCTTATAGACAAATTTATCAGTAATTGCAATTATGCGTAGTCTAATTACTGACAAATTATTTCATAGGAAAATTAGTTTATGGTGTGTTGACATTGATGTGCGATCAACGTGGTTGAAGTGGGGCCGAATATTTAGTTAACATGTTACATCATAGTCTCTATTAATAGAGACTATTTTAACTGATACTTTTGAGAAATGTATTTGCCAATTCGAAAAAATTAGAGACTATTTTGATCGCTGCTTACCATTCCGACAACCAATTTGACTATTCACTCAAAGTCGAAACAAAGAATGTCTAATCTTGATCCGATAATCCAGATTGTTGATAACTTGATATTTTTGTGGTCAAATATATTAATTACTCCCTCCGTCCCAAATTATAAGCAAAAAAAACCCATTTTCTTTGTCCCAAATTATAAGCAAAAAAAATAATCAACTTTTATCATATTTAATTATGTTTTTTCAAAAAATTATCTTTTCCAAAGAAAAATTAAATGCAAAGTGCATTTAATTTGCTATCTTTTTCATTTTCTCTATAATCAACTACCAATGAGAATTGTTTTTACATTTTCAAAGATAACACAAAAAACTATGTTACAAACTACTATGTTTTAGTTTTCTTAATAAGTGTGATTTTTTTTTTCTTATAATATGAGACGGAGGGAGTACAAGATTATACGATCATAATAACTTTGTTAGTTTCATTCCAAATTTTTATGAACAGGGCTTAACTGGAATAACAATATGTGCAACAATGAGCATTTTTGTGCCAAACCAAGAAAACTGTGACCAATTATCACTTCTATTAGGAAACTGTGAGCCTGCAAAACCTTGGCAAATGACATACCTCTACACAGTTCTATACATAACAGCATTCGGAGCTGCAGGTATTGTTAGATATAGTTGGTGATTATATTAGTTACCTAAAAAATTAAAATCACTATATAAAGTGTATCCTACACTTATTATAATCTTTGTAGCACCGACATTTCTTACCTATGTCGGTGTCTGACATTTACATGATGTTGACACGTGTGATAACATTTCAATTAATTTATTTTCTCAAGTTATTAATGGTATGAACGTGTCACCGTTAGTCTTGCGTCCGGTGTCCGTGTCAATTCTTCATAGTTGTAATCAACATTTTCAATATATCAATTCCAAAGTCGATCTTTCTGATCATTTTATTTTCCTCTTTGTTGGATTCTACTATATTTCTCAACAGGTATAAGGCCATGTGTATCTTCTTTTGGAGCAGACCAGTTTGACGAAAGAAGCAAAAACTACAAATCACATCTTGACAGATTTTTCAACTTGTTCTATCTTTCTGTGACAATTGGTGCAATTGTAGCATTCACAGCAGTGGTCTATGTTCAAATGAAATTGGGTTGGGGTTCTGCTTTTGGTTCATTGGCAATAGCAATGGGAGTATCTAACATGCTTTTCTTTATTGGTACACCTTTGTATAGACATAGGTTGCCAGGTGGAAGTCCTCTTACACGAGTCGCTCAAGTATTGGTTGCCGCATATCGAAAGAGAAAAGAATCATTTGGTAATAGTGAGGTTGTAGGGTTGTATGAGGTTCCTGGTAGAAGATCTGCTATTAAGGGTAGTCAGAAAATTGCTCATACTGATGATTTCAGGTTTTGGTCTTTATCCTTGCTAACTATTTATTGAAAATATTTTGTTGCTTTCTAATTATTGAAAATATTTTGTTAGAATTGGAAAATTTACATCACATAATGTTTAGTATGACTCTTATAGTCGTACTTTCATGATAGATATCAAACACTAGTACAGACACTGACAAACTGTATAATTAAATTAAATGTAACACATAAGTCGATGTCTTGTCCGTGTCCGAAAGCGACATGTATCAGAAACCAGAAACGCCTTTAATTTGTACAATTGGCGCAGGTGCTGCATATGCTAATTCTAAGCTAGTTACAACTTCCTAATACATGATCTATTATACCATTGTAAGAGATATTATTTTTTCTCTCATTTTTTTTCATCTTTTAATTCTATATGTTTAGGTTTCTTGACAAAGCAGCTCTACAATTGAAACAAGATGGCCCTAATCCAAGTCAATGGAACCTTTGTACAGTAACACAAGTAGAAGAAGTGAAGATCCTTATAAAACTAATTCCAATTCCAGCTTGCACAATCATGCTTAATGTAATCTTAACAGAATTTCTAACTCTCTCAGTCCAACAAGCATATACCTTAAACACTCACTTAGGTAAATTAAAACTTCCAGTAACATGCATGCCGGTTTTTCCAGGCCTAAGTGTATTCCTCATATTAGCTCTCTATTACCAAACTTTTGTACCACTTTTCAAACGCATCACCGGTCATCCACATGGTGCATCGCAGCTTCAAAGAATTGGAATTGGTTTAGGAGTTTCGATTTTATCGGTTGCTTGGGCTGCAATCTTCGAAAAGTATAGAAGAAACTATGCAATCAAAAATGAATATGAAGCTAGTTTCTTAACACCAATGCCGAATTTAAGTGCTTATTGGTTATTGATTCAATATTGCTTAATTGGTGTAGCTGAAGTTTTTTGCATTGTTGGTTTGTTAGAATTTTTATATGAAGAAGCACCTGATGCTATGAAAAGTATTGGTTCTGCTTATGCTGCTTTAGCTGGTGGATTAGGTTGTTTTTTTGCAACATTTATAAATAGTGTTGTTAAATCTGCCACTGGAAATTCAGATAAAAGACAAGAATCTTGGTTGTCTCAAAACATCAACACTGGCAAGTTTGATTACTTTTATTGGGTTCTTACAGCTTTGAGCTTAGTCAATTTCTGCATCTTCTTATATTCAGCACATAGATACAAATACAGGACACAACATGTTTATGAGATGGAGAGTATTAAACATGATAATGTGGAAAGCAATGGGAACTCTACAACAGTGGTTAGTAGCTAGATTAAATATATGAAATTATACATTTAAGCATATGCATGTATTAGTCCTCTAAAGTAAGGGGTCTATTTAAAGGATGAAATGTGCAATTGTAATTGTTGATTGACAAATTAATGATCTCATAGTTTATTTTGGATTTTAATGAATTTTATCTTTCAAAAATTAATCTTTATCAATGATTATCAATTTTTATTTTAAAGTGTACTTTTCAATTTGAAGGGAATAAATCTGTGTATACATGTGTATGGCAATGAAATGGACTTATAACTAAAATTGTGTTCTTTTTTAACAATGCAAGACTAACTTATCCTTAATAATCAAAATCAACGTAGCAATAGTAATTAAAGTGTGAACAACTGCAAAGACTTTCTTTCTGTTGAATTATACCAGAGAGTTGGAATAAAAGATCCTTTGATTCTTGAATTTTAAGAAGTTAAATTAGCCCATCCAAATTAACACTGGAGAGAATCGAACCTGAGACCTCGAGGAGGAGCACACTCCCAGGTCCCAAGCTAATACCATCATGCCAACCCAATTGTTGATCTCATTGCTTCTCCACAAGCCTTCATCTGATTCACAATATTGATGAGTTTGAAGATATATTCAACAATCTTTTGCTCTTCCTCCATCTGCATCAATTCAAACTTCCTCCTCAAAGACTGAAGCTTAATCAATTTCACCTTATGATCGCCTTCATGATACTTAGAAAGAATATCCCAAGCTTCCTTTGAACTAGTGGATTTTGAGATTCTTTCAAAATTTCCTTCATCCAGACTCTGCTGAATCAGGAACAAAGCCTTGCAATCTTTCTTCTTCAGATCTTTGTGCGCATTCCTTTGAACTTCAGTTGCATTCACAGCTACTGTGCTTGTTTCACAAGCCAGGGTTTTCTAAGGTTTTGTTTTATTGGATTTGAGAGAATGAGAAGAATAGAGAAGGAGAAGAATAGATTTTATGAAATTGTGAATTCATTGCTTGGTGAATCACACTTACAAAAGGTTTATATACATTTCGCCCAATCATACACAACCTTTAAAATATCATGCCTAAGAGACTTCATAAAACAGACAAGCTCAAAATGGTGTCGTTGATTGGACACTAACCAAGATAGGGATATATAGAATTGTTATTGTGAAAGGAAAAGCTGGACCTAACTCAAAATTAAGTGCACCAAATAAATAATGCATCAAATGATGATATTCCATTCAATAGGAGGAAGAAATACTAGATTTCCTTTGGAAAATATGCACTATTTTGATTGGATATGTAGACTTGCTTTGGAAAATATGCAATATTTTGCAGGTTCCGTAGTCGATTGCTTGAACCATCATCAAGAAACTGTTCAGAACATCTCCTCCACCGTACTGGTCCTCCATCGCACGTGTATCGTAACTGATTTATCTTAAGCTCTGTTCTCTGACATGACCCACTTATGCACAGCGTAAATGCTCTATGCAGCGAGCTTTTTCAGAAGTGAAATTGGCCTTCCTGAGCAAATTCTTCATTGTCTATCATATAACCAAAACATTTTGTTTTCATTCTCTTTCATTAAATCATTCTCTCTCTCTCTCTCTCTAACATCCAAAACACGAAGTTGATATAAGAAAAATGCGTAGAGTTTTCTAGAAACATGGGTATCACCATTCACAACTTCTTCCGACGACCGTTACGATGGCACCAACGACGACGACGTTTTTTTGTTCGGGTGAGGGTTACGGTTCTGGGCGTGGTTGCGGTTCACTTTCTAACATTGGTTATCAAATTGTTGTTGGATGAGGTCGGGGGTAGTTACGATTCCTTTCAAGAAGATCGTCATGTTTCAAAGTTTGGTGGTAGTGGTTACGATTCAGTTCAAGAAGTTGCTACTGGTGCTAGTGCTGCAACCGGCGACGGCGACAACGACGTTCTTGGTTCGGATGAGGGTCACGGTTCTAGGCGTGGTCGCGGTTCACTTTCTAACATCGGTTATCAAGTTGCAGTTGGACGAGGCCGGGGAACTCCTGGTAGTTACAATTCCGTTCAAGAAGATCTTCGTATTTCAAAGTTAACCGACGGTAGTGGTTACGATTCAGTTCAAATAATCATATTTTATTTTTTGGTAAAAAAAAAAATTCATATTTTATTTTTTTAAAGTATAACATTTTGTTTTTTTAATGTCATCTCTTCTTGATCAAAAATATATAATCATATTTTATTTAAAAATATTTCAAAAAAAAATATTTATAAAAATTTAAACACAAATTTTTTTATGATTTGAAATATCCTTATATAAAAGCATATAATACTTACTAGAAAATAAGTATATTCTGTTTTCCTTAAGACAATTATAGGTGTCATATTTTTAAGAATCTTTTTGAAGACCGAGTCATCTGGTTCAATATTATTTAATGCCAATATAATTTTTTATACAAACTGAGTTATATGTTTGAGTCATTCGGATCAATCCGGTTTAGTCATGCGATTCAACCATTGTATCAGTGGTTCGATTAATGAACCAGTGACCCAGTAATCGTACCGGTACCAGATCGATCACCGGTCATATTTTTTAAACTATGAATGAGAGTGCATAGGTGATAAAAAATAAAGTTTGCAGTGGTGAAAGTGCATAGATGATAAAATAGAGAAATGGAGAGACGGCGGCCACAATTTCCTTTCTGTATAAATGTATTAATGTTGATTGTCTGTATTCTAAGACAATGGATAGTATGAATAAGGTATATTTAAAAATTAAAAATAAATAAATAAATTCATCTAAAACTTGTAGATAATTGACAAACACTATTTTGTAAGTAATTTTATAATTAAGGACGGAGGGGGTACACAATTTGGTTTGGTTTATTTATACACACGTTTTAAGAAATGTGATAGTCATGTAATTGGTTTGGTTCAATATACACATGCTTTTGTTGGTTGATTCTAAAAAAAATCACACGGATTTTGCATTTGAGTTGGTTGGATCTTACATTAAAAAATAATAAATGCATCTAAAACTTGTAGATAATTGACAAACACTATTTTGTAAATAATTTTATAATTAAGGACGGAAGTGGTACACAATCTAGTTTGGTTTATTTATACACACTTTTTTAGAAATGTGATAGTTATGTAATTGGTTTGGTTCAATATACACATGCTTTTGTTGGTTGATTCGAAAACAAATCACACGGATTTTGCATTTGAGTTGGTTGGATCTTACATTAAAAAATAATAAATGCATCTAAAACTTGTAGATAATTGACAAACACTATTTTGTAAGTAATTTTATAATTAAGGACGGAAGTGGTACACAATCTAGTTTGGTTTATTTATACACACATTTTTAGAAATGTGATAGTCATGTAATTGGTTTGGTCCATTATACACACCGATTTTGTTGGTTGATTCTAAAAAAAAGTCACATGAATTTTGCATTTGAGTTGGTTGGATCTTACATTTAAGTGTGGGATAGTGGGGTCCACTTCCTCACTGCTTCAAAGTAGAGCTGTCAAATGGGCTGGTCTGGCCCAGTCCGTCTTGACCCGGTGGGTCAGCACATATAAATGGGCTGAAGGGGGTCGGCCCACTTTATTCATGGGATGCCAAAATTGAGCCCAACCCAATTAGTAGTGGGCTACACAGCCCGATGGACCAGCCCGGTCCATATTTCAAAATGTATTATTTCATTTTTTTTTTTATAAAACAGTTATGCTAAGAACAATTAAGCTACATATCACATAATTTTTTTTAAAAACTTCACAAATTATTATCCATCAAATAATCACATGTCTTCATAAACTTAGTTAAGTGACATATAAAACATCTATTAAATCAATATCAATAATAAATAAATACCACAAAACATCCATGCAAAATTAGATAATATAAATACCACAAAAACATCTATTAAACCAATATTTATAAAATATAAATACCACAAAATACATCCATGCAAAAGAAGGTAGTATTTATCACAACTCACAAAGTGCAATGTTGAAATTGGAAACAACAAGTTATGTCTTATATAACAAAATAATTACTAATCCAACAACTCAAAATAAAAGACAAAATAAATTATAAAATTGACAACTTTTGGAGTTAAGTCTCTTGAACACTTGGTACTAACAATAGTATATATTCTACTTCTGGTATATCTCTTACCAAAGTCAACCAAAATTATATTATAATTTTTTTTAGTATTTTTAATGGGCCAACCCGCAAGCCCGGCTGGTTGGCCCGACCCAGCCCTTGAAAAATATAGGTTCGGAGGACTGGCCTAAAAAGATAGGGTCGCTTTTTTCATGTTTTTTTACGGTCCAACCCGTAGTAAATTAGTGGGTCGAGGGGGCGGCCCAGTGGGCTCAACCCATTTGGACAGCTCTGCTTCAAAGTAACTTGTTTTTTATTTTTTTATTTTTTATGTTTTTGTTGTATGTGATATAATTTGTCTTAGTTAGAAATGAAATGCGTATGAATATTTTTATGTCAGAATATTATTATGTTTTGGTGAAAAAGAAGAAAATGAATGAGATAAACTTTTTTATTTTTCTTTAAGAAATGTGATGATTTTTTGTTGTTAAATTGAGACTAAAAAAAAATTTAAAAAGTTTGTTTTGTTTAGTTTATTTCCTTGCAATTTTAAAAAGTTTGTTATTAGTCCCTTTGTTACTCAACCGTTAAAAAAAAAAAACACCAAAACTAACATGGTTCCATGTGACCCAATTATTTGACGCCAAAACAAAACAATGCGTTTTGTTTGCGTTTCCGTTCGCTTCAAGTCCATCATCAAATTTAACTACTTTTTTTCTATATAAACAACGCATTAATATAAACAAATTTTGAAATTATGTAAACGAATTTAAATATAACTTTTCAAAATGTGTTTGGCAAATATGTTTGTGATCAGAGCTCTTATCGGCTGTCCTCTTTGGGCTTCACATGGGTCATTTCCCATTCCTCCTTTTTTAAATGATACCTGCTCTTTACCCAAAAAAATTGCTCATTCACAAGTGAAATGACTAAAATGCCCCTACGCATGATAACTCACGTCGGTGTTAAATTTGCGTGAGTTAACTCATGTTGAGATTTGCACTAGCGTGAGTTAACTCATGCTGAGGTAGTTAACTCACTCAAGGACATTTTGGTCATTTCACTTGGAAATGAGCAAAAACTTTTGGATAAAGAGCATAATTCTTTTTAAATTATCACATTTTATATTTTATACAATAAATATTTTATATTTCAGTTTGTTCCTGACCACAATTTCTAAGAGAAACCAAATGGGTGTACATTTAGCAATTGGTTATTAGGTCATACTCTTAGCCGAGGAAACCAAGAAACACTAAACCGTTTGTCTCTCGACAGTAACCAAACATGACAAAATAAATTTTATAACTTCATAATCAATTTTGGCTGCTCCAAACGTGGAACCAAACATAGGCTAAGTGTTTTCAAAAGAGGCTATACTTTTGAATCGGTGTTGTCAAAAGGCAGCCATGGCGCTGTCGTGTTCGGATGGCGTAGTTGCTTTTTTGAAACCACCGTTGACAATTTGTAGAGGGTTGTTCACCATGATGGTGCAATAGGGCGCAATGGCGTGTTTATATGGTGTGTATTTTTGGCCTTCTGCCATCAACAACACTGATTTGATTGACAAAAACGCTATTTTTTGTGATCCACGATTGACAACAGTTATATTGCACATTTGTAGTTGCTAGTTTGATGCAATAGAACTTGTGTAGTTGTTACTAAATTATTTTATAGAACTTGTGTAGTTGATATTTTGTACTCAACGTTCAACATTCACAGCTCTTGATGATGTTTGTAACTTCAAAGTATGGTATATGGGCGTTGTTAAATAGCAAGTACAACGTTGTGAAATTTGAACAAATTGATATTGTTTCGGGATATGCTATTTAGTTCTAAGTACACTGTTTGCTTTATGCTAAATGAACTTGGCTTCTCAAGGTATTGAATCTAATGTGAATCTAAATGAACTTGGCCTATAACGACGACATACCACTATAGCGTATCAGAATTTAAAGAAATTGATATTATCTGCAATACACTTTTTTACTAACTTTTGTCAAATTGTGGCTATAGGCCTATAATATTGTTGAAAGAATATTTAAAATGTAAACCATTATTACTAGTATCCATGTCATAAATTGTGGGTTTAGATATTCTATAGTACAGTGTTTTTAAGTAACCGCGCTATAGTGCAGAATAGTTTGAATAAAATGCCATTGTCCCGCATTATGCTATTTAATACCAAATGTTGTCAAATAGCGGGCATTATAGCCCTTTTGTGTAGCAGAATTTGAACAAAACACTATATTCTGCGATCTACGATTCGCAATATTGCTATACCTGTCACGAGCCTCATGGATTATTTACTACATTTTGCATTTGAATTGATATGGACACGTAGTTTTGAGGGTTTGAACCTTGAACCTTCATTAGTATCTCTTAGCTAACTAACTGACCTACCTGCTTGGTACCTAATAGAAGCTATAACAAGTATATTTTTTATATCTAATCTTGTTCTAGTTCCTGTGTATTTCTAAATGAACCAAGACATGGAACCAACATGCTACATGACATGATGTATCACTTCTGTGATTCTCTAATACTGAATAATAATCCATGTTTGCTTTATGCTAAATGAACTTGGCTTCTCAAGGTATTGAATCTAATGTGAATTCAGTTGATAAGATTTCCATAGGTACCTAAAACAAAGGAAACCTTACTAAACAAGTAAACAGCATCAGTGAGGTTCAGTATGTTGATGTTGGTTTGAACTAAGTTGGTGCATACTTAACAAACCATGATGTATTTGAGAGAATCTCCAAAAGGCTCATACAAGGAGCGCGTCAACTCCGTTTTGTTCTTCATGGAACGCCGAGACATTGGACTGACGAGCAGCGAGACTGGATACCGAAGGAAAAGGATAAAATGTTGCTTCTGCTTGAATTGGAAGCCGGCAAGAGTGGAGCGAAGTTAGATGTTTTAGCAAGGTAGTCTCATAATTTGATTATAATGAGGCTGAAACACCGCCTCATGATCAAATTAACAAGGATACTCATATGTAGAATTGTTATAATACTCATATAGCATATAACAATGATACGAGATAGAATCCATTGCAAAAATAATCAACTAGTAACATCAAATTATAAAGAATTCAAAAAGACACAAATCAAGTACTACTTTACCAACTCTTAAATTGAGTAATGCCATGCTTTATGAAGGTTTTAAAGCAGATAAAGATTGTTTTGCAAAACTAGTAACTGCTCTTTGTGCTGATGGTAGAATGGATGAAGTGAGGCATGCCTTCCATTGTTTACTAAATGAAGGAAACATGTAATGCGATGCTTATCTATAGAAGGTTACACGGAAGCTAAGATGAGCAACAAAAATTGTGAAAAACTTTCTGTGATCTATGGATAAGTTTAATATTATCAATTGACACCAGAATATTGAACAGTTTGAGTAACGGAGGAACATGCATTTTTCATCATCGTACCATCCAATTGCTTCTTTTCGGTTTTGAAAATGTTGTGTTAGAAGGACAGTTGAATTTTTGAGGCAATTTTGACAATCATTGAGCTTAACATCCCCTCTACATAGTCCAATAGCGTTTACTTTGTCATTGTCTCTGCCATAATATGAATGTATTTGCGAATTAGCAAATACATCCACAAAATTTTAAAATAGTCGATATGTTGATTTCTACTGTTAGCAGTTATAACTTGACAAGTTAACTGTACATGTTACATTGCATGTCGATGCCACGTCAATGTTACCTCACTAAAGACAAATTTGGCACATTTATAAATATTGTTGGTAAATCAGCCACTGGAAATTCAGATAATAGACAAGAATCTTGGTTGTCACAAAACATCAACAATGACAAGTTTGATTACTTTTTGTTGTTTTTGGATTTCCAAACTGTTGTTACTAGGTTGAGTCACGACTAGGTCGCTCACTTTAAGACGTTTCGTGACACTGTCCAAAATTATGCAAGGCAGACTATCAACCACGCCGCCTCTAGGATAAAACAAGCACAGCTACAACTGTGCGGTTAACTACTGCCCTGTAGAAAACCGTTCGAGATTTCCACCCTCAAATATGGTACTAAGATCACTCTTTAATACTGAAACCACTTTGATATGGTATTGTTACCACTCGGTTATGGTGCTGAAACCACTCAAATATGGTTCTACCACCATTCTAATAACTTTAATTTCTCCAAAATATCAATATGGCACTACGACCACTCAAATATGGTGATACCACCGTTTCCACTTTTTAATTTCTCCTCAATTAGAAAAATATTGAAAGAATATTTATATAGCTTTAAGATCATTCTTAATTCCGACGGGACATTATTATTCCAAAAATGGACTATGATCTTAATAGTACTCTTTATTCCAAAGGGACTTATATTATCGAAGGGACTATGTTTTTAAGACCATTCTTAATTCCGAAGGGACATTAAACCGAAAAAGGGACTATAGTCTTAAGAACACTCTTAATTCCGAAGGGACAGAAAAAGGAGATGCAGAGAAGAAAGACTCGTCAACAGAAGTCAAGGGAGAAGAGAGAAAGAGTTCCCGACAACTCAATGAAACTCTTTAGTGTGTCTTTTGAACTGAGTGGAGTCCTCTATTTATATAGAGATTATGTAACTGTTTTAGTAAAAAATGTGAGCAGTTACTCTAATGGATAAGATTAAAATGGAGTTTATCCATTAATCAGTTCAACAACACTTGTGGATAGGATCAAAAGAAACAAATCCACAAAATTGGAGGAAACAAACTATTGGATTTGAATGAAGGAAATATAAGAAATTTGATTAAATTCTTGTTCTTATCACAACTACCATAACCTAAATTTATGGGAAGTGATATTCACAAATAAAAATAATAATTACTATTATTTTTATCATTATCAAGTATTTAAAATTAAATACCATTATTTAAACACTACTAATGTGTGTGTTCTATTTTATGTGGGACCCCACACTCTATTTTTTCAATTCACACAACATTAGATCAAAGTATAATTACTTGGTGTTTAATTTTCCAACTTTTCATCCAACATCACATCAATGTTCCAACAATCCCCCACTTGAATTTAAAAAAATGGTTTCAATAATAACGTTAAAACATTTCTATAAGGTTGCTAATAAACAAAGGTGTCGCCTACAACTTGAATCTTTGCATAGCGGATAACGATTTACAAGAGTTGCTTACAACATTGAACTCTATCTCAGACATAGAACTCACACACAAACCTTTTCCTAAGGTGTAATCTAAAATCCCGTGCGTTTATGGTCCTGCACGCCTATCCCAGTTTTAACGAATGTTATAGGTATTCTGCCCCGAATCCCATAGGAACCAGCCTCCATTCCACATTCGTATAGGTGAGTCTATCAAGAGTACTCTTGTAGCTATGTACTCCACTCAGCATAGAGTATAGATCTCATTAATAGTTTCTATTATCTCATCCTCATGTCGCTGCAGGATTCATGCTTTCTTAATTTTTCTCATAGCATGTTCTATCATTCATGACTTGTTATTATCCATTGAACCTATTTCTTGGGATCTCCAGTCATGTAGGTCGCGTTACCATCGCTTGTGACCTTTTGGACATTAGTTCCATCCTATTGGATGTGTTTAGGACTTTTTTTTTAGTAATTTCTTTTGTCAGTACGTGCACAATACACTTTAACCGTTCCTTTTAGAGCTCTCTAATCATTTTGTGTTCGTGCCTTAATTATCGTGTCTCACCATTGTGGTAACGATTCTCAATTTTGTAATAGTTGCAGACTATCACAATAAATTAACACTTCAGACAACGGTTTCACCCACTAAGGGTTCTTAGCTAGCAAGCATCTTATCAACTTGCTTCTTCACTAGTTTTCTCTTAGTTTTCTCTAGTGTTCCCATCCCAGATACATTCGATAGTGGACTGAGTTAATATCATTTGTTTCAACAAACAACTCCTACAATGATGCTCAATGTGCAGTCACTGGTCGCTTTAAGACTCATCTGAAGGATGTTCTATTTTGTATCTTGTACTATTCAAGTACAATAGGTTACTCTTCATAATTTAATCTTAGAGTCATAGTCTTCTTAAGGCACCTCATGACTCTTTCAATAGCATGGCAATGCTTCTCATTCGTCTACTAGTAAACTTGCACAAGAGTTTCACGACATCAGCAATGCCGCGTCTAATACATTCAATGGCTTACCTAAGGACTGCCAATGATGCTCGCATATTCTGTTTGTTTAACTCCATCTCAAGTGTTCTTACACTTGGATCATAATATATGTTTGTAAGTTTATGCTCAAATAATAACATTTCCTTAAGATCTTCTCAACTTTGTGAGTTTCATCAAAAAGATTCTCTTTTTTTTTTTATCTAGTAATCTTGAAACCAAGAAGTACTTCACCTTTGTATAGGTCTTTCTTATTAATATTGTTGATAAACAATGATTTCACATTATTTATAACATGAATCTTTAAACCAAATATGAGCAAGTCGTCTTCATAGAGACATATGATCGTGTAAATATTATTTGTCACTTTCATTCACTTTATACTCATTAAATAGCTTTAGAATGTCAAATTTTTCATGTCATTCCTTATGAGTTTATTTTAGACCTCACAAAGAATTGTCTAACTTACATACCTTGTTTTCTTGTCCATGAATCGCAAAAATTTTCAGGTTGTTCCATATAGATTTCTTCTTCTAGTTCACCATAAAAAATGACAACTTTCACATCCATTTGGAGTACTATCGAGTTATGAACGGCGGTTAAAGGGACTAGTACTCTTATGGATATGATTCTAGTGACTGGTGAATGAGTATCGAAGAAGTCTATATTTTTCTCTTTTTCTAAAACCTTTGACTACAATGCTCACCTTGTATTCATCAACCGTACTATCAGGTTTTAGTTTCTTTTTCCAAAATCCAAATACAATCGATTGGTTTTGCAACTATGAGACAAGTCAACCAAGTGTCATGTTTTGTTAGACTCTAGAAAATCAATTTCATCGTTTATTGCTTCTTTTCAAAAGTTAGCATCCAATGAAGACAAAGCTTCTTGAAGGCCATATGGATCTTCTTCCAATGTATAAACCATAAGGTCCATACTCTTTAACAATTCTTGCTTTCTTACCTCTTCGAGGTTCTATAACATCTGGTACGATGTTTTCATAACTATTTCTGATTACTGGAATGTGATCAGATATAGTACCCCCACTAGTTCTTAATTTTTAAAAGGAAATTTATTTTGCCCCCACTAATGTCGTGCTCCCACTAGTGCCCCCACTATTCTTTAGTTAAGGGGTAAATATTTTCATAGAAATCGACATCTTTTAATTCTATGATCACTTTAGCATTTAGGTCATAAACCTATATGTTTCGTTGTTTATAGCATACCCAATGAATACACATTCATAGGCTCTACTAGTGAGTTCAACTCTCTTGGAGTGCATAATCCAAATATAGTTCAAACAATCCCAAGTTCAAAAATAAGACAAGTTGGATTGTCTTTTCTTCAAATTTTTCTTAATTAGAATTTTTGTTCTTAGACTTGGGTACTCTAGAAATTTCAATTTTCGTTATAAAAATTGAAGTTATCAAGCATATCAATTTCATTTTCCAAAATTCACAGTCATCAATAAATATGATAAAAATATCATTTTATCATTTCTAATTTATGTGCCATCAAATTCACACATATCATAATTTATTATGTTTAGAGATTCATATTCTCTAAATTCTGATTTATATGAAATTTTGGTTCATATATCTTGACTGCAATAAATAAAATTGTCTAATCATATAACGTTGGAATTAAGTTCAAGTTACTCAAGTTTAAAATTAAACACTTGTTCACATGATAAATTTTAACATGTCAATTTTTAAAATCACACAACTAATAAAATAGAAGGAGAATTTAATTTTGATCATACTATCAAAGGCGCAATCTTTTCCCACAAGAATGCATGGTACACAAATCTCTCTTTAAGTCTGAGCGAGCTCAATCTTATTCAATAGAAATATGAAATTCAAATTCTTTCTTATTTTTATATGAAACATTTGGAACAAATTTCTCATATAATTTCTAGTTCATCAAAAAAACCTTTTCAGTTTGGTTCATTCTTTGATTTTTCAATGTTCATATTTTGTACATATAACATGGACCGTTTAGATGGTAAAATAGTCCCTTTTCTTCCTCGGTACATTACATCTATTCGATAAATTTAACTTGGATTATAGCTCCATTCAGTAGCTACTCAATAGGTGAAGCAAACTTTATACTCCAAAACCAAGTTAATAGTTGATTCCATAAATAACGAACGGAGGAGCAATTGATACTTCTATCAAACAAAGAAGATTTAACTATCATAATTTTTACCAAACTATGTGATGTACCGAGAGACAATTTTCTATCCACGATTAACTTTACGCTTTAACATTAAAAGTGATATGTGAATTTCTTAGTGTTAGCTATTATAACAATAAACACTTCATTGTTTCGGTCGAAAGATGTATTCTTATAGTTTGATTTATTTTAATGTATTTAGGGACAACTGAACCTTAATAAGTAACTTCTTTGGTAGACATAGCAGATCGAAACGTCTTAAAATTGTTGTTTTTGGATTTCCAAACTGTTGTATTTGGATTTTCAAATTCTATTATCTACCGAAGTTGTTACTAGATTGAGTCACGACCAGGTCGCTCTTTTTAAGACGTTTCGTGGCACTGCCCAAAATTGTGCAAGGCAGACTATCAACCACGCCGCCTCCAAGATAAAACAAGCTCAGCTACAACTGTGCGGTTAACTACTGCACTGTAGAAAACCGTTCAAGATTTACACCCTCAAATATGGTAATAAGATCACTCTTTAATACTGAAACCACTTTAATATGGTATTGTTACCACTCGGTTATGGTGCTGAGACCACTCAAATATGGTGCTACCACCATTCTAACTTTAGTTTCTCCAAAATATCAATATGGCACAACGACCACTCAAGTATGGTGATATCACCATTTCCACTTTTTAATTTCTCCTCAATTAGAAAAATATTGAAAGAATATTTATATAGCTTTAAGATCATTCTTAATTCCGACGGAACATTATTATTCCAAAAAGGGACTATGATCTTAATAGTACTCTTTATTCCGAAGGGACTTATATTATCGAAGGGACTATGTTTTTAAGACCATTCTTAATTCTGAAGGGACATTAAACCGAAAAAGAGACTATGGTCTTAAAAACACACTTAATTCCAAAGGGACATTAATTCCGAAGGGACAGAAAAAGGAGATGAAGAGAAGAAAGACTCGTCAACACAAGTAAAGAAAGGGAGAAGAGAGAAAGAGTTTCCGACAACTCAATGAAACTCTTTAGCGTGTCTTTTGAACTGAGTGAAGTCCTCTATTTATATAGAGATTATGTAACTGTTTTAGCAAAAATTGCGACAGCAGTTACTCTAATGGATAAGATTAAAATGGAGTTTATCCATTAATCAGTTCAACAACACTTGTGCATAGAATCAAAAGAAACAAATCCACAAAAGTGGAGGAAACAAACTATTGTATTTGAATGAAGGAAATATAAGAAATGTAATTAAATTCTTATTCTTATCACAACGACCATAACCTAAATTTATGGAAAGTGATATTCACGAATAAAAATAATAATTACTATTATTTTTATCATTATCAAGTATTTAAAATTAAATACCACTATTTAAACACTACTAATGTGATGTGTGTGTTCTATTTTATGTGGGACCCCGCACTTTATTTTTTCAATTCACACAACATTAGATCAAAGTATAATTACTTAGTGTTTAATCTTCCAATTTTTCATTCAACATCACATCAATGTTCCAACACTTTTACTGACTTCTTGCAGCTTTGAGCATAGTCAATTTCTGCATCTTCTTATATTCAGCACATAGATACAAATACACGACACAACATGTTTATGAGATGGAGAGTATTAAACATGATAATGTGGAAAGCAATGGGAACTCTACAACAGTGGTTAGTAGCTAGATTAAACATATGGAATTATACATCTAAGCATATGTCTATTAGTCCTCAAAAGTAAGGGGTCTATTTAAAGGATGAAATGTGCAATTGTAATTGTTGATTGACAAGTTAATGATTATTTTATGATCTCATAGTTTATGTTGGAGTTTAATGAATTTTATCTTTCAAAAATCAATTTTTCTTTTTATCAATGGTTATTAATTTTTATTTTAAAGTGTACTTTTCAATTTGGAGGGAATAAATCTGTATACATGTGTATGGCAATGTATGGATTTAAAACTTCAATCGTTTTCCTTTTTAATTTAACAATGCAAAACTAACTCACAAGGGGTTCATGATTTTCAATAGGGTCCGAGACACTCCCACTAAGATTTTGTTTGAAAATATGACATTCTATAACATGGATCTATTTTATTTTTGAGAGAAAATAGCTTATAGCTTTTCATTAAAAATCAAAATCGAGATACAAAGAGGTACATCATCAAAAACATAGGGACTAGCTAGGAAAATGGCCTCTCGAGCAAGAGTATGAGCGATCACATTCGGTTGTCTCCGACTAAACTCCACCTTAGAGTTTTCAAAACAATCATTGCAATTCTTCCTACATTCATCCATTATAGCTCTAAACTCGGATATATCATTCCCGCCCTTATTGAAATAATCCACAACTTTCTTGGCATCCAACTCAAAATCTACACTCGAAAGTTGTAATTCTCGCACCCATTGAATTGCATGGTAAAGACTCAATGCTTCGCCTACATCCGAGGAGCAAACGGGAATCAACCACAATGTTTTAGCTTTGATAAAATTCCCGTATTCATCTCTAATACACAACCCAAAACCAACACAGTTCAATGTTTCCGAAAATGACGCATCGACATTGCATTGATTTTAACCTTCCTTGGTGCGGTTTCAGCCATTTGCACTGAACTGGCAGCGCTACTATTGCTGCAGAATCTGTCATGACAGCAGTAGTATGTGGCGCAGCTGCAGCTCCAGCAGCCCCACTTATTTGCTTCTTACAATTTGCGAAATTCTAGTTCTGCAGCAATTGCTTCGCGCGCTCAACAATAACATGCCCAACATCCTTAACATTCTCCCAAACACGCAAATTACGGCTTTTCCAAACACTACACAGTAATGTTGCAATCTGTTCTGCTTGGCCTTGTGGCAGCTCTTGTAATAGAGTGAAAATAATTTCAGTTGTGGTGTTGCTTTTCTACATTAATGAAATCACTTTGCTCAATAACAAACTCTGCTGCCACACAATTCTGGCCCTCAGGCAGTCGAAAAACACATGACTCGTGTCTTCATAACTTTCGTCACACATAGCACATAACGAAGTACAGTTCACCCCTTTGTCCAGCAATCTTGCTCGCGTCGGCAGGCAGCCTTGACAAATTCTCCATAATAAATTCTTCACTTTCGGCGGAACTTTAAGCTTCCAAATACTACCCCAATTTCATGTCTGGTATAAGTGTGAATTGTCTGCTATATTTTCCATACACAAGCGATACGCACTTTTAACCGAATATTGTCCATTCTTCTCTAATCTCCAAATTAATTGGTCTTCCTCCACCTGCCTAAAAAAAGGAGTTCTAAGGATATCATGCACCACATTTTGATCGAAATAATCACTAATCAAAGGATAGTTCCAAGTATTGTTATTACGATCAATCAGAGAATTAACTCTTGAGTGCTGAATGACACCACTCGATTGTCCAACACCTGAGATACATCCCCCATGACTTAACCATGGCGCCTCAAAAATTGGGATGTTTATACCATTTCCAATTTTCCATCTAGCTCATGAACGGACAATCCTCCTCGCACTGAAAATACTTCGCCAAACAAAACTAGGATTATGGCCTAATTTCGCATCAATGTAATCATTACGAGGGAAATATTGAGCCTTAAAAAGTTTTTTAACCAAACACTCAGGTTGAGTTTGAAACTTCCATTCCTGCTTGCCTAACATCGCCAAATTAAAAGTTGTTAAGTCTCTAAAACTCATCCCTCCTTTTGTCTTTTGAAATGTGAAGAAAAGTGATTGAATACCGCAGCCCTGATATTTTGAACGCCTTCGACAATTTCACCATTAACAGACACCAAATTAATAGTATTTTGACGACGACGATTTGACATTATTCCATGAATTTTTTGTGTGTTTGCATCACCTTCCTGTAACCATTTCATTCTGGACTTTTGCCAATTTATATTATTCTGCACCCGTGCCGAGGAGCGTAATTGAAAAGATATATTATGAAGCTCTTCCGTCTCTTCTTCTAGTAATGATTCTGTTTCCCCTTTCTCATCTAAAACAACCATTCGGTTTTTTATCTCCACCATCTTGCCATTTAAATTTTGAGAATGTTGATAATGCCACTCCTTTAGCCTAAACTTCATCATTTTCAATTTCTCTCTAAGAACAAAACCGCCCCATCCAGTATCATTAAAAGACGCCCATTGTTCACGAACAAAGTCTTCGTAACCAGTAAAATCTGCCCAACATTTTAGCATATAGAGTGGACGGGGTCCCCAATTTGCTTCATCAACATATAATAGCAAAGGAACGTGATCAGAGAGTCCCCGCTGACAAGCAACCTGAATACAATTAGGCCCTACTTCACACCACCTGTGAGATAATAAAAAGTGGTCCAATCTACTCATCGACACTCCATCTCCTCGATACCAAGTAAACAGACGACCGCAAATAGGCAAATCAATCAAGGAACAATCTTCAATAAATCTATTAAAATGGTCCGCTTCCACCTGTCTGAAAATCGATCTCCTCCCTTTTTTCTCATCATTGCTTCGAACGGAGTTAAAATCCCCGCAAACACATAAACAGTCATCACTATTATTATTGACAAGCGGCACCAAACTCTCCCACAACGCTGTTTTACCCATTGCATCACAAGGAGCATTGATGAGTCAATAAATTAGTGTTTTTAATATATTATTTGAGTCTGTTTTATTTAGATTTGATTTCGTTTTATTTAATATTATTTCCTTTTTAGAATTGTTTTACTTCAATTGCAAGTTATTATATTTCAGGAACAAATATCTGACAGATTGAGTCTTGGAGCAAAAGAAAAAGGATTAGGAGCTCATTTGGAATGAAAATACGAAATATGAGACAAAAATATGTCACTCCCTAAGTCAGTAACTTGGCACGGCCCGTGCCACCAGCAGCACGGCCGTGCTAACCTTCAGGATGCTCTTTTGCTGCTTCTGCTTCATGGACAAGCTACCTATTAGTTTACTTCTGACCTAAAAGCCCATGGTTTCTTGTGGAACATTCTAGTGTTATATTTCTTAGGGCTTAAGTCATTGTAAACTATAAATAGAGTAGCTAGCTATCACAACAATTCATCTTTTGTTCTTGTAAATAATAAGTGACAATTGTTTCCTTGAATAAAAGTTCACCTTTATTTTCTGTTCTTCTTCTTCTCCTTCTCTTTTATGTCTACAAGGAACGTTAGTGAGTAGACCCTTCTTGTCTTGAGATTGTTGGATAAGTCTAATGACGTAATCCTAATCAAACCAAGCCATAAACCCTAATTTTATATAAATCTACTTTCTAATCTAATTCACCGTTTTTATAATGAATTAACAAAT
>Ga0228710_1000303_pt1 | contig 55931 bp, 28 predicted proteins | sample MedpolnodulmetaG_FD_177995 | JGI IMG/M metagenome (GOLD analysis project Ga0228710, IMG submission 177995) | Root nodule microbial communities from Medicago polymorpha collected in Santa Monica, California, United States - pink nodules | ecosystem: Host-associated > Plants > Roots > Nodule... | reverse complement strand
TATATATATATATTTGTCATTCAAAGAAAAAACATTACTACTTTAAAGTAAAATGATAAATTATTATATATACGATAAAAAATATTATTGCAGAAAAAATTATAAAAGTTAAGATTAAGTTTTTTTTTTTAAAACATGTAATATGTTAAGTGTGTTTAAATTTCCAATTCAAAGTTCCAAATTTGATATTAATTTTTGGTGAAAATCTAGATGTAATAATTTAATTATAAATTTGATATTTGCTCAAAAAAATAATTTAATTATAAATTATAATTATATTAATTGTCATCGATTTTTCCATCACTAAGAGACAGAATTGTAAAGGAATTTCACATTCTTTATAATTAAATTAAGGTGGTTTATGAAAAAATTTAGGATGAAGACTGAAAGAGACTATAGGCTCCGTTTGGATTGAATTTATTTTGAACTTATGAAAAATAATTTATGCAAATAAATAAGTTTTTATGTTAATTTATGAGTTCTCACTAACGAAAAATTGTATCTTCATAAATTATTTTTTCATAAACCACTTTTACAAACTTATAAATAATATATAAAAGCTTATTTATTTACATAAGTCATTTTATATAATCTCTAAAATAAGCCGTTTTTCAATTTCTTTGACTATAACTTATAAAAATATGGTATCCATTTATTTGTACATGGCCTATAACAAATATGAACATGAGGCCTACAAGATGAGATGTGATTACTAAGTCTTACATATGATGCGCATCATTCTCAATATATCCATGTCACTTAAAACTCAATCTAATTATACAAAGACAAGTGGATTTTGCAAACTAGCTAGTGAAACAACACAATCATGTTCCAATATTTTTTTGGGGTGACAAAGCGCGTTTGGAACTTCTAAAACTAAAAGCCAGATCGAAAAATCACTAATATTTGTCCAGAGTGTACTTGCAATTAAGTTTCAAACATGATTACACATTCATTTTTAAGACTTGATATGATATTATGATTAGGTTAGTTTCTATCATTGTTCCATTTGTTGAGCAGACACATTAATTCACTAATTACCAACTTATACGTGGATGATGACTATACCATCAACTGAACCTTTGTAGAAGAGAATAAAATGGCCAAGGGTTTAAATTTAGGTTAAGTGTCTATGTATGTATTAAGTGTATGTTAATCATAGTGAATCTTCATTCAAAATTCTTTTTGTCGGAGCAAGATTATTGGTCCATAGTTTCTTTCCACAGATAATTCAGCGTGTGTAATTAATTGGTTTACAAGATACATTTAGTGAGTCAAATCACTTGCAAATCAGTCGTTAAAAGGTCAATTTAAATGTCATTAGGATATTATTAAAACCATTCTTTATAGAGTGATTCAATCATATAATTACTACTTTGATTGTTTGCCACATCTAATAAAACAATATACGGTAGATAAAAAAATCAAGGGATGAAACTCGTGTAGTTATTGAGTTTTATTTATTTTTTAAAAAGACTAATCTCGTTTCAGAGAACTTGAGTTCAATTTTGGATAAATTGATCTTTTATTATATTTTACTTGTCTTATGGTCGAAATCCGGATTAATAATACCCCTTTTTTTTTTTGAAATCAGAGGGTTAATACTAAAACAAATAAAAATAATGAGGGTTGGGGTGTGCTAATCCCAAATATTACTCATACATAAAAGTGTTAAAAATGACCGAGTTAGGATTAGTCAATCCTTATATAGTTCATTAAGATCGTGGATTTTGCGACCTAGTCTAGTCTAAAACACACCAACTTGAATGGATCAACTCCATAATTCTACCAAATAAGGTATATTTTGACTTTATAAAATTTGAACAAAATATATGTTCATGTTAGCCTGGCTAGCCAACTAGGCTAGGCCAAAATGGTCTAGCATTTATTTTTAATGTCTAAAATTTTGAAGCCTAATCTAACCTAAAACACTAGGTCACTACGATGATCAAATCAACGTGTATTTTTCAGAGTAATCGAGTCTAAAACACATCGACTCGGGTGTGGGTCAACTCTATAATTTCTACTCCCTTTGTCCCAATTTATAAACAAAAAACACAAATTCACATTTATTAAGAAAACAAAAACATAGTAGTTTGAGGTATAATTTTTTGTGTTTTTCTTAGAATAAGTTTCATGGAAAAATGTAAAAACAATTCTTATTGGTTAATGATTATGGAGAGCATAGAAAGGAGAACAAATTGAATGCAATTTGCATTTAATTTTACTTTGGAAAAGATGATTTTTTTGAAATAACATAAAAATTGGTCTTTTTTGCTTATATTTTGGGACAAAGAAAATGAGATTTTTTTGCTTATAATTTGGAACAGAGGGAGTATTAAATTTATTGGAAAGATAATCTATAACTTAATTTAGGGTCATCTTAACTTATGTAAGATGTCCACATTAGATCTTATATATTTTTTTTAAAAAAATTGTAAGAATCCTTTTTTTTAAGGAGAATCCTTTTTTTATATATTAGGAATTAATTACAAAAGAATAGAAAGCAAACGGACAACAAGTTGCACCACTAAACTTTTTTAGATGTCAAAACCAATCCTCGTAACTTTTAAATAATGTGGACTATATTGAATTGTAAAATTGAAATTGAAATGTGAGATTGGAAAATTGAAATCTAAAAAAGTTAAGATGGTGAATCTAAACTTTGAATATGATTCCAATCTCACATTTCAATTTCAATTTTCAACTTTCAACTTTCTAAAAAAGTTTAGATTCACCAACTTTCAACTGTCAAAGTTTAGATGTCTTTTTTAGATGTCAAAACCAATCCTCGTAACTTTTTTAGATGTCTTATGCATCTTCATATTGAAGGGCGGATGTTGAGCCATGGGAAGAAGATGTTGAGACATGACAGAGTGGCACTACTTTTGAGGCACTTAGGTGTGTCACTGGAGGAGGCAGAGAAAATTTGTGCTATAGAGTATGGTGAGTACATTAGTTATCCGAAGTTGAGGGAGTTATATACGAGGTACCTTGATAGGGCTAACAGATTGGCAGATCTAGAGGATCCAGGGGAGGCAGAGGAGCTGGAGAGGGTTAGGACATTTTGTCTGAAGTGTTATCTTTTATATCTTGTAGGATGCTTGTTGTTTGGTGATAGAAGCAACAAACACATCGAGTTGGTTTATCTGACGACCATGGAGGACGGCTACGCGGGGATGCGTAATTATTCCTTGGGAGGGATGACACTGGCATACCTGTACAGCGAGTTAGCTGAGGCCTGTTTTCCTGGAGACAGAGTTCTTGGGGGAAGCGTGACACTGCTCACTGTATGAAACTTATAAATGTGAACCTTAACTTTTATTTTTTTGTTATATTTTTCGTGCGAAATAATTTATAAATGTGATTTGTTTGGTTTGTGCAGGCATGGTTTTTGACGCATTTTCCTGACTTTTACAGTGTTGATCCAAACACCGACTATATTGAAAACTATTCGGTTGCAGCGAGGTGGAAGTTACAGAAGGGTCATGGAGAGGGGATGACGTATCGCTCATTGCTTGATCGTATTCAGTTTGATGACATACGCTGGAGGCCGTACAAAGAGCACAGGGAGATCTAGGGTTTTGAGGAGGTTTTCTGGTATTCAGGCTGGATTATATGCGGTGTTCGTAGGGTGTACTGTCACTTGCCCGAGAAGATTTTGCGGAAGTACGGATACATCCAAAGGGTCCCTAGACATCTGACGGATGTCGTAGAGCTGCGACCGCCTCAGATTGTGCAGTCATTCATTGACTTCAACACTTGAACGCTTAAGGAGCCCGACTGGGGTGAGCCAGTAGGAGAGCAGCCATGGCGTATGGCGGATGGCTATGTACTATGGTACACTAGTGTGTCTCACCCTCAGATTTTGCCAGCTCTTCCAGGAGATCTTCCCGAGGCCAGCAAATGAGGAGCAGATCATTGCACAACAGTGGGAGCGGTACGAGGTGAGAAGCTTGCCTGATACCTATGACATGGTTACTGGCGCTGTTGCCCATGCTGATGAGTATTTGGGTCATGAGGTGATGAGCATGACCCCTCAGCAATTGTATGCGGCCTTGCAAAATGTTAAGGAGCATATCGCGCCAATCATGACTATGAGGCGAGGCCAGAGGCCGAGGAGGAGGCAACAGTAGCATCAGCAGGACCATGAGTAGTAGTATTTTATGTTTAGGATAGATTTTTATGACTTGGTGTATATTTTCATGACATTTGTTCGTTCCGTTGTATTTTCGTGACATTTTTTAGTTTGTTTGTATTTTGATGATATATTATCGTATTTTAAATATAACGGCTGTTGGTAATTTTCATTTATTTGTCGCATCAATCTTCATAATTTATTAATGTTAATGTTGGTTCAAAGGTTGCTTAGTTTTTTATTCGGCATTGAAATAATATGCCTAAATCTTTTAAGAGGTTGTGTATCAGCAACAGCTTCTACCATTTCAGGGCTTCAGGACGCATCGGCAGTTAACTGCCGAGGTTTTCCTTGGCGCTTAACTGCTGAAGTTTTCCTCGGTAGTTAACTGCAGCCGGTTCTATTTTCCTCGGCACTTAACTACCGAGGGGTATTTTCGTCTTTTACATGTGTTTCTCAGCCAAACAACATGTGTATACAACAATTTTCAATTATAGGTATCATTATGTGTATAACTATTATTACTTTTTATTTGATGTAGATGTGTTGAATATTAATTTGTCATCTCCAAAAACAAATTATTATTAAAAGGATAATATATTTTGAGTTGGTGCAACAGATGAAAAAGTGTCAATGCAATCAAATATTGTACATGTGAAAAGGAGGTTCAATGCCCATCTTAGAATCCATAGAAACGCAGGCATATTAGCTCAAATTGAAAGATAAAAACGAGGGCTGAGACCTAAAAAAATTCAGAGGCTGAGTAAAAGGAAGCCACTAGTTTTGGCATGGGTTATTTGGTAGAGGATAATAGGTATGCTCTTTTTAGGGTCCGTTTGGTTCGAGAATTAGGAGAGGAGGGAAGGGGAAGGATTTTAACGGAGGGGAGGGGAGGTATTTTAATTAAAAACGTGTTTGGTTCGCAAAGGGAGGGGGAGGGATTTTAAAATTGTTTTACTGTTTTACCCTTAAACTTAATTAAATAAAAGAAACTACTTGATTTTACAATTTCAGAGACCAACCAATGACAAACACACATCTAAGCTGCTTATTTTATCTTAAACTGGCTCTTATATTTTCCACAACAAGACATGAACCGGTGAAGTAACATTAAAAAAAAGGATCAACAAGCAATAATAAGTTGAATTAAAATAAGATAATAATAATAATAAGGCCGTTGACATCAACAGTAGTAGTAGAAGTGGTTTTAGATGTAACAAATAAGAGTTATAGATAATATAACAATAAAAATTGTTAAAAAAAAATATAACAAAATAATAATAATAATTGTTATAAGAATGAGATAACATAATAATAATAAATAATAATAAAAGTTGTTACAAGGTTAATATTGGAATTTGAAATTAATTTAAGGATAATTATGACAATGCAATCAAATTTTAAAAAGATTTGCTCCCCTACCCTTCCCTCCCCTCCCCTTCTAAAAATTGAACTAAACATTTCAAATTAAAAATCTCTCCCCCCCCTCTCCATCCTTCCCCTCCAAAACTCTCGAATCAAACGGTCTCTTAAACAAAAGAGGAATTAAAAATTAGAAGTTGAACAAAGATAAAGTGTTTGAGTTGTTGATTACTATGAAGAAAAGGATGGTGATTGGTCGGTCACTTTATGTTCAACTTTGCTTTTTTGTTACATGCGGACAACGTGGAACTAAAAAGTGAGAATATTTTGGGATAAATGATGAATTTTAAGAAAATACTTCATGTAAAATTAGCAGGTGTATTCGTTATTGTTTTTATAATTAATATTAGTAATTTGTATTGGGATAAAAACCAATATTTAAAAGGAAAAAATTTAGGTACAATTCTTTAGGTGTTTTTCGTATAGTTCTTAACTAAATTCACCATGATTTTCTTAAATCCATAATTCTCTCAAAGTTTGTTATCTTCAAAAAGGTTGTATTTTTAGTTAAGAATCATAAGAAAAGCACCTAAGGAATTGTACCTAAGTTTTGTCCTATTTAAAATTATATACTGAGTTATGTTGGATAATGAAGGGAGTTTTTCCTTAACAAGGATCGCGAAGGGAGTATATGGTGATCACATTGGGCATTTGTGCAGCCATTAGGAGAGTTCAGGCATCACCTTTTTTGCCAAAATATTAAGGCATTTGGTATATTTGTTATCTCATGTATATAATGCTTAACTTCTTGCAAAATCAAGTGTGATTCCATCATTTATTTGAGATTATCCCTTTCAAGCTAAAGTTTGTTTTATCCACGTATATTTGCAGTTATTGACATTATAAGTAAGACTTTTGAAACAATGAGTTGACACCCTTCAATAAATCATCAACTCTCATGACTAGAGTTTGAAAATTATTACATTGAGCTTTTGACCAACTACGTAATTGAGTATAGCTATCAAATCTTCATCTAATATCTTAAGATATTAGATTTATTGAACATCTCACTGATATAATGCTTCATTCACTTTATCATACAACGTAAAACTTTTTACTCACACTTAATATATCAATAATTTAGTAATAGTTATAAATAATACACATTCATAACACAATCACATTTTCTTATTATACGTGAAGTATGCAATAAATCATTTATAAAAGGGGACAATGGGAGTATTGATATTTTTTATAAACAAAAAATGTGTAAATATGGAATATTTTTGAAAGACTTTCAGGAAGTATATATTTTAGAAAAATATTTTTCCAAAAAGCATTTTAAAATATATATGTTCATCAATTTGAATACAACTAAACATAATTTTGCACATTTCAAATGCTAATTTTACTGCCTATTGAATGCATTTTTTGAAGACTTTCTAATGAATATTGAAAACGAGTTTGAGGTAAGATCAGATGTAGAGCAGTATATAGATAGACCCACCCTTGATTGGGGCGGTGCAGAATGGTCTCCCAAAATGAATAGTTTGATCAACACAAACACGCATGAATGCCATTGGAGGATCCAGTGGATGTTAAGGACCCTACTCATGTCATGTGTCTCTCCAGTGTGCCTCCAAAATCTAAAGTCGAATGCTTTTTATTTTTTATTTTATTATTTTCTCAGCAAAAGTGTTTGATGAAGCCTTTAAAATGGAGTTTTTTTATAATATATTATCAACTTTTTATGTCTTCTTTATGATTAGAGGTGTTCATTTTTTTTTTGGAAAATAGAAGGATTTCAATTAAATTAATTAGTCTAAATAGTCTTATTTTGATGAGCAAGTCTAAAAAGTTTTATAAGACGTTTTTATCCATGGATATTTATCAACTCACATTTAAAGAGGAGATTTGAGTTCGAACTCATGTAACCACAAAAAATGTGTTGTCTAACAATCTTTGCATTGCTAGTTAAACAAAGTCTTATGAACAACTTATATGTAAATTTTATAAGTTGATTTTTAACACTAAATAAACTTTAAACATGCATAAGTTATGTTTTAAGTCCGTTTTTAACAGTAAATTGGCTTTAAACATGAGTCTGTAAGACAATAGAAATCCAAAACAAAAGGTTTCCCACTTACTATATCAGGACATTCTAAGATGCCCACAAAAACCGACAAAATATATGCTTAAATACATAATCGGCTTAAAGTGGATTTTCAACACTAGTGTTCTACAATCTGACGAAGCAAGTTTCGAATCTCAGGTAAGAGAAGTGTGTCCATATTTAGTGTACGATCATATCTCAAATAAAATTACCTCCTAAAATCTATAAAAATAATTGTATTTTAAAATCTTCACTTTTTTTTTGTGTTAACCCTCCAGTTTTTGGAGGAAGAAACCCTAATAATCTGGAGCTCAACCTAGAAGTAAATATAGTCTTATCAAAAAACGTTTCACCCAAAAATCTAACTCGTTTCTCCCAGGGCGATTCGTCGTTTGGTTAAAATCTTCACTTTTGTTTCTCATATGATGGAGTCATTGGAGTGTAACTGAAATGAAAAACACAAATGAACCCTAATTAATAATCTAAAAAGCACACACTGGGACAAAAAAAGACACACAAAAATCGCGGCTCGCATAATCGAAATATATATACCATAGTCCATATTTTAACGTTGCTAATACGAAAGAGGTGACACACGACACGAGTTCGTAATGCTTTGGTCATTCACACACAGTCACATGTTACAAAATTCAACATCAGTTAGATAGTGCTATATACTTTCTTAACTTCCCCCACTTCAATGACTTCAAATAACAAATCAGTAATTGGTCGATGGAGTAATACTTGTCCTACTACTTTAGTTGAAATAACATGCGTTTCAGAATCTTCATTTTCCTAATTAATAAATCCTAGAAAGAAAAATTGAACATTTTATCTGGTTGTATGGTTTACAAAACAAAGTGGAATTCCAAGTGTTAAGATGGAGAAAGTGAAGTTTAAATTTTATTATTTAAATTTTGATATCAAAACTCTCATTGCCATATATAGAATATTTAGAACTAAGGTCCACACGCATTAAAACTAGACTCTTGTGTGTGTCGTTATATACATTGATGAATTTTGAGTTTTGAAGGTTTGACAAAAAAAAAAAAATGAAATAATGGGTCCAAAAGCTATGGTAACAACTGGTTCAATTTTTCAAATACTTGCAAAGCCACATAAACAAAAAAACTAATAGAAAAATATGAGGTCAACATTTTAGAGAGTGCAATTTTTTTTTTAAAAATGAACAACTTTATTATCAATTTAAATCTATTTATGTATCTATATCATTCACTTTATTTGATGACAGTGATGAATGGGATGTACAAAAAGCTTTCTGCAAACATATATATGATTATCCTATGGCAATGTAACACCCATCCATTATACAGAAACATTATCTTCTGAATTCAAATTATGGCTTCTACATTGTTCTATAAGAAGTGCCAAGGTGTGCCATTTCGGGACATTGTGAGCAATAAAATTAAATAGGAGGCCAGACATTATGTTTTGGAGTATTCATCCATGACCAACTCCAATATAACAAATACATGTGTAGGTGCATAAAGATGCATAATCACTAAGGTCAAGACATTTTTATTTTGCTTTGCATTTTAGTCATTGATATGATTGATTATATTTGGTAGTTGATTGCTTTTACTAAAGTTTTGACACGTCAAATATTTTAAATCAGTTGCCAAGTAATAGACATGATGTACTTTCTAGGAAGACTATTGGCTGGTTTTGTTGCCAAAAAGGTAATTAAATAATTTGCTAAAGTGCTTCCTTTTTTTCCCAAGCATATCCAAATTACTTTCAACTTTTACATGTCTTGATTAATTAATTAATATATGCTCCACTCTCAAAGGTGATGCTTGTGTACGTTTTCTGTAATGTAACAAATTAAGATCCATTAGAAGTACCCATCCCTTGGAAATCAAGTTCACATGACGTAAGAACTTGATCATAATCAAATTTCAACCATTAAGGTCGGATCAAAAACTCATAATTTATTGTCAAACTCGATCAAATTCAATGAAACTACTATCGAGTTGGTTCGATTTAGGTTGGGTCAAAAAGTTATAATTTACATTAAAAAACCTACTTTGAACTTGATATGTTGATTTGACTTCGACCCAAACTATTTATATAAAAATAAATAAATAAATTAGTTTAACTAAACCATTCGGGTTGGGTTGACCTATACTCATAAAACCCCATAAGTTTGGATTCTAATTAATTGAATAGAATCTTTATACATATATTCAAGGAGTGTGAATTTTTAGTTTGTGGGAGACGAATGTAGTTCAATCATCTATAATACAGTACACTTTAAAAAATGAGCGAAGAGTCTTATACTTCAAGATAAGCCTTCAAGTTAATATTAGTTATATATGTGATCGTCGATGAGTTAGTCGGGTGTCGAAGATCTAATTACATCGAGTTTCTTGAACATAGTGAAAAACTATGTTTAGTAAGAATTGATCTTTATTAAAAGGGTTAAATATGTTTTTGATTCTTATAAATATGTCCACTTTTCGTTTTAGTCCTTCTAAAAAAAATTTCAACTTTTAGTCCTCTAAAAAAATTTCATCTTCACTTTTGGTCCCTCTTTTAAAATAAACTCATATGTAGAATTCATATTTTTAAATGAAATTATCAGAAAAATGTATAATATTATAAGGATCTCTCCCAAAAAAAATATAATTTTTTACCAAAACATGAATTAAATATGAATTTTTTATATTTTTTACGGTAAAAAATTCATATTTACATCATGTTTTGTTAAAAAAAATCTAATATTTTTAAGGAGTAATTTTTATACTTTTCTATATATTTTTGTACAATTTCATTAAAAAAAATACAAAAATTTACTTAAAAATAGGGATCAAAAGTAGCGACTGAAAATTTTAGAGGGACTAAAAAAATTTGGTATATTTAATGGGACCAAAAACATATTTAACTCTTATTAAAATAAATTTATTGAATCTCCGTGAGCTTAACTCAATTGGTAGGGATATTTGCATATTATATGCAGGGGACGGGGTTCGAACCCCGGCCACTGCTCTTCTCCACAATTAAATTATGTGAGCTCTAGCCATTAGACTACTTAACCAAAAAAATTGAAAAACTCTTTTAGAAAAAACAATAGTTATATCATAAGGATAAAAGAGTTTAGGAAGAGAGAATATTAACTAAACAATCTCATGGACCAAAACCACAGAGTATAATTCTAAATCCTTGAATGGAGAGGAACTATGAGAGTGGTGAGCTGAAAGCCTAAATCTTATTTATAAAAAGGATATAAAAAAAATACAAATATTTAATCATATTATACACTCATAATATAATATGATTACAATATAATTTCATTCAAAATATCCCTTAAGAAAATGTTCAAAATACTTTTGAATAAACCATAAATTGGTCTTTGTCTTTATAAGAGATTATCAAATTAGTTCATGATTCTATTAATATTTCAAACTAGTCCATGTATTTGTCAAAGGTATCTCAATTAGGTCACTCGGCATGGACAAAAACATAAAGACACAAACCTAATTGAAAAACTTTTGACAAAGACAATGATTAGTTTAAAATATTAATAGAGTTATGAACTAATTTAAGAGTGAATTCCAAAGGCAAAGATCAATTTGATGATTTACTCAAGTATTTTTTGTTAAATGTATTTTTATACCATACCAATTGTAATATGACTTTTTTTGGCAAGAATGTAGACAGAGCAAAATCTCAGGCCTAAAACTTGTTTCATTTTTTGGACTTTACTTTTTCCACGTTATCTTATCTTATTCCCGTGTATCCTATTTTTTTAGGAAAATACCTTTTGTTCGAATTATACAATCTGAAACAGATTGATAGGTATTTTCATATTATATATTCCAGAAGAAAAAGGAAAGCAAAATATAAATAAATTGTATCGTATTTGATATCAAAGGTCTATGCTGACCGTCATACAATTTCCGCATAAACTACAATGAAATTTCAGGGATTGTATGAACGGTCAGCAATGATCATGATATCATAAACACTCCTATATAACTAAAAAAAGTGAAGGAAAAACTAAGAAAGGATGAGAAATGGAGAATGAATGAATTTGTTGAAGCATGCAAGGCTATTTATAGTCATAAACCTATCCTAAATTGTAACTACAATCAAAGGAAACATTTACAATGCTCCAACCGATCAAAAATGCATTAAACACACCACAAACCGTCCAAACCTTGGGTGAAACACCACAGTCCACACAATCTAGGAGGTTTCAGATTATATAATCTGAAACTATCTAAATATTTTCGGATTGTATAATCCAAACAGGCCCATATTGTGTTTAATTGATGTTTGGAGGGTTTTCAAGGCGGATGACATAGGAAAAAATAAAAAATAGATACAAAACATGATTAAATGGATTAAAACAACATAATAACATAAGTGATGAAACTTCTAGAAAGGAGTTAGAAGAGACGCTTTTGTACTTTATCTAGTTGGCATGTCAACTGACATATTTCGATCGTCATGTAAACTGGATCAAGTTCACAAGAACCTCTTTGTAGTCAGATCTGCAACATAATGGTGAAAGGGAAGGTTTTTCGAGAGGATTGTTTTAAGTTAGATTATGTTATCTTGTCAACTGATGTATTTATATTGCCAAGGCAGTAAGATCTAACTCATAGCAACCTCTTGGTGTTCATATCTTTCGGAAGATTTTTCAGAGTTTTTTTTGTGTTTTTCAGCAAATGATCTAAGCACACTAATTTATAGAAGTTTATGTGCGTCGTGGACCACAGAAGCTGTTGGTGCAATGTGGACCAACCAAAAAACTTGTGTTGAACTGGTTCGGATTATATAACTTGAACCTTGCTTCCACCTTATAAACCATCCAAACATTGGGTGGAACGCATTACAAACAGCTCAAAATGTTGGATGGTTACAACTCAGAGTTTTTGTTATGTTTCATTTTATTACGTATTTTATTAATTGTTTTATTACATAATAGTTTCAGATTGTATAATCCGAAATATCCATCACCCTACAAAGTACGAAATTTGTCTCATTAATGAAGCATTTCAGATTGTATATTCCGAAATTATCTGGAACATTTTTCGAATTGTATAATCTGAATCAGCTCAGAGTGTTGGACAGTCACTCGCTCAGCAATAGTAACTCATATAACTCATTTTTTAATGGGTTTTACCAGCTTTAGTGGTTGGTCAGGTTCTTTGAACACATTTTTTGATCCATAATTAAGAATCGTTACAATATGCAACTCATTCTTCACAAATTACTCCTACAAATACTCTTTAAACCTTTATAATTTCTCATCTCATCATCCCACACTCTCTCCTCCTCCTTTCTTCTACAACAATGTGTTTCCATCATTGGCCTTTCATACAAAAAGACTACTATAAAAATTCAAGGATTGTATGAATGGTCAATGGTGATGATGCCACGGTGCAAATGAAATGTTGTCTGTCTGGGTGCGAGGTTTGTCTGTTTCGGTGTGAGGTTGATCATCAATGTCTCTTTCACCCTAGTCAGGAATCAAACCTTGCCACTACCCCATCCCCCTCCATCTTTTTCTCCTCCCCCGTCTATCTCCCCTATCTTCTTGCACCACTAGTTTAACTTTAGGTTTTTAATATATTAACATTAGGTGTTTGAATATTTTATGTACTAAGCTTTAAACTTCAACTTTATTGTAAATGTATTGATGTATTAATAAAATCATAATTTATATCATCTTTGTCCTTTTAATTTTGTTTATATTTACATTTATTTTATGTTTTTGTCATTTATAATTATGTCATTGAAATAATATAAATTAGTGTTTCTTTAAAAATTTGGGCAAAACATATTTCAGATTATATAATCCGAAAATACCTAACAATTTATTTTGGGTTATATAATCTGAACAATTGGTATTTTTGAGAAATAAATAGGGTGGGAAAAGTAATAGTCTATTTATTTTATTTTCAAAAGAAAAACATGTTTCGTTTGGATTGTGGTTTTTCAGTTGGGCTATAAATACTGAGACCGGGAGTAATAGATTTTGTTTGCTTGAGCAAGTAGTGAATGGTGATTTTGGGGTTACTTTTCACACCCTCAATTATCAGTTCGTTAGTATGCAGCTCAAAAAACTATTAAACTTGTACAGTTCAATGTATACCTATAGTCTGAATACCATTTTGAGTTAATATATATTGTGGCATATTAAGCATTGTCGATTTGAATATAAAAAATAATTAAATGTATTAGATTTTAATTTTTTTTATTAAAATAATATTATATATTTTATTATGACAAAGAAGGGCTAAACAAGAAGAAATCTAAAACTTCCTCCTTCAGAAAAAAGAAGAAATCTAAAACTTTTAAAATGAAAGTGATGAACTACACTCAGATCCTAGTTACATAGATGAAGAAAAAAGGGATAATGAGATTAATATTGAATAGCTTAGTGATTTTCAAGATAAAGTGTTGATTTATTTTGATAGAGGTATCAAAGGAAAGACATTTGCTCTTGAACTTGATGGAAAGGTGAAACCAGAAGTTGGTCTATTATTTGCTGATGTGAATGAGTTTAGAACTGCTCTTAGGGATTTTGTTATATAAGAGGGTTTTGAGATTAAGAGGATAAAAAATGAAAAGGTAAGAGTAATTGCTAGATGTTTCACATATGGTTGTTGTTGGCGCATTCATGCATCTCCGGCACTAAATGGGTTAACACATAAGATTAAGTCATACAACCATAGCCAATATCGCATGCGAACAAAGAACTCAAATACTTGAATTGCAAGAAACATGAAATGTTGGATAACTATGGCATAAAAGCAAGTAATGTAGGTCAACCTTATCGTGAAAGAAAAAAGTGAGACAAGACACAAAAGAGTTTCATGCACTTTCATGTAATGACTTGCCATTTTGGGCTAACCTTGCTTTGGAGACAAATACTGGCTCTATTATAAAGCTTGAGTTGGAATCGAGAATCAACGAAAACCCTATATTTCAAATGGATTTGCTTGAATCGAGAATCAACCTTGGTTTGGCATTGATGGATGTCATCTAAAATATTATTTCCAATTGCCTTTGATGTTGTTGAAGTTCAGTGCAAGGACTCATGGATGTTTTTCCTCTCTTTGTTTGGTGATGCATTATATTTGATCCTGAATGGCAAGATAAGCATGTGACAATCATGCTAGATATGCAAAAAGTTAGTGATTATTTAATTTTGTTTTAAATCATATTGTTCCTAATTATAAGACTCTTTTATCAATGATTCAGTCGATTACTAGATTTCAATGAAGATATGAAAATGGGTGTGAATGTGATAATTTGATCATGTAACTTACACGTGTACCACAAGAATATTTTTTTATCGGGCAATTTAACAGTGTTGATGAAGAAGGAGGTTAGTGTTTATTTTAAAATTAGAGGGTATTAATGTCATTTTTCTGTAGTGTCTGAGGTTTGAACCGTGAAACTTGCATATATCATATATTGTCTTTATCAACTGAGTTAAGCTCACATAAACATATCAGTGTCATTTTAATATAACTTAAAGGAGGTGAGTGTAATTTCCTCAAAAACGAAACTTAAATTTTATAATTACAAGAAGAAAAAAAAATATTAATGTATGCTCAAATTCGACCGTTGTTTGCTCCTGGTAGTATCGTTACGTTTTTTGTCTTCAATTGTAGAAGGTCCCACCAGGGACCATTCCTTTCCCTTGTTTCAAAACAGTCAAACCTTTCATTGGTCCCCCCACAAATCTTTATCTCGGTATATTAAATTAAAAAAGTAATAAATCAGCTACAATAAGACACTCTTTAAATCCGTTCGTCAAAAAAAAAAGACACTCTTTAAATCCAGTAAAAAATAAGTCCTATGAAAAAATAAGATTTTATTTGAACAGTAATTTGTATACGTAAAATGAAATGTCCAACAAAAGTTATTTGTTCCTTTCAAAAATAATTGATTAATAAATAAATATTGAAGATATTACTATTATGTAATAACCAAAAAATATATTCTCACTCGTTTGCTCTCTTTACCTACAAAAATTTAACTAACTAATGTAATCTTAAAACGTGAAACAATAGATAAATAGAAATAATTTTTCCTAAAAATTCGACAATTAAAAAGGAATAGAAGGATTGCTAGAAATATACATATAATAACAAAATAAACAATAATATGTGTAGGAATCGGTTGTATCCGTAAATAACAGAATCATATATTTTATATTTATTGATTCCGTTATTTTCTATAAATTATTACAAAATAAGTATATAGTAAAAGATGCACATGCATATATTATTCCATTCTCTTGGTTTTCTGCTACTTCTTCTTCTACTTGGTTCAGGTGAAAATTTAATACATTGACGCTTCCTTAGCCCTTTTATTTTTTCTGACATCTTTTCTAACCACATTTTTTGTCTTGAGTTTTCACCAGGTTTTTTTAGAAAGATTTGAAGTTTTCAACCATGGTTATGCGTTTTCTTCTTATGCTTCTTTTTGCAGTATCTACCGTTGCTGCTGATGAAGGTTAGTTAATTAACAACTTTTGGTTCCATGTATGTTATTCTTTGTTGCTGTGTTTTTTTTTTTATTAGTTATTTGAAGAGATTAATGAAACATGTTATGTTTTGGTGTTTGAATATTGGATTAGGCTTTTGATATGTGTTGTCACTTTTCCCCTTTTGTTAGAAAGCATGTATGTTTTCTTTGCATGTTGCTTATTTTGACTGAAAGAACTTTCGATAAAAAAAAAGGGGTTAATTGTGTTATTGGCCCCTCAAGTATCGTGATTGTGTGATTTTAGCGCCACATTTTTTGAAGGATTCTGACCCTTATGTTTTTCTCTTTGTGATTCGTATCTCTTTCAATTTGCCCCAAATTTATGCTTGACATCATTAATTGAAGTGATACCCAAACGGCTTTTCTATCGAGTTAAAAATGTCAAAAGTTTGAAACCCTAATTAGCGATTTCGCTTTCACGGATGATTTTTTGGCGTTTTACTTTATTTTTAAAGAAAAGTCATGACTATGAGAGTTGAGTACCTCGTCAATAAATGATATCATCTCAGTGTAAATTTTGGAGAAAATTGGCAGGGGACTACAAAATTACAAAGGGGGAAAACACAAGGGACTAAAATCGCTCAAAAAATTGGGAGCCAAAATCGCACAATTGTGATACTTGGGGAAAAAAATTCAATAAAAAAAACTAATGAGTTTAAAGTAAAGTTGAAATAAAGATGGGGTGGTTTGAGCAGCACTGAGGTCCACTGCAGTATTTAGATCTATTCAATATGATAGGGTGGTTTGAGTCATTTCTTTTCTTTTTTCCCTCACAGTTTGATATGTGTAGTATACTGTACTTTTTACATGTTGAAGACATTTTCAAAAAAGCTTACTTTTTGAGGAAACTATCTATATTCTTGATAAATTTTTGCAGGTCACTGTTTTAATCTTCAACCATATTTTTCAAACACTCACATTTTTCACAAGTAAAGAAGCATATTTTAAGACAACACAATCAATTACATTATGAGTAAACAACCATTTTGTTCTTAAATCTGTAAGGTGCTGTTGCAATAATCTATGAATATATATCAAAATTAACAGAACATACATAAATGCATCTTTCGTTAGTCACTTTGGTACTTAAATGTGTCATTATAGTTAATTACTAACATGAGACGCGCTTAGGAAATTTTAAAAATTTCAGTACATTCAGTGTCTCGCACATTTGGGGATCTAAATAATTGTTTCCTCGTTACATTATATTTTACCTAAACCTTGGCTGTATTTGAATAATAGACTCGAAGTTTAATGCGTCGTTTGTTTGTTCCTTGCATTGCAGAACCATTTATCGGGGTAAACATTGGCACCGATCTCTCAGACATGCCTCACCCTACTCAAGTAGTAGCACTGCTTAAAGCTCAGCAAATTCGACATATTCGATTGTACAATGCAGACCAAGCTATGCTAACAGCACTATCAAAATCAGGAATTCAAGTTGTTATCTCTGTCCCTAATGAAGAGCTTCTAGCAATTGGTCAATCAAATTCCACAGCTTCAAATTGGGTTTCTCGCAATGTGTTGGTATACTATCCAGCCACAAATATCACAGCAATTTGTGTTGGTTCTGAGGTTTTAACCACACTCCCAAATGTAGCAAAAGTCTTAGTCAACGCTCTTAACTACATTCATTCAGCCCTTGTCGCATCGAATCTTGATCGTCAGATCAAAGTTTCGACGCCTCTTCCTTCTACCATCATACTTGATTCATTTCCACCTTCACAAGCCTTCTTTAACACATCACTGAATCAAGTCTTGAAACCAATGCTAGATTTCTTGCAATCCACTCAATCTTATCTCATGCTTAACGTTTACCCTTACCATGATTACATGGAATCAAATGGCGTGATCCCGTTGGATTATGCACTCTTCAAACCAATTCCACCAAACAAAGAATCTATTGATTCCAACACACTTCTTCATTACTCAAATGTGTTTGATGCTGTTGTTGATGCAGCGTATTTTGCGATGTCGTATCTGAATTACACCAACATTCCCGTAGTGGTGACCGAAACCGGTTGGCCTTCAAAAGGTAGTTCTGATGAGCCTGATGCAACACTTGCCAATGCTAATACTTACAACAGCAATTTGATCAAGCACGTGTTGAATAAAACTGGAACTCCAAAGCGCCCCGGGATTAGTGTTAGTACTTATATCTACGAGCTCTATAACGAAGACAAACAGCCAGGGGCATTGTCAGAGAAAAATTGGGGACTATTTGATTCAAATGGTGTGCCTGTTTATGTTTTGCAATTGACAGGTTCAGGTGCAGTTTTGGCAAATGATACAAAAGGTGAAACTTATTGTGTTGCTAAAGATGGTGCTGATCCAAAGATGTTGCAGGCGGGAATAGATTGGGCTTGTGGACCTGGAAAAGTGGATTGTTCTCCATTGTTGCAGGGAAAACCATGCTATGATCCTGATAATGTTGTTGCTCATGCTAATTATGCTTTTGATGCTTATTATCATAAGATGGGAAAGTCTACTGAGTCATGTAACTTCAATGACATGGCTACTATCTCCACTTCAGATCCAAGTAAGTCACCTTTTCCTTTGACAGATCAAAATTTTACCGGCGATCAATTAAGCTTGATCGTTTTCCGGTATTGGTCCTTGAAGTCTCAACGTGCATGACTTGGTCTTTTTCTGAGAATTTTCGTTTAAATTAGTCACATTAGTGTTTTTAAGGATACATTGTCGTACTTAAAGGACCGCAAATGTAATTTTGCCTAAATTGTTTTATTTTGATACACTATCAGTATAAAATGATTTAAACTATCAATAAATTACATACAATCATATGTGACTCTGAAAGTAGTAACAATTAAAATCAATCATTTTAATGATTTTTCGGTTATGATTGGTTGACAGTGTAAAAAATCTTTGCCCTGATAAGATACGAGTTAGATTGTATTTACCATTGAACTTTTTGCAGTTCTATTGATGATTTCTAGTATCATAGTGTGACTAAAGATATTGTGCATTACTGCAGGTCATGGTTCTTGTATATTTCCAGGAAGGTAAAAACAATTTTCTCTTTGCTTCATTTTGTTAATAATTGTGAGTGTTTCTGCCATATTTTCGCTTACAAGCGTTTGATTTGTGGTTATGTGCAGTCTCGGCTTCTCTAACGCCCCTGCTCCTGCACCATCACATTTTTCTGGGTGTAATCGATGTGAGTTGAGAATTAGAAGCCTTCTAACTGTGATAGGACTTCTAATATTGGAAGTGGTTTCGCTATAAACTTATGTATGTCTGTCTCTTAGAACATGCATTAGTCTTTTAGGTATTGTGGGGGGATGATTTAGATTATTGTCAGAAGTAATGATTTATTATTATACACTAATTTGTGGTTTAAGGTGTTAATTTACTTTAGTTGAAGTCGAGTCGATGGTGATTACCTTATTAGTTTTTTGTCAAGACATTTTTTTATCTCTTCTAGCAAATTAAACTTGAAATTTCAACTCAATCTGTAAAATTTGATGAATAAATGACACAAATTTGATGAATAAACTTTTATGAATAAATTTGATCAAATGAATTTACAAGCTACTAAGATTTTCATTATTTGCTAATAATTTTGTATGATCTCAAATTCTTGTGTATAAGGTAATCACAGATGTAGTGTACTAAATTATTAGCAAATACACCAAATTTTTACCACAGAGAGAACTTTTCAATTTAAAATTGGTATTAAACGGGAGGTCATTTGGTTGAAAGTTTCTCTCTTCAACCTCAAAAACTCGGTTCAAGACCCAGTATGAGAGAGACCTTAACATGGTTAACTCTTAACTCATTAGTTAAACATGTCTAGCTCTATATGTCGTCCAAACATAGAAATCTCAAACAAAAACCAGAATTGGAGTAATTCATCTACAAAAACATAGAAAATCCATAAATGATTAATAAAGCATGCCAAGACCTCATGGATAGAAAGGACAAAGGACATAACTAAAAAACAGGAAATCATGTTTTCCATAGCCTTCAACAACAGTCCTTTTTTTTTTTGAATCGGCTTTATTAAGACCGAAACTCTCCCAAGACGCAAATGAAAACAATACAAAGATGCCGCATATAGGCGTAACATCCACCCCGCAAACACAAGTTCGCCTCCTCCGAAAAGGAAACGGCAAACACAAGTTCAACAACAGTCTATTACAACAGAATCATTAACTTCTGAGTCTCTTGTACCTCATTTTTCATCATAACTTAAGAACTCCAGATCCAAAATCAACCAAATAGATAAATATAATCATCCTCGTCTCCAGGACCAACATAATGAGCGTAAGGACATTGGTCTCCATGGTTATACATATTTGATAGTTGAAAATCTTTGATCTGCGTAACGCACCTTTTCAACAAACTTTCAGTCAAATCAAGTTGATAACATTCCTCGAGATGAAGAGTCTCAAGAAGAGGACAACCATCAAGAATTGCAACCAACCCAACATCAGTGAGGTCATTTTCTTTAATGAAAAGATGGCGTAGTGCAGGCATGGTTTTTCCAATTGCAATTGCCTCAGCATCACCATACACTACGAATGCTTCTGCGTTTGTATTCACAAATTTTAGAGATTTTAAAAAAGGGCAAGATTGACCAAGAACTTCAAGAGAATAGCTTGATAGGTTGCAAATGTCTACTTCCTCTAACTTTGTAAGATTTCTCACAGCTTTACTGAATCCTTCATCTGAAATTCTTGAACCAATACCAATACCAAGTATTCCTGATCTAACACCTAGTAGTTGCATGCATTGTAGGTTACTGGCACCGTAAAATATGAATTAAAAAAGGGAAATGTTAACCAGTGTTTCCGACCGATCGCCAAGTTTCATGAGTAGGTTACTGCCGCACAGTATAATAAGCCATTAAAAAAAGATTGATAAAAACAAAGTTCTGGCTGACAAGTGCCTTTAAAATATTTATTAAGGATTTAAAAATAGAAATAATTTTAAATTATATGTAAAAAAAGTTGTTTTTTAATACTATTTCAATAGGTTAAATATACAGTTTTTACGATAAAATTTCTACTTTAAATTTCTTAACAAATGCACTTGTTACCATTTCCCTAAGAACAATAGAAATAGAGCAATCATTAACATTGAGCAATAAAACATTTTTAAAAAAAAAAATCATTGATGATGATAAACAAAAATGAACACTTGAATGTGAGTAAAAAAAAGTATACTTCTGAGCTAAGCATCGAAGGAGATCATTAGAACCAAAAGAGTGAATAGAAATATTTTCCAGATGACCACAACTTCGTTGAATAGCATAACAACAAATCTCTACCAAATGGTGATAATCCCAGTGTTCATAATCGTGATTGACCATTCTAATAGTTCGCCACATTCGAGGTTCTTTGAAAATGTTCCACCATAGAGAGCACACTAGACATGCACTTTTAACAACGGCAATTGGATCAAGTCTTTGAAGAATGTTTACTGTGATGTCACTCGGAAGCTCAAGCCAATTTGGAACCATTGTGCTCTCACTCTCACCTTTTGCTTCCTTAGCAGGAAGGAACAAGATGCCATCATCATAATAAACAGAACCAGAACTCATGAAGAAAAGAAATATCGAAGTGGGTGAGAGAAAGATAGAGAGAAGGCAAGAGTGAGTGAGTTGGTGTTATAAGGTGTTATTGTGTGTACCAATATCACTTGTAGCAGTAGGAGCAGATACAAGTGAAATCTGTAGTAGATATGGAAAAAGATTTTGTTCAGAAACACTATACTCTCCTCGGACATTGTGTATGTATCATCAAATCAATAATCAAGTACTCTATTTCTTTGATGTTTCTATAAAATTGTACTATTTTCATCTTAAAATAAGCGTGGTTTTAACAAAAATAAATTGTTTCGAAATAAATGTTATTTTTATTTTCAATGTAGTACTTCCTACGTTTTTAAATATAAGCAAAATTTATTTTTTAGATTCATTTATTTAATGAAGTATGTGGTTCATAATATGTATCATATACATCATTAAATAAATAAACCTAAAAAATCAATTTTGCTTATATTTAAAAACGGATCGAGTATTAATTAATGTTTCTATTAATATTCATAATTATTACTCCGTTCAATTTTAATTGATCTAATTTATAAGAAAATAAAATGAAATAAACTCCCTTTAGTCTCAAACGTAAACAACTTTTCGGTTTTTATGTTCATTCAATAAACAATGTATGTAATATAAAAATAAACCACATATATTATTTATTAAATGAATCTAAAAAGTAAAAAGTTGTTTACATTTGAAATCGGAGAGAATAAATACTTATAACTAAGTAAATAGTTATTGATATGATTTAGAAATGGAAGGAGTAACTAATATGATTTGAATTTAATTGTACAATTACTCATGTGCAGCAATTTTCTTTTTTGCACAATCTTCCTTTGATCCACGAAAAAAAATGTACTTTAATTTTTTCTACATATATTTGGAAGTATAATATACTTTCTCCGGTCTTATTTATAAGAAAAAATTATTTTTTAAATTTAATAAATAATTAATGTATTTGGTATAGAATATAGACCAAATATATAATTTATGCAATAAATTAAAAAAATCAACTGATTTTTATAAATAGAATACGAGGAAGTATTTAACATTTGAGCATTTGTCAAAATATAATTAATGATCGTTACTAGAGAGAATAACTGGACGAAGTGATGTACTATACTCTAGCATTATCTCATGAATAAGAATATCTATATTGTTTTAAGTACAGGACTCTGGAATAAAATAGAGGTGAAAGTTACATACTGAAATACAACTCAGAAAGCTTTTAATATGGTCCTTAATTTTAAAGATGCACCTATGGTTCTAAAGGTGAATAGGAAACTGTGGCCCCTCCAAAACTGAGAAATCTGCATGAAAAATGGTCCAACGAGTGGGTCTAAACGGGTTGTCGATTGGCTATTTACGGTTTTGAGCGGGGTTTTTTGGGTTTTGTTTGGATGATCAAACTGAATCCACATAAGATCGAACCCGCCCGAGTGTGAGAGTGTAACAAGCATAATTGTATAATAGAGAATTGCTAACAATACATATTTTAACGTACATTTTTCAATATATTATTTTTGATTGGTTAAAATTTACACCATATCATATGAGAACTATATAAATTTAGGAGATCTCGTATTGGTTAAATTTTAATAAATAAAAAAATATGTTTAAAAGTATCAAAAGATGTGTAATTAGCATTTCAATAGAGATGATCTCCACATGTGATATGACAAGGCATAGCAGTAGCACCGCCACTTTCAGCTTCTTTGAATAAAGCATAACACTCTATTAGGCCTACTGCGTACACGTATAGTAGCCTTTCTTTTTGTTTTGATTGCAGCAGATAATTATCTTGAGACTCACTCTAATAGGCTTCTTTTCTACTGTAGCACTGTATTAAAAATTAATAATCACAGAACTACCACCTGTTTTCAGATTATTCACACTGCCACCATTCTATTTTATGGGTTGAAAGACAAGTTTTTGGGATTCTACTTATATACCATTAAGGTATGAATGGTATATACTATTGACCAATTAAAATGTATCACCTATTAATATTACTTTATAAATATTTTATTTGATATATTTTTTTAAAGGATGTGTCATGACACATTTTAATTGGTCAATAGTATATACCATTATTATATACAAGTGTTATCCTCTGTTTTGGTCTTTGGGAATGACCATGAACAAAGTGAAATTGACTTTGTTTTTTCTCGAAAATATTTTTCATTGTTTTTCCTTTAATATTATTTTCTTTTTTATTATATTTCCTTTTTCTTTTACGGTATGACAATGTTTCTTTTTTATTGATTTGTTTCATATTAAAAATATAAATAAAGTTTCTATTGTATTTAATTTAGGGTTAAATATGTTCTTGGTTTCATCTACACTCAACATACTTGGACAAATATGTTCTTTTTTAGTCAATCAATATAAATAAATTTCTTCATCCCCCGTTCACCGCACATCTAAACTAATCATCATCTACACTCAAAACAATCTTACGAAATCCAACCCATAATCATGCCTCTAAAAGAGTTTTTTGTCCAAGTATATTACGACGGACATTTTCAAAGGACAGACACATAAAGTGTTGTATTTTCATGTAATAATTCACCCTTTTTTAAAGTGGAGAAAAACATCAAACAAGATGGACTTATCCAATGTATCGAGACAAAGATTCAACCAGATAACTCCAAGAGGGTGGTGGATCTTGTTAATGGATACCCTACAACTCTTGCACAAGGACTTGACTCGTATGAGTCATTAAATCTTGTAGGAGATGGCAATGTTCAACTGATTTTTGACATGTCCATGACATGTAAGCATCTTGGTATTTCAACAATGAAGGTTTATGCAGGTTTGGTGGATGCCCCATGTGATGAAACCCACGTAGAACCACCATATATTGAACCAACACCTTCTTCATACCCTCACTCCATACCCAGTTCATATCCTTTTATTGAAACACAAACTAGTCATAACTACATGCCCTCTTCATCAGCACGTCAACCATATGAATCCACTCACAACATTTAGTAAATTAATCTACAAACTGAAAAATTGCTTACATTTGAGACCAGAGGGAGTTAATACTTATAACTAAGTAAATAGTTACTAGGGACACTTCTATGGTGCGGTCAGGAAACTGGCTTTTTTAAAAATGGTTATGTGACTATGTACATTATCATGTTGATGGTTACGTAAAAAATAAAATAAAAAATTACCACTGGAGCTCAAGCAACTTGGTTATTTTGGAATTTATTTTGATTTTTCCGTTATTTTTATTTTAATTGAATGAACGAATTGATTGAATGAATGTGGTTATGTTTATCTAGCTTAAATAAAAAAATGCAAGTTTGGGTTCTAAAAAGGCAGCAATTCTGCGATAGAATTGTTGTTATGTCAGTATTAGAAATCAGCGGCATTTAATTTATGTTGAGGTTAATGGACTTTCGTTGGGGCAACGATAGTTCACTACTACTGGTACCAAGCGACAGTTAACTGCCGCTGCTGGTAAAACATAATTTTCCAGTGTGAATGAGCAAATCTTAAAGTGAGAATAGCAAAATTCCTCGTACAAAGCCTAAATATGTTCGGGCTCAAGCACAACATGTTGAACCAGCTAAATCCGAATCCCTTCAAAAGCACCTCAATCACCAGCATTGGATCGATGATGGATGCCGAAAGTAACCACTTCCCCATCAATGGTCCAATGGCTCCACGCCTCACCAATAAAAGGAACGCTCTATGTTCAACCTAAGTACACATTTCCTATCCTAAAAAAGCTATCAATCCTTGCTCTCTTACTAACTTGAACATCAAAGTGCCTACATGTACCCCCTAAGTGGCTTTGCAACTGTTGCTACTCCAAGAGGTCATCCTTCTGATCAGGTCAGATCATGTTCATATTCACCGGAAGAATGTTACTTTTTTCTTAAAATTCTTTCTGATGTCCTTTAACATATTTTAACTTATCACATTAGTGAATAGTCATTTTTTGAATTTATTTATTTAATTTGCTAACACAAAATCACTTTTTTATGAAGTTGGTCCTTTAACTAATTTAATGTGGCACTAATAATTTGAGTAAAAAACGCACATATGACTATTTTATAATATAATGTAGCACCAACATCATTTATATATGCTCTTTCTCTTCTTAAAAAAATAAAAATACTCCTTCTCTCCCACCTTATCTTCCCTCCTGCTCGCTCTGTATCAATCTCAACTTATGCGACAACCTTCCCAATTTATGCAAGTTGTTATCTTTTGATCAGATTTATTTTTACACTTAAAATTAGTCCCTCTCAAATCTTTCATATTCCTCAACGGAATTAAACAGCAAAGAATATTACAAATGTGCACGACAATTGATCATGTCATATTGAAAAGTAAATATATTACAGCAATTGTAGAGAAAATGGTGAGACACAAGCCTTTGCAAGGAAATAAAATGAAATATAAGTACTTATGACTAAGTAATTATTAAATAGTTACTAATATGATTTTGAAATGGAAGGAGTAACTAATATGATTTGAATTTAATTGACACAAATTATTCATGTGCACCAATTTTCTTTTTTGCACAATAACTGTGAGTATATTCGGGAGTATATAGCATTTGAGCATTTGTCAGAATCTTATTATTGCCTTATTAATGATTGTTACTAGAGATTAACTGGATGTGGTGATGTATTATACTCTAGCCATTGTCTCGTGAATAAGAATATCTATATTGTTTAAAGTACAGTACTCTAGAACTTATAGCTACAAATAATATTCCACAACCTTTTCCACTGTTGTTTATTCCATTTTGATCCCCACAGTTTCAACTTACTAATAAACATCCAGAGAAGTCGACCCCATTGTAAAAAAATAAAAAATTAATCGAAAAAATTTATTAGCGACAAGCTCGTGCAAGGCGTACTAAATAGCTCGCGGGAAGGACAACAATACAAAAGTGTCGCACAAAGGCTAAATACACTAAACACCAAAAGTCTTATCAAAAGACTAGACACCTAAACAAAACACAAACTCTGATAAACAAGCAAGAGAAAATCCGAAACCCACGCTGCTGCCACTAACAGGCCCGCTTAGCAGATAAAAACAGTCAGAAAAAGCTCCGACAGCAGACCAAACCTGTGGCAGTACCAACCGAACCTGCCATATCCACGGCCAGCAGCACCAAAACAGATCCCACTACCACAATAAACAATCACGAGGGTACCAATGCCATTAGTGATTCACCTATATGCCTCAATCTATGTGTGGAGTAGTCTTGATTGAATCCTTGAAGACATCCAAGTAAACTTCAAACTGAATTGATATCCTCTTAATCAAAAGATGAGGCTGAAATATACACAAATAGTACATCATGCATACCACTGCCTCATTATTTAGCAATGACTATTATCCCCGCACAAGCGGAGAACAACTAGCAGACACCCGCAACCCAACCAGCAGCCTACCAGAAGAACAAAAACAGTTCAGCAGAAGCACAAAACACCAGCAAAAGACACTCCAAAAAACCAGCCAGCAACAACAGAGCCTAACCAACGAAAAACAGATAAAAGGAACCCAAAACTGCGGCCAAAATCACAACCTATCCTCCGGAGAAACAGAGGCAGCACCTGAACAACTACCTCAAGAGACACTCTCTTGGATTCCAAGTCCATTCATAGAATAGACAAGGCAGAATATGAAGCCTAGACAAAGACCAACGCCACAACAACACCTTAATCTCCTCCGCGATCTCCTCCACACCACAACTAGAATTGTTGAAAACTCTATCATTCCTCGCTTTCCACATCATCCAAATTATAGTTAGCCAAATAAAATATATCCCTTTCCTTATCTTTTTCTTTCTTTCCACAGCACCCCAACCTGCTAAGTGAATGAAAAGGTTTGGTGGAATTAGTAAGTAATTGTCCAGCCACCACATTACCGACAACCACACACCCCTCGCAAAATCGCAATGGAGAAAGAGATGTGTGGGCTCTTCGTCCACCCTCTCGCACCACACACACTATGTTGTTCCGTTCAAAGACAAGGCATTCCTCCTACCCAATTGTAAATTAGATTATATAATCTTAGATTTCAAATTAGGACCTCTCAAATCTTTGATATTGCTTTAGATGAATGTATGGAGGACAATTAGTAACATTCTAACATAAATAATTGCTATGAATGTGCAAAACAACGAGTAATAACAAAATTGATCACATTTTGTGAGTATGAAACTTCAACAATCAATCATTCAACTTAAACTTTTCACAAGGTTTTAGTTGACTTGTGTTATAAAATTTGATGAATAAATGACACAGAAATGCTGGTAGAAAAGAATTTTGAGATCATACAAAATTATTATTCCCTCCATTTTAAAATACATGCCGCATTTTTATAATGTGCATTGTTCACATGACTAATTTTGACCATACTTTTTACCTAACATATAAATACAAATGTTAGCATCTAAAATATTGTCAGATTTGTTCCGATAAATATTTACGAAATACATGTCGCATCCATGAATGTTGTGTTTACGAGAATTGGTTTTGTCATCCAAAAAGGCCTATCGGCATAGGAGAAAAAGTATACTTTTGAGCTAAGTATTGAAGGAGATCATCAAAGACAAAAAAGTCAATATAAATGTTCTCCAGATGATGCCAACTTCAACCACAACTTCGTCGAATAGCGTAACAACAAATCTCTACCAAATAATCATAATCCGAGTGATCGACCATTCTAATAGTTCGCCACATTCGAGGTTCTTTGAAAATGTTCCACCACATAGAGCACACTAGACATGCACTTTTCACAATGTCAGTTGTATCAAGTCTTTGAAGGATGTTTTCTGTGATGTCCCTCGGAAGCTCAAGCCAATTTGGAACCATTGTGCTCTCACTCTCACCTTTTGCTTCATTAGCAAGAAGGGAACAAGATGCCATCATCATAAACAGAACCAGAACTCATAAAGAAAAGAAATATAGGAGTGGGTGAGAGAAAGATAGAGAGAATGCAAACGTGAGTCTAACACTCAAACTCAGTTTCAACCATTTTTTTGATGTTTGGATAGCTGCAGAATCAATTTTCCAAAACGTGGTTTTGGTTCCAAACGCGAGTGCCTTCAAAGCTACAGATTGGAGCTTCTGCGGCAAAGCACAATTGATTCCAATCAATAATTTTCAATAACAAATATATTTTACCTAATTACCCTTAACCTCTTCTCCAATTACTTACAAAACCCACAACCACACAGATCTGTCTTTCCCCTCTATAAGCTTGAGGCCATCTTGCAAGAATTGGATATGTAGAGATGATAGAGTGGGAAAATAATATTGAGAGATTTGGAAGGAAATCAAAATGATAGAGAAGAGGGTTCTGGAGAAATGAGAAATGAAAGTGATGCTGTTGGGACTTATGATTTCAACAAGAGACACATAATCTTATTTTATTAGATTTTTTTTTACTATGGGTTAGGCCAATTTTTTTTCTTTAATGGTAGTGTTATTTGAGAAAAATTGTGTAGGAACAAACCTAACATATCATTCTTACAAACAACAAATTAAAACATGACGCGTAGTTTTTTTATTTTAAAATAATTTAAGAAATGGAAAACAATTGCTCCTTCTCTCTCTCAACATTATTTGTCGTTAGTATTCACCACCACCAGTCATGGTGAATCTTTCCTTGGCTTGCTCGTGTATACACGGTTTTCCTTTTGAAATTCCATGTAAAAATTAATATTTCAATTGTATATTATGGAAAAATTTTTGTTTCTGCCCTAGTTTTTGTCAAAAATTTTAAAACTGCCCTACTTTTTCAAAAAATTGCAAAAATACCCTACTTTTTCTGACTTTCTGGTACCCCTCCACTTGGAGTTGCGGGGTACCCTAAAAGGTGACGAAATTTTGTCCTTATTATACCCCGTAACTTGGACTTGCAGGGTATTTTTCTATTTTTTTTTCGAAAATTTTAAATACCCCTCTACTTGGAGTTGCAGGGTATTTTCGTATTTTTTTAAAAAATTTAAATACCCCTATACTTGGAGTTGCGGGGTATAATAAGGACAAATTTTGTGCATTGGTTTCCGTTTTTGCATGCATAATATATAAAAAAAATAATTAAAATATTTATTTTTAATAAACTAATAAAAGTTATATAACAAATAATATTACAATAAAATCTACAATTATTATAAATGGCCTGCTGTCCCACACCCTTGTCTTCGACGATTTCTTCCACGATTTACTTGAGGGTCATGTTGGCCTTCGTCAATGTTATCTGTAGTTGATTGTATTTGACTACCATAACCCAACGACAACGACACATCGTGTTCCCTTGTTGGCCATCCCATATCCAGAAATTGTTCATTCGAGTTCAATGAAGCCGGAGAGAAGTGAGATAGTAGGTTTGTTGGTGTTGGTGGGTGGTTGTAGTTTTGGTTGGTGTCATAGAAATAAATTTTTACCATGCAATGGTCATTTCATGCAGCAAAGTTAAACATCATGCATCTACTTTCATGCAATTGTCATTTCTATGCTTAATTGAACACTGCTTGCAGAAATAATGTAGTAGAAACACAGGAAGTCTTCACTTCACTGATTAAATACTTCACTGTACACCAACCAAAACTACAACCACCCACCAACACCAACAAACCTACTATCTCACTTCTCTCCGGCTTCATTGAACTCGAATAAACAATTTCTGGATATGGGATGGCCAACAAGGAAACACGATGTGTCGTTGTCGTTGGGTTATGGTAGTCAAATACAATCAACTACATATAACATTGACGAAGGCCAACATGACCCTCAAGTAAATCGTGGAAGAAGTCGTCGAAGACGAGGGTGTGGGACAGCAGGGCATTTATAATAATTGTAGATTTTATGGTAATATTATTTGTTATATAAATTTTATTAGTTTATTAAAAATAAATTATTTTAATTATTTTTTATATATATTATGCATGCAAAAACGAAAACCAATGCACAAATTTTGTCCTTATTATACCCCGCAACTCCAAGTAGAGGGGTATTTAAAATTTTCGAATAAAAATAGAAAAATACCCCGCAAGTCCAAGTTGCGGGGTATAATAAGGACAAAATTTCGTCACTTTTTAGGGTACCCCGCAACTCCAAGTGGAGGGGTACCAGAAAGTCAGAAAAAGTAGGGTATTTCTACAATTTTTTGAAAATGTAGGGCAGTTTTAAAATTTTTGGCAGAAACAAAAAAATTTCTATATCATGCTCTCCTCAACAAACAACCATTCTTTCTATTACATCCAAATCATTCTTTCTATTATATCCAAATCATCTGCAAGTATTTTTCAACACCATTTCCTGTTTTTTGAGATTTTTTTAAAAATGGCTTTGTTTTGTATTTTTATTATGACATGGTTTATGACTGGAAAACGAGTTTAAAAAAAAAAGATAACATCATCTTAAAGTGGCCATTGTTGTTTTCTTCAACCATGAATGGTGGTGGAAGATATACTTTAGCAAGAGTAAACAAAGAAAGTTCCACCATGAATGGCGGTGGTGGTGATGGAAGACCACGAACTGGTGGTGGTGGAGAGAGGGAGAAAGCACTAGTTAATTTTTCATAGTTATTTTAAAAGAAAAAAATGATGTGTCATGTTTTAATTTGTTGTTTGTACGAATGATATGTTAGGTTTGTTCCTACATAAGAATTTCTCGTGTTATTTTACTATTGTATTTTTTCACATGTCCTGCAATTTTTTTACACCCTTTGATTCTTTTTAAGGAACCTCTTGATTCTTATATTATATTAAAAATCACTCAATTAATAAAAATAATATTAAAAATTAATTATTTTAAAATGAATTTGTGAAGCAATAAAAATTCAAATATGATAAGTTTAAATAATTATCTAAAATGAAAATGAGATATTTATTTTTAATAACATTAAAAGGATAATTTGGTCACTATACATTCAAAATCAATTTTAATTCAAATTATCCAAACAACATCAACAATTACTTTTAAGTGAGTGTATCCAAACATAAATCAATTCATATCTAACTCATTTTTAATCAAAATCAATTCACTCAAACTCAATTCTATCAAAATCAATTCTCACCACGGTCAATCCAAGTTGGTGGTAGTTGGTATCTTAAAGAAGAGAGTCCGAGTTGGTGTTGTAACTTGAAGTAGTGGTATTGTAGTCTGTAGTGGTCTAGTAGACATGTAATCAATTACTGTGTTGTCCTCCGACAATGTGTTATGTATAGTCAAATGGTATTATAACTAATGGAGTTAGAAAATGATACTCCAATAGAAAATGATTAATTGTATAATTTTAATGGTAAAATTAGTATTATATATTAAAATATTTTTATTAATTATAACTAATGGAGTAGTTAAATTGGATGACATTCAATAAATAAGGTTATAATAGTGAGAAAATAATAAATGTTGTATTAATATTAAAAAGTGACAATTACTCTATGATTACTCTATGATAGAGATATATTTTTTAAATAATTATTTTAAGATAGATGAAGTGCTCCCTCCGTCCCATAATAACTGAGTCATTTACATAAAAAAAAAATCCTAAAATAACTTAGTCATTTCACTTTTCAATACAGCATTAATTACTTTTTTCCCTTTATAACTGAAATTAATACTACTTTCATCACTCTCAATTAAATATATTTCACTTTGCATTTATGATAGTGGACAATGCACCATTACTTAACAAGAATACTTAAAACCATTTTTCTCTCTTCTTTATTTATACATTTTTCTTAATATGTGTGAAATGAGCAAGTGGCTCAGTTAATCAGGAATGGATGAAGTATTTGTTTTGTGAGAATTGCAGTGTATCTTAGCATTTGGCATGGTGAAGTAGTGTGTCTTAGTGAAGTAATACTCTCCTCGGACAGTGTGTTGTGTATCATCAAATCAAGAAAACTGTTGTTCACACATTAATGTTGGCTAAAACACATCAGTACTTTACGAAATTACCCCCACCACTTCATCGGCAGTTAACTGCGGAATTCCAATCACTTCATCGGCACTTAAGTGCCGCGAACAATCATGAATTATCGTCGAAATACATAAAAATCAATGAAATCTAGCAACAAACAACGATTGATTAAATCCATAAGAAAATCCTCAACAACAACATGAATCCGGCACATACCCATAATCAATCATGAACACAAACAATTTTATGGGCTGTTGAATCCATGAATCAACGACAACAACAATCAATGGTGTTTCTGGGCTTTTCAATTTTTGCAAAGAGGGATGAATTAGCAAGGTTTTTTGTGTTGTAGAGAATGAGTTATTATGCTTTCCCCTGTGATACACCCTTTAAATGAGTTATTATTCTAGTTGGAGAGAGCATATTCATTTTGACGACGGGCGCATTAGAAGTAGAAAATGCAAAAATCGTTTCAACCAAGAAATTGAAGAAAGCGATTGAGAGAAGATAGATCGATCGACAACAACAAATGTGATTTGAGAAATTCTCTGAGTTCTGATTTGATTTGAGAGAATCATTGTTGCTGGTGGCGGTGTGATGGAGTTGGCACAACTTGACAAAATCATGTTTGATTTTTATAAAAAAAAACTCATAAACTTAATGGTGGTCTGGTGATGGCCGTGTTGTTGTTTGTCTTTTTTTCCTTCACGGCACTTCGACACTTAAGTGTTGATGGAGTGATTGGAATTCGGCAGTTAACTGCCGCCGCCGGGAGTAACCGACGGTAGTTAACTGCCGATGGGGCGATGGGGGTAATTTCGTAAAGTACTGGTGTGTTTCAGCCAACCTTAATGTGTGAACAACAATTTTCTCAAATCAATTACTCAATTTCTTAAACATTCTTAAACATTTCTGAAAATAGTACTTCTTCCCTATTAAAATGAGTACACCTTTATAATAGTCACTATTATAAGCAAAAATCAGTATTTTATATTCATTCATTGAATGATGTATGTGGTCTATAATAAAGATCATATACATTATTAATTGAATGAATCTAAAATGCTAAGTTTTGTTTATAATAATGATCGGAGGGTGTATTGTGTTAGAAAAAATAAATGTCATTTTCCAATGTAATGTTAATTAACATTTTTAATCAGTATCCTTAATTATTATTATGTACACTATTTTCAAAATATCATACTCAACCATAATTTATAATGATAAGAAATACATCAATAAGTAACAAGACTTTTTTAGTAAAAATGTAATTTTCTTTGAAAACATTATTAGATTTCTTAAATGACACTTATTTTAAAATGAAGTTAATATTTGTTTTGTGAGAAATTTCTCTTCTTTCAACTTCCAAGAACGAGGCACTTGGCATCAGGGTTGTGCAAAACTTTTGGTTAACCATAACCAAATCAATAATCAAAGCGTAGTGAGCATAATCTCTCTTGTTGCTACTAAACTTCTCTTGCAAAATTTCTCTACCAACACACTAGTGATCTCCAAATTGTTAGATCTCTAATGTGAATATAATCTCTCTTGTTCTCTTTAATAATCTTTATGGTTGTCTTTTCAACAATTCAAACTTTGAGTTGCTCAAGTATATGTCAAACAATCTGATTATATATGTTATTTTCAAATGCGTATAATAAGATCATACATAAGAATCCTATAGGTAAAACGTAGAAAAATACTTAATTTATTGAATTCATAAATTTTCTAATGGGCAATAATTGAGTCCAAAAAGTCTCTCTCGGTAATTGAGGTCACCTATAATTTATAACTTTAATGTAAATTTCTTTTCAACTTTATTAATATAACTCTTTTGTGACATCTAAATGATACATTAAGAAGAGTCTCTAAGTATCGAAATGTCTAATACAAAAGAGGTGTCCTCAATATCTTTCATCGCCAAACTTTTGTTAGAGATTTTCTTGGTTTCAAATAACTAACATATATCATAGTTGACTATGTAAAATAAATTCGACACATTAAACTCAATCAAGCTGTTTCGAACCGAACCGAACTATTTTGAACTTAATCAAACTATTTCCAACCAAACTAAATTGTTATTATTTGTACCACTGAAAAAATATCAATAAAAAAATCAAACAAAATCAAATTTCAGAACTTTTAAAATCAAATTGGACTGTTTTGAACCGAACTGAATTGTATCAGTTCTGTTCCAAAACGGTTAGAAATGGTTAGTTTTTTGTTGTTGTTCGGTTCAATTCAACAATTCGGTTCAGTTTTTTCCCACCCTTGGTTGTTAATAGCCTATTCAATCTTGTACACAGGGCAACTAACCATAACGGTTTTGCTGCGTTAGGCTTCAATACAATTGTTTAAAGCAACATATGAAGGAAAAAACGTTGATTAATTTAAGAACAACACAAAAAATGAACAATTGTTTTTAGGGTTAATAGGTCTTTACCCCCTGTAATATAGGTCATTTCCGGTTTTTCCCCTGTAAAATATTTATATTTTGATTTACCCCCCTAATAGGCCAAACAAAAACCAATTTTATTTTTTTTTTCAATAATTTTTCGTTTTTGTTTGGCCTATTAGGGGGGTAAATCAAAACAAAAATATTTTACAGGGGGTAAATAAAAAAAAATATTTTACAGGGGGAAAACCAAAAATGACCTATATTACAGGGGGTAAAGACCTATTAACCCTTGTTTTTAATACATATGAAGGTTCGATTTACATCTTAAATGAACTGTTTGATATTATTTGGTGAATAAAATGAATTATTTTGTACCAAAATAAAAAGAATTGTGTTGCCTTTTGAGCCATGTATAGCGATTAGTAAAAGAGTTCAGAATTATATATAAGAATTCAGAATTCCATAATCAGCAAGTTATGGATAGCAGGCAGGGAATTGGTGATGAAAAATATTCGGTGGCAACATCCAGACATATGATGGGTTCGTTTAAATACAGATGAAACTTTTAGAAGGAATAGTGTCGCACATTGTGGAAGAGTCTTGTGAGTGTTAGAATATATCATCACTCTTTTTGAAATGGTTGGTGTGTGCATTGCCATCGTAGAAAAAAAAATTGGTGGCCGGAGTTTGAACTCTAGACCTTTCATATATTATGCATTGTTTATACCAATTGAACTAAGTTTACGAGGACTCATTGTAGCAAATTTATGAGACTTGAAGTTGGCTTGACAGTGTGGATCGCATGAAGTGGAGCATCATGTTGATTCAAGAGTACTTGTGTCCTTTCTATCAAAAAAAAAAAAAGAGTAGTTGTGTCCAGGATTAGGTTGGGTTTGTTTACAAATATTAGAAGGTTGTTGGACTTGAATGTTTGCCATACTTTTAAAGATCCTCTTGTAAATAAAAATTAGTTTAATTAGAACAAAAATAACTGCAAATATTGTGATTATTTTCCTTTCAATTATTTCCCTTCTTGATTTCTCAAACAAAATTATTACCCTTCTTGCTCTAAATGTCTGAATAAAAATTATGAAATCATGCATACCTTTGACATGTGTGGCCTAAACACATTGAAAAGTCTAAAACGGATTTTAAGATGAGTTTTTTTTTATAAATCAGAATATTTTAGTAAAACTACCAATTATTGTTTAAATTTTAATTTTTATATATTTTAGAAAACAAAATCATTCATTAAATTAATGTAATCTTCTCATTTAATATTTCATTTTAAATTGATAATAAATTCAATCAATTCAATCTCTGTGGAAATAATATTTATTTCAAATAAAAATTATTTTATTTTATGAAAATAGTAGAGTATGAGACTTTTTTTTACTCAATATTTTATTTTGAGAAACAATTTACCTTAGTGGTCTTACTCTTACCCTTGAGTCAACCCTAACTTTTTCATAACGTAAATAATATTTTGACATCCAAATTTTAATGTAAAAAATGGTGTTATTTAATTTAAATATGTACTTTTAAATACATGTAAGTTGTAGAGGAAAAAAAAAAGTAAGCAAAAAATATATAAACATGCATGTATGGTCCTGGTATTTTGCTTGAGGAATGGTAGGTCGCACCCTTTAGCACACCTTTTTAACACACTATAATAAAAATCAACCACATCATCCACCTCTTTTATTCATTTACCTATTTAGCGGTACTCTATGTTAACCTTTTTTTTTCCCTTTCTATATTGTTTATTGAATGTTCAAGTTCGTCGGTGCTTAATGTTAACCCACCCACGAACCCTAGTACAGACTCCCCCCATCAATATGCGCCATCTTTCATCTTTTTCTTCAATGTCGTACATTGACTTAATTCTACTTCCAACAATTACCACTATTTTCCTGTCATTTTAACATTTTAACTCTCCTACCTCTGTTAATGATAGATGTTGATATTGATTATAATAATGTTCTCTCTCTAAAAACTGCAACTTCTTTCTAGCTTCTGACAACAAGAATCAGTTTCATGATTGGAGTTTAGATCTATGTCCTCCTCTTTGGAATTTTTTATTTCCCTTGTTGAATTTTGTGCCATTGATTGACGACTCGTCACCTTCTCCATCTTTTGCAATTTCATAAAATCGGAATCAAAAGTAAATTATCCGAAGAGAGCAAGGTTTGACAATGATTAAGTGAGGTGTTGACTTACCGGGACGGGCGACGTCAATGGATGCTTGGCAACAAAGGTTGAAAAATGGTGTCAGTTGTTTATAAGAGAGAAGAAAAAGAGTTTTGGAATTTACAAACTGACTATACCGATTGCCCATTACATGGTTTTGATGAAAATAGTGATGTGTCATTGTATTAGCAGGTGTGACCAAAAGCGTGTGTTTAAACAAGTTATGGTAGCATTGCTTATTTTGCTTTTAGTCTTAGAATAATCTACAATATTTTTTTTAAAAGAACTACGATGTTTATTTTATTTTTCAAGTTAATTGAATTAAGTTTTTTTACTCTAAGATCAATCTTTGTATTGTTCATCAATAAAAAAAAGTCTACCTCAAAAAAAAATAACATTATCATTTTTTGTTGTTGAATGACAAAATGAAAAATATATTTTGTTAGTTTTTTCTCTTGCGAGGCTTTAAACTATAAATCTTCAACTCTTTAATCATTCTTTTAAATCAGTTGAGCTACCCAACCTGTCATGTTAAAGAAATTTGTTATCATTGATACATGTAAAAATTTTATTTCAAAGTGTATTTTTTTATTTTTTAATCGTTTTCTTAATTATGGTATAGTTTATATATCTCTCTCTGCTTTTTTTTTACGATGGTATAGTTTATACCTTTTTGTATAAACTTTTTTTTTTTTTTTAAATAATATTTCATTTTTTTTAAAAGAAAATAAAATCAAAATCAAAATCAAATTAAAAAAAGAAGAAGAAGCATGAACATGGAAGACAAGATCGACAAAAAAGAAACCAAAAATCACAATCTGTAGTCTCACATAGATAAACGTCACAATCTATGTACATCACACCTCCAGCTAGCTCCAAACCGAATCTTCCATCTTTCATTCCATGTGCTCAAACAACACATCCCACAAGACATTACCACGTTAGCATATTCTTAAACCCTCTATTAAGCTTCCTCTCTTTAACTAAATCACACTCTTAAACCAAATTCACCTCCATTAACAACCTCAACAAACATCCAACCCCCCCTTTTTTTTTTTTTTTAAATCAACTCGGTATCCGATCCAAGAACAGACTCTTATTCTCAAATACTTTAACATGTCTGTAGCATGTGGTGCCGAGTGTGTTGTAGTTCTCGGCTGTGCCCGTTGGCTATGGAAACGCTGCACATACATCGGAGCTGACGACAGTGCCACCTGGCCACCCGCCACCGCCGTCGAATTCGAACCAGTGCCACGTGTCTGTCGTATCATCCTAGCAATCTACGAACCCGATCTTCGCAATCCAAAACTCGCCGTCCCCACAAATGGATACCGCTTAAACCCTGATTGGGTAATCAAGCGCGTGACTTACGAAGAAACTGAGGGCCACGCGCCGCCGTATATAATCTACCTCGATCATGATCACCACGAGATTGTAATGGCGGTGCGTGGTTTGAATTTAGCTAAAGAAAGTGATTATAAGCTTTTGTTGGATAATAAACTTGGGATGCAGAGATTTGATGGTGGGTATGTTCATCATGGGTTGTTGAAATCTGCGGTTTGGTTGTTGAATAGAGAATCTGAGACGTTGAAGAAGTTGTGGGTGGAGAATGGTGAAGAGTATGGGATGGTTTTTGCTGGACATTCTTTGGGTTCTGGTGTTGTTTCTTTGTTGAGTATTCTTGTTGTGAATCATAGGGAACAATTGGGTGGGATTGGTAAAGAGAAGATTAGGTGTTATGCTCTTGCTCCTGCTAGGTGTATGTCTCTTAATTTGGCTGTTAAATATGCTCATGTCATTCATTCCATTGTGTTGCAGGTTAGTCAGCTTCTTTGAAATGTGTTTAAGCTCGTTTGAGTTGACTTATTTGAGTTTATTTACTGGCATGAGCAGTTTTGAGATTGTTTGGGAAAGTTTATGAAAACAACTTATGACATGTCCATCGGCTTATTTGCATAAGGATTCCGAGATAGGTTATGAAAACGGTTTATAGCTTATGTGAAAACAAATTGATTTTATTTTATGTTTTGCTATAGAATTTGTTTGTAAGACTGGATGGGATATGATTAGAAATGACATCATTAGAGAGAGAGTTGACGTAGCACTTATAGTAGAAAAGATGGTGGAATATAGGCTTGGGTGGTTTTAGCATGTAGAGAGAAGATCTATAGATTTCGTAATTAAGAGAGTAGATCAAAGAGAGAATAGTCAGATCACCAGAGGCGGAGGAAGACCTAGAAAAACTATAAGAAATTATTAAGAAATATTTAGTGATTAATGAGTTGGATCAAAATATGGTTTATGATAGAACATTATGATGTAATTTGATCCACGTAGCTGACCCCACTTAGTGGGATACGGCTTGGTTGTTGTTGTTGTATAGAAATTGCTTATACATATGTAGTTATGTGATAAGCGTTTATGCTATAAGCGCTTAATTATGTTGTTTATCCAAACATGACCCTTGTTGATTACCGTTACTATGCTACTTGACATTTAGCTAGTATTTGGTTGTATGTTTTGTTTTGTTGTTTGACTCAGTTTATTTTAGTTTACTTAGTTATTGCATTTTGGGTGTGTGGTGTTGATGCTAATCTTAAGTCTCAACCGTATTATTTTGGATTTGGATTCCACGCAGTAATTGTGTCATAGAGTAATTGATCTCGGTTGTCAGATCTCAAATTATTGGTAAAGATGATTTAATGATAAATTGATAATGTAATGCGAGCCTTCTGTTCTCAAATTATTGTCTGAGATTGATTACTGTGTGATGTTACTGCAATGAATCTGAATCCCTTACTATAGGGTCTCTCTCGCTCATTGCAATTGGATTCTCTGCAACCCCTCTTGCTTTTATAGCAAATCATAATTGTTGATTAATTTAGCAGCTGGAAGATTAATGCTTTTATTTGCTAGATTGATTCAATGCCTTAGATTTTGTTAGGGGAGATGGAAGGGCTGGAGAGAATCCCAACAAGGTAGAAGAAGCTACATACAAATGTAGAACTGATACATGTATCAACGGGTTTGGATTCTCTGCAACGGTTGTACCATGCAGAATGCTGCAAAGTCGTTGCGTCTAAAAGTGAGATTCCTTAGATCCAATGGTTTTGCAGCATGCTACACTATGCAGCCGTTTGTGTGTAAACTTATCTGTATATAGATGTTTGTGACATTTTTATTCTATCTCCTTTGTCCATGGAAGTATGTAGATGAGTTGATGGTGGAGTCTGTCTTTGACTCATCAAACTGCTTGTAGTTACTATTACTAATCTTATGTGGCGTAATAAAAAATGTCCATTTATTAATTTTATTCGGTTATTTATTGGTGCAGGATGATTTCTTGCCAAGAACGGCCACTCCATTAGAAGATATATTCAAATCAATATTTTGGTTAGTAATGCTGCCCTTCGTGTGATATTGATATATGAGGGCATTGGGCTTCAACTTTGAAGTGTGTGTGTGATTTATTCTTGATTTTCTTATGTTTGCTATTGAGCATAGCAAAGTGCGATAATGGTCTCTTAAATCAGGTGTTGATGATTGAAACAGCTTGCCCTGCTTATTATTCTTGGTTTGCTTGAGGGACACCTTCATACCTGAGGATCGGAAACTAAGAGATCCAAGGAGACTTTACGCACCTGGACGAATGTACCATATTGTCGAACGAAAATTTTGCAGGTATTGACTTGCAAACATTTTTTTTTCTAATACTAAAACAAATATTTTGGGAATATACTTGCACTGTCTTGTTTACTTGGTCTTGTGTGAATCGTAGTTGCATTTATGTGAAACCTAGGAAAAGAATGCAAGTTAGGAGAAATTTAGATTTACATTCTAAGAGGTGGAGTGCATGAATGTATCTTGACCCTTTAAGAGTGGGACAATTAACGTTCACTTCATTATATTCATGAATGGAAGCTGCTGTCCTATTCTATAAGTAGGAAGACTTGTGAAGAGTTGAAGCATCCCCTGTTTTGGGTAATCATGTAGTTGATACAAACCATGTTCTAGAGAGTGGGTGTGTGTGTGTGTGTGATCATTTGATGTTTGAGATGCGAGCGTTATCATTTCTTGTAACTATTGAATGAGAGTATTTTAGAGTGATACGCATACTGGGTTGGGTTACGATTGTTGTAATCTTATTTGAGATGGTAAAAACATTTGTTGAGGTATTTCCATGGATGTAGGTAAAAGGTTCTGAACCACGTAAATTTTTGTATTTTTTTGTTCTCTTTGCTGTGGGATCTGGGAAGGAGAATTTACCAGCTTTGGAATTCAGAACTCCAAAAATAACATCCCGAAAACCTTTTGAATCAGAGCAGAGAAGCTAGAAGTAAAGCAGTCGGTTGTTTTAGAGCTTAGATAGAGTTGTTCACCAAAGATCCTTGGGTGGATGAGTTAATCACTGGCTTTGTGATTTTCCCCAATAGTTATATGTGGGATTAGGGGTGTACATGGCTTGAGTAAAACCAGAAAAACCATTCAAACCGGTCCGGATCGACCCAATTTGACGGTCTGGGTTGGGTACTAGTGGTTTGCAAAATTGTAAAACCAGTTAAAAAAATGCAGGTAACGGCTTTACCCGGACCCGACCCATAAAAAGAAGCTGGTAAAAGCCAATTCATTATTTACAAGTCCATCCCAATTTTTTTAAATCAAACCCTATCAATTTTGTAATTAAAATTCAGGCTCTTGACGAAATCTGACTTGCAATGGTGCGTTTAGGCTCCTGAACCTTGTTATTTTGTGAGCCATAACTTACACGGGATAACTCTGGTGCTAAATGACTTGCTCAATATAGTTTGGGTGAAAGCATGGTTCATGAAATTATACCTTTCTTGATATGCTTGGGGAATAAGGTTACCTTTCCTTCCAAGTTCCAATCAAATAAAAGGAACTCCCTATTTCATTATTTGTAGCATCTTTTGTGAGCCGCATAAGAGAACAATATCCAATATTACTTATATGGCCTTAGAAATGTTCATTTAGTGCGACAGAGGAATCATACACATGCAATGCTAATACTGTTGTCATTCCTTGCTGCTTGGTGAAACACAACAGATGTGGGAGATATCCTCCCGAAGTGAGGACTGCTATTCCTGTTGACGGAAGATTTGAGCATATTGTCTTGTCCTGCAACTCAACATCAGATCATGGAATTATTTGGATCGAAAGGGAGGCAGAGAAAGCCTTACAGGTAAGTAAATTATCTTGTAAAAATATTTACTATTTGCTATATTTTAACAGTGTTCGTTGAAGTTGGAGACTCTTGTTATTTAGAATAACAACGAATCAAAATTTCAGAGCACTGGCACTTCAAAGTGGAGGTGTTCATTGTTTGACACCAACACGATACTAGCACATATGCTTACATCCGATCACTTCCATTCTTATAATTTTATTACTGGTTTCTATGGTGTCAGTATCGGCGTCGATGTCTATTAGTGTTTCGTATATCAAACTGTTGTTGGAATTCTCTTTATTAACCCTTTTCCGCATTTGATGAATTTCTGACTTGTTGCCATGTGCTCGTTTAGTTAATGAAGGATCAGGACAGCTCCAAAACCATGACAGTCCCACCAACGGTACAAAAATTTGAGAGATTGAAGACAATAGAAAAAGAACATAAAGATGCTTTAGAAAGAGCTGTTAGCTTAAATGTACCTCATGCAGTTGACACCGTTGAGAAAGAACCGTCCGAAGATAATGAAGGTGAGGCAGCATCTGGTAGCAGTGGCGACAAAGAAGCCACCTCAAGAAGTGAGTCGAAACCAAGTGGTGGAAGATTAAACTGGGAAGAGGTTGTTGAAAAGCTCTTGGAGAATGAAAAAGGAGACAAACACATTGAAGAGGATACAAATGCCCAACATTGACTCGTTTAGGTTTAAATATCAACACACATTGATGTATTTGGTTCTTTTGTGTCTTATAGGAATTCTTGAGTTTTAAAAAAAATTTAGATGTAAAAAGATGTACACATTTGTTTGGAGAACAACATTCAAGAGGGAAAAAACTACAAACAATTAGGAGAGGTGCTATTCTGATCGGTTGTGATATTATTGAGGTAAAACCTGAGATTTTCGTTGTATAGTTGTGAAATACATGTATTGACAAATTGTTTTAAGGTTATGAGAGGACCTAATTAATTCAGTTGTGGATGTTACTAATCAATGCAAGGCATTACCTTGAATGGCAGATGATTTTCTGATTCCCAAAGTTTGTATATATGAAAAAGAAGTTAATACTACCGAGGGATTCTATATAATAAAAGGGATTCCAGAGAACAATTTTCTGCAGTCCTGCAGCTGATCATTAGTTAAAATAACGTGTAAACCATTTTTCAACTTATTTTCCTACTCCATAGCATATAATAACAACTTATTCAAAAGCTTAGTTCTCTCCAGAGAAATGATATTTGAACATCCATTTTATGACAACTTTTGTGACAACTTTCTCTCTCATACTCACATTATTTTTTACTTTATCTCTCTATTGCTTTGGTTTTCGTGCAAATACCTACTTTTTCCTTGTAAATTACGGTTGTCCCATAAGTTGTCAACTAAATAGTTGTTCAAATAACACTACTCTTCTCTCCAGCTCCATGACACAATCATCTACGTCTCTCTTCAACTGAAAGTGTAAACACCTACTATAAACTATCAGCTCTGCAACAGTGTTTGAATTTTGGCCATAATGTTTCTTCATAATTAGCAAACCACAACCCCTTTGAACAACTTTCTTGAGATCCGGTTCCTAAGCCAAGTATTCTCAACGAAATGTACGAGTTTGAGGCAAATGACTACTATATGATAACGACCATTATTTTGGGAATTCTTGCTACAGATTGGTCGATAACACGATAAATAAATTGAAAACCACTTCGTTTGAAATAAATATAACAAAATCAACTCATCTTTTGAAATGGAATATAACTCATATGTTAACAACTTCTCTCCTATTATCTCATACCCATCATTACTCCTCTCCTATTATCATACCCATCATTTTGAGGTGCCTTAACATATAAGACGTCGTTTTGACATCTATAATTCTCACAACAATGGCATTTATATAGCCATTCTAAAAAATCCACATTTTACTGCTTATCAACTTGATATATGGAGTTAACAATTACTCCAATATGGTGTTAATCTTTGTTCTCATCTCTCCAATGTTGTTGAGGTAGTAACGGCATCACATTGGAAGCATCAAGGCTTAATAAAATGTAGTTCATATCAGCTTCTTTTCATTGTGGCCAGCAACTACAAAAATAGGTGGGTGGATAAACACACTTCACAAGTCTTCAATTAAATTGTTTCATCTAACCAACTCCTAAGCCATCAATTAAATTGTTTCATCTAACCAACTCCTAAGCCTTGAAGAAACTACAGCTAAGTTTTACCTTTAGCTGAGTGTCACAGCCAATAATTCATAACCAAAGGTAGCAATTTTCAGAGAGTTGAAATATGCATCGAATCAGTGAAGACAGGCTAAAAGTTCTACCAATACCTTTCAAAAAACAAGTTCTACCAATAATGAAGTAAAATAATTGGCAAAAACAACTTCAATTCATATAAACTGGCAGCTTCAAAATCAACCAACTTAATCATTCAGCCCCTAACAAGATTCCAACGCGGTTCAAAAAGGATAACATTTATCAGCACAGCGAAGTGAAATATTCAAAAGGTAAAGCCAATGACAAAAAGCTTCTGTACAAGCAAGCCAATAGCATATTTTGACTAAAAATACTAATTAAACTTGCTGATTCCGAGATCATGTTTGCATAGCCTCTGCATGATAGGTCTCCAGTTCCTTGTCAAGCTGCTCAGCTGACTTCTCAACTCCATCCTTTCTTCCACGACCTCGACCTCCACCCCTGCCAGGACGGCCTCGGCCACGTCCACGCACGCTCCCACTTCCACCCCTTGAGCCACCACGACGTCCCCAACTGTAAAAATAGCAATGAGAGGTCATCAGCAAGCAACTTCATTGAGAAAAAAAGTCCATTCTAAGCAGATGACAATTCATTAATTTCACCATTCAAAACATTTAAAGAAAGAATGCATGTACAAACATTATAATATATGCCAACCTAATTGGGAAATTTTCTATGGATGTCAAACAATAGTCTAGTTCTACCAGTCATTTTACATCTACAGTTGCAAGCCATCATACTCAAATGCATAAGACATAAACAAATGCATGTAAACATTTTACAATGAATTAGAATCAAAAGGATAAACATAAACATTTAAAACTATCCCGCCTTTTCAACATGTTATTTTTACGCCACTAAAAATGATTATAGTGTACAATTCTTCGTACAGATGTCTATGTCCACAATTACTCTAATGAAACATTAGTCTGAAAAGCAAGACCACGATAAAAAGCATTTCATCTGAAAGTAAATTTAGACATCCGTGAACATTATCCAAAATGTTTGACCAAAATCTTCATATAAATATGACATAGCACCCATTATAAGTTAAATTTACAAATTTCACTAAAAATAATAAACAAAAAATACACCACTACTGATCTCACAAACTTACCCGGCACCACGATTCAGCATGGCAGGACCTCCACCTCGACCACCTCTAGGCCTGGAACACCACATACAAAAAGGTAAATAAGTGATTGAAGACTTCAACCGAATTTTGAACAATTAGAGGAAAAAAATATCTGACTCTTGCTGCCTGTTTTGATCTAGTAGTTTAGAAATGGACATCAATTTTCACCATTCACAAAATAATATTTACTCCCTTGGGTCTTGAATAATATAAATTCTTGACCAAATACAGTTCAACTTTTGCTTAAAAAAATGACCACAGGGAGTTCCAAGTGATGAGCAGATGTATAGGGATTGACAGAATCATATCAAACAAAAGTCGTGTCGCTTAAATTGAGCAACTTACGTCATTACAACAGTCCTCTTCCTCTGTCCATTCATTGCAGAAACATTCACCCGTGCAGTTACAGGCAATGCTGAATTTGTTCCAACAATCTCAATCTTCATGGGCTTTCCATCCAGAAGCACATTGTTATATCGTTTCAGAGCAGCAAATGCATCACTTCTTCTATTGTAGACAACTTCAGCTGAACCCTGTTACATGGTGTAACATTTATGCTTAATAAAACATGACAACAACATAGTTGAAAAGTTCAAAAGTATAAAACAAAACAGTTAACACTACTACTTTACAGAACATACATTGTGTACTTAAAGTTGAAGAAAAGACAACAGCTAAAAAATACAACTTCCCAAAACATTTACAGACTATTTGGTGACCCTTAATTTCAACATGAACGGCAAAATAGCAATTACTGAATCATTTTCTCAAAACAATTAATGGCCAGCTTTCTATGGGATCCATTTGGGGGCCTATGATCTGATCTGATACAAAACAATCCCCACCCAACAATTGGAAATTATAACCTAAAATGTGAAAAGGGCTGATCTCGTAGAAGACCTCATAAGAAATTAGTTTTAGGTTATCATTTCCAATTGGGTGTGGATTGTTGATCTCACAGAAGACCTCAAACAGATAAGAAATTAGTTTTAGTTTATAATTTCCAATTGGGTGTGGATTGTTTTGTAATGTGAAAAAGACTGATCTCGTAGAAGACCACAAACAGATAAGAAATTAGTTTAATCACAAACACCAAGCAAAACAAAATGACGTGAGTTTAAAATAAAAAAATCCAATACTTACAGTTGGGTGTCCATTTTTGTCATAATGAACAGCATAGCGCTTCAACTCCCCAAGCTCAGAGAAAAGTTCCTGAGTGTCAAATAAAGTTTCAACTGTCAAGAGAACGTCCAGAGAGGTTTGCTAGAAACAGTGACTAAGAACGAAGCATATGATGATAGGACATGATCTATACCCTTATGTCTTCATTGGTCACTCCTCGGTCCAAATTGGAAACATACAACTTAGTGTCAGCTTCTACTCCTTGAATTCCTGCAGCTCTAAGGCTATCCTCAAACAAATCACTCTGCCATGCAAGAGTCTTGGGTCTGCGAATAGACTGGCCAAAGCAAACAGAACAGTTCCAGAATGGCAGAAGAACATGTCAGATTATGACCAAAAAAGTTATTTACTTCTTCAAGATTTATTCAGAACAGGAATATCCCCAGATTAAAACAATAACAATATTAATGAAGTAGATCCAGTCAAACATCAGTGTTCTATGTTAAAGATGGCAAATTGGAGTAAGAATTCAACCCACTGCATTTAAACCGGTGTAATGTTACAAGTCAGAGCTCCAGTGCTGATAGTAAGCGAAAAGCTCCATCTCAAAACACCATGAAACAGGGAAGCAACTGAATTCTTGCACCGCACAACCATATACAGCAAGAGGATCCAATAAAACAAAGGTCCGCACACACCAGCCAAAGATTTAAAGTCACCTCATCTTAATGAAACAATTAGAATGATATTGTCATTTTAACCCCACTTTTAATTATATGATTTTTGTGCTACTTGTAATAGCTCCATTTTGAAAATCACCTAATGAAGCTCCTTCAGAAAATATGCTAGGATTCACCAAAGAATCCTGCATACATCAGAGATCTGTAGCAAAGCCCCCAAAAACAAAAGCAAACAACTCATAGATGCAAATAAATTGTGACACTATGAAACTATGCAAAATGGTTGAGCATGAGCTTCTCCACGGAACTAATAATAAAAGTAGTTCCTCTTGCTTTTGAGTTTCTATCACGGAACTAATAGTAAAAGTAGTTCCTGTTGCTTTTGAGTTTTCTATAATACTGAATCATCTCATTAATGGATATAGGGCAATTTATACTATATCAGAATCTCAAGAACATGTATAAGCATCCACGATTTTTGAGCTTGCCTTGGCAATAGCATAAGATGACGCGCGAGTGTTGACATTAAGTGGGCCTCTACGAACAGCACCAGTTCTTCCACCATTACTAGTCCTTCTACCATTAACAGCACCTGTCCTTCTTCCACCTCCAAGAGTCCCACTTCCACGGCTAGAAAGGGCTTTGCCACGTCCTCTGCCCCTGCCTCTGTTACTTCTGCTCTTAATTCTATCATCAAGGGAAATATCCAAGGAAGAAGCCATTGCACTTGCAATAAAACAGGTCAAATCCTTCAAGAAATTTTAGTAATGTAACCCTGCAAAATTAAAAATTTAATCAGCTATAGCTATATGTACATGAATACCCAATATTCATACAAGACCACTAGAATTTAATCCTTCAAGAACTTAAATAATAAAAACAAAAACATCCCAATGTTCATACAAAACCACTCTAGATAGAGGAATTTGAACAACTTCCGACAAAACAGTTTTCATAAAATATAATGTGATGTACCGGTCATTGCTTAACCGTTATCCCCCGCGGATTCACAATTGACAATATCTAACAAAACTTAAATCCACGTTGGATATAACGATCCAATTAGGTATTATTAAACTGTCAGCACCAAAATCTAATTAGCCATCCCCAATTTAACACCCCACAACAAGATTCCAAAATCACAATTTTTCGAACAGAAAAACCAGATCCAAACTCAAAATCCATATAACTATAATCCAACTTTAAAAAATCACAATTTATCATCTCTTTTATGAGAAAATTGATAATAACGATAGAAAATCAATATTGAAACGCATAAACCTTCATAAAAATAACCCAACCTCCAATTTTCAACAATTAACAACCAGGAAACAATTTATAACCTTATGAACAATCAGATCCGATGATTTTCTCAACCGCCCCCAAATCAGATCCATAATTCTACACTATTCACAAATCACATAACAGAAATTTTGAAATCAAAAACCCTAGTCTACTCGCATCTATTCACGATCTCCTACCCCAATCACAACAACAACAGAAAAAACCCATCGATTCACGATCTCCTACCTCAATTACAACAAAATCAAAAAAAAACCATCGAAATCCCAATTTGAAAAGAGAAAAAAAAAACATAAAAAAAATTCAATACCTGGTGGAGATGATAGAAAAAATATCAATTTGGGGGGTTAAAGCTTGGTGAAGAAGATGAATTAACGAAAATTAGGGTTTCAAATCACAGAGGGTTTTAGGGTTTCGGATGAGAGAACATTTAGATTTGGATTAACAGAAAGAAAAGAAGCGTTTTGTGTCAATTTAAAGGGATGTAAGGGCTTTCATGTCTTTCTGCTTTTTTCCAAACCGCGTACAGCTACCGTCATGGATGGATGGGAGATATTCTTGTTCCTATCTATATCCTCACATTTCATGTCTATTTTATTTATTTTAATTTTATTTTTATAAAAGCTAAAAAAGATATTTCAATGTATGATAGTATGATTGAATTGAGTTTAGACTTGATATTTTAGGCTAAATTAGTATTGAGATGTATATTCATTAACCGTGTTTGGTTGTGCCGGGGATAATTGATACCGTGAATTTAGAGCTTTTGAATACTGTGATTTTAAGAAGTTATGATGCGCAGTTTCTAGCTCAATGTGATTTTCTATCGTGATTTTGGTACTTTTCAACACAAGTTAGGTTTGGAGGCTTGAGACGGAATGTAGCACTTCTTGAAAAGTTTTTATGGAAATTGACGACATTGGTATTAGATACAAATGTTGACGATGAGACGTTGTGTCTAATAAGTACTTCAAACATGGTAATCTATTTATGATCATGAATATTAGTAATGGGATGTATAACTCATTAAATGCGTGTTAGATTGTATGCTGAACAACTATGGTTGTCAATCAGATCATTCACCTCTGCAATAGTCCGTGTACTCATGATATCAGTTATTGTATAACCAAGTCATACACTTGTGGATTTATTTCATTATTGGAAAGAAGCAATAGAGAATTTTGCTGATCTTTGAAAACTGCATTTAGCCAATCTTTCGCTCGTCCTGTCACAAAAAGTCATACACATGTTATGTTCACACCTATGTATTTTTTGGCGTAATTGGGTTAAGAGATCGTGAATTGTGGATTTTTACGTCGGATTATAGTTATGTAAATTTTTAGGTTGGGTTTTAGTTTAGATATGATGTTGTTGTTAACAAGTTGTGTGATGTTGGGATTTTGCCTAAAGTGTAAAAAAAACCTATTTAGTTTATGAAATTTGAATTTTGGAATATAGTTATGTGGGAAATTTTAAGTTTTGGTGTTGAGTGGATAAAAATACATATTTGGCTCATGATATTAGTTTTTGTATCAACAAGTCATACACCTATGTATTTTTATCAATTAGATTATCTCCAACCAAACACACCCTTCATGTTCGAAAGCTCTAAAGTCACAACAGCAGTTGCGACAGTGCAACCAAACACATGCTTAGTGAGTTATATGTCTCACTACTTTCGTCGTTAGATCATCATGCTTGAAGTACTCATTAGACATAACCTTTCGTCGTTAACCTTAGTGCCTGATACCAATGCCACCAGTTTCCATAAAAACTTCTCAAGAAGAGCTACATTTTATCCCATGCTTCCAAACTTAGCATGTGTTTGAAAAAAAAAATACCAAAATCAAGATAAAAAATCACAGTGAATCAAAAGTTGCAAATTAGAATATCTAAAAACCATAGTGTTCAAAAACTCTAATTTCACGGTAGCAATTGTTCCCTACACAACCAAACACACGCTTAATGAGTTATACATCTCATTTACTAATTTAACCTAAAATATCAAGTCTAAAATCAATTCAATCATACATTGAAATATATATTTTTTGTTTTTATAAACTAAATAAATAAACATGAAATCTAAGCATATAGATAGGAATGATAATTGCTCTCATCCATCCACAACGATACCAAACAGTAGATTAGAATAACTTTCTCGATGTACGCGGTTTGGCCAAAAAAACATGAAAGCCCTTACTTGCCTTTAAATTGACATAAGCCCTAGTTTCTTTATGTTAAATTCCAAACCAATTCAGATGTTCTCTAGTCAAAACCCTAAAACCCATTTCTCTCAGTATTGACACCTTAATTTTCGATCCATGATCATAAATCAAGATGAGAGTAGAATAGGATTTTCAGTTTCAAATTTCAAATTATGTGATTTGTAAATAGTGTAGAATGGATCTTATTGGTGGCGGTTGTGATAATACTCTTATATATGTTCAAGATTATTATCTGGTTGTTAATTGTTGGAAATATGAAGTTGTTTTAATTACCTGATGTATTTTTGTGTTGCAATATTGGATTTATATTGTTTTTTTTTCTCGAAAGAATATTGGCTCTCTATTGTTATTATAAATGTTCATACAAAAAAGATAATAAATTGTGGATTTTCACATTGGATTATAGTTGTGTGAATTTTTAGGTTGGATTTCGTGTTGTTGTTAACAAGTTATGGATTTTGAAATTTTGTCTCGAGTGTAAAAAGTACCTATTTGACTCATGAATTTTAGAATATAGTTATGTGGACAATTTTTCGATTTTGTTGTTTAATGGTTAAAAATACCCATTTGACTAATGATATTCGTTTTATGAACAATTCATACACGTGTGTATTTTTATTAATTGAATTCTTTCCATCTAAAACACACGCTTAATAAGTTATACACCTCTGCTGGAGGTATTATGAAAGCAAAAATTATTGCATAGGTGATAATGCAGCTCAGATAAGAGATGTGTGTTGGATCTAGACATATATGACGTGTTGCTAAATATAAATAAGCTAGTGAACAAAAAATTACAATTGATTACTAAGAAGTTGTGATGTGATCCTAAAATTATGTCTATTGACAAGAATAATAAAGTCTTTGAGGAATAAAAGAACCGACTTAGTTTTGGTTCAACGTTTATTTTCGTAGGTCATGATATGTTTGTCTTGTTTTGGCTATATCTAGAGCTCTGGATGTCTGTTCGAGGTGATGTTTGAGTCCTTGAAAAGCTTAGAAAGTTATCTAAATTTCGTATGTTTAATGGAAGAGCAAATTCTGACTGTTTAATGGTGTGAAATTGGTTGGAATAGAAACGTGATTAAAGCAAGGAGTTGAAGCAAAAGAGGTGCAAAGTAATAAATATGAGGAGTTTAAGAGCATAATGTGGAGGAGAAAGGGCGCTGCAAAGTGTCAAAAAGTAACCGCCATGACCGTGAAACTTCAAGAATTGATGCAGCCACCTTAAATCAAAACCAATTATTTTGTAACCTTTTCTTGCAATAATTAGCCACATAAGAGTTATTTCATTAATCATGATATAATTGTAAGCTTTTCAGCATTCTAGCCTATTACTTATATAAATGGGGCGAAAATTATGAATAAGACATGTAGAATTTTGATAAAAAAAATACACTTTGTGTGTTGTGAGAGCTTTGTCTCTTTTTTTGGTTCTGGATTGAATCAAGTTTATCGAATCTTATCAATAACTTCGTTACCATTGTGGCGATTCTTCATAGCTTAGCATTCCTTCTTGGATTGGAAGTGAGTGTGACGCGTTCTTTTACCATTCCTTTCCCCCAACATCTTTTTATCCCTATATGATTTATGTCCTTCATCAAGTGGTATTCAGAGCACGGTTTTGTTTGGGAAAAAAATTTGTTTCAGTTTTGAAATCTGTTTTCATTGTTATCATTTCTTTTCTTCATTTTAATCTCTCTTTGATTTCTAGGAAAAAAATGGAAAGATTCAGTGACAAAAAAATCAAAGTTCCATTTTTTCGAGGGCTAAGAGATCCGGATGCATATTTAGAGTGGGAAACTAAAATCGAACAATTTTTTCAATGCAACACTTTCTCTAATGTTCAAAAAGTGCAGGTTGTAGCTTTTGAATTTAAAGATTATGCATTAGTGTGGTGGGATCAAACCATCAAGGAAATAAGGAGGTATGGAGAGCCACCCATTGAAACTTGGGAGGAAATGAAAAGAATGATGAGGAGGCGCTATGCACCTTCTTATCATCTTAGAGAAATACAAAGAAAGAAGGTGGATACGGTAGAAGGTGAAAAAAGATTGCAAAGAGAAAGGGAAAGAGAAAATAGAAAGAGGAAAATGATGGAAAGGATTGAAAGAGGGATGGCTGATATCTCTAAAATACTAGAGGAAAATCTCTTTCAAATCCAAAATGATTATAGAGAGAGTAGAAAAAAAGAAGAAAAAAAAAGAAAGTGATGAAGAACTGAAGGAAAAAGAAGAAGAAGAAAAAGGTGTTGAAGAAATCGAGGGAAAAGAAGAGAAAAAGGAGAGTGAGAATAAAAAAGCAAGAAAAAAAGGAGAATGAGAAAGAAAAGGAAGAGAAAAATGTTGAGAAGTTTTGGCCTATTATTACATTAGTACCCTCTTCTAAGTTGGTTTGTGTAGTTAAGTGCTGGGATTCTTCTAATATTTTTCAATCTCCTAACATTTCTTCTTTATGTCAATGAAGAAACTTTTTCTCAACAGGTGGAAGGAAATTATGAGATTTGGAACGATTATTATGTCCATGAATCAAAAGTGGATGAAAAGCAAACAAATTCTTCCAATAAAAGTGAAGAGCTCTCTAAAGTTAAAGTTCATGCAATGGATTCTATAGATTTGTTTTTGACCTAGGAGGTATTCAAGCTATAAATTCGAGGTTGAATTTTCTTTAAGAGGAAGAGTATGATATGATCCTAAAATTTTGTCTCTCGACAAGAATAATAAAGTCTGCGTGGAATAAAAGAACCAAATTAATTTTGGTTCAAAGTTTATTTTCATAGGTCATGATATGTCTGTCTTGTTTTGGCTATATCTAGAGCTCTGGATGTCTATTTGAGGTGATTTTTGTGTCCTTGGAAAGCTTAGAAAGTTATCTAAATTTCGTATGTTTAATGGAAGAGCAAATTTTGAACGTCTAATTGCATAAAATTGGCTGGAATAGAAACGTGATTAAAGCAAAGAGTTGAAGCAAAAGAGGTGCAAAGTAATAAATATGAGGAGTTTAAGAGCATATTGTGGAGGAGAAAGGGCGCTGCAAAGTGACAAAAAGTAACAACCATGAGTGTGCAACTTCAAGAATTGATGCAATCACCTTAAATCAAAACCAATTAATTTGTAACCTTTTCTTGCAATAAATAGCCACATAAGAGTTATTTCATTAATCATGATATAATTGTAAGTTTTTCAGCATTTTAGCCTATTACCTATATAAAGGGGGCGAAAATTATGAATAAGATATGTAGAATTTTGATTAAAAAAATACACTTTGTGTGTTGTGAGAGCTTTGTCTCTCTCTTTTTGGTTTTGGATTGAACCAAGTTTATCGAATCTTGTCAATGATTTCCTTACCATTGTGGTGATTCTTCATAGCTTAGCATTCCTTCTTGGATTGGAAGTGAGTGAAGCGCGTTCTTTTACCATTCCTTTACCCCAAATCCATCTTCTTTTTTTACATTTTATCCCTCTACGATTTATGTCCTTCATCAAGTTGGCAACTCAAGGTCTAACATAAGTGTCTTCTCAACAAGTTCTAGTATGTTGTTTTTTCTTTTATCAGTGGCATGCTAGTGGTGCATGCCTTCCTACAAATTTTGGGTCATCCGAGGAGCGAGTGAAGTACAAGAGTACTTATACAAAGTAATACTTACAATTATGGTAGAAGAGATCATCCTAATTTCTCAGGGAAGGAAAATACATGTTTGCAACCACCTCAGAGTACTCCTCAAATACAACTTATGAAGCAGATCTTAGAATAAACATTAGTCCAATTCATGAAGGTATCTCAAGGCAACATTGAAGCCTTTCGCCAAGAGTTAAGAAAATACTCAAGGGAACAATGAAGCTTTTATCAACAACTTAGAGACTTAGATTGGTCAAATATATACTCAAATGGCTAACATGCACAGGAGCTAATTTTGTAGGTACTGCTCTTGACGGTCCTAAGAATGAAACATGTATGATGATATGAGTGAAAATTAGGAGAGGGAGTACATATGAGAGTGTGGATAAGAGTAAGAAAAAGACAATTGAAGGAGAAAGAAAATGAGAGAGAATGTGTCAAGAAAATATGAGAATATTGAGGTTGAAGTAGAAAATGAGAGAGTTGAAGAAAGTGTATAGGAGAAGGAGTAAGAGGGAAATTTCATAAAGTTCATGAAGATATTAGTTAAATTGAAATCCCACCTACCCCTTTGCTGATATGCTAGCTCAAATTTCTGATTATGTTGAGTTCTTGAAGAATCTCTTGTCATTGAAGACAAAACTTTATTGGAACAAAGGGTGTTTCACAAGTCACCTATTGAGTTTTGACAATAACAAGGTATTAAAAATCATCAATTGGATATGCTAAACAATTTTTTCAAGTATACAAGATCCATAATCAAAGTACTATTCATAAAGATTCTGATTGAACAAGTTCAAGAGCAAAGGAATTTTATTTGAAGCTAAGAGCATCTGGAAGAATGCATCTGAAGAAATGCGTCTGAAGAAGTGCATCTGAAGAAATGCGTCGGAAGAAGTGCATCTGAAGAAACGGGTCTGAAGAAGAGCTCCTGAAGACACATCATCAGAAGCAAGGTCATCAGAAGCAATGGTCATCAGAAGCATATCTCGTCAGAAGCTACTTCACCAGAGTTGACAAAGGACAATGTACGAAGTGTACGGCCACGAACTCTGCAACCACCATCTCTGCAATCTTTGTCTCTACAACAAGACAAAGATAACAGTAACATTGCTGCAGACGTTGTTCCTTTAGTAATGGAATGGATTTGAATTTAGTTCTTCATAGGACAACTATCAAATCAGGCAAAAGATCAAGGGTG
>Ga0228710_1000302_pt1 | contig 55941 bp, 33 predicted proteins | sample MedpolnodulmetaG_FD_177995 | JGI IMG/M metagenome (GOLD analysis project Ga0228710, IMG submission 177995) | Root nodule microbial communities from Medicago polymorpha collected in Santa Monica, California, United States - pink nodules | ecosystem: Host-associated > Plants > Roots > Nodule... | reverse complement strand
TCCATAAACATGAAAAAAAAATTGAACTCTAGCCACATGTTTAAGAGGCACGAATCTCTTATTACTTTCCATAAACATGAGATAAGAATCAAACTCTAGCTACATGTTAAGAGGCATAAATCTCTTAGTACCTATACCAATCTAATTATTGGTTCATCTAATATTAGTGGATTCTCCCTCTTAACCAGATTTTTTCCATAAACATGAAAAAAAAATTGAACTCTAGCCACATGTTTAAGAGGCACGAATCTCTTATTACTTTCCATAAACATGAGATAAGAATCAAACTCTAGCTACATGTTAAGAGGCATAAATCTCTTATTACCTATACCAATCTAATTATTGGTTCATCTACAATTATGATTAGTTGAAGAATATTTTATATTTTTATAAATATTATTTCTATTCATCAAGTGTCATAATAGTATTTGTTAGCATTTTCCATTTGAGGTCTTTGTTTGAGAGAGCTTCTTTTGATTGAAGTTTTTTTTAGGCAAAATTAAAATTGATATCGTGTATGTCAGAAGCTGTATAAAATACACCTCGAGTTGGAGTCTTTTTCTCATCATCATCATCCCATATTTCCATGTCAGAAAAACATTAATAAAATAGAAAAATTATTTTCACAATCCAAAATCTTATAACACCATTTTCTTTTTTATATAATTGTCAATTTAATAATAATTTTTTCTTTCTCTTATAGTTAAATTAACACTTTTTATGTATCTTTATATGGTTATTTCAAAAATTGTCATATTTTAGTTGTTTAAATATAACTCACTGATGTTAATAGAAAATCAAAATTGTATATTATTCAAGGCTCGAAAAATCATTTGTGCCAGAGCTTTTAAGTGAAAAAAGAAAGAAAGGTCTCTTAATAATCTAGAGTTTGGTCAGATGGTAAATAAAGTCTGACCAAGAATTATTCCTTTTAGGAATCAAACTTGAATTTTTTCAAACAATTTATCATTAGTGAAGTTCATCAACCCCTTGGACTTGATCATATGATTAAAAAAAAAAAACCTTAGGTGTTGTTAAATGGACAATGATTCAAGCAGAATAGACAATGACGGAACCAGAATCCAAATCATCATCACAATTGTTATATTCAACTATGGCAATATAAAAATATACACACTCAGAATATAAGGAAACGATAACAAGTTGAATTGAAGACTGCCACTCCAATAATATCCCATGAGTTCACCATTTATTCTATATCAAGTGAGACTTTCACAACTATTTTTGTTCATTTTCTTGGTATTATCAACCAATAAAACTAAGTTCAATCACATGTGTGAAAGGAAAACTAAAACTGAACAGAAAGAGTGAGAAAGTTGTTGTAAAATAATTACGTAGAATCATCTCAAGTATTAATAACAAATAATTATAGCTAAAAATGTATTAATAACAAATAATTATAGCTAAAAATGAATTAGAGAATAAGTGAAATTTATTGAATTTGGTTGCCGAGACAGCTCAATCAAAATCTTTACAAATCAATTGGAGGAAACCTGCAAAACAATACACTGTTAAGTAACCTGAGGCATGACATAGTCACTGTCCTTGAGGATTTTATCCGCCTCATAAGCGCATATCCTCCTAGGATACAACAGTTCTTCCCCGTTATGAATCATAACCAGAGGTGACAGAACACCTCAAATTTATCTCAAAGATATCAGGAGATGTAACCCAGAAACTCAATATTTTGGATGAGGGAAAATAATTTGTTGTATGTAGATAAATATGAAGTGAGGGAGTATGTATGTACTATATGCAGGTTGATAGTTTTCTGTACTGTTATTCCATGCATTCCATCAGTATATGTATATACTTGTTTTCCTTTGACTAACGATAATAATAGGAACATGTGGTCAAAAATGAATAAAATGAGTACCTCTTAATAATGATGAGTCATAGAGATATTTAGGGGGATATTGGAACCAATTAATAAATAAAAATAAAGTAATAATTCTAATTTAAATTGTTTTCTAGTAATAAGAAAAACTTTTTAAATATTTAATAAATAAAAAATACAACAATCCCCCACATATTTCAAAAGTTTAAAATTAAAGGACGAAAAAAAATTATGGATAAACATTGTAGATGTAATGCATCGGAACGGTATAGCAAGCTATGGAACCCGTCCTAGACAAATAAGACTTAACACACAATGAATTGTTTTAGCAAGCTATGGAACCCAAGACACTTGCTGTATGTCAGAGGCCTCATAATCACATTACACCCCCACAATTCTTGTTGTTATGTGTGCGCTAATAGGCCATGCGCGTGTCTGGTATTCATGAGTGCTCTAGAAACTTTGCCAAGATCTCATGCAAGCGGCCCCACTTGGCACTCACATAGGCGATTTCATCAAGTGTATGCTGCAAGTCGTACACCACCCATAAGGGATATGATAATCGTTGAAAGCATTATAGCTTATCCTCTCAATATTGCAATGTCTAGCACTTACTCAAATACACCATAGGAAAGAGTAGGATTAAATTTAGCGCTAGCAGAACTAACATGTGACTTGTTCTTACCACATTGAACCTTCATGGGATCACCAATCACAAAGGTTGGGTTCCTATCACATGTCAATTTCGATTGGCTTAAATCTCAATCCCCTAGATGCTCACAAATTTATTTTATCTCAGGGGCTTTATTAGTACGTACTTTACACACAGTGATGAAGACACAAATTTCTTTCATCTATGAATATTGACTAAGACGTCTCTAAGTCAATCAATCTCATATTTTATGCAAGTCTATGAAAATAAACTTGGTTACACAATAATTTTATACAACTCGTTGTCAACATGTTCATCAATAAGACAAATCTACTTATAAATTTATTCTCATTGGATTCATATTTATTTGACATCTTTTGTATTATTTTAATACAAAGGTTTATCCACTCTATAAACAATATATCATATATCATTAACATACCTTCTATAGTATACTCTTCAGGTCTACTTAGATAACTTCTAAGCGACAACATCTCTACAAAGGAAAAATTGATTATATTTAACACACATGTCTATTTAAAAGACTTTCAAGCGACAACACCCTCACATTGGGTAACATTAGTGAATGTTTATTCATTTACTTGAATAATTTCTAAGTAACAATGTCAACTCAATTTTATTTAATCAAGTAGCATTAAAATCATGAAATATACTCATCACTTTAATTTCAAAATATTTAAACTTACTAAGAAACTTTATAAAAGATTGTATTATACTATCGCACATCTTTATGATTTTATACCACAAACCACAGTTAATTCTCTTATGCCTTAATTCAGATCTGCGTGTATTACTTTATTTCTTTCAACAAGTGTTAGCACATCATAAGTAATTTTCAACAATTTAACTCCAAATTCCAAACTAATTACTTATAAATTTAACTCCTCAAATAAGCCATCACTGCTTTCATTTTTCAAGCAGACTCATATAAGGTGACAAAGTCATTTCAAATATTCATCAAAGTATAATATTTTCATAACTATAACATCAACTAACTCATTTATTGAGGTCAAATAATAATCCAGCTTAATTCAAATAAGTCAGTAGCACAAATTTTCATATGATCAAATTAAAGAGCATCAAACCAAAGCTTTCTTATAAACTATAAAATTCTAATTAGAACAACTCCAGAAACATAACTTAAAATAATAGTTTGACATTCCGACACATACAATCATCTTAAAGTGAATTCCCCACTTTGTATGTCATATATATTATCATGAGAACTAGATAAATTTCACTAAATTGAAGTATGTAGAATCATATCAAAAGTTCATGATCATAACCATCACACAATAATGTGAGAAATAGAATTAGTCATAAAGTAATATTATCCCCTTAGCTCACGATGACTATCACTTGTCACAAACAAACATAAGTTTTATCTTCTAACACAATAATTATGCAGCTTATTCCAAACTATCAAAGTCAAGTTTTCCATTACTAACACAAAACAGAATCTACACATTATGATACTCATTTATCCAAAAACTTATAAGTTGTAGAAAAAGTGGCACAGACGATTTCAGGAGTCACATGATTCAAAGATAAAGATATGTACCTCAATATAAATCTACCAAGATAGTAAAACGTACATACCTCATTTCCATGCTCAAACCAATCAAAGAATATTTTCAGTTTCCAAGCCCACCAAATGATTAGGCTAACAAATCTTTATCAGAGTATTCACATCACAAATAATTACTCTCTCTGATCTCAAATGTAAGAAACTTTTCATTTTTTAGATTCATTCAATAAATGATGTATGTGGTCCTTATTATAAACCACATACATCATTTATTGAATGAACTTAAAATGTGAAAAATTTCTTACATTTGAGACCGGAGGGAGTAGTTATTATGCAAACGTTACACATCGGCAGTATGTAGTATTATCAATTATCCAACATTCAAAATCAAATTGTACAATCATAGTAGTTATTAATGGCAAGTGGGTGGGAATTAGGTGTTCTATAATTTTCCATAAATTAATCATCAAAAGAAGATTGCACACTTTATGCCAAATCATTAATTTTCTAAGCATCGAAATACTTATACTTACTGATGAGTAAAACCGCAAGTGTACGGTTCTACCAAAGTAGTAAAAAGAGAGTATCGTTCCAACAGGGAGTTGTTCAACCTAATTAACTTTTAGAAGATGATCAGAAGAAAGTTCAGTTATAAAGATTGGATTTTTAACGGTTATAAGAGAATAATAATAAAAAGCGCCTTGGGATTATTGGTTCATCATAATAACAAACCCTTCACAAACAAACCCTAAACCTAAACTTTATATTCGACCTACTTTCTAAAGACAAGTTTCTCTTAAACGTATCAAACCTTCTTTCGAAATCAGTGAGTGTGTTCCTCTAGCAACCACGCATATTCTCATGGTTGACTGCTATTAGAATCCTTGAAGAACGAAACTTTATATGTCTCAAGGTTTACTAGACTATTCTCATGTTTCGCAACCCTTGTCTAATTTCACTTGTTTCAATATCAAAGCTCCGCTGTCGCATTATGAATTAATATTTGTGATGATGAATTAACAAATAATAACCCTCCGTTGTCGCATTATGAGTTTGATATTTGTTAACTCATTATAAAAACGGTGAAATTATATTAGAAAGTAGATTTATATAAAATTATGGTTTATGGCTTGGTTTGATTAGGATTATGTCATTAGACTTATCCAACAATCTCAAGACAAGAAGAGTTTACTCACTCATGTTCATCGTAGACATAGAAGAGAAGAAGAAGAACATAAAGTAAATAACAAGAAAATAAAGAAAGAACTTTTATTAAAAAAGACAATTGTCACAATTGAATTCCAAGAACAAAAGATGGTTTTACAAACTAGATGGCTGCTCTATTTATAGTCTAACATCGACTTGAGCCCCAAGAATTAAATCACTAAAGTGTTGCACGAGAAACCATGGACTCTAGGTCAGAAATACTAAAATAGGCAGCTTTGCCGAAGAAGCAAAAGCAGCAAAAGGGCAAAAGGGGCGCGTCACTTGTTATATTTTTGTACAAGATCTTCAAATTCTTTGCACAAGATATTTTTGTATGAGATCTTCATATTTTTGACATGAATCCTTGCACAAGATATTTTTGTATGAGATCTTCATATTTTTGGCACGAATCGGCTCTAATTCTCCTTTCTTTTGCTCCAAGACTCCATCTTTCAAATATTTGTCCCTAAAATAAAATAACTTGCAATTGAAGTAAAATAGTTCTAGAAGGAAATAAAAACATATTAAATTTAATTAAAATAAACTTAAATATTAAATAAAAAACACTAATTAATGACTCATCACTTACCTCGTGAGGTTGGAAAACATTCGGAACCAATTTTAACTATGAATCAGAAGGTGTAGGGTTTTGAAATGTTTTGATGAAGATGATTCTTAAATACTAAAATCCTCAAGATTATTGTAAAATAATTACGTAGAATCATCTCAAGTATTAATAACAAATAATTACAGTTAAAAATAAATTAGAGAACAAGTGAAACTTATTGAATTTGGTTGCCAAGACAGCTCAATCAAAATCTTCACAAATCAATTGGAGGAAACCTACAAAACAATACACTGTTAAGTAACCTGAGGCATGACATAGTCACTGTCCTTGAGGATTTTATCCGCCTCATAAGCGCATATCCTCCTAGGATACAACAGTTCTTCCCCGTTATGAATCATAACCGGAGGTGACAGAACAGCTCAAATTTATCTCAAAGATATCAGGAGATGTAACCCAGAAACTCAATATTTTGGATGAGGGAAAATAATTTGTTGTGTATAGATAAATATGAAGTGAGGGAGTATGTATGTACTATATGCAGGTTGATAGTTTTCTGTACTGTTATTCCATACGTTCCATCAGTATATGTATATACTTGTTTTTCTTTGACTAACCATAATAATAGGAACATGTAGTCAAAAATGAATAAAATGAGTATCTCTTAATAATGATGAGTCATAGAGATATTTAGGGGGATATTGGAACCAGTCAATAAATAAAAATAAAGTAATAATTCTAATTTAAATTGTTTTCTAGTAATAAGAAATAATTTCAATTTTATATGTTTGAAGTGTTAGCTCAGTGGTAAGAGCTTAATCTTGTAACTTACACTGTTCCACAAATGATTGTAAAATGGCTAAAATTGATAAACTTTCACACAGGTGAACCCTATTTCCGGATTGCTGACGAAAGATTCTCAAATCAAAAAAGTAACCAAGTGTAACTTTTTCAAATAAGAGCATAAACAAAAACCACAATCAGTCATTCAGCAACAAATACAAAAAAAGATAATACTTCTGAATAATAAAGCAAGCCAACCTTGTATGTGTATGTGTACAAGGTTCTTGAAGAATTTAAATGCACTATGCAAAAGTAATATATCAAATATTCCTAATCAACAAATTTCATTTAAAACATCAGTCACATTTGAGTCACTTCGTGTATAACCATCAAAATTAAAATAATCAAAAATCAAAATCATTTCAATTTTCCATCAGCAATTACACTAACTAAATAAAGATAACCTTCATCATCACAATTTTCATCAATGTCAGTTGGAACAATATCAATAACATTTGTCACCATCTAGTTATCATTTTCATGTAAATCTAAAAAAAAGTCATACATATTTAAAAAGAATAGATAATCCAAATCCATTTCATCTTCCATTAGACTGCTCAAATAAAAATAATCTTCATCATCACATTTTTCATCTACATCAGTTGGAAGTACCAAGTCTTTGATTTCATCACGGCACCTTTTCCCCAAGCTTCCACTCAAATCAAGATGAAAACAATTTCGCAGGACAACAGATTCAAGAAGGGGACATCCATCAAGAATGGCATGCAATCCGACATTAGTGAGTAAGTTTCCAAACATCGAAAGATGGCGTAACTTAGGCATGGTTTTTGCAATAGCAATTGCGTCGTCATTCAACTCAATGTCTTTGCTGAACATCCTGCTAAATTTTAATGATTTCAAAAGTGGACAACTTCGACCAATGACTTCAAGAGAATCCTTACATAGGTTGCTAAATGAAATGTCAAGCTCCTCTAGCAGAGGAAATTTGTTTGCAACCTTACTAAATTGTCTGTGCGAAATATTTCGGCATTTCGTAAGCTGTATGCGACGTAGTTGACTTCCACTGTAAGATTTGAATAAAAAAAAATCATGAAAGGGAAAAATGATCGATAAAAGAATAAAATACATTTGAAAAATCAGCACCACAAAATACATAAAATATAACTGCCGGCAAGTTCTTCATTTCAAAAGGATGCATCAAATATTGCATAAAAGATGTACCAAAAGCAAGATTGATTCCTCAAATGCATACATGCTATTTAGTTAAATAAAACAAAAATGAAACACATTACAAATCATGACCAATGACTAAAAAAAATGGGTTGCAATGCATGGACATGAGATACAATAGGCTAAAGAATAACCAAGCAACAAGACTTTGTAAGATATCATTAGTATTATAGAAGATGGTATGGGAGAATAATAGAAGTGATGATGAAAAGAGGGTTTTGAGCATATTTGGAAGAGTCCGGCTCAATCCAAAGTGACACTTTCTCTTGGAAACTACTCCTTGATAGAATTCCGATAAGGATGAATCTTGCGTGTAGAAATGTATTACCCCAAGAAAGTTCACCAAACTGTGTTTTATGTGATGAGGTAGTGGAATCATCTATGCATCTATTTCTCCATTGCGGGTGGCTATGAATGTTTGGAATAAGGTAATGATATGGTTGGATTTCAACTATATTATTCCTCCAACTTTGTTCCACCATTGGGAGTGTGATTGAGACTTGGAGTGGGGAGGCTAGGAATAAGAAGATTCAGAATGGCCATAGGTTGATTTGGCATACAACTATCTTGAGCATATGGAAAGCTAGGAATGACAAAATATTAAAAAATGGCACAAAACAAGTAGAGGACATGGTGGAGGAAATTAAGGTTTTATCTTTAGAGGTGGGCATTGAACAGAATCAATATTCCAGCCTGTTTATTCTATGAATGGGATTGGAATCCGAGGGATTGTCTAATGAGGTAAGGGGTGGATTGGCGCAGCTGGTGGCAGTTTTGATAGTGAGGCTGGGGTATTCCTTGTTTTTTGGTGTTGGTATCAGCAAGAAGTATGCTGTCTGCTGTTATGTTGTTTTCTCAGCACATGGTGCGGCTGGTTTGAACTTCTGTTGGAATATGCTAGCATCATTATTAGATGTGCTGGGCTGTTGTTTGTGTAAGTTGTGATAGCTTTTTTTTGGTTCGGTTGTGCTGCTGCTACTGTGTTTTTTGTCCCTTTAGTAGTAAGCAATTTCGGATTGTAAAGCTTCTGTTTTAGCTTTTGGTATGGGCCGGTTTGGAAGGTGTTTTTTCCGTTTTTAAACGGCACCATTGTATTAATGTTCCACTATACTAATTTTTTCTTGTACTAATTTTGTCCGCAAGAATTTTGTGTTTATTACACAATTTTGAAGAGAATAATATTTGCCGATTAAAAAAAAAATCAGTATTATAGCCAACATTACATAATAGAACATCATAAATAAATGAATGAATAAGTAATTTCACAAGACTTGAAAGTGAGCAAAAGGAGAATAATATTACCAACTAGCTATGTACCGAAGGAGATCGTCGGGGCAAAAAGACACAATCTCAATTTCTCGCAGCTGACCACAACTTCGTTCAACAGCATAACGACAAATCTTTACCAAATCCATATTATTGTAGGGGTAACTATCATTGTCTGTCATGTGAATGGTACGCCACATGATAGGATCCTTGCAAATGTTCCACCATAGAGGACACACTTGACATGCACTTGTCACAATTTCAATGGTACTAAGCCTTTGAAGAATGTTTTCTGTAATGTCTTTAGGAAGTTCAAGCCAATTTGGCCCCATTGTGCTTTCCCTTTTTTTCTTCCTTGCTGATCTCAAAAATGGTGCCATCATACAAACAAGTCGAATAAAATTTTAAGTGATACCTAAACATTTTCAGAGTGAAACACCATGGAGTAGAATAAAAGTATATCAGTTTCCATTTCCAATAAACTTTAGGTACATAAAAGAGAAAAAATAAAGAATAGGGGAAAAAGATAGATATTTTTTTTTTGTGGTGTCCAGGGTTCAAACCTCAGACCTTGCATATATTATGCATTGTCCTTACCAACTGAGCTAAGCTCACGAGGACAGATATATGATATAACATAATATGTGATCATCAGATGTTTGGTATTTGCATCACATTGTGAATTTGACATAATCAAGTTTGAAAAAAATAATAATACTACTTTCCGCAATCAACCCAAAAATTGACAATTCAATGGCTATCTGTTGTACAAATGCTAATATGCTAGAGCTAGTTTATGAAAATATAACTCTAAGAGTGTGTTTGGATGAGGGATTTTAACAAGTTATGTAATTTTTTTAAGGAATTTTAATTCTTCTATGTAAATTCCAATTTTTAACTCTATCCAGACAATACTTTTCACACTTTTAGCTTACTAACACTATAGACTGTGGATATTATTCTACAAAGAGTTCAAGGGGTCATGCATAGTAATATTATACCTCGTAGGTCTATAAATGTAGTTTTTAAGAGGATTGGTTTTGTCATAAAAAAATAAAAATAAAAAATACTGGTGCAGCTTGTTCTATGTTTGTTTTTCATTCCTGTGTAATTTTCTATAATATATTAGAAATGAGCATTTAAATTGCCTAAATTTCTAAATTCCGACTCATCCAAACAGACATCAATCCGAAAGGTACTTCCTCCGGTCACTATTGTAAGTAAACATTCTTTTCTCCAGATTCATTGAATAATGATCTTGGTTTGATAATATAGATCAGATACATCAACTATGAATACAAATTTATAATTTCAAATGGGTATAACGTTCATCTATGAATACAAATTATAAGCATCGAATAAGCAAAATATTGAGGATGCTTCCTATAATTTAATAATAAATCAGAGTTCATAGTATAATGAGTACGAGAGAATGAAGAAGAAAAAAAAAGTAAAAATGTAAAAATAAAGGGAGAGTGAGAGATTGAGAACCGTACGAGATGTGGTTAAGGGATGGCGTCTCCGGGGTTTCCGATTGACGGTGGGCAGTATGCTGACGGCAGCAGTTGAGAACGGAGAAGCACACCGAAGTGAAGTGAGACTCCGAACTACTTCAACACATTGGTTCCTGCTTGGTTCATATCTTTGTCAAAAGTGTTTCTATCATCAATAGAATTAGAGACTAATAACTTAGAAAGATAGGGAGATCAATTCGAGGGTTAACTCAATAATCATCTTTATAGTTTAAAAGACCAACAACCATTAAGGCCATTTGGATTAAATTCATTTTAAGCTTATGCAAGTAAATAGTTTATAAAAAAGAGTTAAATATGTTTTTCGTCCTCGTAAATATAAAAAAAATTTCGTTTTTGTCTCTCTAAAATTTTCCTTCAACTTTTAGTTCCTATAAAATTTTAAACCAATGCTTCTGGTCCCTATTTTTAAGTAAATTTTTGTATTTTTTTAATGAAATTGTGCAGAAATGTACAAAATATTGTAAACATCACTCACAAAAAATTTTTAGATTTTTTTAACAAAACATAAATTAAATATGAATTTTTTACCACCAAAAATATAAAAATTCATATTTAATTCTTGTTTTGGTAAAAAAAATTCTAATAGTTTTTAGGAGAGATCCTTATAATATTAAAAAAAAATCTGCAAAATTGTATTAAAAAATATGAATTCTACACGTGAATTTACTTTAAAAGAGAGACAAAAGGTGAAGATGGAAAAAAAAAATTAGGACTAAAAGTTGAAGAAATTTTTTAGAGTGACTAAAACGAAAAGAAGACATATTTATAGGGACCAAAAACAAATTCAACCCTATAAAAAAATAGTTTACAAAGGTACAATTTTTGTTAGTAAGAACTTATAAATTAACATAAAAGCTTATTTATTTCCATAAGTTGTTTTACATAAACTCGAAATAAGCCTAATCCAAACGGGACCTTAGATTATTCACTCTCTCAATCTAAATTTATATGTCATTTTACAACATTAATGATATTTTTCTTATTGTATATATTTTTTTATGACAAGTAAATACAATTTGAAAGAAGAATTGTCTAATCTTTTGATGACAAGTAAACTTAATATTTTATGTAAAAATATTTTAAAAAATTAAACAAATTTGAAAGATAATAAAAATTGAAAAAAAAATCATAATAATTTGATAATTTTTAAAAGGTTTTTATTAAGATACATGGTCTATGTAAAATTATTTACATTGGCATCTAATGGAAACTCGTGAAATTGCTATTGTAGTCCGCATTATAAAATTTGGGAATGTTAACCAGTGTCCCCGGAACACTAGTTAAGAAATTATAAAAGGAAATGTTTTTTTTGGAAAGTGTGTATTTTACTTTTTGAAACTTGAAAAAGTGCTGCTTTTAATCCTGATTTTGTTTTTTCTTTCCATTTTTAACTGCTTAACTAGTACCTGAGGGAACTGGTTAACACGACCCATAAAATTTAAACAAGTAAGTGATCATTTCAACACTTAAAAAGCAATCTTTTATTTCTCATGACAATCTTCACTTTCAAAGCGCTTCCAACCTCCATCAAGAGCACAATCTTACCTTTAGCAAAAATTGAAAAAATTTGTTGAGTTGAAGGGGTCCTCACATAATCCAAACTTTCACGTTGATTGTTGCTCATAAGTGGCTCGTTACTAATCATCATAGAAGTAGATGAGGACTTAGAGTTTTACTCAATTGTTCTCCTTGTGCAAATGAAACAATCATCCATGTTCTAAGAGATTGTGTTTAACCAACCTAGATTTGGGGCATGTTCTAAGAGATTGTGTATAACCAACCTAGATTTGGATCAGGTTAACTGATTACAATCACTTTACTAATATATTCTCTTTGAATTTTAGGGACGGGAGTTTAAGTGCACAAGGATGGGTGGCAAACAATTTTTGCAATTAATTTTTAGCACTTGTTGTGGCAATTAATTTTTAGCTCGTAAGGACTATGAATAATATATGCAAGATTCTGGGTTCAAACCTCGACCACCACTAAAAAAGTGCTTCCACGCTACAACAATTCAATTCATGTGATCCTAGGTGGCCTTTTTGATGTAAGTATTTTCATATACTCCTCTTTGATGACATGTCTTTTTATTTACATAATTTGTAGGCTAATCTTAAGGATCTTTATATAATCTTCTCTGATGACATGTCTTTTAATTTACATAAATTGAAGGCTCATCCTAATAATCTTCATATATTCTTCTTTGATGACATATTTTACAGCTTCATGATTTGGAATGCCGTTTAACTATATATTTTATTTCTTTTTTTTGAACTTTATCCTCAACTGTCAAAATGGGTAAGGTTCATCGGATCCGCTCTTCGGCCCTCTATTTTAGTGTGGGTTGGACCGTAAAAAAATATGAGAAAAGCGACCCTGTTTTTTGGGTCTACATTTTACATGGACCGACCTGGGTTAGGTCACTGGACTTGCGCAGCCCTTTAAAAAAATAAATAGTTCATAAAATAGTTTTATTAAGTAAGTTTGAATTATTTTATTATGTAATATTGAATTTTCTAGTTTTTGTGGTTAACGTTGTGAACTGTGATAATGACTCTACTTTTGCATTGATTCTTTTGTGTTATTTATCCTTATGGGTGTTGATTTAATAAATGTTTTATATAGCATTTAACTAAGTTTACGAAAACATCTGATTTATTTTATGTATAATAATTTATGTAATATTTCTATTTAAAAAATGTGATATGTAGCTTTATTGTTCATTGCATCAATTTTTTTCGAAAAAAAATAAACAAAATAATACATTTTAAAATATGATCGAGGCTGGTCCATCAAGTTGTGTGGTCCACAACTAATTGGGCTGAGCTCAATTTCAATAGCCCATGAATCAAGTGGGTTGACCCACTCCAACCCATTTAGAATTCTGCTCTTTACCTAAAACGTTTTGCTCATTCCCAAAGGAAATGACAGATATACCCCTACGTAAGTTAACTCACGCAACGTGAGTTAACTCACGCCAATTATGAGGTAAACGCGACTTAAGTCACGTTGCGTGAGTTAACTCACGCTACGTAACTTAAGTCAATTAAGAGCAACACAACAACACTCATTTTCCAACTTCTCCAAAACACGAAAATTCCACCCCAAAAATCGAAATTCATCATTCTTGCGTCATTCAAAGCCAAATTCGTCCACAACATCAAGTAAGTGATGATTATCCTACTTCTTTGCATTATTTTGGTTGAAATTTTTGAATTTTTCAAAAAATTGAACATTTTTAGGTTTTTTAAAATTTTGCTTGCATGTTAAAGATTATGATTGTTAGTGATGATTTAACTTAGGAATTGTTGTTTAGATGTTGTTTAAGGTACAATGTGGTAGTTAAGGGTTTAGAAATTGTTAGATTACATAGTTGTTTGAAAATCGCACACTACGTGTTCGGTGAAATATCTCAATGATATTTTTTTTTGTTTTTTTGGATTGTTAATGATGTAATTAGTTAGAGCTATGTTTGTAAATGTTGATTATAGTTAATTTGACTGCAATGTGGTAGTTTATGGATTCAAATGACATTGTCGACATTATAGTGTTGTTGTTGTATTGTTAAAGATGACATTGTCGAAATGTTATGTTGGTGTGAAAATGTGTTAAAGATTTTTTGCTTTTTGTGCAGATATGTCTGAGCAGGAGAGGACTGAAAGACTTAGGTTACGGAGGCCTGCCCCTACTAGTAGTGCACGTAGGGAGAAGCAAGCGCTACACCCTCCGGCTGGTCGAGGTCGAGGGAGAGTGAGGGCCACGAGACTTGCTACTGCTGATGCTGCGGGGGGATCGACGTCACAGACGGGTCCTAACCAGATTGTGGACCCGCCACAGTACCAGCATGAGCAACATTATCAGGAGCAGCCTGAATTTCAGCCAGGTTATCAGTATCAAGAGGGGTATGAGTATCACTAGGGGTATCAGGCTCAGTTTCACGAGGGGTATCAGCCTGAGCAGCCTTCTGAGCAGCAGTATGTCGAGCCTCCTTAGCAACAGCATTATGAGCAGCATCCTCAGCAGCAGCAGCATGCAGAGCCTGTTATGGAGGACGAGGATGGGGGCTTTCCGGGGGGCCTTATGAGATGTCAGATGTCACTTTTACCGAACTTCGGTAAACACGTGACATGCAGGCTTTGGAACGATAAAACAGTAAGTATAATTGTTTTATTTAATTTAATGATATTTTACGTATTTAAGTATAGTTGATTTATTTACATATTTACCTATTTTAAGTATAATTGTTTTATTTAATTTAATGATATTATGTGAAGCTTATTTTACGTAGAATACGTTATGTTTATTTAATTTAAGTATGATTACATAGAATATGTCATGCTTATTTTACGTATTTAAGTATAATTGATTTATATTTTACGTAGAATATGTCATGTTTATTTTACTAATTCAATTTGTTTTTTTGTATTTCAGTTGCAAGCGGATCGTAAGTTGACTGGTGTCTCGCATGGGAGGAAACTTAGACTTTCTGCTTTGTCCCTTCCGTTGCCGGAAGAAGATAATCCTTGGTTCTGGAACCCGGTGGATGCATCCGGTCTTAGGCCCCTCCTTTTGACTGGGTACGATATCATCAACCACGGGTTAGTTTGTGTTATGGCCGAGAGATGGCATCAAGAGACCAGCAACTTCCATCTGCCTGTTGGGGAGATGACAATCACACTGGATGATGTGGATTGTCTTCTAGGCATCCCCGTCGTTGGACGACTCATTCAGGAGGATGAGTTAGATCATGACCATGCTGTAGATCTGCTGGTGATTCACCTATTGTTTCCGGTGGAGGAAGCGGTTGGGCAGGTGAGTGATTTTGGTGCATGTGTCACTTACACGGCCCTGAAAGAGCGTTATGAGCACCTGTTGAATAGGTGTAACCATTTGATGGGGGATGATTTATCAGAGGATGAGGAGGAGCTGAGTCGTATTTGGCATTTTTGTTGCTCTTGCTTGGCTACACTCTTTTTGCCGGCAAGAACAGCAAAACCATTAGTCTGCTTTGGATGGTTGCGATTCGGGATTTACCTAACATAGACACGTGGTCATGGGGCGCGATGGGACTTGCTTTCTTGTACGAGCAACTGAATCTTACCTCCAGCGAACATGTTGGCTCCGTTGGTGGTTACATGACCTTGCTTGTGGTAATATATTATTTTCTTTTTTTTTAAGTTAATTGTAAATATATAGTTTTTTGTATGATACTTGTGTGCTGATATAAATCTGTCTTTTTGTGTTTGCAGGGATGAGTTATAGCTTACATCAGACATGTCGTTCCGAGGAAGAAATATGATGATTACGAACTGCATAACCCGTTCGTGGGTAGATTGAAACCTAAAAGGGGGTTTGCTGATGCTGAGCACTTCAGAGGCTTGTTGGATTCGATGGAGCATTGTCATGTCACCTGGAGGCCGTACGAGCACCGACAAGACGTGACGCCTTTTCAGGACGTGTGCTGGTACTCTGGATGGATCATGACCGACAAACAAAGGATGGTGCGTCACTTGCCGGAGCGGGTTCTGGGGCAGTACAGACATGTTCAGAGGGTTCCCCGACCTCCTACTACGGTTATGCCTCTTGTCTCAACAGATGTGGCCGCTACCTTCTTGGAGTTTGCTCTACATGTCGTTTCCCAGCAGCAGAGGGGTCACCAGGTCTCAGACGACGAGTCTTGGAAGCATTCAGATAGGTACATCAGGTGGTTCTACCGTGTATCTCATCCTCTCATCGCCAACCCTGCTTCAAAGCCTGACAATGTCATGCCGAGACCTGTCTACTAGGATATTCTTGTTGACCAGGAGTGGGTCAGACATCCTCTTGATCCATTGCAGGTCATCAGCAGCATCAGAAGCAGAGTGGAGCATGCGATGCAGATTCCAGAGGTGGTTTCAAATCCACTCTTTTTCAGCATTTTGGAGGGCCTCCAGACCGATTATAGCGTGTTTGACCATCAGCAGGTTCCAAGGAGGAGGTCTAGGAGTCATAGTCCACATGAGCAGCAACAGTGTCTTATTTTATGACTTTTTTTTTTATATTTGTAGTATTTTTATTTGTTGAATTTGGATGTAATATATTTACATTTGTGCGGTTGCGCCTCTTTATGACATTTGAGTTAATTTTCGTTAAAAATTGCGTTTCTAAATTATGAATGAATAAATGCATGTTCACTAAATTATGAGTTTTGGTTGAATGAATAAATGATTGTACCTATGTATGAACGAACGAAGGAACGAAGATAAACAGGGAACAAGACAGTAGCTACTGCCTGTCTGTTCTGGTGCGTGGACAGAACCAGCGTGACTTAACTCACGCTAGTGTTAAAACTAGCGTGACTTAACTCACGCTACTTTTTATTTTAGCTTACACTAGCGTGACTTAACTCACGTAACATTTTGTACTCGCGTTTGTTAAGTCACGTAAGGGTAAAAATGTCATTTACTTTGGGAATGAGCAAAACGTTTTGGGTAAAGAGCAGAACTCACCCATTTATATGAGCTGACCAACCAGACCGAGGCAGGCTGGACCAACCCGTTTGACAGCTCTACAACTTATGAACCAAAAAATAAGTAATTAAAATTTAAAAGTAATTTTTGTAACAAAAAAAAATCTGTAAAGATTAAAAATAATAAATATCTGTCGTACCAACTTTTAACTTAACCACAAACACTGATGATTGACAAACAATCACAGCACAACATAACATGCAATGAATCATCAATCTCGTGTGTTCCAACTTCCAACCATAATTCAAAACACGCTTCCTGTTTTCTTGTGGTGGATATCATAGTATCTAGTATCTACTTTCCTTCGCTTTCAATTCATTTCACTTTCACTTCACTCAAAAACCGCGTTTCTAATTAATCCAACCCAAACTTTTTCTTTTCTTCAACTTTTTACCTAAAAAACGCGTTTCCGTGACCAAATCACGTTTCTATAAATCCCACATCACAATACCAAACTGAACTGAACTGAACTCAAAATCAGAAACGAAACTCTTCTATTTCTCAGGCCATGGACCAAGAAGAAGTTCGCAAGATCTTCAACAAATTCGACAAGAACGGCGACGGGAAGATCTCACGCACAGAGCTGAAGGAGATGATGACGGCGCTCGGATCTAAAACAACTACGGAGGAAGTTACTCGTATGATGGAGGAGCTTGATCGGAACGGAGACGGTTTCATTGATCTGAAGGAATTTGGGGAGTTACACAACGGCGGTGGCGATACTAAGGAGCTTAGAGAGGCGTTTGAGATGTATGATTTGGATAAGAATGGGTTGATTTCGGCGAAAGAGCTCCACGCGGTGATGCGGCGGTTGGGGGAGAAATGCTCGCTTGGTGATTGCCGGAGAATGATCGGAAACGTTGATGCTGATGCTGATGGGAATGTGAATTTTGAAGAGTTTAAGAAGATGATGAGTCGCTCCTAATATGTAATGGTGATTGGCTCAAATGTATTTTACCTATACCTTTTTTTACTCGACCCTCTTAGTTTTAATCTTAATTTAAAGGGTAATAGTTATCTTAGTCTGTCAATTCACATTATCTACAACAGTCCATAGTCCATGAATGTATCTAAATTTTTAAATAATCTTTGATTATGTATTCCGTTAATTAAAACAGTAGTGTTGAACTTTTTCGTTAATACTATCATAATTCATTAATATACTTACTCACAATGGTAAAAAAAGTCCATAATATATATATATTTTTTTTACAAACATGTTGAATGAAGATATCATTGTGAAAATATATGGTTATCTCTCCTCCTATAGAAAACATATTACAGAAAAAATTTCGCGTATCTCTCTTGAATGAAACTTGAATTACATTAATCTCTTGTTGAATATCTATCAACTATTTAAAGCCGCTTTTGTTGTTTGGTGGTGTTGAACCATCGATATGAACGCACGAAGAATATGAGATTTTTTTTTCCTTTGAAAAAGGATGGTGTTTGAAGGAGAGAGGTGGAGATAAGAGAGAAGAGATGTGTTGGTGTTGGTGGGTGATGACTTTCTAGGTTTGAATATGTAAAGAAGTTGATAGTTGAGGAATTGACATGAGATAAAAGAGAAGATATAAGGAAGAGAGGGTGGTTGAATATGTGAAGAAAGCAATGATATAAGAAAGACTTGGGAAAAGATAAATCAGGGTTCAATATTCACCTCCACCACCACCATCGTCATCTAGCATCATCGCGACATATCCGTCGTCATCATCATCATCATTAACTATATCTGGTTCAAAATCAAAACACAACACAGAACTACAAACATCATCGTCATCATTAACCAGATCTGGTTCAAAATCAAAACGCAACACAAAACTACAAACATCACTAACCCATAAAAGAAATAGATATGGCTGAATTTTAATTAATCATTTTTTTTATTTCTCAATAGTTGTTGAATATCTATCAACTAATCAAAGCCGCTTTTGTTGTTTGGTGGTTTTGAACCATCGAGTGATGAATGCACGAAGAATATGATATTTTGTTGTTTGGGTTTGCTTCTGTGAAAAAGGATGGTGTTCAAAGGAGAGAGGTGGAGATAAGAGAGAAGAGATGTGTTGGTGTGTGATGTGGCTTTCTGGGTTTGAATATGTAAAGTAGTTGATGGTTGATGGATTGACATGAGATAAGAGAGACGATATAAGAAATAGATGGTGATTGAATATGTGAAGAAAATGTTGGGCTTAAGGAGTGAGGTGAGATACGAGAGAAAAGACATGGTTTTGACTTTTGAAGATGAAGATTAAAGAAGATAAATATTGTAGGATTTTTAATTTCTTTTTTGGAAACCCAAAATTTTTAATATGATATTTCGATGAATGGATTTGTAATTTAGTTTTTTTAATCTTTAATTTTGATAAAACTATAATTTTTGAATAATTGTAAAATGTTTTACTTATGTGGAAAATGATGTGTTTTGTAACATCATTACTTTTCAAGAAACTCATTGAAAAATTGGACACATCGATGTTTTTGGAAACCTTATAGGGGGTAAGGACTAAAAGTGTCAGAAAATACAAACAGAGGATTAAGATTGTTTGATTTTATAAAAGGGGGATCGATTTCGTGAGTTGGGTAAAATAGGAGGACAAAAAGTGCAATTAAGTCAATAACAAAATACATTATCCTTCGAATATTGATGATATATTGATATTGATGGATTTGGATCTGAAACATTGATGATACCAAAGCCATTGATCTAAACCGAATAAACACTGTAACAAGCTGAACAAACAAAATTATGTCGCACGAAGGTAGCCAATAAAACATCATCCTACTAAATAAACAATATTACAAATAGAATTGATCCCGTGCATGACAAGAGGGCATACACACTAGTTGTGAATAGTTGGCACCGAACATTTCACAGCCATTTAACTCATCGTCTAATATTATATAAATAAATAGGTAGTTACATATATAAATATAAAGATTGTAACCAAAAAAAATAATATAAATATAAAGATTAAGAGTGTGTTCATTTTAAGTTATATTCGTAAATTTTTAGATATAAAAAGATAGAGATATATATGTCTCTGTTTGTTATAGATTTACTAAAATTTATTTTCGGTCGTAAAATGTTCTTGAGAATAGAAAAAATTTCCGAAAGAAAACGGTGAGAATAAAGTTCTTATGAAGATGAAAATAAATTAACATGTAACTATCTATTAATCTTCCTATTTTTAAGGTTACTGAGAATATTTTGTCAAAAAAAAAAAGTTGACTGAGAATATTACAAATGTTAAACAAACATATTTTTTCTAAATATATTGGAATAAAATTCACATCTTTATATTCCAAAAATATTATTTCTAAAAATAAATTTAATAAACCTGAAACAAACACATCATAAGAAAAAATTATACTCTCACGGTTCTTATCATAAAAAATATATATTTAGATTTATTGAATAATTGATATATATTAATTCCAATATGATTGTTCTTATTCCTAAGGTAATAGGGGCGCAGGCAATGGGAGACTTTCGACCTATTGCTCTTGCAAATTTTCAATTTAAAATTGTTACAAAGATATTAGCTGACAGGCTCTCTATTGTTGCTATGCGCATCGTCTCTCTGGAGCAGCGGAGCTTTCTCCGTGATAGAAATATTTCAGAATGTATTATTCTCGCATCAGAGGCCGTTAATATGATTGACAGAAGACAGTTTGGTGGGAATGTGGCTTTGGAGGTTGACATCCAAAAGGCCTTTGACACGTTAGATTGGAGTTTTTTGGTTGCGGTGCTCAGAAAATTCGACTTCTCCTCGGTGTTTACTGACTGGATTCTGGCTATTTTGCAATTAGCTAGGCTTTCTATTTTGGTGAATGGTAGGGCGGTGGGTTTTTTTTCTTGTTCTCGTGGCGTCCGACAGGGGGATCCTCTTTCTCCACTTCTCTTTTGTATTGCTGAAGAGGTTCTTAGCAGGGAAATTTCTATGGCATGTTATGCGGGAAAGATTACGCCTATGTTTTATTGTCGAGGGACCTCTATCCCTACTCACATTTGGTATGCGGATGATGTTCTAATATTTTGTGCAGGTACAAAACAAAATATTAGATGCTTGCTGAAAATTTTTAACGATTATTCTGAGGTGTCTAGGCAGATTATTAATAATAGCAAAAGCCGGTTTTACTCGGGAGCTATGACGACCTCTCGTTCTCAGATGATTGCAGGAATGCTCGGATATAGTGTTGGTACCATTCCTTTTACCTATCTTGGCTGCCCTATATTCACAGGCAAACCGAAAGGGGTCTACTTCCAATCTATTGTCGACAGAATAAAAGTAAAGCTTGCAACGTGGAAAGGTACAATGCTCACTATTATGGGACGGGTGCAGCTTATTAAATCCATTATTCATGGTATGCTTGTGTATTCTTTTCATATCTATTTGTGGCCAAAACGTCTTCTTCATCAGTTAGATACTTGGATAAAAAATTTCATCTGGAGTGGTGACATTAACACTCGCAAAGTATGCACTATTTCTTGGAAGATTATGTGTCGACCTTGGGCAGCGGGTGGTCTCGACATTAAACCTACTCGCCTCATTAATGAGTCCTTGATTCTTCATCTTGCTTGGACTTTTTCATCGGGGGATTCTCAATGGGCAGGGCTGTTACGCAAGCATTTTCTGAAAAATGGCAAACCGATTAATCATTATTTTCAATCCTCGGTGTGGGGTGGAATAAAAGATCGCATGGAGACTGTTTCCTCCAATTCGATTTGGATTGTGGGCACGGGCATGAATATTAAACTATGGACTGATAACTGGCTTGGTATTTCTTTGGTTGATTTGTTGCACATCACAAACAGTTACGAGCTTTAGTGGCCAATGTTGTCGATAGGGTTGTGCATTTACCTGCGGCTTTGCTTGCTGATCCTGCGGTGTCAAGTCGTGTTGCTGATATTGTTTTGCCATCCGCCCCGTTGTCCGACTATCTTGTTTGGCTTCATTCCTCCGATGGTAAGCTCACCTCAAAATTGGCTCAAAATTTCCTTATGCCAGCTTCAATTCCTCTACCTTGGGCGGCTTTGATATGGAAGTCGTGCATCCCTCCTTCATGCTCTTTTATTCTTTGGCGCCTTATGCATGGGAAAATGCCCACAGATGAAAACCTTCGTCGTCGAGGTTGTATAACAGTCTCTATTTGTAATTTATGTATGACAACGGACGAGTCCTCCGACCATCTATTTCTTCGATGTCCCTTTGCAACAAATATTTGGTGTTGGCTGTGAGCTATTCTTCATCTACCCTTTAATTTGGTCTCTTTTGCGGCCCTTCTCAGCTCCGTACCACAAAATTGTTCCTCACAGGTTCGTGACATTTTTGTGGCCTCGGTGGTGCACACGCTTCATGGCATATGGCTGGCCCGTAACTCTTTACGGTTCAATAACCAAACGATCTCTCTGCATTCGACAAAGGTGCGTCTTCAGGCTACTATTAGTTTTAGTGGTAATATTTCTACAGGGAAATGTATTGCTTCTGATGGTTATATTTTGGATGCTCTATCGATTTCTCCCCACAACCGACGTGTTAGTGATTTGATTTTGGTTCATTGGAAGGCCCCATTGGCTCCTTGGATCAAAGTGAACACGGATGGCTCCCTTATTGGTACTCATGCAGCCTGTAGGGGGCTGTTCCGGGATCACCGTGGTTCCCTTTTAGGAGCTTTCGCTTGTAACATTGGTTTATCAACGGTTTTTTATGCTGAGGTATATGGTTCTCTACTTGCTATGGAGTATGCGGCTCAACACGGTTGGATGAATGTTTGGTTAGAGAGTGACTCAACAAGTGCTCTGCTGGTCTTTAAGAATTGCTCCTTGGTTCCGGTTTTACTCCGTAACCGTTGACATAACACTTGTAACAAAGGTATACAGGTCATTACTTCTCACATCTTCAGGGAAGGAAACTGTTGTGCAGATTTGCTGGCTAATTTGGGACACTCGACACACGGCACGGTCTGGTTTTCGGTGTTGTTTCCCTCGCTCTCGGGTCCCGTAGACCGTCGATTTTTCTTTTATTATGTTTTTTCCGCTTTGTTACTTGTTTGTTTTGAGGGTTTTGGCCTAGTCCCCCTCTTTTTTCCCCCTTTTTTTTAAATAAAATTTTTCTTTGAATTTGGCGGCATAGGATGGGGGCTCTGCGGGGTGCCAACCTAGTTGGAATGTCGTTGCTTCCCCTTGATGTCTGCCCACTCTTTTGACTTAGCAAAAAAAAAAGATATATTTGTTCTATAACATAGAACAAACACATCAATTATTTAACAAACATAAAACGTGAATTGTTTCTTATAATAACCCGAGGGAGTAGTATGGAAGGCCAAATGTATCTCTAAAGAACTCTTTCGCAATGAAATTAGAATAAATGGTCCACCATTCTATATCTTGAATGATTTGAACATTGTAAATAAGCTTGTCCACACACTCATTTCCTTTTCTAAAGATGTGAGTGCATTTGAATTGAATGGACACGGTTAATCCATATATTTCTTAGACATCAAAGAGACAAAGGCCTTTCATATGAAACCTTGGACCAACATTCCATATGTGCTTTGTCAAGAGCATTGATAACTGAGTTAAATTTTGTATAAAGAGCATTTTTAATTCCCATGATCATAGCATATCAAAAGACCATCAGGGGCTCAACTTTACAGATGAAGTTAGGATTACTCTCTCAAAAAAAAGAAGATGAAGTTAGGATTATGAATATTGAACAGATTCTTATGAAGTTAGAATTGAATATTGCACATTTCTTCAAAACCTTGAACTTCAAGTTTATTGTAACGCAAAAAATCTTCTCATATAAACCTTACATTTTTCTGCACTAAAAACACACAAAGTGTCACATGTTTAGGTTTTCGAATACAACGTTTGTTGTTGTTAAATTTCATGACTTATGCAAACAACGGAACAATACATACATAAACTTGTATCTTGGTCGAACATGAATCTTAATTTTTAAATTGTTAAGGCTAATCAGTGCACTAAGGGCATTGATTAATGAATCCACTAATAGAAATTTTGCTTTAAAAACATAAACTTTTATTTTTGTCTTAGTAATAATCACACCACTTTTTGATGCAAATTTACTATTTTTAACCCCTTAACCAATGCTTTAAGGGCACTCATTAACATTATCTATATTTTATTTGTTGATGGCAAATTAATATAGCTGCACTAGCCCCAAAATATCAAAATCCCCACAATAAGTAGACGATACTATATTGCTCCCCTCTTAGCATTTTATAATAAACGAATTTGTTTTTCCATTAAAAATACATTACTCACATTTCTCACTTTTCTCGTTTCCATTGATACTATTTTAACATGTTTCCCTCATGTTATCAACCACCAACTTAATTATAAAGAGAGTAGTCTTATGAACACTCTCGTTTATACTCTCTCTAACACTCATTTTTTATCGTAAGAAATCCACGCGGGTATCATATTTTACAAAAGAGTCACACATAAAATAGTGAGACTTGCATATATAGTTTCATCCAATAAAAGTGTAAATGTTAGATAGATTTCATGTTCTCAGATAGATTTATTTCTTGTTAGTAAATCTGACGGGAAGATTTGTTTGGACTTTAAAGTCATACTTGGAGAGAGCTTAACTACCCAACATAGAGTAATGGGGATGGATGTAAGGGTTAAGAGGAGTGCAAAGAGAAGAAGCCATAGCGGGGCTCCGCGAATCAAGTGGTGGCATTTAAAGGGTGAAAAACAAAGGATATTCCAACACAAGATATTAGAGGGAGGTTTCACGCAACCACATGGAAGCGCTAATTATATGTGGGAGAGGATGGGACATGAGATTAAAAAGGTAGCAAAAGAGACGTTGGGAGAATCTCGAGGTTTTGGACCTAGGGGTAAAGAATCTTGGTGGTGGAATGATAGTGTTCAGAGTAAATTTCGGATCAAAAGAGATTGTTTTAAAGATTGGTCTAGGTGTAAAAATGCCGAAACTTTGGATAAATATAAGATAGCTAGGAAAGAGGCTAAGAAGGCGGTGAGCAAAGCGAGAACTCAAGGTTATGAACGATTATACCAATCTTTACGTACAAAGGAGGGAGAGAAATCTATATATAAGCTTGCTAAGGGACGAGAAAAAAAGACAAGAGACTTGGACTAAATGAAATGTATTAAGGATGAAGAGGGTAAAGTTTTGGTTCAGAAAAGAGATATTAAGGATTGACGGAAGAAGTATTTCCACAACTTATTCAATAAAGGATATGAGATCTTACAAGACTCTAACAGGTTAGACATCGGAGAGGAGGACCGAAACTACAACTATTATCGTCGGATTCAAGAGCACGAGGTTAGAGAATCGTTGAAAAGGATGAGTAGTGGCAAGGCAATTGGGCCGGACAACATATCGATCGAAGTGTGGAAGAGTCTTGGCGATAGAGGAATTGTGTGGCTCACAAAACTTTTTAACGAGATTATGAGGACGAAGAAAATGCCAGACGAGCGGAAAAGAAGCACTTTAATTCCAATCTATAAGAACAAGGGGGATATACAAAATTACACGAATTATAGGGGAATTAAGCTAATGAGCCATACCATGAAGTTATGGGAAAGGGTGATTGAACAAAGACTACGAAAGGAGACTCGAGTTACAAATAACCAATTTGGTTTTATGCATGGGAGGTCAAGTATGGAAGCGATCTACTTACTTCGATGCATGATGGAGCGATATCGGACGGATAAAACAGCCTTACACTTAGTTTTCATTGATTTGGAGAAGGCGTGTGATAGAGTTCCTAAAAAGATTTTGTGGAAGCCCTGGAGAAGAAAGGGGTTAGGATTGCATATATTAGAGCTATGAAGGATATGTATGAGGGAGCTTCGACTAGTGTGAGGATGTAGGATGGGGCTACCGAAGATTTTCCCATAACAATATGAGTGCACCAAGGGTCAACCCTAAGTCTTTATCTTTTTACTTTAGTTTTGGATGTACTGACGAACACATCCAAGAGTTAGCATCGAGATGTATGTTTTTTGCAGATGATGTAGTCTTGCTTGGTGAGTTGAGGAAGAATTGAACGGGAGGCTAGAGACCTAGAGGCAAGCCTTATAAGCGTATGATTTCCGTCTGAGTAGAAGCAAGACAGAGTATATGGAATGTAACTTCACCAAAAGGAGAAATAGGTCTACCTTGGAGGTGAAAGTTGGAGATCATATCATACCCCCAAGTTACACGGTTTAAATATCTTGGGTCCATACTACAAAATGCCGAAGAAATAGAATCAGATGTAAGTCATCGTATTCAAGTTGGGTGGTTGAAATGGAGAAGAGACTCATGTGTTTTGTATGATAAGAAAGTGCCACTTAAATTGAAAGGAAAGTTCTATTGGACATCAGTCAGACCGACGATGTTGTATGGTACGCAATGTTGGGTGGTTAAGATTCAACACGAAAATCAAGTAAATGTAGCAGAGATAGGATGTTGCGCTGAATGAGTGGTAAGACTAGACATTATAGGATTAGGAATGACACCATTAGAGAGAGTGGGGGTAGCACCTATAGTAGAAAAGTTGGTAAAAATAGACTTATATGGTTTGGATGTGTAGAGAGAAGACCCGTAGATGTCTTCGTAAGAAGAGTAGATCAAATGGAGGAGAGTCAAGTTAAAAGAGGTAGAGGAAGACCAAAGAAAACTATTAGAGAAACCATTAGAAATGATTTAGAGGTCAATGAGTTGGATCCAAATTTGTTTATGATAGAACACTATGACGTCATTTGATCCACGTAGCCGACCCCAGTTAGTGGGATAAGGCTTGGTTGTTGTTGTTGTTGTTGTTTGTTGCTAGATGGAGTGTTATAAGAGAAACTCTTTTATAAACACAATCACAAATGATAAACATTTAGACACGCTCTCATCAAATACAAAAATTAAAAGAGAATGAAACTAAATGATATTGATTGATGTAATCTAATTATTTTTGTTTTAAATTTTTGCATTTGATGTGAGTGTACCCAAATATTTATCATTTGTGATTGTATCCATAGAAAAGTTTCTTGTGTTAGAAATAGTGTTTATAACATTTCTCTTTTAGACGAGTGTTATGAACGCTTTCTTTAATAATCACTCTTTAATTTGATGATATTTATATAGATACTACACTTTAAAAATAAAGTCATACATAAAGTGGTAATATTATTCAAACTTTGACTCCTCGCAAAAAATTCGCTCGTGTCCCAGATCTTCATTGGGATTTCCTCATCTTGATCCCAAGTCCAGACTAGAGTTGGGATTTCTTCATCCCTGACCCTCCCCCACCCGTAAATGCAAAAAAAAATAAAAATTATAAATGTTAAATAATCAATTTAGTTTATAGACTATAGCACCCTCTCTAATACAATTCTTCTTAAATTATGTAATATATAAAGTAATATAAGTAATATTACTTATATTATGTATTTATATATATATAAGTAATATTATGTATTTATATATTTATGTATTTATATTTATATTACTTATATTACTTATAAATACATAATATAAGTAATATAAGTAATATTATGTATTTATATTTATAAGTAATTATTACATAATATTTATACATAATATAAATATAAGTAATATAAATATAAGTAATATAAGTAATTCTTCTTCACATGACAATTAACAACAACAACGTTCTCAAAACATTCGGTGGACAATAACAAAATATAAATATAAGTAATATTAATAATAAAGAAATTGACAATTAGTAAATTACATATATGATATATCCTAAAACGAGAACATCATTCCTTAGTCAATTAGATATATCCCAAATATAGAATATTTATTGTATCCTAAAAAGAACATCGCTATTGCTATACTATACCCCAAAAGGAACATCATTGCCTAATATTCATTACTTAAGAGTTAAGTGTTATTTGAGTTAACACTTATATTCATTTCTTTTCTTTTTAAGAAAAAACTGGAAAAAATAGAAATATCGTGTATCCCGTGCGTATCGGTTTTCCACCACCGTATCTCTCACGTATATTCGAAGTATTTGAAAAGTATCGAACAATTGTTTTATTTAGAAATAAAATTTAATTATTGGATACTTTTTCGATACGTATCAGGGCATATGGGGCAAAGTATCAGTCCAGAATACGTATCTGATACAGTACATCATTAATTTTAAAGTATCTATACTTCACATGTTTTTACAAAAATTGTCATAAAATAGTTATACAAATACCATTTTTCAATAATTTTACCAGTAAAAAATGCATTTATTTATCCCTAACAAATTTAAAGCTTGAATATGACATGTTACTTTCAAATGCTTGATTTGGCCTACTTCCAAAAAGTTCAATAGAACCGTAAATAGTTTAAATTTTGTGTTACAACTTTATTTAATATTTTTTTGGGATCATTTGTATTTATTATATATATATATATATATATATAAATATATTTTATTTTAATTACTTTATATAGTCCGACTTGATAAATCTAATAGGCATTTTAGAGAGTAGAGTTTAAGTTTGGTTTATTTGAATAAATAGACCATTTAAACAATATGAGTCTAGCCTTTTTATTGAACGAGATAAGCCGAGAGCTGAGTCTTAAGTAGATCAGACCATAGACCCTTATAAAACAACCTGACCTATATCTACCACTAAAAAAAAGTTTTGATAATTCAGATTGTAACCAAGAGATAATGATAGTTTGATCAATAATTGGTGGTCGAGCACGCTTGTATGTATGGACATCGACTGACTTTGTTGTAATATTGACAGGATTTTGATCTTTCTGTGATTGTTTTGGCACACCTTGTGTGCAACAATTATGATGTTTGTGGTAATATAATTCATTTTTGCTTGTTCAAAAAAAAATTCAATTGATTATATTTTATTATTATATAATTACTAAAATAATAAACCCCTGTCAGCAAAAAAAATAAATTAACCCCCTATAATTAATAAAAGTAATTTTCTACAAAATTTTTATTTATTCATTCAACTTTTAATGTGTGAAAACCTTAAGGTACCTTGTCTTTTGACGGTGACCTTAAAAGTACGCTTATGAGTTGGAAGGTATTATATTTTTATAAGTTTAGGATTCTATTCTATGTTTGGCGTACTTACCAAATTAAATAAATATGCCATAATTGATTTTTTACTATTATTATTTATATTTTTTTGACAGCAAGTTTATTATTTATATCATTTTTGGAGTATATTAGAATAGACGCGTTTTTATTTATGGTATGATTACACCTGCACCACACAATACTGACTTAAATGGTAAGAATATCAATTCATTCTAGAATTTCAAAATTACTGATTACTACATTATGAAAATATGAAACAATATAATTTTTTTTTTTTTGAATGAATGGGTATGGCAGGCCAATAAAAAGACCACTTCTCATAGACCCCTTTTTGCAATTAAGAAAGGACAAAAAAAAAAATAATCATATCATATAGTATTATAAATAAGTATAAGTATAAGTATATGTTTACATTGGTCAGAGGTCCCTGCCATCACGTTTTCTATCTGAAAACCAACACTGTTGAATTTTCTAACACATATTCTGTGTTCATGGAGAATTTGTTGGGACTTCTGAAAATTCATGTTCAAAGAGGTGTTAATCTTGCTATCAGAGATGTAGTCAGCAGTGATCCTTATGTTGTCATCAAAATGGGAAAACAGGTCAACTCTCTTCACTTGGTCTAACCTTTCTGTTAATCAATTAGGTTGTTTTGTTCTTGGAATTCTTAGAATTTTGTTTAGAGCTTCTTGAATGTGTTAATCTTTTTGTTAATTAATCTTTCTCTTGATTTTGTTTCTCTAATCTTAATTATTTTATGTTTTTTTTGTTGTGTTTCATTGACTCTGCTGTTTCTGTCTTTAGCTTTGATTTTAATGTTTTTGACTTTTTATGTGACAAACAGTAGAGTATGTTTTCATGTCATGATTTTCATTTCAACATGCATAGATGGTTTTAGAACTTAGTTTGAGATGTTTTCGAAGCACAAACACGGACACTGGACACAACATAGACACTGACTTGTTGACACCAATAATAATCTGAAAAAATGACATAATTCAATGTAATTACATGTGTCAGTGTTGTACTGGTGTCGCATACTGACACACGTGTCAGACATACACGCCTTTGATTAGAAGTGTCACAGTTGTTCTCATAAATTAATTGTTAGAATTTGAAAGTAGACTTTTGAATCATTGTTTTTATACTGTCTTTAGGCTATGTACTCAACACTCCAATTCAGTTAATTTTATTGATTGATAGTCTGGAATTTATGAGTCGGGAAATTAAGAATATAATAAATCCTAGCTATATATTATATGGTAAGAATGCACGATATAATCAACAATAAATTGTTCTCCTATTGGAGTTATTGTGTTAGCTAATGTTAGATTGTAGAACACTATGAAGCGCAGACACCGACACCAAAGCTGACAGCTTGACACGTTGTTACCGTTAGTAATTTGAGAAAGTAGAACAACTGAAATGTAATTACATGTGTCAGTATCGTACAAGTGCGGACATTTGACACGCCTTTACTGTGAATTATGAGTGCTACATAGGTAGCAGCCTTATGCATTTCTTGTCTGTGTATATCCATCTAATTGCTGCATTTTATGTTTGATGCAGAAGCTGAAGACCAGGGTAGTGAAGAAGAATCTAAATCCTGAGTGGAATGAGGACTTGACTTTATCGATTTCAGATCCTCATACTCCAATCCATCTAGTAAGTAACTTTTCTTTAAACGTTGTGTGTGTTTCAAATCAAAATTTGGGTTAAAAAGATATGAAATTTTCTTGCTTTAGTTTGGCTATCTGTATTATCATGTTGTTACTGATGCATATCACTATTATCATATGACAGAAAACATGATAAGACTTTTCAATTGGTAGAAATTTGATCTGTATATGACAGAACACGTCTTAAATCGTACAAACATTACCTTATAGCAAAAATATGTTAAATTTTGGGGATTATGAACATTATCAAATGTGGCGTTTATTGAGACAAAATATTCTAAACATGACCTTGCAATGCAGTATGTGTATGATAAGGACACATTCAGCTTGGACGACAAAATGGGGGATGCTGAGTTTGACATCGGCCCATTTTTTGAAGCAGTAAAGATGCGGTTGGCAGGTCTCCCAAATGAGGCTATAGTTACAAGGGTGCAACCTAGCAGACAAAATTGCTTAGCAGAAGAGAGTCACATTGTTTGGAAAGATGGTAAAATTTTCCAAAACATGGTTCTTAGACTAAGAAATGTTGAATCTGGGGAAGTGGAACTCCAGTTGCACTGGGTTGACATTCCTGGTTCAAGGGGTATGTAGGTTACTAAATACTTATTGGGATGTCATAAGTATGACAGTTGTAGCCGTATAAACAGATTATGCTTTTTCACATTATTTACTAGTAGTTTATATGTTGAAATGTCTTTTTTGTTTTTCTGCTGTTTGTCATTGAGTATATAGTAATGACTAGTAGTGAATGAAAAGAAATGGGAAATGCTAGTTGTTTCCATTGCATACTTGAATTGTGTTCGACTTATGTAATGTACAAGGAACACGAGAAACATAATTTTCAAGTGAAAAAAAGGATCTGTTGCAGGATGATCTAATAAATTTTCTGTATGTTTTTCCTGTAATTTTAATCGATTAACCATTTTATTTGGTGATATAATTTGTGAGTACATAAAAGTTAAATTCTTAAGAGGAAAAAGGGGGTTTAATATGTGCAATACTTAGGCATATTTGCTTGTATATGCTGAAACATGACCTTAAAGTTGATATAACTAGTATTTAGTAAGTACAGTTTATGATTGTTGTAACATATAAGATTATTGCAGATTTGCACTCTTTCCTGAAGTTCATAGATGTTATTTAGTAAATACCCAAATTGATCTTTGAAATTGTAAGAACATAACAATCTAGTTGTTCACATTATCGAACTCGTCCCTCGTTGTATTTGTAGAGACCAGAATGACATTAAGTAGGCAACATCAGGGATAAATTTGAACCTAAATGAATCATGCTGTAAAGTCGTATCTGATAACAAATCCAAACAGAAAGACAAATTGATCAACATTTTTGTAATTTCTGAGATCATTTTATAATATTGATAATGTGGAGGACTAAGTTGATACAATCTTACAGTTTTAAAGATCAATTTGAAGATTTAATCTTTTCATTCTTTACTTAAGTAGTCATGCACACTAGGTAATAAAAATAGAGACACATGAACTTTAGCAAGAAGAATGAAATCAGAAGAGAGTTTAAAAGAGATGCATTGTTGGAGTCAATCCGTGGTTGGTAAGAGTATGACTTTGTAAGTTTAAGTGATTGTGTCCGAGTCCACATCTAAAACCCGAGTAGAATGAGGACTTGACTTTATCCATTTCAGATCCTCATACTCCAATCCATCTAGTAAGTAACTTTTCTTTTAACATTTTGTGTGTTTCAAAATCAAAATTTAGGTTTATCAAAGAAATGAAAGTTGCTTGCTTTAACTATTATCATTGATGCATGTATCAGTAGTATCATATGACAGTAATCAAGAGTAGACTTTCAATTGACAGAAATTTGATCTGTATATGACAGAACACATCTCAAACCATACAAACATTACCTTATAGCAAAAACATGTTAAATTATGAACATCTAAAGCATAGATTTGTTACTTTATATGCCTGTAGAAGATCATGAAAGTTAGGATTAGTTCAATTTGTTTTTTTCTGTTTCGTGAAATGATTTATTCTCATTTCCTTGGTAAATCAATTTTTTTGACTAAATTGTCCTTATTGTAACACAAGTTAGGTGAAAAGACTAATTAATAGTATACCGTAGCTGAGATACAAATAAATAAAATATTATCGAAAAAATAACATTTAATCCTATAAGAATGTTCTAAAGTGACAGAATTTGAGACAAAATATAATATAAACATGACGATGCAATGCAGTATGTGTAAGAGAAGGACACATTTAGAATGGACGATGAAAAGGGGGATGCCGAACATCGGTCCATTTGTTGAAGCAGTATAGATGCAGTTGGAAGGTCTCCCAAATGATACTATAGTTATAAGGGTGTATTGTGTAACCTAGCAGACGAAACTGCTTATCAGAAGAGTGTCACATTGTTCCAAATGATGTCAAAGTTTTCCATAAAATGGTTCTTAGATTAAGAAATGTTGAATATGGAGAAGTGGAACTCAAGTTGCATTGGATTCATATTCATGGTTCAAACTTCAAAGGGTTTGTAGGTTACAAATTACTTGGCATGTTATAGATATGAGGGTAGCAGCCACATAAATCAACAGCATCTTATCTTTAATTTATCTTTCTACATTGATCTTTTTACTTTTATACATAACTTACAAATAGTTCAATATGTTGAAATGTCCTTTGGCTGTAGGCATGGGAAATGCTAGCTGTTTCTTGCATAAATTTGACTTTGAGTTGTTTTGGTCTTTATATAATGTGTTTGTTAGCTATTATTAGTAGTGAGTGAAAAGAATGTGAAATTCACTAATCAAATGAAAACAAAAGAATGGGAAATTCTAGCTGTTCCCATTGCATAATTTAGACATAAAATTTGTACTATTTGCCTATTTAGTGAGTACAACTTAATTGTTGTGACTGATAAGATTATAGCATATTGCATAGATTCTTCTCATGTGTTTTTTCACTTGTATATGTACCTAAAAGGCATCAAGGTGTTTTGCCTTTTCAACAATAGCTTCATATCTTGATAATAGTCCCCACCAATGCCAAAAATATTATGGAAATGTCTGCTAACAATGACATTTGACAAGTGTTTGTGTGTGTTCATTATAATTTCTGAAAGTTGCCATCTAATTATCTGACTCTGCAATGCACGTTTGGATTTCCCTAGTTTGAAGCAACTGTTTTGTTTAATTTTTAAAGCAATTTGATTAAAGGTTATTTTGAATATAAAATAAAATAATTTAAACTCATTTTCCATTTTGCACATAAGTTATTCAAGCTCCGACATGAATGTTTGGTTTGACGGTGAGATTGATAGAATTACGACGAGCCACTATGATTTTGGCAAAAACTATATTTTGAAGCTTTACAAAATCACAGTGCCACCGAACTCATTGCTAATCCAAACATAAATAGCCTAATGTCTTAATCATAAACATTTTGTTTTATGTTTATATATTTGACTAGGGAAGGAAAAGTGTATATCCTAATAAAACTGGAAAAGTATATTCGTTGCACATTTTCATTATTCATGTCACGTTGTGCACGTACCAGGTAATCGAAATACACATGAACTTCAGTAAGAACAGTGCACGTACTAGCTACTCAAACTTAAAGGAACATTTTACCACACAACCATTACAATGCTGTAGGGGATTGCATGTATTGTTTGGTGGAAAAGAGACAACAAGACAATAAACTTTATCAGGTTTTTGGTTTGACCTAACTCTACAAAATCAGTTTATAAGGTAAGGTGAATGATGTCTCTTACTTATAAACACATTTTCTGACCATATTTCATCGTAAACGAGACTCTAAAAAATATCAAGACTGTTGTGAGGTCACAAAAACACTAATGATTAGATTAGGAATTGGGATAACTTACAGATTATGGGAAGCCTCTCTAACCGAATTTGGCTTACCGTCCAGCTAGAAGCTTCGTTACAATACCTTCCCCTTTAAAATCAACATTGTCCTCAAGGTTGAAGTTAGAATACATTTGCAATAACATATAAGATTTTCCTAAAAATTTCATTAGCCACATATCCTCTGACTTTTTAAGCTGCAAAATCTGTGATAAGAACTCCATCTTCCGTTCTGGCAGTTTTAGAGTCCTCCTAATTGTTACAAGTGGAACTTTATCTTTGAACTTCATTAACTTATGTGGAACTTTTTCTTGCAATGAAGCCACAAGAAAATTAAGTAACATCACAATTACAATAGTATAGTTAATGAAGCAACCTAGACTCCTCTTTGAAAAATAAAAAAACCCAATGTAACTTGAAGAACAATCATCCCTTGGTTATACATGTCCTCCCAAAGTTCACCAATTCTTGTAGCGTAAAAAACCATCAAGGTATATATCTAAAAAGAAGTTTACCTTGCCAAGTAATAATCAAATTTTCCTCGATTTTACTATTTGAAATGTAAGGATTTTTAATCAATTGATAGGACTCAAGTGGTTAATGAGCTCCACCAAAAGACGAATCATTCAGAAGAACCCGAGTTTAATTTCTGGGTGGAACAATATTTGACCAAACTTTACTTACCTCTCGGCCGAACTCCGAATTACTAGGGACCCTTTCCCTAAGAATTGGTGGGTTAGCAAAAAAAAAAAGAGTAAGGTTCCTCCCATTGTTATCTCAAGTTCATCAAATATGTCGTGTAGTGTTGCTCAATTGCTTCCGCCTCCAAACTATCAAATAGTCCAGTCATAGAATTAAGAGAACGCGAATCATGAGTAACTAGAGTGACTCCTCCAATGTTATCAACCATTATAGACACCCACTTGGACAACCCGGTGATGCTGACTTTAGACCTTAAAGTATGCTCCTTTTAAGATTTTTTGATCTATTCTCTCCCGTGTCAATTTCGCTGGACTAGTTTGCTGTCATACCTCATTTTTTAACCTAATTTTCTTCTTTTTTCTCGTCTTTTAAACCGAATCTTTCCGTCGTTTCAGACGAAATTTCGGAGAGAGGTATTTTAAAATACCTCTTTTTGTGGTTCCGAAGGCGACAATTTTTAATTTTATTTTCTTTTTATTTTTTATTTAGTTTTCATTTTTTATTATTTAATTTCGTTTTTTATTTTATTATTATTAATATTTTGTTTTTATTTTTATTATTCTTTTTATTTTTATTTGTTTTTTTAATGTCCAAGGTCCTTGTGTCTTGCTGTCCATTTACATAGGATACCCACTCAGGGGCATTTTTGTCTAAGCCAATTTTTATCTCAACTCTAATTTCTCCACTACATAACCAAAGCATTCCTCAATCATTCGGGGGCACACATTCCAAGAGAGAGGCAGAGATTTTTTGAGGCAGAATTTGGCCAACAACAAAAATCAAAACCCTAGAATTTTTTTTTCTAGAATCTTGAACAAAACGAATTCCATATCACAATAACAACATCAAAACATCACAAATCCAGCAACGTTGCAAATAAACACAATCATCCAAACATATTCCAACCAACATATCATACCACCAAAATCACTCACTGAACCGAAAAAAAACTCAATACCAACATTTTGAATCCATCACCCACATTTTTGTTTCGAACCAAACATACTACCAACACCAAGCCTGTTTTTGAATCAAAACTAAACCTACAACACATAACCATAAATCCAAACCATCCCCAAAGCCACAAACACACAAAACTAAATCAAGACCTCATAGCCACATCAAGTCCAAAAACCATATCCAAACCATTCTCAATACCGAAGAGAAAACATTCAAAAGGTAGTGCTTACTAATTCTTAGATCTAGGGTTTTTCGTATTGGTTTTAAAAGTTTTTAGGTCAGAACAAGAAAGTGGGGAGGAAAACGATTTTAAAAAAAGCGATTTTTTTTTGTTGAAAAAGGTAGGTTTTGGAGTTCGGCACGGCGGCGCCGCCATCGTGTCGGAATTTAGAAAACTCGCTGGAAGGGATGAATATTCATCCAGAGAGTGGGAAGAGAGCTTTTTACATTTTTTTTGAAGAAAGAGAGAGTATAGAGGAGAATGAGAAGAAAATCAACTTTTTTTTCTCCCTTTTATAGTGAAGCTCTAAACCGACCCAACTTAAAAGAACCGACCCGATTCGTTTTTAATCCAAGCCCAACTCTTCTTTATTTCTTTTGTTTTCTGATCACTACACACACCACACCCCCTTTTCTTCTCCCTGCATTTTATTTATTTATTTCATTTTACTCCTTTTATTGCATTTTTTTTCTTATTTCTTTTTTGCTTTATTTATTTTCTATTGTCTTTTTTATTTTTTATTTTTAAGCACATATACCTTTTTTTAGGGTTTTATTTATTTTTTAGTTTACTTTAAATGCCTTTTATCATTTTAGTTTATTTTTACTTATTTTATTATATCTTTAGTTTCTTTCTTTGCATTTTTTATTTCTAGTTTATTAAATGCCTTATTTTCTTTTTCATAGCGTAGTTTATTTGAAAGCTTCTTTTTTATTTATTTATTTATTTATTTATTTATTTAGGGATTTTACTTTGGTTTATATAATGCTTTTTTTGCTTAGTATTTTTATTTTATTTATTTTCTTATTTTTTATTTAGAATTATCAACATCTCATGCATTCTTATTTCTTTTTTTATCATATTTATTTAATGCCTTAAAATCATCTCATGCATTATTTTTATTATTTTTTTTTATTATTGCTTTATCAACTTCACTAATTTGCCAGTTCGGCCTCTTACCTATAAAAACCTTTTCAAACTTTAAAATCAATCAAACAAATCACTCGGCTTTTTATCCCGAACTACGTGATTTTGATCCCGCTTCTGGTACGTAGGCAAATAACTTTGTCTTTCCAAATCAACAAAATACAAAAATATTTTCTTAATTTTATTTACACTTAGACTTTTATTTACAAGCAAGTAATTAATTTTAGCACATGGTAAATAAAAGCAAGAGGTTCCTTTAAACCAACATTATTCATTAGTGGAGATTTGGTACATATTTGCTAGCCCTTTAAACCAACATACTTGCACAGACTTATTGTAAGTCAAACCAACATATTCTACATTATTGTGCAATTATAATTGTGTAAATATGTATTTAATAAATAGCCTAGCTGTAGATAGCAGTTACAGATTGTATTAACACTATTTAAATGAAAACATTTAAGCAAAAGGGATAATAATTTTGAGCCAAATTTCTCTAAGTTTAACATGGTAACAGATTTCGATCCAAATAAAGTTTTCTATTTGTTCCCATTGTTCCTAGTTTACTGCCTTTCTCTAAGTTTTCTTGTTCTTTCAGTCCCTCAATTTCCTGCCAGGGCTCATAGCAATTTCTTTAGTTTCTTGTTTGCTTTTCCCCTATTGTTATATTTTTTTCTTCATCAAGATGTCTTTATACAAGTTTGATGTTCTTTTTGTTTGACTTAATCGAAAGAACTATTCCACATGTGAATTACAGTTAGATATCTTTGTGAAAGGCAAGGAGCTTTAGGGTAATGTTGACGGTATCAACCCCATGCCTAACAAGGAGGCACATGCCAAATGGGAGGCCAAATATGCACATATTATGGCATGGATCATAGGATATGTTGGTCCTAACATTGACCTCAATCTCAGACCCTTCGCCACAGCTGCTAAGGTGTGGGAATGTCTTGAAAAAATTTAGAGCCAGAACAATAGTGCTCTTAAGTTCCAACTTGAACATGAAATTGCAGTTTTTTAACAGGAAAGTCTTTCAATTTCTAAATTCTATTCTCATTTCATAAATCTCTGAGCTGGATATACTGGCATTGTTTATAAAGATTTGTCAGCTGAGGGACAAACTGCAGTCCCATCAATTCATGAGACCACAACACGAGACCAATTTCTTATGAGATTGAGATCTGATTTTGAGGGCATTTAGACTAATCTCATGAACATAACTATTGTCTCCTACTTGGATGAATGCCTTAATGAATTTTTTTTCTTTAAGAACAATGTCTCCTAACTCAGACAATCATGGATTAAAAGAAATTTTCTTCTCTCCCTGTGGCGTATGCCATTCAAGGAAGACTTAGAGGGAGTGACATGTGTAATTTCCAATGTTTCTACTTTAAAGGGCTTGGACATTTTGCTTCCCATTGTCCTAAAAAGTTATGTAACTACTAGAAAAAAGATGGCCACATTTTTAAAGAATGTCCAATCAAACCACCAATGTGAAATGCAACAACTTTCACTGCCTTTCCCAGCTCTTCTACCTCTTCTACTTATTTTGTTTTTGTAGATCAAATTTTCCTAGTTCTATTCTATACCAATGTTGACGCATGCAATGGTTCAACAAATGATTGTTTCAACCTTTTTTGCTTTAGGTCTTTTAGGTAAAGTTTTTCACCTAGTTCTCCTTGGTATTTTGACTATGGGGCATCTAATCATATGACAAACAATGTTGATGCCCTTAAAAATGTCAAACATTGTGGTGATATGAAAATACATATTGCAGATTGAAATAGTTTACCTATCACAACAATCAGTGATATTTTCTCATCTCTCACTAATGCTTATGTTTACCTAGTCTAACTAGTAACCTTATTTCAGTTGGTCAATTAGTTGACAATGGTTACAAAGTTGAATTATTAAATTCTAGTTGTTATGTGCAGGATCAACACTTAGGGAAGATGGCCACGAAGGGGCCTAATGTTGGACGTCTTTTTCCTCTTAATTCATTGTTGTCTTCATGTTCATTACTGCCTTTTATTTCTTGTAATTATGCAAGTGTTAGTTTCCAATTTTGGCATAAGTGTCTTGGTCACGCAAACTTAAATGTACTTCATGATTTAATAAAATCAAGAGTTCTTGCAAAATGCATTTCCCATCCATTAGTGTTGTTCAATTTGCTTAAAATTCTACCTTTTCCAATTCACCAATAAGATGCAAATCAACCATTTGATATAACTCATAGTGATTTTTGAGGAATGACACCTGTTATATCTCATGCGCAATACAAGTATTTTATCACTTTTATTGTCAACTATAGACGTTTCACATGGGTTTATTTTTGTGCTATAGAGTTGAAGTCTTCATTGCATTTAAATTCTTCCATGCCTATGTTTAGTCTGAGTTTTCGTCTAAAATTAAAATGCTATGTTTTAACAATGGGAGTAGGGGTGTTAGGGGATACACATCTCATTTATTTCAAGGGTTATTGTAGGAAAGTGGCATATTATCTCAAAGTTCATGTCTATCCACAACCCAACAAAACAGGGCAGCAGAAACAAAAAACCGCCATCTTCTTGATGTGACTAGTACTTTAATGTTGGACTCCTTTATGCCCTCTCAGTTTTGGTGTAAAGCACTATCTACAATCGTCCAACTTATTAACCGCTTGCCTTCTCATGTTGTAAATATTGATTCTCCCTTCTTGAGGTTATTTGGTAAGCCACCAAACTGTTATACTCTTCACACCTTTAGTTGTATTTGTTATGCTCATCTTCCACCACATTAAGGCACTTAACTTACAACTCATTATGTTAAATGTGTTTTTCTTGGCTACTCCGCCCATCAAAAATGTTTTTTATGCTATGATCCTAATCTCCATAGGATTTGAGTTTCAATAAATGTCATCTTTCAAGAAAATTCATATTTTTTTTTGCTATTAACCAAGATAGCCATTCTTCTATATTTAAGTATGTTTTGCCATTATTTCCTAATAGTTCTAAAGGAGAACAAACTCCTGAACCTCTACTGGTCTATCAAAGACGTCAAACTGTCCCACCACCCCCTCTCGATCATTCTCTAGATGTTGATCCAACATTTTAACCTAAACCAGCCCATTTACGCTGCAGTACTCGTGATTGTAAACTACCAGAGAAATATGCTTATTCTAAACGTTTATCGTTGACAGAAATTTAGCATATGTTCCAAATACTTCTTCATACAAACAGGCTATGAAGTATTAATGTTGGCAGGAAGCTATAGAAGTTGAACTTCTTGCACTAGAGGAAAATCAGACATGAGATGTTGTGCCATGTCCTTCATCTGTTAAACCTCTTGGTAGTAAATTTGTGTTCAATAAAAAGATTCGTTCAAATGGATCAATAGATCACTACAAGGCTATATTGATTGTTCTTGGCAAATTTACCAGCTAGATATGAAAAACGCCTTCCTCCATGGTGACCTTAAAGAAGAAGTTTACATCAAACTTCCTACTGTTATGCCCTCATTATTGAATATTGTTTTCAAACTCAAGTATTCTTTGTATGGATTAAAACATGCATTAAAAGTGTTGTTTGAAATGTTTAGAACAACACTACCTAGATTTTTCTTTCTCCAAAGCAGCTATGATCCATCTCTCTTTGTACAACAAACCTCAAAAGGAATTGTGACACTTCTTGTTTATGTGGATGACCTTGTCATCACTAGCTCAGATGCAAAGGTTGTTACTACAATAAAAAAATTGTTGCATACAACTTTCCACATGAAATATCTTGGACTACTCACTTATTTCTTAGGATTAGAAGTGAAATTCCATCATAAAGGAATGTTTGTCACTCAACACAAATATACTTAGGATCTTATTCATATGGTTGGTCTTACCAATGAAGCTCTAGTTGACACTTCGATATAGGTTAATGTAAAGCTATGACATGGTGAGGGTGAACTCCTACAGGACCCAACTTTTTAATAAAATTGGCAGGAAGTCTTATCTACCTAACAATCACAAGACCTGATATCTCTTTTGATGTCCACACAACCAATAAATTCATGCAAAATCCAAGACATTTGCATCTTTCTGCAATGCAATGAATCATTAGATACCTACTAGCCACTTCTAAGCGGGGTATTTTCTTTCCGATATATGCAACAATACAACTTTAAGCATACATCAATGCAATTGAACTAGATGTCCATACACAAGGAAGTATACTAATGGATGGTGTATGTTTTTAGAAGATGCTATTACCTCCTAGAAATGCAAGAAACAAGAATCATTCTAGAGATCATAAACTAGAGATGAATATCGGTCCATGTTTGCATCATGCTCTAAGATTATTTGATTACAAGGTTTTCTTTTAGAACTTGGTTATTCAGAATCCCAACCAGCTCCGCTGCATGCTAGTAATACAAGTGCGATAAAAATTGCTGCAAATCTTGTATACGATGAATGAACAAAGCAGATAAAGGTCGATTGTCATTCTATCAGGGAAGCTTATGACTAAAAAATTATCACTCTACCTCATGTCTCTACATCTGTTCAACTTGATGACATACTCATGAAATCCATGACACATAAACTTCATAATTTCCTAATTAAAAAATTGATGCTCGTAGAAACCAACATCAAAATGAAGGTGGATGTAAATAGTATTGAATGAAGAATTATTCATTAGTGAAAATTTGGTGCATATTTGTTGGCCATTAATACCAGCAGATTTGCACAGACTTGAGTGCAACTCAGACCAACATATTCTACATTATTGTACAGTTATAATTGTGTAATTATGTATTTATTAAATAGCCTAGCGACAAATAACAATTACAGATTGTATTAGCACCATCTAAAAGAAAACATTCCAGCAAAATGGATCATATTTTTCACCCTAATTTCTCTAAGTTTAACACTTCAATCATGTGTACCGTCTCATCCACATTAGGTGATTTTGACCATGTTCGTTGAAATCTTTGATGAGTTGCTTTTAGTGCAATCAAAAATAAGTATTGAAAGTATCGTAACCGCATGGACTTGTGCGATACCAAAGTCGTTCAACAATTAAAACTATATTTGAGTATGGAAATTGGTTTTGATTAAACATATATTTCGATCTATGCAGTGTAAGTGATGAAACAAGAATAAAGAGATTGTATTATCAGGATTAAGCTTCATTAACTAATCATCTAACACGTCCTTCCTTAGTCGATTATATACTCCTATTTCAGTTATATCTTCACCCGTCTCTCATCATACGTTTCCATGTCTCGCAAAAGATGCAAAATCTGTTGTATCAATTGACTTTCGATGCTGAGAAAAATAGCCAATTGATTCAATGACTTATGACTGGACTGTGTGTGAATGCAAACCTAACCCTATGTCTAGGCATTAGAATCTAAAAGTGATTTAATTCAAGACCATTTGATAAAAATTCTATGTCACCCTTTCTAAATCAAAAGTTCGTTTTCAAATTGCATTTCGGAAAAATCACTAAGAACATAACTAATCCAAAGATAAAACGAAGTAGAATTTATATAACCATCAAAATTAAGTATCTGCATCAAATTCATAACAATTAACTTAATCTCAACAATAGAGAGAATTAATTTTACATAACCTTACAATAAAAAACAATAAGAAAGAAGATTTGATATCGAAGTTGATTCTTGTTCTCCTTCGCTGTAACTCTCTCCGTTTCTTATTTTTTGAATTCTTAAAATATGCAAAGGACCAAGTTCAATATTATGAGATGTCTCCTCCAAAACGAAGTGAATGCTTGCAATTTCTCCTGTTCTCCTAAATACAGGCACCAATGTAGTCAGGAATGAGTTTCTACTCAGGTTCAATTGGCCGGTGAAGGGACGTAAAGTCGGAGAACGTAACACGGTTCGTAAGAACCCACCCAAGGGCAAAATTGTAATTTCCCATACACGCACACACAATCATATAAATACACCAGAAACATGGAAATATAATTTAAGTGGCAGGGTCATTTGGTAGAATGGTACAACGCCGATGATGGTAGATTCCTTGCTCGCCAAATTACTACTTCCTCCGTTCCAAAATACATGTCACAGTCGATAAATTCACACAGGTTAAAACACAACTTTGACCACTAGTATCTTTTATTGTCTATAATTAATTTGATATTTTGAAAATATTGATCGAGACAAATCGAACAACATCTTATATGCCAACATTTGTTTTTATATATTAGTTAAAGATGGTCAAAGTAAGTTATGTGAATAATGAACATTGTCAAAATACTACATGTATTTTGATACGGAGGGAGTATCAACCTTGTGGAAATCACGTGGAAAATGGGGATTCACTTACTTTGGTAAAGACTTTTATATATGAGTTCTAATTTCCCTTGAAAATAACTTATGTGCCGACTATTGCATTACATATAAGATGTTGATGCCACGTCGCCAATCTTTAAATGTTGATAATGTTTATTTATTTAATTATTTTTCAGCTTATTTTGTATGAAGTTAGATCACGAGTTATTATACTAATAGTCGAACCTTGTATATAGAGGTTTTTTTCTTTTTAGAGGGATATCATATAGAAGCCGTTAACAATTACCTCAGCTTGTGTATTTTAGTGGGAATGATTATTAAATTAACCTCGTGTCACTCGCTTCTGAATTTAATAAGACAATTTGAGGATCCATGGATAAGGTAAAAACATTAATTTTGTCTATAAATTGATGCATGAAAGAAATGAAGAAAAGCAATACAAAGTTGAGCTCATAATTAACAAACAATAGCATTTCATTCAATGGCTTATGTTAAACTCGCTCCTTTTGCTGTCTTCTTGCTTGCCGCATTCTGTATGTATTTCAATCATCTTTCTCACCTATATATACACACACACACATATACCATGCATGCATTTCTATTTATGTTTTAAAAATCATGAGAAATTAAACATAATCTACTCTCAACTATAGTGGCATGCATATGTGGCATGTATATCTGCTTGCCTCTGTCCTCGGCTAAAAATAACGAAATTACCCACAAAATTTAGCAACGGAAATAATAAATTTTAATCTTATAATAATGGTATGTGTATGTTTTTCAAACTTTAATTAGCTTTGTCATTTACAGTAATGTTCTCGATGAAGAAAATAGAAGGAGACTGTTTGTCGTTTTGCGGCCCCGGCGTTGCACAAGGTTGTGACGAAGGTTGTTGGTGCTTTATCCCAGACATTTGGGGTATAGGTTCCTGCGAGTCAATTGATTCTATTAAAAAGAAGGTTGAAGAACATCCTAACTTATGTATGTCTCATAGGGAATGCACAAAGAAGGGTAGTGGAAATTTTTGTGCTCGTCATCCTAATTCAGATATCAAATATGGCTTCTGTTTTGCCTCTATCTATGAAGCAGAAGATGCATTCAAGATGACATCTACCTCTAAATTCAAGAAAGACTTCTTGAAGATGTCTGGCACCACTGCTTAATATTGATATGTCAAAAAAAGCCTACCATGCTAGATATTATGCATCTTCGTACTACTTTAAAGTTTAAACAAATAGTCTTTGTTTCCGAATAAATATTTGAGTTTCTTAATATCCATCCAAATTTGAATAATGATGTATGTGCATGGTTTTGGCTATTTAAGATATGGTGTTATTTTGCAAGTAATGTATGTCATTACTCGTTTTCTAATTTTCACATGTATAACATATAGTTGGAGATTGTATTATTGCTTTCATGACTTGGTATTTTTGGTTGCCTTTCATCAGCATGTGTTATGCTTTTGTTAGGCATGTTGTTTAATTAGTATATGTTTTTTCTAGTAATCAAGGAAATTGCACAATTAGACAATAAGGTAATTGATGAATCAAAATTTGATCAATTAATCTCATTACCATTTCATTATAATTCAAAAGAAGAGTACAAGATATCTTTGCATTTTAATTTAGTACAAAACATCTCACTATAGGAACAAATACGTTACAATGTTTTCTGCTATAACTATTTCTAACTAATGATATGGAATCCGTGTCTTGCGGGTATCCGCGGATAAAATCCGTCATGGGCACAGGACGGGTAGCTAATTGGGTACCCGTTGGCATAATAAACAGATATTTAACAATCCGTTACTATATGAACACAGACACGGATTTGATGATACCTGTGCCCGCGGGTATCCCTAGCTACCCATTAATAAATTACTTAAATATCCATATGTATGTATATAAAAAACCCTAGTTTACAATGTGTACGACACTCTTCTCTGTTCTTTATCTCAAAATTCTTTCAAAAATTTCTCTTCCTTTCCTCTACTTTTGCGGCTAGGTTTTCTTCTCCTCCTTCATCTTTTTTTTTTCTTCTTCTCCTTAGCATCATTACTTGTTTATGATTTTAGAATTTAAGGCTTTCTAATTTTAGAGAAATAAACTAATATTTCAATTGGTAATATATATTATAGCAACCTTTTAGGGCATTATGGTATGATGAATTTGCTTGAGATTATGTAAGAATCATGATTTTTGTTGGATTATGGTATGGATTATGAAATTTGAATGAAATATGTTATGTATGGATCTTTAAAAGTTGAAGTTTGTAGGTAATTAAAAAAAAGTATTTTTCTTTGTACAAAAAAAAAAATTAATTCAAAAATTCATGAGAACCCGCGAATATTTGTGGATATCTAAATACATGTGGATTACCCGTATAGAGATACCCACACGAGTACGGAGACGGACAGGGGTACCATATTTATCCAACGATGCGGTGTCAGATATCATACTACCTGTACCCCATGCATACCCATTAACATCCCTAGGTACTTATTCAGATTTCAACTTTGTTACATCTACTCGTTTTTAACACATATATATGTGACATGGAAAAAATATTGAGATTAAGAAGCCTAACCCCCTGCTCTCCGAACTCTCACACACTTGATTCCTTATCCCCACCTTCTTCAATCTCCTCTCAATTCTCCGATTTCATCTTCTTCATCTCATCATATCCATCGAGTCCGTCCCTCTTCCTCTCGCCAACACCACCTCTAACGTCATGTTGACATTGGAGTTGCTTTGGTAGTGGTGGTTATAAGTATCCTTGTTCTTGCTAAGGTTCCAGAATCATAAGCCTGGTTATAGTAGTCATTTCTCTTAGATCTAGACTTTCGCATCAAAACCTACAAACTCTGATTTGTTCTTGTTATGAGTTTTAAAGTAGAAATTGAAATTAATTTCAGATTTTTTAGAGCGTCAATAAAATAAAATTCAATCCAATCCTTGCATTGTTGAAATGAAATGAAATTATTGAAATCAATTTGTAAGGAGATATGGAGAGGGGGCGGTGGCGGTGATGGAATGATAGGGAAGAAGATAGAAGCGGGTTAGAGAAGAGAGAAAGAAATGCCTACATGCATGCTTGCTGCATGTTCAATGTATTGTAAACTGAACCGCTGCCTCTACAGAATAAGTCATCATAAGGTCTTGAAATCAAATATCAGATACTTTGTTAAGGATTAAAAAAAGGAAACAATTGATAAATTTTATGTTAAAAATTACTTTTTATTAATGTTTTAATGTATTAAATACACAACCCCAAAATAAAATTTTCACTTTAAATTTTTTATAAAGTACTCTATGCTAAAGTCACTTGATAGCATTTCCCTTATGTATAAAAGCATATCTAATGTGCAAAGCTTTTTTTTCTTCCAACAAAACAAAGTTTATTTGTTTACCTTTAGCTATAGCATAAGCATCTTTTATGTCTTTAGATTGTTATATTCATACATCCTATCAATCTTATTTATACGTCGGGTGAGTCCTCCACTCCCACTCTGTAAGACACAATAAGGAGAGAGAGGAGAGATCAAAACAGAAAAGAAAAGAGGTGTATAGATTGGTTGGAAAACACAATATAGAAGCTGAAAAATTAACTCTTGTATTATTCTCTGAAAATAATTGAGTAAAAAATCCTATATACATTAAATCTAGCCTAAATTATATATTTTCTCTAAATAATTTATGAGTTTCATTTCGGACCCAATCTATGAAGCTGGAATTGAGGTATGTGAGGGAAGAACAAAGTAAGTGAGAGATGAGAATTATAGTTGGCGTTGTTTATATTATGATGATGGTGTAGTGGAGAGATATATTACGCGTTGTTTTTCTTTTTAGTTGATGAATTTATGGGTTTTGGGAGCAAAAGAGATGAAGATTTGGTTTTTCAAAAAAATGAAATTGAATTTTTAATTTTTTTTGTCTTTTGGATTTGAAGATGGATGATGGACCGATGGTGATGAAAATCACATGAAGATGAAGAAGAAATAGAAGAAAGAAGATGAAGAAAGGAAGGCAAAATTATGCGTTGGTGGTTCACTATTAAATTCAATGGTCTTACATGATCTAACATGTTATTTTGTTTTAAAATGATCGAAGGGTTAAAACTAAATAAATTAATAAGGTCTATGGTGGACCACCTATAATATCGGTCTACCTTAGACATTTTAGGTTAAATTTAACATAAGGGAACTATTGACTAACGAAAACATATTTAAGGGACCAAAACAAATCTTTTATTAACTATGAGATCAAAATGGAACTTGAAAATTATTCAGAGGACCAAATATTCAATTTAATCTTAAATCTAATTTTTCTCGTTACAAAAACGTGTTTAATTTTTTTTTTTTTTTTTTTTTAATGATTTAAAACGTGTTTCATTTTTTTAAATTCTGTTTGTCATTTAATTTCTTCCTCGTTCAAATACAACTCCACGTGATTCCTTTGCTATATCTGAATCTGATCAAGAAATTAATCATTAATTATTCAACAAATTGCTAGGCATAAGCTTGTTGTCGCTTAAGAGTACGCGCCGGCAGCAAAACATGCAAACTAGTAGTAGTACATACTACATTCTACCAAGTGATTAAAAGTTAAATAATGACATGTCTCAATCTCAATTGATGGTTACTCACTTCATTACTGGGATTACTATACTAATATAAAATGATTATTGAATGCATAATTAAATACAATCGACGTGTTCAATGAGATCACTTTGAAAATACTTAATTTAATCGCTCCGTCTCATAATATGTGTCCTTTTTTTTAAATCATTTATAACTATTCTAAAAATTATAATTAATAAAGATGTTTTAATAAATGTTTATTTGGTTTATTGGCCCCTTAATTAATTTACAGATTTCATTTTGGTTTCGTAACTAATAAAACCCACGTTTTAGTTCCTCAAGTTCATCTTTTTTTTCTTTTTTTTTCTCAAAAAAATCTACATATGTTAAGTTTAACCTCAAATATGTAAGGTGGACCAACATTGTAGGTGGTCCACAATAGGGGTGGCAAAACGGATCTAACTGGCCTACAACATTTTGCTGAGTCAACTACTTAAATCTTGTAATCCATTTGGATTGGTCTAATGATGTTACCTTGACATTTTGAAATTTGCTCCTCATCAAGATGTTAGATTTAATTATACACAATGTCAATTTAAGTGGGTTATTTTAACTTCTAAAAAAGCTACTACTTAAACCTTGTGTAAAGGTGATAGAATCGCAATTGTAATCTTTAAGGAAGATTATTTAACTGCACCGAAGACATGCAAACGCAATTTACATGGCAGGATCATTTGGTCGAATTGTCCAATGCCGTTGAAGATAAATGCCTTCCACTTCAAACCACTATCAACCCTAATTGTGGAAATCACTTGTAAAATGAGGACTCAATTCCTTTGGTAAAGGCTTTTATGAGTTCTCATTGTCGCCGATCTTTATATGTCTATATATTTTTTTATCCTATTTTTTTATGAAAACAAATCACAAGTTATTAAGCATCTTTTATGTCTCCTTTCACATATAGAAGTATTTTTTGAGAGGGGGACCATATATTTTTTGTTTTGAGAGAGGACTATACAGAAGTTGTTAACTTTTAACTCATCTTTCATTAAAAGCAAAAAAACAAAAAATTACCTCAGCTTTTATGTCTCCTTTCCCAACATATAGATTTTTGGTTAAATTGCATTTTTGGTCCCTTAACTATTTAGGTAGTATCGCGTTCGTCCCTTAATTAAAATTTGATTTATTTTGATCCCTTAACTTTTCTCCGTTACACATTTTGGTCATTTCCGTTAGTTTTAATTCAAAAACGTTAGGTTTTCTTCATTTTCTTCTGGAATTTTTCTAGGATTCTTGTTGTTAAAGGTTGATGAAGATGATATGAAGATGAAAAAGAGGATAAAAAGATAAAGAAAATCTAACGTTTTTGAATTAAAACTAACGGAAAGGACCAAAATGTGTAACAAGGAGAAGTTAAGGGACCAACATAAATCGAATTTTAATTAAGGAACCAAAGCGATACTGGCTAAATAGTTAAGGGAGCAAAAGTGCAATTTAGCCTAGATTTTATTTAAGGGTCCGGTCCATATAGATACCTCAGCTAGTATATTGTACCGGGGGAAGTTTTACCCTATACCCCGACATTTATACTCTCTTTTCTACATTCTATATGAATTGTCTATTTTACCCTTCTATATAAAGTTAAAGCACCAATTTTTTCCTTGGATTTTTCGAAAATTTTTCGTTCACCCTCTCCTAATTGCAAAGCTATCGGAAAACACATTCTATATTTTTCGGGAAGTAACAAATCGAGCGTAATCTCTGGTTCCTGTTCAAATCGTCTTCTAGTCTGAAACCATCATGTCTTCTTGTCCATAATCATAAGCTTTTCACAGCAAAGAGTATTCCGATTCAGATCTGATTCAATTTTGATTTGTATATGTTTCGCAATTTCATCCGCAATGACATCCGGAGAACATTTCGGTAAAATACAAAACCATGTTTCTAGATTTTGAGTTTGGAACACCAATTTGTAGAATTCTGGTTGACTAATCAGTACCATCCTCACGTTTTTTTTTATTAACAGAGATACAGGAAAACATAGACATTCGTTGTTAAGTTAATTAATTGTGCTACATTAATTTGGCTAAGCATCCTTAGACATTCATTTTTTTTAAGGGAATCCTTAGACATTTGTTGTTAAACATTCAATGTTATGTTAATTAATATCATCCTTACGGAAATGATTAAAAAAGATTTCCGGAAAACACATACATGAACATGTTGGGGTGTACTCATTTGGATCTAAAAATGTTGAAAGTGAGGGTAGAAAAAATGTGTAAAAAGTTAATTGACAAAAAAGGGCAACATTATTATAAAAAAAGATTTCTGTTAACAAAAGTTAAATGTGTAAAAAGTTAAATGATTAAAAATGATTTCCGCATGTTTAATAAACTCTTTAGTTAATGATACTAATTTTACTATCAAAATCAACATAATCAATCATTTCTTTAATGAGGAATGCTAACAACACTCTCTTTTGAACACTCTCTCTAACATTCACTCTTTTATTGGATGAAATTCATGCATGTCCCACCACTTTGTGAGGGTTCTATTTCCAAAGTCTACACTCACAATGATTTAAACCAATAAAAGAGTGAGTGTTAGAGAGAGTGTTCAAAAGTGAGTGTTGCTAGCATTCCTCTTCTTTAATAACGTGCACAACTCAAAACCGACAATTACAATAAGATGGAGGGAGTATAAGTGTGTTTTTCTTTTGGAGTTTTTTAATTTCTTTGTTATTTTTTGAGGTGTTCTCAAGGGGATTTGTCATCCGGGGACCTTGTTCTTGCCCTGTTTTCAAAACCATTGCATACATCTAAAAAAAGTTTGGCATTAGCCCTAAACTACGTCTACAACATTCCGTTGAGTCAACTACTTCAACCTTGTGATAAAGTGATAGAATCATGATTGTTATCTTTGAGGAAGATTATTTAAATGCACTAGAGACGTGCAACCATAATTTACATGGTAGGGTCATTTGGGAGAATGGTGCAACGCCGATGAGGGTAGATGCCTTTAATATCTTTAATGCTCCTACCATTCCAAAATACATATAATAGTGAATCACTTCAGACAGGTCAAGACATAACTTTGATCATTAATTAATATCTTTAATTATCTACAATTAATTTGATATTTTGAAAATATTGATTGAGACAAATTGAACAACATCCTTTATGCTAACATCTGTTTTTATATGGTCAAAGTAAGTTATGTGAATAATACAAATTATCAAAATACAACATGTATTTTGAAACGGTGGGAGTATCAACCTTGTGGAAATCACCTGGAAAATGAGGATTCATTTCCTTTGGTAAAGACTTTTATATATGAGTTCTCATTTCCCTTGAAAATAACTTATGTGCCCACTATTGCATTACATATTAAGATGCTGATGTAGAAGTTTATTATTTTAAAAGGGATACCATACAGAAGCCGTTAACAATTACTTCAGCTTGTGTAATGGTTATTAAATTAAACTCGTGTCCCTCGTTTCTGAATTTAATAAGACAATTTGAGGATCCATGGATAAGGCAAAAACATTAATTTTGTCTATAAATTGATGCATGCAAGAAATGAAGAAATGCAATACAAAGTTGAGCTCATAATTAACAAACAATAGTATATTGTAGCTGGTTCTTTCTTTTGATCAATCAATCAATGGCTTATGTTAAACTCGCTCCTTTTGCTATCTTCTTGCTTGCTGCATTAGGTATATATTTCAATCATCTTTCTCACCAATATATACCACTCATGCATTTCTATTATGTTTAATAAATCATGAGAAATTAATCATAATCGATTCTCAACTAATTTTATTATTATTATAATAATGGTATTTGTATGTTGTTCAGACTTTAATTAGCTTTGTCAATTACAGTGATATTACCAATGAAGAAAGTAGAAGGATGTGATGGACGTCTTTGTGGTACCTTTATGAAAGACTGTGATAGCGGTTGTGAATGCGTACTCTTTGAGTGTGTGAGTTTTGTTTGTTATGGTACCTGCGAAAATCCCAGTGTGGTAAGTGGGAATATTCAGAGGAAGGTTGAAGAACATCCTAAGTTATGTTGGTCTCATGATGACTGCACAAAGAAGGGTAGTGGGAATTATTGTGCTCGTTTTCCTAATTCTGATATCAAATATGGCTTCTGTTTTGCCTCTGTCTCCGAAGCAGAAGACGCATTCAAGATGGACTCTAGCTATAAATTCAAGAAAGACTTCTTGAAGATGTCTCTTCCCGCTTAATATCAATATGTGAAAAAAAAGCCTACCATGCTAGATATCATGCATCTATGTACTACTTTAAATAGTAGTCTTTGTTTCCTGCTAAATAATTGGGTTTCTTAATATCCATTCAAATTTCAATAATGATGTATGTGCTTGGTTTGGCCATGTAACATATGGTGTTATTTTACAAGTAATGTATGCCATTACTCGTTTTCTAATTTTCAAATATGTAATATAATTTGTTACAAGTTATCCTAGAATTATGATGAACATTCATACATTTTCTGAAATTTTTTTATACAACATATCCTAGAATTTCTAGTTTGATAATGCATGCAAGTAACAATTTAAAAACTAGTCATCTTTTTTACCAAATATTCTAGTAAGCAACTACATATATTCTACAAACCATATATTTTTTGTAAAACCAGCTCTTGTATCCTTCTCTAAATATAATTGCGTAAAAAATCATATGTTTACAATTAATATTATAAATCTAATTTTACTCGTTCCAAATACGTGTTTAATTTTTTAAATCTTCTGTTTGTCATTTCATTTCTTCCAAATGCTGAATAATTTAAAAATTGAATACATATAATTAAACACCAACCTCAGTGTTGATAAAGATTCCTTTGTTGGCCTAAGGTTTCTATCACTTTGTTTGCGCCGGCAGCGAATCATACAAACAATGGCATGTCTCAATCTCAATTTATGATTACTCTCTTCATTATTGGGATTACTAATATAAAATAATTATTGAATGCATAATTAAACACAAATCAACGTGTCCGATGAGATCATTTTAAAAATAATTTAATTAAGATCTAAACATATGACACCTACCTTACCTAGTACATATATAATATTGCATGGTTGGGACTTGGGAGAGGGATATGTAGATTATTTATTAATTTAATATCTAATAAAAAGAAATAATATGTCCTTAAAAAAAAACTAAGTGGCATTAACCCAAGGCACGTTGTACGAAAGAAAACACTCAAAGGACGAAGAAAAAGACGATTACGTGTGAAAAAGGAACTAATGCGCACCTGGGTACACAATAATACACTTGTGCGCCCCAAGGTGTTTTCCATGCACCCCCGGGTGCACAAAAATGCACTTGTGCGCCCCCCGAGTATGGTCCGCGCGCCCCAGAGTGTTATATTTTGGGAAATATTGCTTTTTACTACTTTTTGGTGAAAAAACCTAGTTTTAAGGCTCAAACTTGGGTGAAAGCATAACCTATAAATACAACTACTCTCATTTATAATTTTTCATTTAGAACGAAACAGTTCAAAAGAAAAGCAAACAGTAGCTTTAAGAGAGGAATTCTCTCTCCTCACTCTAAGTTTCTAGGGTTTGTTTTATTTCTTTTGGATTTTGTCTTAAGTTACCATGAGTAACTAAACCATCTTGGATAGGGTTCTAAGATGAACCTCTATTTCATTTGTTGGATCTATTTAATTTAAGTCGTTTTATTTAGTTATTTTATGAATCGTGTTTAATTTTATTGTGGAAATTAATTAATGCATAATTAAATACAAATCGACGTGTCTGATGAGATCACTATGAAAATAATTTAATGCTTCCGTCTTATAATGGGCGACCTATTTCCCAATTTTTTTTGTCTCGTATTATTTGTCCTTTTTACTATATAAATACAACATTTATTACTTTTTTTTTCAACTAACATACCTTTATTTATTACATTTCAATCATCTATAACTATTCTAGGAACTATAATTAATAAGGATGTTTTAGTAAACCATAACACTTTGGGTGCGTTTGTTTCAAGTTATATTTGTAGATACCTGGGAATAAAATGATAGGAATACGCATGCCTATGTTTGTTACAAGTTTACTAAATTTTATTCCTGGGTATAAAACTTTCTTGGGAATAGAAAATTTTTCCCAAAGAAAAGGGTGGGAATAAAGTTCCCATGGAGATGGGAATAAATTCATGAGTAATTTCATATTATAATTCATATTTTTATGGTTTCTATGAATATTATAATATTAAGCAAACATCTTTTTTCTAAATACCTTGGAATAAAATTCCTATCTTTATGTTCGAAGGAATATTATTCCTAAGAATAAATTTGGTAAACTTGAAACAAACACACCATTTGCTATTAAAATCAACACTATTTTTAAGACGGAGGGAGTAATTAAGATCTAAACATATGACACCCAATGTGCTTCTCGGACGTTAGTTTAAAACTTGTGCAGTCAAATTCTTAAAAGTGTGAAAAATGCTCATTTCAAAGTAAAAGTTGATTTTTTTTTTCCCTTAACTAATGACTCTAAGAAACTAGTTAGTATAATTAACCCTAATAATATTATATATCCGACAACAAGTTGCACACTTGTTAACTTATATCTAATGTTTGTAGGTTGAGTTAAGTTTGTAATCCCTCTATATAAATCACTTGCCACTACAAAAAGGTACTCCCTCCATCCTTTATTATAAGCCCTTTTGACTAATTTCAAACATATTAAGAAAATTTGATAGTGTAGTTAATGTGTTTTGTTTGTGTGTGAATTTTACTAAATTATCATTTGTTTGTATGTGTATTCAATTTGATTTTTCATATTCCAATGCAAGTTAACAATATTAATTAGTTGTATGTTTAGGAAAATAATAATAAATGAATCTAATAATTTGAATAAGAGCTTATGGCTCTGTTTGGCAAGGCAAAGAAGCTAACTCATAGCTGATAGTTTATAAGGTCGTCTGATAAAAAAAGTTCTATTTAATAACGGTCTTTTCACCATGAGCTGATAGCTTATTTTACTAACTTATAACTTATTTTTCATACGCTATTTCAAGTAGCGTTTAAGCTTATAACTTATAATTTTTTGTTCCATTTTTACCCTTATCCTGTTAATTAAAATCCATTTTTACCCTTCCTAAATTAAAGTGTAGTTATTACGTTTTCAATGTATAAAAGTGGCCCACAATTACCCTAAAAAAGTGGCATACAATTAGATACGTTTTCACAGGTTTTTTCTACATTACCCTCTCTTGTTTAGAGGGTATTTACCCCTTCAAGATATCAACCAATCAAAATGTAATATACAAAATGTAACATTAAATGTCAAATAAATGAGTCAATTTCTTTTAGGCAAAATTACACCAAATGTCATTTAACTTATTTATTCGTAACACATTAGTCCTTTATCTTTTTTTTTGTCCCATTTAGGTCCTTTATCTATTAAAATGTGCACAAGTTAATCTTTTTCTTCATTTTTCTATTAAAAAAACA
>Ga0228710_1000301_pt1 | contig 55994 bp, 35 predicted proteins | sample MedpolnodulmetaG_FD_177995 | JGI IMG/M metagenome (GOLD analysis project Ga0228710, IMG submission 177995) | Root nodule microbial communities from Medicago polymorpha collected in Santa Monica, California, United States - pink nodules | ecosystem: Host-associated > Plants > Roots > Nodule... | reverse complement strand
GCAATCTATTAATTTAAAAAAAAAAAAATATTTTATTTTTTAAAAAAATAAAATATTTTTTAAAAAAAAAAAAAAAAATTTTTTAAAAAAAAAAAAAAAAACATTGCCTTTACTTGCAGAGTTTTCTTCGTATTATCGTTTTAAAAATTTTATAGATCTACATTCTAAGTTAACCAAGTTCCTTCTTATTGGACCCAATTTTAATCAAACTTACATTACATGTTACTTTTTGATTAAGATTGAGTTGGAAACTATGTTTTTTGTCCAAAAGACAAATGTAATGTCATAGATTTTAATCTGTTGTATTTTTATATTACGGCTTTAACGTGCCGCATTTGTATAAAGAAAAAAAACTTAGTTTCACGATCAAGGAGTTCATTATTTAGGTTTTTGATGAAACTAAAATGAAATATATTTTGATCATTATTTAGGTTTTTGATAAAACTAAAATGAAATATATTAACGTAACAGTGACTTATTATCCAACACATGAAATGCACGGTTAGAAATCAGAAACAATCAGCAAGAGAGTTCAAATATACATAAAAACATAAAAGCAGTATTGCAAAAAGCTGAAGAAAAAAACGGTACACACTAATTAGGTGACAAACCCCATATAATAAGGGAAGTCCACAAAAAATAAGATTGAACGTTAGTGTGGCGTGATACGCTTTCAACCATCAAAAGAATAACAACTTCACTTTATCAACTAGCTAAAACACAATAGATTCCTTATTCTTGAAAATACAATATTTTCTTTCCTTCCACACAATCCAAACACAAGATAACCCTATCAAAATATAAAAATTTAGTTATATATGTTCTTCATAATTTTTATTGCACGTGGAGTAACTATTCTTCAAGTAACTATTCTCGTCATCAAAAAATGTTTTGATAATTTAGAAAAGAAAGAATTAGATTAAAAATAAAAGCATTTAACTCTTGGAAAACATAAAGTGAAAAATGTCCATATCCCTTAAAAAAAATGTCCCTATATATATATATATATATATTTTTTTTTTTTTGATTTAGTAATCAATATAACCTCATAGTACTTGTCAAACATTTAGCCATTTAAAGGGATATATTATATTCTCGTTTACGACATTGTTTGCTACAAGTTACAAACAATTAATTTGTTTTAAATACTTGTGTTATTGTTGGTCAAATACGTACTAAAATTTACTAAAAAAATGGCGACATCATATAGTACAATTTCCTAATTTAAAATGTAATTTTTTTTTGATGAAATGTAAATTTTTTTTTTATCAAATAACATACTGATTTGTAATTCATCAATTAAGATGAACAACTGAAAAAAGGTTTGAACTTCAACTTTTACATACCTTTCAAAAACTAAAATACTTAATTTTTCAAGTAATGTTTTCTTTTGTAATCTCTTAACAAATGCTCATGAGACAAATGTTAGCATTTCACAGCAAATATAAACATTTTATAGTAGATAGATGAAATAACAAAGCTATCATAAACATATACATACAAAGTAGAGGTGTCGAAGTTCAAAACTCAATCATAACATCAAATCTAACGGTTTCGACAAATATAAACCTTTTACTCCCATTAAATAGACATATGAAATGAAGAGTCCCTTTCGGTCTCCTTCAAACACTTCAAAAAAAAAAACTTTAAACACTTTTGACACACGAATGAATTTTGTGGTTAAACTAAAAACAATTCAACACGTTAATGGATTTTTTTGAAAGAAATTATTTGGATTTTGTTGGCGTCTACGACTAATTGTCAACCCGCCCACGCGCTCAACCATTTTGACTTGTATCACACATCTTATCTTGCGTCATTCGGCTGCGCAGGCATACAAGCGAGTGCAACACACGCTTTCAGCTAGTGCTTATTTATGATGATGATTCAAGCAGGTAGGAAAACAGGTCAAATGCAATGGCAATGGCATATTCTCCTTCTGCACAACAACAAGGTGGGAGCACCAAACCGCAATTATATCATCTTCCATTATCTAGAAGGTTATCTAGTTCTACCCTATTGACTTTTACTACATTGTTTTATTTATCTTTTTATTTTATGAATAGTGTTATATCTCTAGAAAAATAACATCACGATCTTTTCAAGAATAAAGAGCAGCCAATTATAGTGTATTATTTGCCACAATTCAAGGAGGTGTGGCTGAAAAATAGGAAGTGTACAAATACACCATGCAATCAACACTTGCCAACTGTATCTGAAAATTTTCGTGATGCTATCTCTCGCTGTTCATAGCATTTTCTTTATTTTAGATATACATGTAAGTATTAACATCAATCCACATGTTTTTGCTGAACTAATAAAAAATGTGAAAATGGTTAGGTCGAGTGTATAGATTTCGAACCTCGACTCTTTTACTTGTGTGTGAGAGTTTCAAATGACTATTGTCATTTCGTCTATGAAAAAAAATCTTAACTTATTATGTACTAGTTTTATAGTATTTTACAAATATGTTCATTTTTTTAACAAATTTTTTAAGTGAGTTAGGTTCTTTGGACTCACCAAGATCTTAACTTTGCATGTCTTCTTAGGTTATTGATTGTGAGTAAATTCTGCCACATTGATCACTAGGTATAAGTAATGTGTGGTATCTAAGCACGTTTGTATTTAGATTTTGAGATAAGATATGAATAGAATAGATGAATACACATAAATATGAATATGTATGAATGTATATTAGTAACTGAGAATATTAAAATTCATCCTTGTAAGGTGAGTTATTCGTCAATATACAATATGGCGGGTAAGCTAGGGTATGCAAGACAATGTTTACGGGGAGTTAATCAATCTCCAAACCTTACGAAAAGAGGTCATCCTTGTGAAATGTAGTTTCTAATATATGATGATATTTGGTTTGTTTAAGTCATCAGGTTACTCATGTTTGGTAACTTTTTGGATAAAATTAAGAATATACAATATATGTGATTTATGAGATATAACAAGAATGAAAGAATGTTCAAATAATGCTTAATAATATTTGTAGAGAGGATTTTCCATGCTTGACACACTAGCATGGCTGGAAACGTCTTGAAACTTTTTTAAGCTGTTTTACTTACTATATTTTGGGGTTTCGTTTTCATACATAACACTGCATATTGGAGGATTGAGGAGTTATTGTAGCGTGTTAGCCGTCAATGGTTAAGTCGGAGTCGAATCATGTCAAGGGTCTAAAATTTAGGATTGTTACATTTCTTTGTGTATTTTAAAGTTTAATCTTCATTGTAAATATCCTCCAAGACATAAATTTAAGTTGTGATATTTTAATGAAGTCTTTTTCAGAGATTTCGAGTCTATATATTTTTATGAGTTATTTCTGCCTTGAGAAAATACTTCTGGTACAATTTCCTAAGATAAAATCTTTGACGTTACACCTTCATTCTCTCACTTTCTGTTCTTTAGCTTCTTCTCCACACAAATTTTCAGATCGTTTAATTTCTCCCTCATGTTTCAGCGGCGAAGGTAAGGATTCCACATTCATTTTAATTTTTGGATTTTCTGACTCATTCTATGTTTTTGGATTTTCAATATTGTCGGGATGTTGCTTCTTACTCTACTCAAATCATTTTCTTTTTCATGTGCAATCAGAAACTAGAAAACTTAGATTTGATGAAATAGGTATATAACAAGAACAAACTTTGTATTCACATGTGAATTAACAAGCTTTGATACTCTCTTGTTAGCTTTGCTAACACACTGCTTCTTTTATATGGACTTGCATGCATAATATACAAGCCAATGAAATTCTCATTGCACAGAGAAGGTTATTTAGTACCCATGATTATTTGTTATAGTAATGGCAATATTACTCTTTTAGTATCTTACTCTTTTATTTGCCTTTTTTTTGGTTTGTTAATATACTCTTTTTGCTTCTTTTGGTTAGAAACACCAACCGAAAATATTATATACATGTCGTCTACATTATTTTTTTTAAGTTTTAATATCAACATTGATTACTTATTTTTGTGTTTTCTTCAATTGTATAGGGGAATGTGTGAACGTGTTTCCATCATATATAAGATGTGAAAGGGAAAATTTGGGGTCTTTTGTCTACTTGTTGCTCATTCTCGTCGTGGTTTGAGTCATTTGGACATTGTTTCTCTATTTTTTTTCCTCCTCTTCTATGAATTTGACATGTCTATTACCAAAAACAAACCAAAATTTAACATAACTATAAATAAAAAGGTGAAATTGTGAGCAATGTCACAACATTCAAGTAAATAGTAAATTCACGACGATTAAAAAAATGCCACGCCAAAAAAATAAAGGATAAATGTGAAAACCACTAAATTAGATTAAAAAAAGAAAATAAATAATGCATATCTCTCTTACAAAAATGAATTTCAAATTGTTTTGTTTTATGGGTCTCACTACTAACAAGAAGACAAAAAGTAGATAACAATATATATTTTTTTACAAAAACAAAACGATATTCATTCTATTCATTTATATTGATAGAGTGTATCATTCAAACGTTGCTAAAACGTAAATGGTCAATCTGCAAACATACTCACAACGGTAAAATGCCTATATTGACGTCAAACCATTGATTGAATAGCCGATCTTTCAATGAAAATCAAATGAATACCGCAACTAAGACGAAAAATCAAACAACGTCGCATAAGACGACAAACAACACAATGCCACGATCAAACGGCCAAATCACAAAGAAAAAAAATTAAATATATATGAAAATCACTAATTTAGATTGAAATAGGGAGAGAAAGAATATTCAAAAGGTTGAATATATATTTTCTCATAATTTTTTTAAAAAATATTTCTATTTTGATTGTAAATAATAACTTAAGCTTTTAAGTTTCTTAAAGAGTGTCATACCATAAAGCACAAATACATACACGAACATCAGACGCTGACACGCTGATACCGTTAATAATTTAAATAAAAAATCACATAATTATGTGCAGTTATATCATATGTGTAAGCCAGGACACATATTTTCAGAGCTGGCAGGAGATATCATTACTTTTTGTTTAGTTGTAAAACAAGTAATTTGCAATGCGTTTGGGAGTAGAGAACGAAACGGTAAAAAGAAAGTTAGTAATGCGAGATTTAACCTCACGCTTTTAGCTGCAGGGGTTTTAGCCCCATTCTATTCTATTCAATCAAAAACCCTACAAACCACCATGACTCGTTTCTCTTTACCGCGTCTCCTCTACTACCACCACTACACCGCCTCTCATTCTTCATCTTTCTCCTTACTCTCCTCCACTCCCCACCTCCGTCACTTCTCTGCGGCATGCACCAACTATTCCAATGAACAACAGCTACGCAACATTTGGATTTCGGGACTCGTCGACCCCGCCAAAGCACCCCTTTCTGAACGGTACATGTTACACACTGGTCAGATCGAAAAGATGGAGGAGGCTAGAAATAAAATTCAGAGGAGAGATGCGAGACTTTGGTGGGATATTCATGATGAGCAATGCCTCAATTTTAGTTATCATCGGAGTTCCACAAGAAAAAGTTCATATCCTACTCAGATGTCACTTTCTTCAACTGGAAACACCATAAGGTTTCAATTTTCACTTTCAACAACTCAATTCATTTTTATCTCTTATTATGACGTAGCAGAATTTGGAAAGGGCGCCATTGTTCTACGATACGCTGTTTAGTACAAAGTGTTGTCAAACAACTATGTGCATACAAAAATCAGAAATAGCGTATTAATGGAATGGTAGTAAACTGATAAATTCTTGAAGCATTGTTTTTTATATTAATACTGACTTTGTTTAAAAATTGTCCGTCTTTGCAGATGAGCGTAATTGACACACCTGGTCGAGTTGATGATTTCACCGTTGAGGTTGAGAATGCTCTGCGTGCCTTTGACGCTGCCTTGACGCTGCTGTTCTTGTTCTGTCTAGTGTTGGTGGGGTGAACAGCCAGTCCATCTCTGTTGATAAGCAAATGATAACATATCAACTTCCAAGACTTGTATACATCAACAATCTTGACGACAAGGGAGCAGATCCGTGGGATGTTTTAAATCAGGTGAACTTTAGATTAATGGATTTGAGGTCATCATATTTTCATATGTTGTTAGTCCTGTATAAAATCCTATAACGGTATAGCGGGATAGCCGCTATTGCGGAGACTAAAATATAGTGTATGAAGTAACAAAAATTCCAACAAGATGCATAAATACTCAAAAGTAGAAAAATACACAAAGCTATTGATAACATGGATTTTGTGTATTTTTCTACTTTTGAGTATTGATTCTTAAAAAGAATAGAGAAAGAAAACTTAAACAGGGATAGATTCTTGCGTTCAATCACGCTGCTTCAAATTGCTATTGATAACATGGATTTTGTAGTTTTACTGCTATGCTTAATTTATAAAGATAACTTCAGTAATATCATTGCAGAAAAAAATTGTATTTGAAACTCTTTCAAAGCTACTTACTTTAAATGTAAAATTGTCTTTAATAACAATCTTTGTGAGTTTGTCTATATTCTATACACAGAGAGTCTAACTTCAATTTAGATTTAGAAACGTTTAATATTTAATTATTATTGACCTTGGAGATTTTTATAATTATGTCTCAGTTTTACTTATAATAGAAATGGAAACCACCATTGTTAAACCTTGATAGAGGTTGTAACAGAATCAGTTAGAAGAGAGAGAAAGAGAGAGAGAGAAAGAGAAGAGGGAAATTAGAGATTCTCATTATTGATTGAATAACAGAGGATACAAGTATTTATAGGCACATGCTAAGTACAATGAGTAAGTGACACATGTCACTGACTTATAGGCTAATGCTAAACTAAGTGTAAACTGAGATAAGCTACACTAGCAGAATATAACAAGCCTAAACCATACTCTTAACAACTTATAATTCAAATTCAAATTGTAGTTTTATTTTTCAGGCAAGATCTAAGCTTCAACATCATTGTGCTGCAATCCAAGTTCCAATAGGCTTGGAAGATGATTTTAAGGGACTTGTTGATCTTGTGCAATTAAAGGCCTACTATTTTCATGGGTCTGTTTCTGTAACTTATGCATCGGTTATACCTGCGATTATTCTTCAAATTACTCAATGGTTGCTTATTGCAGAGAAAAGGTTGCCGTTGAAGAAGTTCCCGAAGATATGGAAGCCTTGGTGTCAGAAAAAAGGCATGAACTCATAAAAACTGTATCAGAGGTAGACGATAAACTTGCTGAAGCTTTTTGCAGCGACAAGCCCATTTCAGCAGCTGATCTTGAGGTGTGTTGGTGACAGACTAACAATGTCTTTTTTGTTCATTGGAGTTTTGAATTCTAATTATTTGGTTTTACATTGAGAAAAAAAAATTAATATGATTTTGTTTTGACAAATAGTTTATCAACATATTGTCTTCTAAGTGTGTATCAACTAAAAAAGCACATATTTTGTAATGTTATAGAAATGTTGCATGGGTCTCAGATAGATACCATAATATAGTATGTAAAACATAATATATATTTGTTAGGATCCAATATGAGAGGGTGTTTCTGAAGGCAGATGCATTTGTCGATATAGTGTGATATACGAAAACCAGTTGTTACTTCACCCCCATTCCCATCTCTTATCTTGTAAATAGTTTTATTTTTGTTATTATTGTGTTTGTAGGAAGCTGTTCGCAGGGCCACCATAGCACGGAAATTTATACCATTTTTCATGGGCAGTGCTTTCAAATACAAGGTAACTGTTAAATTACCTTGAATTCTTTGTTGTATGGTCTTGACCTTCATTCATCCCCTTTCTTTCTCAATAAACTCTTTTTCTTTAATCTTGACTCCTTACTATGATTATGATTTAATTTAGTTTGGGTCTTCCAGAGATTTCAATTTGGAAATTGAATTCACTTGTAGCATTCTTAGCACGATGATGATTACTAGTTGCTCATGACACTATGCAAAAAAATTGGGCCTGGTCTAATCTTATGTCACATATATAATAAAAGAGCAATCTTTGTCATATAAATCTACTTAGAATATTTCTGTTTGATAAATAATAAGTGAGCAATATCTGTCTGACAAAATCTAGTTAGAACCCTGTTATTTTAAAAGCTAGCTACTAGTACTTTTTAAGCTTTTCCATTCCCTTACTATGGTTATGTATGGGGAAATCTGATTTATGATCCCATTTTTTTGAAAAGTTGGAAACTTTCTTCTATTATAATTTGTTACAGCAGGCTGTTTCGTATATTAAGAGACAAAGCTCCAAGAGGTTTGCACTTCTGGAGCATGTCGTTAATGTTAATCCTATTAAGAACAATAGTCCTATTAAAAATGTGCGGATATTAAAAAGATTTTAAATACCAAATGACCCTTTGTAATTTGTAAAAAGATCTTGATTTAATGCTACTAGATTTAGACAAGACTTATTTATTTATTTAATTAAAAATCTTGATTGAATGCCACAAGTCTTATTTTTATCACAAACAAGTCTTTTAAAATCCTAATGCAATACACCCGTCCTAAGTTCTAGGCCTAAGAGAGATAATGAGGTTGAATATGACTCGGATCATATGTTGGATTCAAGCCTAAAGAAACCTATTATATGTTAGATATATACTAGATGGAAGAAGGGGGAGGAGAATTAGTTGTTAGGTAGGGTTAGTTGGTCAGTTATTTACACCTAGCTATGGGAGTCAGGAGTGGGGGAGAGTGAGGGACATAATTGTGTATTAGTTTGTTGATAAAGAATCAAAGGAGCTTTGCGGCTTTACTGAGGGTCTTTTCTCTGCAAGCGTTTATGCTATTTTGGTTGGAGATAACGATTACAGAGAGTGAACTATGGTCCATGTTTATTCGCTATTTCCGCCATGAAATGCCATGGTGCCACCATCCTTCACAAATTAGTTCGCGAAAAATCCTTCGCTGCAATCTGCCATTGTCACTATTTGATAACGTTGATTTGGGCTTGAATAATACATACAAGCCAACTCTTAATATTGTATTTTACCAGTCTTATATTTTTTATTACTTGTTGTTTCTGGTACAGGGGTTACAACTACTTTTGGATGGTGTACTTAATTATTTGCCGTGTCCAACTGAAGCTAGTAATTATGCTCTCGTCCAATCTAAGAATGAGGAAAAGGTACAACATTCAAAGAAACAGTTGAATGAGATTATTTGAATTGCTTGAGAGAAAATTAATCCCAGCCTTTGTTATTTATAACCAAGTGAATACATTAAAATCTATAGTCAAATACCTTTATTATAGCGATAAATAAAGTAACAAACCTAATCTTATAGAGAGATTTTCTCAACAGAATATAATTCAAATCTATACATATCTTAAGACTCCCCCTCAAGCTGGTATATCATATGCATCAAACTTGTTATATATATATAAGATATCGTCGGACCTCCTGTGATATCCTGGTGCATATGAAAATCACAACTTATAATATGTTAAAATATAAATCACGATAATGTTGTCTTTGCTCTAAAATAGCAGGGCCTCTACCAATGGTATCTCTACCTTTTTCCTACGAATCCTAAGTCGTCTCAGTTTGGTTTGAGTACATAGAAGATCCAAGCCCCCTGCAGGTCCATAGATAATGCACCACAGTATGTGACCATTACCAGACTAGAAATTGGATATACTGTTATAAAGTATGCCAGTTTGTGGCTCAAACCCTGCAGAGTCACTGAATTGCAGTTAAGCTAATTTTGAGATATCTTAAGGAAGGGCTCTGGATCATGATTTAGTTTTGCAAGATGCTTCTCCTTTGTCTCCCACAAGTTTGCAGGCATATTGTGATGTTGATTCAGCCTCTGATGTAGATAATGTGAGGTCGACTTCCGGGGCATTGTTATGTCTTGGTCCTAACTTGGTGGTTCATAGCCCCAGCCACTTCAACGTGTTATCCTTACTGCATGAGCTGCAAGTTCCCATCTCCTTGCTAATTATTTATCGCGACAGTCAAAGCACTTTCGCTTTGAGTCGTAATCTGATTCGGCGTTCTAGAACCACACTCATGGACTGCACAGTTCTACACTCAAACTAATTCACTCTCTAATCCTACGCACCACAGAATACCAAAGACCCCATTGTTCCACAAAGTTTTGATAAACATGGTTGTTATGCTATTCTTCAATCTACTAAAAAAGAACATTATTTGGCTATTTTAACAGGATACACTTGTGGCATTGGCTTTTACATTGAAGAGAAAGTATGGTCTAATAACATATCTAAGGTATTGTAACCTTTACACGTGCTTAAAATCCTATTTCGAATTGTTTGTTTTGTTTTAAATATATACCTTCGGTCATTATTACAAGCAAAAAAAATAATTTCAAATCTTCGTTGCTATTATAAGTAAAATTTCACTACTTTTACACTATTTATTTAATGTTATTATTCCTAATATACCTATTGGGAAAAACTCAAGTCCCACATTAGATAGATAGGACTCTTGATAAGAGTTTATAAAGAGGAGACACTCCTCATCTTACAAGCTGGTTTTGTAAGGATGAGTTAGGACCAATTTCAACATGGTATCAAAGCCTATTGATTCGGGCCACCCACCATTTGTACACGCACCACTCTAGTATATTTGGCTTATGTTTTGACATGTAATCTATAAATTATTAATTGCAGTTAACTGAATTTCTTAATCACCGTGAAAGTGGTTTGTTTTTTGGTGTAATAATGGCAGGAGGGAGTGGTTGTGTGTGTATATAACCAGGTGTTGAACTTACTAATACTTTCAGTAACTCTTTGTAGAAGGCAAATTAAATCAATCCAACTATTGAATCATCTTATATTATGTTGATGATCATGTATATAAAAATTCAAACAATTTAGACATCTGTTTGTATATATGTTTTAATAATAGATATTGACATATGTTTCAAATAGTGTATTATACGTTAAAATAAGATGACGTGATGGAATATTATATCATTTTAAAGATCTGAGTTTTTATAGGTTTGATCTACTTAACGAGAACTTTCAATTTGGTTGGATTGGTTTAATTTGCCTCTTACAAAGTGATATTGAAGGTGTAAGTAAGTTAAATTTGAAACATGGTGTCGGTGGATCCTGACTAATAATTTATACATATATGTATTGCTTTGTTTTATTGTGTAAAGAATCTATGAGGGTGTCATTAGGAAAGGAGATTTTATTACAAACGATAACACCGGCAAGACGTTCAAGGTAAGTTTAAGGCTTTTCACTGTTCTACTTTGATTGCATTGGTCTTGTGCACATGGTGTTTTGATTGAAGGATATGCTTTTCATTTTTGCTACAATCTTGGTTTTTTGTTACGTAATTAGTTCATTTTTTTTTTATAAATGTATGACTCAATTCAAAATTGCATTTATGATCATATACAATCATAGTTGTTGTAATTAAATTCTGTCTACAGAAGAATGAATAACAAAGATATACGAAATGATGGCATCTTTTAATAATAATTTACCCTCAGATTATGCATTTCTTACTAGTTCATGGATTCAAGTCTCTAAACAGTACATGTATTCAAATTCTTGCTTGCTACTTCCTACTAGCAATATTGACTATTTTTTGAAGAACATAGAAGTATCTATTTAACCATACTTCTAAATTTATCCTCTTGCATATTCAGGTCTTGTCACCACCTCATTGTGTACTCTTTTCTAAAAATATTGCTACAACAAAGACTAGTACTAGTTTTCGCTTTTACCAATTTAATGAGGCATGAAAAATGATTGAAAACAATATGCAGTGGTGTGCACTTATAAGATGATTTTCATGTCTCTGCTTTCAAATATTACATTTTGAGACTAGTGATTTTGTTGTTTAAGCTTTTGTTCTCTGCAAATGCAGGTTCCTGATTCAATTGAGGTGCGAAAGGACGAGATTGGGGTTAGTCTTTAGATTTTCACATTGATTTGTTGATCTTCCCTTTAAATCGAATGTTTTTGGGGAACTTTTGTGTAATTGTTCTGCAATAACAATTTTCACATTCTAATTTTAGATTTTACTAGTTTAACGAGGCATGAAAAATGATTGAAAGCAATATGCAGTAGTGTGCACTCATATGCTCATTTTCATTTCTCTGCTTTCATTTATTGAATTTTTAGACCGACTAGTAATTTTGTGACTGAAGCGTTTCTTCTCTCCAAATGCAGGTTCCTCATTCGATTGAGCCGCGAATAGATGAAATGGGGGTTAGTTTGTAGATTTTCACTATGATTTGTGGATCTTCCCATTAATCAATTGTCTTTGTAGAACTTTTGTATAATTATTCTTTAGATTCTAACTTTATCTTTTACTAGTTTAATGAGGCACGGAAAACGATTGAAAACAATATCCAGTGGTGTGCACTCATAAGATCGTTTTGATTTCTCTGCTTTCATTTATTGCATTTTGAGACTAGTGATTGTGGTTGAACCCTTCTTCTCTGCAAATGTAGGTTCCTCATTCGATTGCAGTGCGAGAGGATATGATGGGGGTTAGTTTTTAGATTTTCACCATGATTTGTGGATCTTCTCATTAAATCGAATGTCTTTGGAGAACTTTTGTATAATTGTTCTTCCATATCTATTTAAATTGTAATTTTAGCTTTTCCTAGTTTAATGAGGCATGAAACATGATTGAACACAATATGAAGTGGTGTGAACTCATAATATCATTTTCATGTCTCTGCTTTCATTTATTGCATTTTGAGACAAGTGATTTTGTGGCTGAAGCCTTTCTTTTTTGAAAATGCAGGTTCCTTATGTGATTGGATTGTGTAATACGGTGGGATTAGTTTTTACATATTCACCACGATGTGTGGATCTTACCATTAAATATAAAGTCTTTGGAGAACATTTGTATAATTGTTTGGCCATATCTCGTTAAATTCTAATTTTAGCTTTTACTAGTCTAGTGAGGCTTGAAACATGATTGAAAACAATATGCAGTGGTGTGCACTCATACGATCATTTTCATGTCTCTGCTTTCATTTATTTTATTTTAAGACTAGTGATTTTGTGGCTGAAGTCTTTCTTTTCTTCCAATGCAGCTTCCTTATTTGACTGAGAAGCGAAAGGATGATTTGGGGGTTAGTTTTTAGATTTTCACTACGGTTTGTTGATTTTCCCATTAACTCAAATATCTTTGGAGAACTTTGGTATATGTGTTCTGCCATATCTAATTAAATTCTAATTTTAGCTATTACTAGTTTAATGAGGCATGAAAAATGATTGAAAACAATATGCAGTGGTGTGCATTTATAAGATCCTTTTCATGTCTCTGCTTTCGCTTATTACATTTTGAGACTCATAATTTTGTGATTGAAGCTTTTCTTCTCTCTAAATGCAGATTTCTGATTGGACTTCTGTGCGTAATGATGAGGTGGGAGTTAGTTTTTAGATTTTTACCTTGTTTTGTGTATCTTTCTATTATATTGAGTGTTGTTGGAGAACTTCTGTATAATTGTTCTGTAATACCTCTTTAAATTCTAATCGAGATTCTTCTCCCACATCAACAGGCGTTTCAAGAGGTTCATGCTGGAGAAATAGTCGCTCTACATGATGTCAATAGTGCAGCAGGTTTTACTTTTCTCTTCTCTCGAAGCATACACCACATTTCTTGATTTCTATATTGCTCTCTTTTTTTGTAAGGTTGAGTTTTTCATGAATCTCTATAGTGCAGCAGGTTTTTCATGAATAGTGTAAAGTGCATCAGATAAACCAAAAAAAAAGAAAGGAGCCAAAATGGCTGAAAAAATGTTAAACGCTGAAGTCATTCTGCGTGTCAAGTAATGGATATCCTCCTTGCCTTTGTAACATCCTTTATTGGGGCTCTAGTTTTTTTTGTGCAAAAAAAAACAGTACTCTAGTTCTATATCCCATTACACAACACAATCCAATCTCATACGAATTTATGGGTATTCCCCTCCAACAAAATAAGCTAGGTGCAACGAATGTTAATGTGACAGTCTATTTTTTTGTGTTCATTATTTAATCAGGTGATTCTTTTACTGAGGGGTTAGTAAGATATGTAAAGGCTTCTATTGATGTTTCTGAGTTGGTCTCAACAGATTCTGTGCAAGTAAGTAGTTTCTTTATGACAGATTAACTTCCCTACCTTGGCTTTAATGGCAATTTATATCACCTAATTGTCTTGTTTTGTTATTGCTTTTAGGTTTCAAAAGTTTTGAAGGACCTACCCTGCCAAGCATAAGGCGGTCGAATCCCGTGCTTTAGCTCTCCAAAAGCGACACATTTTTTAAAGACATATATGCCTCTACACATATAAATTTACTATACTTAATAGTGAGTTACAATTTTGTATGATTTACGTGCAACTCAATTGGACCAGTGCAAATTTACCTTTTCATTGGACCCATGATCGAATTTGGGGAGCAACATTAGTTGTTTTGTTTCTTATTTCAATTGCATTCTGTAGCGCATGACTCTTCTTTTTTGGTTGGACAAAACAATATTTATTCGAGTATAGTGAGTGTTATTTATTTCGTGTTATTTTTATAGAACCAGTTTATAGAGATAAAAGGTGTTATTTATGCTAAAATATAAAAGAAACACAATAATTATCAATCTTAGTTAAGATGTTTTTCTATGTAAATGACGTTTTCAATTACTTCTATATTTGATTTGATTTAAATTAAAAAACATACAAGTGGATATTGAAATTATATTTAGATTAGTTCATATACTGTAAATATTATGAAACTAAAATAGTGCAACAATCAGCGTAGGAAAGCAGTGCAACAATCCAATCAATTCATTATGGCACAGTACAGCAAAGTTATGGAAATTACGCACTATACCAAAACATGTTTATCTGACGTGGCTTATCCTACATGATCGAATTCCGGTTAGATTGGCTCTTTTTAATAGACGTGTTCGGTGCAGTCCTCTTTGTTGTTTTTGTAATGAGCACAATGAGATCGTTGAACATTTATTTAAGTTAAGGATTGTGAGTGGGTGAGATCTGTGTGGTTTGCATCTCATTTTGGTGTGAATTTTAGCTGGAATAACAGTTCTGCTAAGTCCTTTTTGGATTGGTTGGAACATATTATTAATGAAGGGGCTGATGTGAGTCAAGTGGTGTTATCCATTTGTTATGAAATCCGGTGGATTAGAAATAAGAGATGTTTTGAGGGAATTGAAATTCCTAGTGCATCTAATTGTCATAATAGTGCTATCAAAGTGATTTTTAACGGTGTACAAAATGATTTGCTGCAATCGTAGAACCAGTCCAATCCCGGTTTCAAATATCAGATGGCTTCTCCCGTCTACGGGTTCCTATAAAATGAATGTTGATGCTTCAAGTCATTCAGATGATGGAAAATGGGGTCTTGTTGTGGTGATAAGAGACGACCAAGGCTTTGTGTAGGTTCTTGCCAATCCTACCCGACTCAGAATGTGGCAGAAGCGATGGCAATGTTGAAGGGTCTCAAATTTGCAAAGGAGCTATTGTTCTTGAACATACAAGCAGAATCAATCAAAGACAAGCACCTTGTATCAGTATACTTGGAAACAATAGCAAAAGATTGTGTCAAATCAAGTTCTAGTTTTAATTCTATTAATTTCAAGATAGACATATCACGAAAATTATAAATCTAAAATTTTCACTGCAAATGTTTCGTTGCAAATGTTTTCACTGTTGCAAAAATGAAGTAGCTTTGGGTGCAAGATTGCATTATTTATTTAAGAGGCCCATTGTTCAAAACCCTAAATCTGCATATATCCTCTTTTCCTCTTCACTACACTGCATCCATCTCACTGTAATAACTGTAATCTTCCACCCTACGATTACATTCATTCACTCGTTTTCATCTTCGCTAGACGGTGGTGCAACCCTGAAAACATGTTAGACATCAATCTCTTCCAAGTAGAAAAGGGTCACAACCCTGAAATCATCCGTGAATCTCAACGCTGTCGTGGTGCCAAGTAGTTGATGAAGTTAATCAATCTCGACAAAGAATGGCGAAAACCTAATAATATCCTCAGCTTGCACTTTCTCTGCGGCTGTCTGTCATGAGAGATGACTGAATAATAAAGGCAGATGAGGATCCATGATCCTCTCCTGCACTTTCGCACTTTCTCTTGTCTATCATGAGAGATGGCTGAATAATAAAAGGCAGGAGAGGATCCATTTCCCAGTTTATCAAATTTCAATGTCATTAATGTAATCTCGCTTTGTTTATTTCAGGTCAATTTGAGTTTGAGAATCTTCGTAAAGAATTCAACAAAATTAACACAGAAGTTTCCAAACTCAAGCGAGTAAGCATATCACTATCTTAATTTTATTTTATTTTTGCATGGTTGATTATTGTTGATTTTGTTTCTGTGTGTGTTAGGGTGGTGAAGATGCAACCGAGTTTATTTCTAAATCTGGAGAGATTAAGAAAAAAATCGCTGAGAAAGAGGTTGAGGCTCAGGAAACTCTAAACCTCTTGAATTCTAAATTGGAAACCATTGGAAACCTCGTTCATGATTCTGTTCCCATCAGCAATGATGAGGTTTGTTTTATTTTTATTTATATTTATTTTTTCTTTGATAATGTATTGTTTGTATTGAAATTCATGGGATAATTTATGTTTTAGGCTAACAATCTTGTTGTGCGAACATGGGGTGAGAAAAGAGTTGAACCTAATCTCAAGAATCATGTGGATCTAGTTGACTTGCTTGACATAGCTGATTTGAAGAAAGGTTTGACTTTATTCACATATTCAAGTCACATTGTTTATTTATTTATTTTTTGGAATATGATTCTGGGTCAGGATGTTTGCCATCCTCTTGTTTTTGTAATCATAGAAGCTGTTTGTTTTCGCTGTACCTAGTCCTTTTTCGGCGTCACCAGAAGCTAAAATTGATAGCTATGGTGGGGTTAAGGGACCTCAAAAAACAAACACACTAATTAATAATAATAAACGTTGTTCTTTTTTTCACCGAACACTTCAAGACGTTGTTGCACTGATTCATGATTTGTACGATATCTTTCTGCCACTATCCCGAATTATGTTAGTCACCTATGGAACACTGTTGTGTTTCAACTGCAGTAGCTAAGGCTTTCAATAGTTTCTACATTTCTGGTCATATACCTATTATGAATGTATCCTAATATTTTTTGTCATGTCGTTTGATGCATAATAGGAGCTGATGTTGCTGGAGGTAGAGGTTACTATCTCAAAGGAGATGGTGTTCTTCTTAACCAAGCTCTAATCATGTTTGGGCTTGATTTTTTGAATAAAAGGGGATATTCTGCATTACATACTCCATTCTTCATCAAGAAAGATATAATGTTGAAGTGTTCTCAACTAGACCAATTTGATGAAGAGCTTTACAAAGTAGATGATGATAAATATCTGATTGCAACATCAGAACAAGCTCTGTGTGCATATCATTCAGACGAATGGATCCACCCTACCCGGCTACCCATAAGGTATGCTGGATTTTCATCTTGTTTTCGTAAAGAAGCTGGATCTCATGGTAGGGACACTCTAGGAATATTCCGAGTTCACCAATTCGAAAAGGTGGAGCAGTTTTGTATCACTACCCCAAATGATAATGATTCATGGGACATGCATGAGGAAATGCTCAAGAACTCTGAGCACTTCTACAAAGCGGTATGACAACATCTTTCATAATGTTCTCTCCATTAAGAGATGGAGGTGTTATATATTAATAATATAATATAGTTTTGGTATGGTTACTGAATCCCAGTGTAAAATTAATCTAAAGGATTAACCAGAGGAATGTTTGATGCATCTCTTTATTTCTTGTAAATTTTTGATATATAGGATTTTGTTTTATGTCTATGATTATGGCCTATCTTCTGTATTGGTTACTCATACATTTGTATTACCTCGCTGTGGATGTTACCATTGCATATAGATTATTCTCTTTAGTCGTTTTTAACCCAAATCAATAGCTTTATTTGCCTTCTTCTATTTTCCATTTTCTTCTCTTACGTAATTACGTTTGATTTACTGCAGCTGAACATTCCCTATCAAATTGTTTCTATCGTTTCTGGAGCCTTGAATGCTGCCGCAGCTAAGAAGTATGATCTAGAAGCATGGTTTCCAGCTTCTAAAACATACAGGGAGTTGGTGTCCTGTTCAAATTGTACAGACTACCAAGCCAGAAAATTGGAAATTCGATATGGACAGAAGAAGGTCAGTATACCTAAGTTCATCATATTGATGGCTTTATTAATTAGTAATATTCACCCAGTGTTGGATCAAGAAGTTATTCTAGAGAGAGGAGCATCAGTATGCCTAAGTTCTTCATATATGTTAGAATTTCGTAATATAAATTTATATAGTGATGGTGGTGACGACTAATATAGTCTTCATTTAGAGTCTAATAGCTTAAAGTGGGTCTATGATGGCCATGTTTTTCCTTGAGCAATATGTTCTTTTGGCTAACTGATTTCAATGCTCTTTAACTGTTAGGCTTTGCCTCTTTTATCTTGTTGCAGAGCAATGAGCAGTTGAAGCAATATGTTCATTTGTTGAACTCTACTCTCACGGCTACTGAAAGGACCATTTGCTGCATACTAGAGAACAACCAGAAGGAGGATGGAGTAGAGATACCACAAGTCCTTAGGCCATATATGGGTGGAAAAACTTTCCTGCCATTCAAGAACCAACCGAATAATGAAGCCAAAGGGGCGTTGAAACATGTTCCACATGATCGAGCTGGTCGTGTTCCAATTAATCGAGCTGGTCATATACCAAGTTCAATTACGAATTTCATTAGAAAGAAGAATGCATTCTGGAAATTTTGGACTAGAATATTCAATGTATTGTAGTAGGGAGGGAGTGTGGTGGTTTTATTTGGTGGCTATTTTCTGGCTCATTTTGTACTATGATTTTTTACGCATAATTTTACAACTATGATGATTGATTTACCCTTTAGGGTGTGTTTTTGTAATATGATTCCCAGGAATGTGAGATTGGATATGCAATATTCCCATGTTTGTTAAGTTTTGAAAATTTGTTCCCAGGAATATTATTTGCACATGATTTCTTCTATTGTTATTCTCATGCTTAAAAGATGGGAATCTAACATTTTCATGAGAATAAAACTCAACTTGCTATAAATTCTCACTACCACTCACATTTATTTCCTTATTCATTTTTTTAATATGAGATGGCGTCTCCCGTCTGCGGGTTCCTATAAAATGAATGTTGATGCTTCAGGTCCTTCAGATGATGGGAAATGGGGTCTTGTTGTGGTGATAAGAGACGACCAAGGCATTGTGTAGGTGCTTGCCAATCCTACCCGACTCAGATGTGGCAGAAGCGATGGCAATGTTGAAGGGTCTCAAATTTGCAATGGAGCTATTGTTCTTGAACATACAAGCAGAATCAAGACTCTAGTAATGTGATTATGGCAATCAAAGACAAGCACCTTGTATCAGTATATACTTGGAAACAATAGCAGAAGATTGTGTCAAACTAAGTTCTAGTTTTAACTCTATTAATTTCAAGATAGACATATCACGAAAAATATAAATCTAAAATTTTCACCACAAATGATTCGTTGCAAAGATAAGAGTTTATAAAGAGGAGGCACTCCTCACCTTATGAACTGGTTTTGTAAGGATTAGTTATGCCCCAAATCTAAAATCTACAAACATGGGAATATATCTTTAGTTTCTATAAAACTTTTTTTATGCACACTTTTTAGTTTTGACAAATTACTACGAATTATAAATCTAAAAAATCTAAGAGTATAATGACATCAAAGAGAATAATTATTCTGTCCGAGATTAAGAGTAGGATAATTGATGTTTGTAGGAGAAACAATCTACTAGTGTCCCTAATCTATCCGGTCTGCCCGGGACTAAGTGAAGGTATTGTTCATGGTAAAGTCAATCTACCTCTTCCTTACCGTCAAATCCTCACTTGAGTAAGAAATGTCTAGTCAAACATTCTGAGTGTAATTATTTCGTAGCCTGTTGTTTGAAGATTCATAAGTAACGTCTAGAGTTACTTGAAATATTTTAATTGCTCCACTTCTAAAAACTGTCATATGAAGAGTATCCAAGAAATTTTTCAAGAAATTGTCAAACTTCATGTAAAAGAGTTTATCTTTGTTCGACAAAACAACGCATACTAGATATCCGCCCTCACATATTAACATTATCATTGTAACGTTGAAAGAACGATGTATGAAACTCAAATATCTTAGTGTAACCTTAAACTTATCAACTAGAAACCTTTTTAAGAATTTAACTCGAATCCTAAGTTGACCTATCGAGTTCATTTGTTAAATGAAAATATTTTCCCGACAACACACCCAGGACATTTGCTTGAGATAGTTGATGTCAGGTTTTTAGTTATGAGAAACATACCTTCATATAAAATAGAGTAAATTACACCCTCCTCTCCCAAGGTTTTGTTTGCGAGTTTGGAAGGAAAGGGATGAGAGGGCTTTGGGGGGTTAACTTTTCTTCATAATACTAAATCCTCCTCACGTGTGGGAACTAAAAAATTGTAGTAGAGGAGGGTTTTGGGGGGGTGGGGTGGAGGGTTCATATGAATTCTTCAAATTTAAAGAGCCTTGCTATATCTCGCGAGAGATTTTCTCACGAGAATTCCACGAATACAACTTTTTGTTATGTTTCATCATTTTCTTTTTCTTTTTTGCATAGGTTATATATCTTTCTTTCTTTCATACATTACTGATAAATAGAACAGGGGAAAAAAGAGACCACGTGTGCCTCAAAAAAGATAAGGCCACCGCTTCTGTCTCTTTGCTGCTACTGTTACTAGGCATTTTATAAACCATCATCATGAGCTCACTACATTGCAAGCATGTGATCATATATTGTTAGTTTAATCCAGTTGGATGTAGCTTCAAAAGCATAAATGAAATTGTTACAATTTTGCTCTCATGAAAGAAGAGTTCAGTACAATTCGTGAAATACTCGTGATAAGCGTGTCGCGATGTTTAGGATTTTTGTTAAAAATATAGTAATCATTATCTAAAAAATTACTCTTTTGTGGTAAAAAAAAAACTACTCTTTTAATTTTTTTGAAAGATTTCTCCATTTTCCCTCATATTTTCCACCACTCAAAGACTTCCCTTCCCCTCCCCTCCAAACTCGCAAACAAAACCTAAGAGAAGTTTAAATCACATTGATATTCCTTCTTACGTTAAAATATGCAATCCCCTCCCTAGAAAAGTAAAATATTTACGCCCCTCCTCTATGGGATGTTTGAATTGCAACCCCTGCACTTTAACCTACTTTAAACTATGATGCACGACACGACACCGATAATAATTTGAGAAACAGCGGTATTATTTACAGCGAAAACACTTACCCCAAACACATATTGAAGTGTGATTGGCAAAGCTGCTGACGTAACTAAAATCCGGATTTTGTGGAAAACATGAGGGTGGTGGTTTTAGCTGGCCAATCAAATTCATTCACTCTGTATTCACGTTAATTTTCTTCGCCGCATGTAGCATTATTCTTTGAGAAAATGACATAATTCAGTGTAATCATAGGTGTTGTGTCGGTGTCAGTGTCTGACACTAGGTGTCTGACACCGGGCCACGCCTAATCCGGGGAGTGTCCGTGCTTCATAGATTTTAATCAACACACCATTGTCTTGCGATGAAGAAGAAGAAGAAGAAGAAATTATGATGATGGGTGGTGCATGCTTGGTGATGTCAGAAGAAGAACTCATTCACAAATCTTGCTGGTCTTACTCTGGTATTTTTTATTCTCTCCCTCCTGCTACTTCACTTTTTTGTTTCCATCTTCCCTTAGAGCTTGAATCAAGGCTTTTCTTATTCCTATGCCTTTTCAATTTCTGCTTTACTCTAGGCCATGGAAACAAAACAACAAAATCTTTTGGCTTACATTTTGCAATAGTATATATAAACTATTGAGTAAATTGGTTTAGTTCATTCAACAATGTTTAGCCCAATAAAGCCAAAGTTCAGGGTTTTTGAAGTTATTATTATTTGTCTGCTACTCAGATTTGCTTAAACTTTAGTTTAAATTCGACCAATGAATGTGTTCCAAGTGTTCATCATCTATACAAGTAACTGTTTCCTTTGAAGTCAGTACTATTTCAAAAAGGCTTTCTTGGTTTCAAGGCTTGATCACAATTTCTTAGCTTATTTTAATCACATTTTTCAGTTTATGGAAAATTAGAATTTAATATAATAACTAATAATTGTTTTCCATTTGTGCTAATGACAATTTACACACACACCCTCATTCAGAGGTTTTTGTTATAAACCATCAAATGAAAAACACTCTTTACTTTCTTACGCCTCGTTGTTTGACAAAAGGTTGAGTGACAATGACGAACTACACAGAGGAAAACAACGTGAGCGCTTCATCTCCAACAACACCTACTGAGGTGACACAAGGTTCTTCTGTTTTTGACAATTTTGATTCGATGAAGCTTAAACTTTCTGATATCTATGAACGCATGAGGTCATTGAGAAGGATCAGAACTCATGGCCGAAGAAAAATTCTTGTTAGGAATGAGTTTGATGCTGACAGTTCTTCTTCTGGGGATGAAAAAGGTGTTTTTTTTTTTTAATTTGATTTTAATAATCTTTATGTGTGTGAAAAACTGTTCCTTTTCTTAATAGTGGCATAACAAAAATTAAAAATAAATGTTGATACATTAGAAATGAAGCCAGATTAATAAGTTATGTTTGATCTATACATTTTATTATGCTTGGATATATTTTGCTGAATAGATTTGATCATATGTCAAGTCTTTAATTTAGCTCAGGATTTTCTGAGTATTGATTGAATGGCCCGTGAAGATGTGTTGTATATTTTGATGGTAGACAAAGGTGATGAAAAATTAAAGCCTCTAAACCAACCTTTTTCAATTTTTTGCAAAAACAAAATTTTCCCCCTAATTTAGAGAATTTAGATGATTTCAAGCACACAATCAGTGTAAGACATACAATAAATTAATTTAATTTTTCAACTGCTCTTTTATTTTGAGATGTACTTTGTATGTCATGCAAAATGAAGTTCTTGTGCTAGAAATAACCTGCTGATGTTGATCCATTTTGAACCGAACAGATGGTACTTCAGTCTTTAATCCAATTGATCTGGATTCTCCACCAGTTATAAAGTGTCCTGGATGCGATTTTGACATCAAAATGTCTTCATTACGCGACTATTTGGAAGATCCAACATACAACTCACATACTATGGTATGACCTCCTGTATTTTATAATTCATACTGATAAAGTATATCCATTTCTTTAAGATTTGGTATGATAGATTTGATAACTGGTCTAATGATTTCGTTTTTATAAATGGATGTCTTTGCTTAGATTGTCATGAAATTGAACAAAATTTTGATTTAGCTGCCTGTTATAGTGCACTGTCCTGATCTTAATAAAAAGGCGAGCAAGAAGCAACCATTATGGTCAAAAACTAAGGGAAAAAAAATGAAATAAGACATTTCTAAACATTTAGCGCTGGTATAGTACTTAGTTATAATTGAAATTTGATATCTGAATGGCTGTTCACTGTTCCTATCAGATTTGTCCTGTGTGTGATAAAAATTTAGGGGAGGATGTAATCAGGATGATGCAGAGTTCAAGCTTCCCAACCTCGCCAAAGGTATCTGTTACTTGTCTTGTGATTTATGTGCTTAAATTGTAACATAGGTTAGTTTCAGTGTAGGAGTATTTGATTCTTCTTAGTTTCAGCACATTCGGAACCGGTGGAAAGATGGCGTCTCTATTAATGATTGGGAATTGTATGACAAGATAAATGCTTCATCGAGAAAAACCAGACACAATTCAATTTCTGATTCACATTTCTCACCATCTCGGGACAATGTATATGTTCCAAGCTCCAACGAGTTTTTCTCAGATGAAGATACCATCAGTGATGCCTCAGACATTACCGATGCAAATGACATTCCCATTGGAAAAAGGTATGATCCTGCTTTTGGATAAGATATAAATAACAACTGTACTCATGAGTGAAATTGTCTATCTGAAGTTAATATCATTGTAACTCATTCATTGTTCTCGGCATTTAATAAAAATATTGCTTCTTGTGGTATGGAAAATTATGCACCTGATGGTGTTACCATAGATTTCCAAATTATTGTACTCAGTACATTTCTCAGTTATCTGCGGATCTACAAGATATCACTGAGAATTTATTCAGTGGTAGATTATCAATAGTATCTAAATTCTGTTCATGATGAGACATTACATATAAGAAACAAGACAATTTTTTTTTTGAGTCAGAAACAAGACAATTATATTCCCGCTTTTCGGATTTATTTCTCTAATATTTTTTTTCCGTTTTAAGGTTGCTTTAAAAGATACGGGAGGTGTGTGTATATGATATGCTACTCTCGGAAATTTAAAAGGATCACGTAACAAGAGATTTACTCAATAATCTATCATTATTATCTTTCTGAATATGAAAACTCTCATTCCAAATCATGAATAAATTTCTGTTGCTAGAATTACTTGACTGTTAATGTGGTGTGACAGTGGTTATTATATTCCTGCAATATGGTTTACAGTTACATGTGGAGCAATATCTAACCTGTAGTACATTCCACACATTTATGTATTAAATATCTAGTGCATTGAATTTTGACTTTGCTTTAGTGTTTTTTCAAATTAGTTATTGAAATAAGGTTTATGGAAAGTATCTTCCTAAACACACCCAATGTTGAAATTCTGGTGATGGTTTTATGTTTGCAGCTCTGGCGGAGCAGAAGTACCGGACACAGGTCATGAAGAGGATGTTCAAGAGAGAAGTGACAAGGCTGCTTTTGCTCAAGAGCTGTTTATGTCAGCTTTATTCTCAGAATAATTAATAGCACAATTAGTCAATACATTGTGAGGAATTGCTTAATTACATCTTGAGATAGCTTTGATGCTTGTAAACATTATAACATTGGCTTTTATTCTGGTGCATGAGTTATCATTATAGGATCATACTAAATATTTTTCATATCGGATAGCTAGCAAATTGGATGGTTAGCTCTATTTTGTGGCCATGTATTACTGAACAACTTGGTGACATTTATATATAAGTTTATGTTTTGCATTTCTTTATTATCAGTATGATTTGCATACTTTCATGGCAATGTTTTGAAATTTAAATTGGAAATCAAATCGGCAAGACTTCTTGGTCATGATTCGATAACCAAACCAGATATCCTTACAAGGATCGAAGACAGAACTTGTGGTTCTATCGGTTAAACGAGGCGACCAAGTTTGGTTTTGGTTATTTTAAATGTTGCAACAGGGTTGAAATAAAAATGGTGAGCAACAATACTCAATGTCCAGAGTAAAATCCGTGATGATGACATAAAGTTGAACTTTCTGATTTCAATGAGGGCATAAGGGTGGTGAAAAATTAAAGTCTCTAAACTAACCCTTTTTAAATTTTTACAAATACAAAATTTCCCCCTTATTTAGAGAATTTGGATGATTTCAAGCACACAAACAAGGGACTTAACCTCACACATTTTTTCCTTCTTGTCCTGTTTGTGTTGATAATTTAGTGGAGTCTGCAACCAGAATTGTGAACAATTCATGCTTGCCAAGCTTGCGAAAGGTATTGTGATTTATGTTCTTTAATTGTAACATAGATCAGTAGTGTGTAAATTCTATTCATGACGAGACATTACATATAAGAAACAAGGTGGTTATATTCTTACTCTTTGGATTTTTATTTCTCTAATATTCTTTCCGTTTTAAGGTTACCTTGGAAGATACAGGAGGTCTGTGTAATCTATCATTATTGTCTTTCTGGATATGAAAACTTTCATTCCAAACTTTGAATGAATTTTATTGCTAGAGTTACGTGCGTAGAATTGTTAAATTTTGTTTGTTTCAGTAATCACAGATGCAGTTGTTGTATCATAACGATGAACCAGCTGAAAATTTTCCTATTAAATCTGAAATAACATGTTTTGGAATTTGCAGGTGAAGGGAAAGTTGAATAACGATCATAGTACATGCTAAATATAACAAAGCCAAATCAGCTGATCTTTACTGATCTAACATTATTATAGCCATAAGTTTCACTCCAGTGTAGATTCCCTGAGTACATAGAAAATCAATGAACAAGAAGGTCAAGTATGTAAAAATCACACACAATATTGTTTATGTCCAAATTAAATTGGCTTCCCACTATTATTGAAAGTAAAGCAGCAAGCATTCTCTCTTTAGGGGTTCACATATAAACCTCAATTCAAGGAGTAATTCCAATAATCTTTCAGGAAAATGTATGACTTCTTATATCAAATTAGTATGAAAAAAAATCATAAAATAACAAGGCATGATGTTCCCTATAGTTCAAGAATACACTTCATTTTATAGGAATTAAAGGTGTAAAACTAAAATCACCTTAATCATATAATCATATTTCATATGGATCATAAATGTATCAATCATTATTTAGTGGCACAAAAGAGAAAGATTTTAAGCCTTTGGACTGTACATCCCACTACAAACAAGCAATGGAGCAAGTCAAGTGATCCTAATGAAACAAAAAGCTTGAGTACCCCAGGCCTACAAAACACAGCCACTACCTTAAAAATCAGAATGGATTAAAGCAAAAACAAAGACAAAAAAAACCATGTGGATTAGTGGAGGACGCGGGGCGCAAACAAACAAGCTTTTCTGTTCTTCAAATTTCTTGATATTGGAGATTCAAAGAAGAGTAAATAACAGCAAGTCTCATTTTTCTATAAGAAGGGAGATCGCAAATTCCTAAAGTTTACTGAGGGGAACATGCCAACATTGACTTCTCTGCGTCAAATTCATAGAATTCCTAGAGGAAGGAGGATGTGTTCTTTTTTTCATATAAGTCAACCTAACAATGGTTGAATCGTCGAACTAATGACAATTTTTGTTTAAAAAAGTCTTAAATTTTTTAAAAGATTTGTAGGAATTTAAGACTATCAAGAATTACAACTTAGATTTTCATAGATTTACATCATATGATTTTAAAGGATTTGAAATGATTTTATGGATTTACAAGATTTCAAAAGATTTTTAATGAATTTTAAGGACTCATTAAAAAAGAAATGAAAACACAGACTCTCTTATTTATTTTATTTTATGGGAGAGATAGAGAGAGAAGAGAGAGGAGAGAAGGGAGAAGAGGGAGGGGAGAGATATAGTAAAATTTTAAAAGAAAAAACAATCCTAAGAAATATTTTCATGAAAGACCTTTTCAAGTTAAAATTTTACTAGAAAATCCCACAAAATCCATCGAAATCCAATTTATTGAACAAACCTTCAAAATTTGAATGATTTTGAATATCACGAAACTTTTTTTAAGTGATAAAAAGTCTTGGTTGAATACCACAAGACTTTTTTTAAAATGACAAAGAGTTTTGATTGATTTCCATAAAACTTTTTTTAAGTTGCAAAGAGTTTTGATTGAATTTCACATGACTTTTTCATAATAAAAGTCTTTTAAAATCCCTTACGGGATGTTTGTTTCGGAGAAACACAAATTATTCTCAGGAATAACTTACCCGAAAATGAAAATATGAAAATATGATTCCTGACCATTTGTTAAAAAAAGTGTTTGACAAATATTCTTGGGTATTTGTTAAAAAAAATGTTTGGCAAATAAATTGACATTCTTGAGAAAATTGGAAGTTACAATTTTAAAAAAAAATATATATGTATAATATCATGGGAATGCACATTCCCACTTTCTTACATTGGAATAAATTCATGGGAATAAGAGAAGTTACTTCATTCCCATGAACGGTGGATTCTAGGGTGAGGGTTCAGTTAAGTCTCTCACCGGTATACCACTTAATGTAACCATTGGATTTAATTAGCCATATGATATCATTATTTGTGACCTCACTTTATCTAATCCCTTTTCTATGTAACCAATTCTCTCTCGCCTAACAAATCTCCTTTCACTGAAGCACAACCACGATGCCGAAGATCTGTTTGCTCCTCTGCTACATATAAATATTTACTTCTGAGTTCACACAATAAACCCCACAAGTATATAAAAATCATTAATTTACACTTGAATAGAAGGCAAGCGGGCAACAAGCTGCGCCGCTAGACCTTTTTGGATGGCAAAACCAATCCTCGTGAATACAACATTCATGGACCTAGGAGACATAACATGGCTATGCATAACCTTTTGAACTCTATGTAGAAGTTCAACAGCCTCTGGTGCTAGGAAACCAAAAGTGTCAAAAGCAAATGGTATAAAAACATGTTGATTGTCAGAACATGCTTTCTCATGTTCGGCCACTTTACTTGACGCAGCTTTTAGAGCTGCCTGTCCTACGGTAAAAGGTCCGACACCTAATCCCACAAGTGGTGAAACCCCAGTCAAGTCTACACAAGCATGTTTTCCACCTACCCATCCGTACACCATCATATCCGCAGGCCTGAGCGTTGATCTTCTATCTAGTGGGTCAGTCAGGAAGTTCATACGCACCTCCTTCTTCACTGATATTCCCGCCCGTCTGAATATATCAAAAAGTACATCCCTAACAAAGTCATGTCTGTACTTAAACCCGGGAAGCTCCTTACAATGAACGACATGCTCCCCAAAAGTATCCAGGTACGCCTTATGACAAACGGGGCACACCTCATCAATAGAAAATAGTGGAATCATAAGGCGATATCTAAGGATAGTACGATACCCCACAAGTGCCTATCGTTTTGTAAGATTCAACAAAGCCATCAAAAAGACTTCATTGGTTATTTAACAATGATTCTCCTTGGCCATTGGTAACCATGCTCAGGTAGTGTATGGGTAGAAGATATCAATTTCACGTGATAAACAACAACAATTCATATGGGGACTAATACTAAAAAAACTACAATGGAATTATTTTATGTTATCCCTAATTCCTATAAACACTCATTTGAAATTAAATTCCTACTTGAATTTGTCGACAGTCATGTCAAAATCCTTTTCATTCCTCAAATTTTTCTTTTCTTTAAATTTCCCTAAACTTGTTTGAATTTTATTTTCGATTCAGTGTGCGGCAGTGAAATAAGATCTGCCAAGAGAGATAATTGGTTGCAGAGAGAAGTTATTAAATTTAGATCCAGTATAGTCAAGTATAATGAATCAATATGATCTTATTAAATCTAACGATTAAATAAAGTGGTACACCGGTGAAGAATTTAACTGAACCCCCACCCTAAAATCCACCCCTATGAACCTTTATACCTAGGAATATTTTTTTCTCAATCTGATAACAAACATGGGTATAATCATTCTCTAGCCATGTATTCCCGAAAATGTCATTCTTAAACTTGAAACAAATACCCCCTTAAAATTTCAATCCAATACACCCTCCTAAACCAGCGATGAATGGAGGCAACCCATTGATTTTTGTTTTTTTTAACCATTTTTTATTTCTATCTAAATTCATCATATAATTTATTGTTTGCTACTACTAAAATTCATCATAAATTTTTTTAAAATAATTGTTGCTACTATCAAGACAGAGGGGCTAGCTTGTCTCCAAAATTTAAGAGAATGATAACTAAATTTATTGTTTGCTACTACTAAAATTCAACATAAATAATTTAAAAAAAAATTGTTGCTACGATCAAGATAGAGGGCTAGCTTGTCTCCAAAATTTAAGAGAATGATAACTATTGTATTGGTTGCGAAATACTCATCATAACCACCACAAAATAAGATTTGTTCAATTGAAAAGATTGTATTTGGAGGAGCGGGGTAATGAAATTTGGAGAGGGAAATTGATTTTTAACAAAATTTGATTTATTTATTTGGTTCTTAATTGATTTAGTTTATAAATAATAAAAAAGTAAATATATTAGCATCATAAAACAAAACAAAAAATGCCAACAAGTGATATAACATAATCAAAATGACTGAGATACTCGTGCTTACGAATTGTAATGTCTACATCTATCATTAATATATATTTTTTGACAAGTCATTAATATTAAATATATAATTGATATTTTAATCTAAACGAAACAAACATCGCAATAAAACAGAAAATCAAAAAACTTTGCACCAAGATAACAAATAAAATAACATACGACGAAATCACAAAAATAAGGAAAGAAAAATCTGATTTATGTAAAAGAGTAATGATGTTTGTAGAACTACTTTGTGATAAGTTTTAAGACAATCTTCTTTCTCTCTCCTTATTGTCAAAATCAATAGAGATGAAAATAGAAAGATAAAGAGTAAGAGTGCAATATAAATATGAATATGAGATAGAGAGATGTTAAAAAATTGTCACAAAATAGTCCAAACATCATCTCATTACGTGAAAACCACTTATTAAATTTGATATAAAATATAAAAGATACAAGGGTTAAGTGATATTTTGTCTGAACTAAAAAAAACTGAAGAGGAAATTAGATGGAAGAAGTGAATTTTAAATCCAAGGGTTAAATGATATTTTGTCTCATGCCATTTGAGTGAGTCTTGATTTAACCTTTGTACAATAAAAACTTTGAATTCCAACCTTATTATTACTAGATTCTTTGATTTTCACCCATGATGTTATCCGACCATACAATATAAACGTGTAAGATTGATGACGTGTCAAACTGACTTGGCTTTTAATTATTTTCTATTAAATTTTTTCAACATGGATTTTTTTTTATTAATTAACAATTATTTAAAAAAAACAATTACATATTACAATCAAATTAAGAAAAAAGGAAAAACACCTAAAACAAAATTAAAATGAAACCTCCATCATAAACATTTTGACCATCATCTTGAAATTAACCTAAACTTGAATAACACACACCCAGAAATTCAAATATTAAATGTTAGTTTCCTTGCAAAGCGTGTTGGATACGGTAGCGTTTGACAGAGAATGAAGTAGAAGCGGGAAAAATGAGTGTAGTACGAAAGATAGTACGATCTAGCATCAAAGCTATAAACCCACTCCAAGGGTTTTACCCATCCATCTTCCACCTTCAACCATGGCTCGTTTCTCCAAATGCTCTTTACAGCACCTCCGCTACTACTACACCTCCACTCACTTCTCACCCGCGCAGCTTCGCAATGTCTGGATCTCGGGTCTCCTCGACCCTTCTAAGGTGACTCTCACATTGAGGGAGATGCTTTACTCGGGTCATGTCGATTTGATGGAGGATGCTAGAAAGAATATTATGAAGAGGGATAAGGAGTATGAATCTTATGTCAAACAAGAGTCATGGGTCGGTGAATGCCGGACCTTGAAAAAAAGAGGTACCTTTACAAATCTCAAATGGCTCATTAATGGTCCTACTTCAGATTCTATCACTGCTGATCTCACTTTCTTCAACTGGAGGAAACATAAGGTAGTAATAATCATAGTCTATAAACTGACTTGGATTGATTTATTTGAGTTTATCTACTGGTATAATCGGAGAACTAGCTTATCACAATTTTCATAACTTTTCCACCATAACCAACTTATAATAGAATATACAAAAACAATTTAACTTTATTTTATTTTTAACTATAAAAATAGCTTTTGAAAGCTTATACATAATCATTTGTGCTATAAGCTGCAAATAAGATGTTTATCCAAACAAGCTCATATTCTTCGGTTAATGTTTTTTATATTATTGAATTTTTTTAAAATTTGTACATTCTTGCAGATGAGCATAATGGATACAACTAATTGTGTTGATTTCACCTCTGAAGTTAAGAATGCTCTGGGTGCCTTTGACGGCGCGGTTCTTGTTCTTTCTAGTGTTGATGGGGTGCAGGACCAGGCCATTGCTGTGGATAAGCAAATGCTAACATACCAACTTCCAAGACTTGTATTCATTGACAATCTTGACCAAAAAGGAGCAAATCCATGGCAAGTTTTAAATCAGGTAAACTTCCACGTCATCATACTGTGTTGTCAATCTAGCTAGGGTGGTGGAGCAAATTGAGCTGTTGTTTCTATTCTGTGTCGTACATCGCAATCATGTTGCTTCACACTGCTATTGATAACATGGGTTTTGTAGTTTATTGCTACTTGAACAATTTTATTTAATTTATAAAGAGAACTTCAGTAACTTCATTGTAGATTTGAAGTTAGATTTAGAAATTAGAAGCCTATGATATTTAATTATTATTGACATTGGACATTTTTATATAAAATTCAAATTTAACTTGTTGTTTTTATTTAACTTGTAGACCTTTTTGTAACATTTTACAGGCAAGATCGAAACTTCAACATCATTGCGCTGCAGTCCAAGTTCCAATAGGCCTGGAATATAATTTTAAGGGACTTGTTGATCTCGTGCAGTTAAAGGCCTGCTTTTTTCATGATTCAGATGGGTCTGTTTCTGAAACTTTTTCATTGGTTCTGCCTGTGGTTATTCTTCAAATTATTCAAATGTTTCTTATTGCAGAAAAGAGGTTGTCGTTGAAGAAGTTCCCACATATATGGAAGCCTTGGTGTCAGAAAAAAGGCATGAACTCATAAAAACTGTGTCCGAGGTGGACGGTAAACTTGCTGAAGCTTTCTGCAATGGCAATCCCATATCAGCAGCTGATCTTAAGGTGTGTGAGCAACAGTCTATATATACTTTTTTTCATTGGAGTTATGCATATTAATTATTTGGTTTTAATATGCACAACTGAAGGAAAGCCCACTTTTTGTCCATGCACCACTGAAGGCAGATGTGCATTTTCAGATATAGTGTGATATATGAAAACCAGTTGTTACTTCGCCCCCACTCCCCATTTTCAAATCTTATTTTGTAAATTATTTTCTTTTTGTTATTATTGTGTGTGCAGGAAGCAGTTCGTCGGGCCACCATAGCACAGAAATTTATACCATTTCTCATGGGTAGTGCATTCAAATATAAGGTAACCGTTGAATTGTCTTGAATTTAATGTAGTTCAAAGACTTCACTTTGGAAAATGAATTCACTTCTAACATTCGTAGTACGTCCATGCCACTATGCAAACTTTTTGGGTCTGGTCAAATCTTACGTCATATGAATAAATCTACTTAGAATAATGCTGTTTAATAAATAATAAATGAGCAATATCTGTGATAAAATTTAGTAAGAATCCTGCTGTTTTAAAAGCTGGTTACTGGTACTTTTTAAGATTTTCCATTCCCTTGCTATAGTTATGTTGGTGGAAATCTAATTTATGATCTACCATTCTTTTGGAAAGTTGGTAGCTTTCTACTGTTATAAGGCTTTGTTACAGAAGGCTGACATGTAAATTAGGAGACAAAGCACCAAGAGGAATGCGCTTCCGGAGCATGTCATTGGTGTTAATCCTATTAAGAACAATAATCTAAACATTAGTTTAGACTTTAAGGGATCTTTGGACTCCTAACTTGAGACATAATATACTTTACACTTTATTAAACTTTTTGATATTAATCATCTTAATGATTTTTTTAAACATCAATCCCTGTAGGATATCATCCTTGCTATCATGTTTTGAACCCCTATAATATTCTCTCACATGCATGCACACACTTAGGCATGCCTGAGCACTAATCTGATCCAAACTTGAACATTCAATATTTAGCTAACTGATCCAAACTTGAACATTCAATATTTAGCTAATAATCAATATGATACAAACTTGAACATTCTATATTACTTGCATCCTCGATAGGTGTTGGTATTATTGAATTAGAAATTGCAAATACAGATGGGAACACACTCCCAATCCACCCTGGAGCTGAGCTCCGCAGAGAGATTGCAATTGTATGCCTAACAAACAGAAAACAAACTTCTGCATAACCTCCCCCCTTTTTCGGATTCTCCTTGATAACAGAAATTATAATCAAACCACACCTTCTCACACTGACCCTACTGCCACATCAGCAGTGCTACTTCCTATTTCTCCTCGCAAACTTTCGACACCTTAGGCCCGCATTGCTGGCCCAATATCGTTACGTCCCTATCACTTATAAGATTTTTTTAATCAATATCTATATCATAAGAATTTATTTGATTTTAAAGAACTTTATGGATTCATATAATTTGAAGAACATGCCTTGTAAGTAAGATTCATCCACATAACTAAAGCTATGCTAGCCCTCCATTGCCCAAGTCCACTGTGGTAGCTACCAAAGATATTTGACATAAAGTGGTCAGTTTTACTTCCTAGTTCACATTGGATTTGTGTGGTGAATTACCAGCGTCGAAGCTGGTTCTGGTTGGCTTGCTATTAGTGCAAAAAGGAAGAATAGTGGCCCAGGGAAGAGAGTTAGTGGTTAGGCTGGGTTAGTTGGACAGTTAGTTAAGCCTAGCTATGGGTACTTAGGAGTGGGGGAGTGAGGGCCATAGTTGTGTCATTAGTTTGTTGACAAAGAATCAAAGGAGTGGGGGAGAGTGGCTCTTCTGAGGGTCCTCTCTTTGTAAGAACTTCTGCTATTTTGGATGGAGTTAACGATTACATTTGGTGAACCATAGAAGAAGGCCTAAAATCCTCCATTTTTAGCCCCGTTATTTCCGCCACAAAATGCCATCTGCCGCCATACTTCACAAATTGGCCATAGCTGTTGCCAAAAAAATCCTTCACTGCATTCTGCCATGGCTACTATTTGATAACATTGATTTTGGGTTGAACAATACATACAAGCTTATGATTTATGATAAAATATTATGGCGTAATTTGATCCATGTAGCTGATCTCACTTAGTGGGATAAGGCTTGGTTGTTGTTGTTGTTGTAATACCTTACAAGCTTATATTTTTTGTTTTTTGTTGTTTCTGGTACAGGGGCTACAACTACTTTTGGATGGTGTACTTAATTATTTTCCGTGTCCAACTGAAGCTAGTAATTCTGCTCTCATACAATCGAATGAGGAAAAGGTACCAAATTCAAAGAAACAATTTAATGAGATTATTTGAATTGCTTGGGAGAAAATTACTCCTAGCCTTTGTTACTAATAAAGGAAAGAACCTAGGCTAGGTAACTGTGGTCTACTACTGTAGCTTATGTAAATTCTGCTAGTAGCTCTATAAATAAGTGTTTTTTCTGTGGCAGCTAGGCTTGGTTGCCCTAGCATTGATGTTCAAAGACGTGCACTGAACCATTGTAAAATTTGATTTGTCAATAAAACTGAGCTTGATTTTTGTTCATCTTGTTGCATGGGAAAGGCACATGGTTGCCCTCTCACTTGTCTTAAAAATACTTATTCACATCCTTTCGAACTTATTTACACTGATTTGTTGGGCCCTGCTCCGTTTATTTCCAATAGTGGCTATTCCTACTACATTTCATTTGTGGATGCCTACTCTTGGTTCACATGGATCTATATACTAAAGGAGAGGAAACATAGGCATATCATTTCATTTGGCATCTCTCATCGTGGGATTTTCCCTCACACACGTCACCAAAACCGTGTTGTGAAGAGGAAACATAGGCATATTGCTGAGTTAGAACTCACTCTTTTGGCTCAGGCTTCCATACCCTACAAATTCTGGGACTGTTCTTTTCTTACTACTGTCTATCTTATTAACAGACTCCTCACATCCTCCTTGAACTTTGATGTTCCTTATACCAAGCTCTTTGCTCAGCCACCTGACTATAGTTTCATCCAATGTTTTGGTTGCTCATGTTTCCCTCTTCTCAGACCTTACAACAAACACAAACTCCAATTTTGTCTCAAGAGTGTCTCACTTGGCTATTCCACTTCTCATAAAGGATACAAGTGCTTGGCCTCTAATGGTCATCTCTATGTTTCTAAAGTTATCTTCAATGAACATAGGTTCCCTTATCTTGATTTGTTCCCTCCCAAGTCTAACACAACTCATTCTGCCTCCACTCCTGATATCTCACCTTCCATACCTATCATTGGTTTCCCTCCTGTCACTCCCTCTGTTCCTCCTGGCTTCTCTGTATCGTCCCCAAATTTACACAACCGCTATGTCTCTACTGCATCATTTCCCAGTGTCGGAGACAAACATAGGATTCTTAGTAAAAAAGACTGCACAATTCTACACTCAAACTAATTCACTCTCTAATCATATGCATCACATAATAGCAAAGACCACACTGTTCCACCAAAACTTGATAAACATGGTGTTGTTGTGTTATTTTTTTATACTACTAAAAAGGAATATTATTTGGCTATTTTAACAGGATACACTTGTGGCATTGGCTTTCACATTGAAGAGGAAGTACGATGCAATAACATATTTAAGGTACCGTAAACTTTATATGTGGTTAAATCCTATTTTCAAATTGTTTGATGTCTTATATATATATATATATATATATATATATATATATATATATATATATATATATACACACACACACACTACCTCCGGACATTATTATCGGCAACAAAAAAAACTCCAAATCTTGGTCATTGTTAGAAGTAAAATTTAACTAATATACTCCTCATGTAAATAAAAAAATTTTAACGTGAGCATTTGCTTTATTTTTTCCGCTAACTATCAAAAGGACAATTTAGTAAATTTGACTTATGTTTTATCATGAAAACTAGAAAAGTAATGCACTTAACTGAAATTCTTAATCACCATGAAAGTGATTTTTGTTTTTTGTTTTTGCTATAATTGTGACCGGAGGAAGGGTGTGCATGTATGTATGTCATGGTCTGCTGAAATTGGGTGTTAAACTTAGCATACTGACACTTCCAATAAGTCTTTGTAGAAGGAGAATCAAATCAATCCAACTATTGAATCATCTTAAATTATATTGATGCTCATGTATACAAAAATTCAAATAATTAGACATTCGTTGGTTTATATGTTTTAATAATAATAGATATTTACATATATTTTAAACAGTGTATTATATACGTTTAAGATGTTGGGATGGAATATCATATCGGTTTAAAGATACATGAATTTTTATCTGTTTGATCTACTGAACAAAAAATTTCAATTCAAAGGTTGGATTGATTTAATTCACCTCCTACAAAGAGATGTTAAGGTTTAAGTTAAATTTGACTCATGGTGTGGATCCTGACTCATAATTTTTACATATATGTGTTGCTTTTTTATTGTGTGAAGAATCTATGATGGTGCCATCCGTAAAGGAGAATTTATTACGAATGTTAACACTGGCAAGACGTTCAAGGTAAGTTTAAGGCTCTTCATTGTTCTACTTTGATTGCATTTGTCTTGTGCACATGGTGTTTTGTGTTGTGGATCTGCTTTGTTTCTACAATCTTGGTTTTTTGTTACTCAATTAGTTCATTTTTTATAAATATACGACTCAATTCAAGATGACATTTATGATAACCTACAATTATAGTAGTTGTAATTAAGTTCTGTCTTGCTAAGAATGAATAACAAAGATATTCCAAAAATGATGGGATCTTTTAATATTAATTTGTCCTCAGATTATCCATTTATTACTAGTCCATGGATTCAAGTCTCTAACACAGTGCATGGATTCAAATTCTTGCTTGATACTGCTGGCAATATTGACTATTTTTCAAGAAACTTTTCCATCCGAGAAGTATCTATTTAACCATACTTCTAATATTATCCTCTTGCATATCCAGGTCTTGTCCCCTCGTTTTGCACCTTTTTTTCTAAAAATATTGCTACAGCAAAGACAACTACTAGTTTTTGCTTTTACCAGTTTAATGAGGCATGAAAAATGATTAAAAACAATATACAGTGGTGTGCAGTCATAATATCATTTTCCTGTCTCTGCTTTCATTTATTGCATTTTGACACTTGTTATCTTGTTGCTGAAGCCTTTCTTCTCTGCAAATGCAGGTTCCTCATTTCTTTGAGGCGGTGCAAAAGGATAAGATGGAGGTTAGTTTTTAAATTTTCTTCCAATTTGTGGATCCTCCCATTGAACAAATGTCTTTGGAGAACTTTTGTATGATTGTTCTGCCATATCTCTTTTTAAATTTTAATTTTAGCTTATACTAGTTTGACGAGGCATGCAAAATGATTCAAAACAATATGCTGTGGTGTGCACTAATAAGATCATTTTTATGTTTCTGCTTTCGCTTATTCAGTTTTGAGACATGTAGTTTTGTGACTGAAGCTTTTCTTCACTCCAAATGCAGGTTCCTCATTCGATTGAGCCGTGGAAGGATGACTTGGGGGTTAGTTTTTAGATTTTCACCTTGACTAGTGAATCATCCCATTAAATTGAATGTCTTAGGAGAAAATTTTGTATAAGTTTTATGCCATATCTATTTAAATTCTAATTTTAGCTCTTAGTAGTCTAAAGAGGCATGAAACATGATTGAAAACGAATATGCAGTTGTGTGCACTCATAAGATCATATTCATGTCTCTGTCTTCATTTATTGCATTTTGAGACTAGTGATTTTTTGGCTGAAGACTTTGTTTGCAAATGCAGGCTCCTTGTTTGGTTTGGGTGCGTAATGATGAGGTGGGGGTTAGTTTTTAGATTTTCACCATGATTTATGGATCTTTTCAATATATTGAATGTCATAGGAGAACTTTTGTATAATTGTTCTGCAATATCTCTTTAAATTCTAATCGGGATTCTTCTCCCAAATCGACAGGTGTTTGGAGTGGCACATGCTGGAGAAATCGTCGCTGTACATGATGTTATTAATGCACCAGGTTCTACTTTTCTCTTCTCTCAAAGCATATGCCACATTTCTTGAATTCTTCATTGCTCTTTTTATGTTAGAATGAATTTTTCATTAATATATTGTTGGTGGTTTAAGCTGTTTGAAAATGCGGTCATCATGTTTTTTAGTGGAGAGTATATTTCATTTGAGGGTTTGAAAATACTGAAAAACTGCTAAACACGGTAAGTCTTTATACGTATCACTTCAGCAATGGATGTTCACACTGCCTTGTAACATCCTTGATTGGGACTCCAGTTTTTGTATGTGAAAAAACCAATACTCTAGCTCTATAACCCATTAAACAACACAATCCAATCTCATACGAATTTATGGGCATTCCACTCGAACAAAATATGATAGTGAAACAAATGTTAATGTGACAATCTGTTTTTCCGTGTTCATTATTTAATCAGGCGATACTTTTACTGATGGGTTAGTAAGATATAAAAAGGCTTCTGTTGATGTTTCTGAGTTGGTTTCAAGAGTTTCTGGAGTGCAAGTAAGTAGTTTCTATATATGATAAATTAACTTCCCTACCTTGGCTTTAATGGCAATTTATATAACCTAATTGTCTTCTTTTGTGTAATTCTTTCTAGGTTTCAAAAGTTTAGCAAACTCGAAGTTTAGTAATGTCACTCTTTTGACAGGCCTCCTTGGTGGAAGACTCTTTTGATTATGTATATGTTGAGATGGTGTATCTGCCACTATTTGGGAGTTTACGAATGTTTTATTTTAAGTTGTACATATATCAAGATATGTCATTTTGAGAATCTGATCGATGATACATCTATTTAAACAGGATTCTAATTTTGGAAACATTGAAATTACAAATGATACTATCTCGAAATTTCAATAAATATTATTTTGAACTAAGAGTTAGTTTGAAAATTGCTTATTTATTGTTTATCAAGCTTGGTCATTAGGAGTAGGATATATTAGTTCATGTCTGGTCACGATTAGAATTTTGGATCGTGACAAAGTTAGAAGGATTTACCCCACCAATCATATGTTTTAGGTCTCATTAAGGGACACTTCTTAACATTGAAATTACATATGATCTATTTTGATATGGAAGTTAGTTTCGAAATTGCTTATTTATTATTTGTTAAGTTTTGTCATTAGATTTCTCTCAAAAAAAAATAGTTGTCATTAGATTTGCTTGACTAGGATGTATTAGTTCATGCGCTAGTCATGATTAAAATTTTAGATCGTTATAAAGTTAGAAGGATTTACCCCACCAAGCATATTGGTGCCCAATCATGCGCTTACTATACCTCAATAGTGGATTACAATTTGATATGATTTACGTGCAACTTGGTTTGCCCAGCACGAATTTACCTTTTCTTTGGACCATGTTCGAAGAACAACATTAGTGTTTTTAATTTAAGTTGTAATTTGGAACCCACAATTCATCAATGTTGGTTGGACAAAATATTACTCTAATCATTTGAATCTTGCGATAGTTATCTATTTGAATAATATAAGTAAGTGTTTTTTTATAACCATTTTATAGTAAAAAGTGTTATTCATATTAGAAGTATAGATGAATCACATAGTAATTGTAAGATCCAGGTATTTTACCTTATTTTTAGCTAAAGTGTTTTGTTAGGATTTGACATAAAAATATTTTGTTCTTGTGATTAATTGAATGATGGTATTACGTTATAATATTTTTTTCGATTCTATAGTCAAGTCCATGCTACTAATTATTTAATGGATGACTTGTTTTATTTTTGCAACGAATAGGTATAGTTATTTTATTATACTATGAGTCTGAACAATAAATTATATAATTTGGATAATTAATTTTATTGGATAATGTTAGTATGTTAATTGTGTGTTAGTAGTTTCTTCTTTAGTAGGACTTGAAAATAATAAACTAACATGAGCAGAGACATGCTCATGGATTAACAAAGTGAAACCACCATCGCACTCTTTGTTTGCTAAAAGATCAACACATTTAATTTATAATAGAAATGACACACTTTTATCTTCCAATCTAGCTCCAACAACTTGCGAATTTGTTGCACCTAGTAAAGACATGTACTGGGGCCACTATGCATAATGCTAAACAACTAAAAACGAAAAACATCATATTTAGGAATGACAAGTAAAAAACAAATGTATTGGGGGATAAATTCCACATATATGGCGCAACTTTTGATTTGTATTGGCACTGCCACTGGCTACATATCTGTTTTTGGAGATGCTCATTAGACTTTTATTTGGGTCTGTTACAAGGCTCTCCTTTTTGATGGAGTAAAATTTTGGTGAAGACTAAAAGCTTTATTAGGAAAAAGAGGTACAAGAACGAAAGAGACATATGATGGCTGAACAGTGTTTTATACAAAATGAGAAAAAAATCAGTGATCATGGAAAAGTAAAATTGGTATTACATTCAAAATAGAAAAATGGTTGCCTTGTGTTAGTGCATGTTTGGTCTCGTGCTTTAAGAAACTTTAATTTGAGTCAATTAATTTGTAAAATTGATTTAAAAAACATAGAATTATTGAAGGTAAAATTATTTATGTTTGATAAATTTATAAAAGTTAGTTAACTTGCATGATAAATCTTGAAGACAAAATCTAACTTGATGTAAGAGTAAAACAAACCGACTTGAATAATTGGGCATGTATACACACGAGAAAAACCCTATTTTTTTTTTGGAGGGACTCTATGTCTTGGATCACACCCAAATAACGAGATAAATTAAAAATCAAGGTTATAATAATTAAACAAAAATGTCCTCTCAATTCCCCGAAAAAAAAAGAGGAGAGGATTATAGTGTGTACTAATTCACTCTTAACAACCCTCTTTTTTCTTATCAAATTTGAATTTTTTTTTTTTTTTTTAAGGCTCAAATTTAAATACAAACAATTTTTTTTTTAAGGAAAATTTAAATACAAACAATGAATTTCCCTAAAAAAAAGTGCTTGGTGGTTCGATTTCTGATTGTTGCGTGACAAAAAATTTCAGTTGAGAAATGAAAATTTTGTACCTATAATATAACAATAAAAAAATATAAACACAAACATAAATATTATGAAAACGAAACAAGAAAATTAAATTAAACTCAACAGTACCACAATTCCATTTGTATTTTATACAATATTAATTTTTTTTGTTGTGCTCAATGACAATATTTGTTCATTTTAACATACATAAATTTAAAATCTCTAAAATGGAAAAATGAAATTTAACGAACAAACTTACAACATCCAAGTAATTAATATGAAATGAAAAAATACCTATTAATAATATGACAAAATAAAAGTGAATGAAATACAGGTGTCTATGGATTTACAATGTTGACGATGTAGTCATTGATTAAATATGTAATTGTTTTTTGAATATGAACAATAAAGAACGTCACAGAGATTAAACAACATGTAACTAAGACAATAGTCAAAATAATGTGTCACCAAAATGATGAAATCACAAAAAAATGAAGAAAAATCTGATTTATATAAAAATCACTTATTTAGATTTAAATTAAAAATAAATTCGAAATTAAAAAAAGGGTCAACCACCAAGGTGGATGAAGAAAAAGGAAGGGAAACTAATGTTTAATTAATTGATTGTAATTATTGGGAAATGCGTGGTGAATACGGCAGCGTTTGACAGAAAACGACAGAGGAGAAGCGGGAAAATGCGAAGATGATGATATCATATGCTATAAGGCATAAAGCACTACCCAAAGGGTTTTACATTTCTATTGTTTTCTATGAAAAACAAACCCTAGAAGAAGTTGTTGAAGCAACCATGTCTGAGCCAGTAGAGAGGATTCGCAACATCTGGATCTCTGGTCTCCTTGATCCTTCCAAGGTGAGGATGACTGAGAGATACTGGTTATACACCGGTGATCTCCAACAGATGGAGGAAGCTAGAAAACAAGTTCTCAAAAGTGAAAAATACTATGAATCTTTTGTCAAACAAGAGTCATGGCTCAGTACCAGTACGAGTACTCCTTTGAAGGAAGGTGACTCCCATTCTCACTGTAAATGGATGTATAATCCCACTTCCGATTCTATCCCTGCTGATGTTACCTTCTTCAACTGGAGGAAACACTACAAGGTAATCTATAACTTTATTTTGTCATTTGCTATAAAATAGCTTATGTAACCTTAGACATAAATGCTTGTGCTATAAGTTGTTTATCCAAGCATGCCTATTCTTCCGCTAATGTTTTTTATATTATTGATTTTTTTTATTTTTTTTTTAAAATTGTCTGTCCTTGCAGATGAGCGTGATTGACACACCTGATTGTGTTGATTTCACTCCTGAGGTTGACAATGCTCTCCGTGCCTTTGACGCTGCTGTTCTTGTTCTCTCTGGTGTAGATGGGGTGCAGGACCAGTCTATTGATGTTGATAAGAAAATGATAACATATCAACTTCCAAGACTTGTTTTCATCAACAATCTTGACCAGAAGGGAGCCAACCTGTGGGAAGTTGTAAATCAGGTAAACTTTAGATTAATGGATTGGACGTCATCATCGATTCTTATGTTGTTAATCCCAAATAGCGAGTGGACTGTTGCGCCAAACCCCAAAAATACTATAGTGGTATAGTAGATAGCGGAAAAGCCGCTATTGCAAAGCCACTATTGTCAATCTTGGATAGTTGAGCACAGTTCTGTGGTTGTACATCACAATTGTGTTGCTTCATATAACATGTGTTTTGTAGTTTCATTTATACTTGAACAACTTAATTTATTTTATAAAGAGAACTTCAGTAACATCATTGTAGAAAAAAAATTGAATTCAAAATTCTTTTAGAGCTACTTACTTTAAATGTAAAACTGTCTTTAATAATAATCTTCTGTGTTTGTCTATATATTCTATATACACAGAGCATCTAACTTCAGTTCAGATTTAGAAACGTATAATATTTAATTATTTTTAACAATTTCACTTTTATAATTATTTCAAAGTTTTACTTATAACTCAAATTCCTATTGTTGTTTTTATTTGTAAAACATTTGGTTTTCTTTTTCAGGCAAGATCCAAGCTTCAGCATCATAGTGCTGCAATGCAAGTTCCAATAGGCTTGGAATATAACTTTAAGGGACTTGTTGATCTCGTGCAGTTAAAGGCCTACTTTTTTCATGGTTCTAATGGGTCCGTTTCTGAAACTTTTGCATTGGTTATGCTTGTGGTCATTCTTCAAATTACTCAATTCGTTTCTTATTGCAGAGAAAAGGTTGTCGTTGGAGAAGTTCCTGGATATATGGAAGCCTTGGTGTCAGGAAAAAGGCGTGAACTTATAAAAATTGTGTCCGAGGTTGACGATAAACTTGCAGAAGCTTTCGGTAGTGACAAGCCCATATCGGCAGCTGATCTTGAGGTGTGTGAGTAACAAGATTTTTTTTAATTGGAGTTTTGCATACTAATTATTTTGTTTTACATTTAGTAATGATTTCTCAAATGTTTTTGTTTTAACACATAGTTTATCAACATATTGTTTTGAGGTGTTGAAGATGTTGAAGTTTGAGCATTTTTTATATTTGCATTGATTTTTTTATAACTTTGTTGTTATATTGAGGTCTTGAGTTTGATAAGAAGTTGTTGTTGGTTAATTATGACATTGCGATTGAGAAAAATGATATTTTCATTCAATTAAGTCTATGGTTCTTGACATATTCAGGTAGTGATATACGAAGACCAGATGCTACTTCACTCCCACCCCCATCTATAAATCTTATTTTCTAAATACTTTTCTTTTTGTTATTATTGTATGTCTAGGAAGCATTTTCAGATATAGTGTGATATGAAAATCATTTGTTACTTCGCCCCCATCCCCCCATTTTCAAATCTTATTTTGTAAGTTATTTTCTTTTTGTTATTATTGTGTGTGTAGGAAGCAGTTCGTCGGACCACCATAGCACGGAAGTTTATACCCGTATTCATGGGCAGTGCTTTCAAATACAAGGTACCCGTTGAATTGCCTTGAATTCTCTGTTGTATGGTCTTTACCATCATTCCCCGCTTTCTTTCTTTCTTTCTTTCTTTCTTAGGTAGATACTTTTTTTTAATCTTGGCTCATTAATTTGATTATGATCTAATTTTGTTTGGGGTCTTCCAAAGACTTCACTTTGGAAATCAAATTAACTTGTAGCATTCTTGGTACAATGATGACTATAGTGGCCCATGACACTTTGCAAAAAAATTTGGTCTGGTCAAATCTTATGTCATAAATAATAAAAGAGCAATCATTGTCATATAAATCTACTTAGAATAATGCTGATTAATAAAGGATAAATAATAAATGAGCTAGATCTGACTGATAAAATCTAGTAAGAATACTGAGGTTTAAAAGCTAGCTAATGGTGCTTTTTATGCTTTTCCATTCCCTTGCTATAGTTAAGTTGGTGGGAATCTGATTTATGATCTACCATTCTTTTGAAATGTTAGAAACTTTCTTCTGTTATAATGCTCTGTCACAGAAGGCTGACACGTATATTAGGAGACAAAGCACCAAGAGTTTTCCACTTCTAGAGCATGTTAATAGTGTTAATCCTATTAAGAACAATAGTCTAAAGATTAGTTTAGACCTGAAGGGATCTTTGGACTCCTAATTTGAGACATAATATTCTCTACACTTTATTAAACTTCTTGATATTAATTATCTTAATAACGATTTTATTATACATCAACCCCTCTAGGATATCATCCTCCTTGCTATCAAGTTTTGAATCCCCTCTAGGATATGCATGCACTCTCTTAAGCATGCCGGAACACATATATGATCCAAACTTGAACATTCTATAGTTGGTTGGTTAGTTATCAATTATGCCGGAGCATTCTATATGTAAAGGCATACAACTAAGAAATAAGAATGGAAAATCTCAAGAAATCTCATGTTATAAGGTAAAACTTTTTATGACAATAAATTAATGTCACTACAATGTCTAACAAATATAATTTATAAAACTATCCGCTGATATGAAAAAGTTTGTAAATATCACATGACTCTTTGTTTGTAAAAGTCTTGACTGAATGCAACTTGATTTAGACACCCATTTGAAAAGTCCTAATTGTCGTGATTGAATACCACAAGACATATTTATTCAATTAAAATTCATGATGGAATGCCACAATTTTTTTATCTTAAACAAATATTTTAAAATCCCAATGTGAGACACCCATCCCAAGTTCTAGGCCTAAGTGAGATAATTAGGTTGAACTTGACTTGGATCATATGTTGGATCCGAGCCTAAATATACTTTTTGTGTTATATATATACTAGAAGGAAGAAAGGTGGGCTAGGGAGGAGAGTTAGTTGTTAGGTTGTGTTGGTTGGCCAGTTAGTTACGCCTAGCTAGGCATAGTTAGGAGTGGGGGAGAGTGAGCGCCGTAGTTGTGTCATTAATTTGTTGACGAAGACTGAAAGGAGCTTTGTGTCTACTGAGGTTCCTGTCTTTGTAAGTGCTTCTGCTATTTGGATGGAATTAACGATTACAGATGGTGAACCATAGAAGAAGGCCTAAAATCCTCCATTTTTAGGCACTATTTCCGCCATAAAACGCCATCGTGCCACCATCCTTCACAAGTTGGCCGTAGCTGTTCGCAAAAAATCCTTCTATGCAATCTGCTATGTCCACTGTTTGATAACATTGATTTTGGCTTGAATAATACATACAAACAACTCTTAGTATTGTATTTTAACAGTCTGATATTTTTTATATTTTGCTGTTTCTGGTACAGGGGTTGCAACTACTTTTGGATGGTGTGCTTAATTATTTGCCGTGTCCAACTGAAGCTAGTAATTATGCTCTCATCCCATCTAAGAATGAGGAAAAGGTACCAAATACAAAGAAAAAATTGAATGATATGCTTGTGAGGAAATTACTCTTAGCCTTTGTTATTAATAGAGGAAAGAACCTAGGCTAGCTATCCTTACTTCATGAGCTGCAAGTTACCATCTACTCGCCAATCATTTATTACATTAGTCAAAGCACACTTGCTTTGAGTCATAATCAGATTCGGCATTCTAGAACCATACACATGGACCTTGATTTGTTGTTTGTTTGAGAAAAAGCTCTTGCCAAATCAATAGTTGGGACTTATGTTTCTGCTCACAAAGCCATTGAATAATGCTCAATTTTGTAATCTCAAAGAAAAACTTAGGGTTCATAGTAAAAAAAACTGCACAATTCTACACTCAAACTAATTCACTCTCTAATCCTATGCACAACATAATAGCTAAGGTTGCACTATTCCACCAAATCTTGATAAACATGGTGTTGTGGTGCTATATTTTAACCTACTAGTAAAAACTAATGTTATTTGGCGATTTTAACAGGATACACTTGTGGCACTGGCTTTCACATTGAAGAGAAAGTATGATGTCATAACATATCTAAGGTACAGTGACCTTTACATGTGGTTAAATCCTATTTCAAATTGTTTGTTTTGACTTATATATACTACCTCCGGTCATTATTATAAAATAAAAAATAAAAATGCTTGAAATTTTGGTCATTGTTGAAAGTAAAATTTCACTACTGTTACACTATTTAATGCTATTATTTCTAATATACCCTTTATTTATTAAAAAAAATAATGCAGGTATCTGATTGAGTTTTTCCACTTATCAAAAAGGACAATTTAGTAAATTTGACAAAATGTTTAACATGAAATCTAAAAAATTAATCACACTTAACTGAATTTCTTAATCACCATGAAAGTGGGTTTTTTTATTTTGCTATAATAATGACCGGAGGGAGTGTATTTGTGTATGTATGGTACCGTAACCTATCTAATAACATATCTAAGGTACCATGACCTTTACATGTGGTTAAATCCTATTTCAAATTGTTTTGTCTAATATATATACTACCTTTGGCCATTATTATAAGGGAAAAAAGCTTCTAATCTTGGTCACTGTTATAAGTAAAATTTAATTACTTTTACCTATTTAATGCTATTATCTCTTATATACCCTTTATGTAATTCAAAAAAATTAACCCAGGTATTTGATTGATTTATTCCACTAACTATCAAAACGACAATTTAGTAAATTTGGCTTATGTTTTAACATGAAATATAGAACTTAAATCGCACTTAACTGAACTTCTTAAGCACTGCGAAAGTGTGTTTTTGTTGTTGCTGCTATAACAGTCTTTGTTGAAATCGGGGTGTTAAACTTAACATACTAACACCTCCAATAACTCTTTGTAGAAGGCAAGTTAAATTGACATTCATTGGTATATATGTTTTAATAATAGAATAATAGATATTTACATATGTTTTTAATAGTGTGTTATACGTTTAAACTAAGATGATGTGATGGAATATCACATCAACTAATCAGCTTAAAGATCTATGAACTTTTATAGGTTTGATCTACTTAATGAGAATTTTCAACTCAACGGTAGGGTTGATTTAATTCGCCTTCTACAAAAAGATATTGAAGTTTGAAGTTAGAGCCTTGCTAAATCAAGTGAAGATATCTTCACAAATATCATGTGAATGCTTACGTGTTGCTTTACTAAAAGAAGAGTCAAACTTGTAACTCTAACATAACGGAAAACATAGAGGGTAATGGTGCAGTAGGAGTAAATAATACATAGCCATGAAAAATCACGAAGTTGCAATTCGCGATAAATAGTATTTTCCTATAAGTTATATTTGACTCATGGTGTCAATGGATCATGACTCATAATTTACACATATATGTGCTGATTCTTTTTATTGCGTGAAGGATATACGAGGGTGTGATTCGGAGAGGGGATTTTGTTATGAATGCTAACACTGGCAAGACATTCAAGGTACGTTTAAGGCTCTTTACATGGTGTTTTGTGTTCTGGATATGCTTCTCTTTTTTGCTACAATCTTGTTTTTTTGTTACTCAATTAGTTCATTTTTTTTATAAGTATATGACTAAATTCATGATGACATTTATAATAACCTACAATTTTAGTTGTTGTAATTAAGTTCTGTCTTTGGAAGAATAAAGAACAAAGATATACCAAATGATGGGATCTCTTAATATTTAATTAACCTCAGATTATCCAATTTTTTTCGAGGGGTTTTACCCTCGGGTTATCCATTTCTAGTTAGTCCATGGATTCAAGTCTCTAACACAGTGCATGGATTCAAATTCTTACCTGATACTTCCCACTAGCAATATTGACTATTTTTTCAAGAAACTAGAAGTTTCTATTTAACCATACGTCTAATATTATCCTCTTGCATATCCAGGTCTTGTCCCCTCATTTTGTACTTTATTTCTAAAATATTGCTACAACATTTCTAAAATATTGGTACAACAAAGACTAGTACTAGTTTTAGCTTTTACCAGTTTAATGAAGCATGAAAAATAATTGCAAACAATATGTAGTGGTGTGCACTCGTAAGATCATCTTCATGTTTGTGCTTTCATTTATTGCATTTTGAGACTCGTGATTTTGTTGCTGATGCCTTTCTTCTCTGCAAATGCAGATTCCTGATGCGATTGAGATGCGAAAGGATGAGATCGGGGTTAGTTTTTAGATTTTCACCATGATTTGCGGATCTTCATCTTAAATCGAATGTCTTTTGAGAATTTTTGTATACTTGTTCTACTATATCTCTCTTTAAATTCTGATATTAGCTTTTACTAGTTTAATGAGGCATGAAACATGATTGAAAACAATATGAAGTGGTGTGCCTTCATAAGATCATTGACATTTATCTGCTTTCGCTTGTTGCATTGAGACCAGTAATTGTGTTACTAAGCCCTTCTTCTCTGCAAATGCAGGTTCCTCATGTGCTTCGAACGCGAAAGGATGAGATGGGGGTTAGTTTTTAGATTTTCACCATGATTTGTGGATCTTCCCATTAAATCAAATGTCTTTGGAGAACTTTTGCATTATTGTTCATCCATAGCTATGTAAATTTTAATTTTAGCTTTTACTAAATGAATGAGGCATGAAACATGGTTAACAAGAATATGCAGTGGTGTGCACTGTGCACTCATAAGATCCTTTTCATGTTTCTGCTTTAATTTATTGCATTATGAGACTAGTGATTTGGTGGCTGAAGCCTTTCTTCTTTAAAATGCAGGTTCCTTATGTGGTTGGGTTGAATAATAAGGTGGGGTTAGTTTTTACATTTTCACCATGATTTGTGGATCTTCCCATTAAATCAAATGTCTTTGGTGAACTTTTGTATAAATGTTTTGCCATATCTTTTTAAATTATAATTTTAGCTCTTACTAGTTTAATGAGACATGAAACATGATTAAAAACAATATGCAGTGATGTGCACTCATACGATTATTTTCATGTCTCTGCTCTCATTTATTTTGTTTCGACATACGATTATTTTCATGTCTCTCCTCTCATTTATTTTGTTTCGACACTAGTGATTTTGTGGCTGAAGCCTTTCTTCCCTACAAATGCAGGTTCCTTATTCAACTGAGTCGCGAAAGCTTGATTTAGGGGTTAGTATTTAGATTTTCATCGTGATTTGTGGATCTTCTCATTCAATTGAATGTCTTTGGAGAAGTTTGTATGATTGTTCTGCCATGTCTATTTAAATTCTAGTTTTAGCTTTTAATAGTTTAATGAGGCATGAAACATGATTGAAAACAATATGCAGCTGTGTGCACTCACAAGATCATTTTCATGTCTCTGCCTTCGTTTATTGCATTTTGTGACTAGTAGTTTTGTGGCTGAAATCCTTCTTCTCTCCAAATGCAGGTTCCTTATTTGACTGGTGTGAGTTATGATGAGGTAGTGGTCAGTTTTTAGATTTTCAGCATGATTTGTGGATCTTCTCATTGTATTGAATGTTGTCGGAGAACTTTGTATGATTGTTCTTCAATATCTCTTTTTTAAATTCTAATCTGGATTCTTCTGCAAAATTGACAGGCGATTCAAGTGGCTCATGCTGGAGAAATAGTCGCTGTGCATGATGTCAGGAGTGCACCAGGTTCTACTCTTGTCTTCTCTCAAAGCATATGCCACATTTCTTGAATTCTACATTGCTCTTTTTTTTGTAATCTTGAGTTTTTCATGAATCTGGGTTTGGCGGTTTAAGTTGTTTGAAAATGTGGTTAATATATTTTTTATTGGAGAGTAAATTTCATTTTAGGGCTTGAAAATACTGAAAACTGAGCCAGAACGGCTGAAAAAATGCTAAACAATGTGAAGTCTTTCTGAGTTTCACTTCAGCAATGAATGTTCACATTGGCTTTTAACATCCTTTATTGGGACTCCAGTGTTTTTTTTTTGTGAAAAAACAAACTATCTAGTTCTATATCCCATTAAACAACACAATTCAATCTCATACAAATTTAGTGGCATTCCTCTTCTACAAAATATGCTAGGTGAAACAAATCTTTATGTGACGGTCTGTTTTTTCGTCTTCAATTAATCAGGTGATACTTTTACTGATGGGTTAGTAAGATATACCAAGGCTTCTACTGATGTTTCTGAGTTGGTCTCTAGAGTTTCTGGAGTGCAAGTAAGTAGTTTCTTTATATGACAAATTAACTTCCCTACCTTGGCTTTAATGGCAATTTATATCACCTAATTGTCGTGTTTTGTGTATTGCTTTTTAGGTTTGAAAAGTTTAGCAGACATGAGGTTTCAACAATGCCACTCTTTTGGTAGGCCTTCTTGGTGGATGGCTCTTTTGTTTATTTATATGTTGAGTTGGTGTATCTGCAACTATTTGGGAGTTTATGAATGTTTTATTGAGTTTTACAAATATCTGGATATGTTATTTTGAGATTCATTTGGGAGTTTATGAATGTTTTATTGAGTTCTACAAATATCTAGATATTTTATTTTGAAATTCTAGTTGATAATACAGGTTTATAAACAAGATTCTGATTTTGGAAACGTTGAAATTACAAGGATACTTTTTATTTTGAAGGAAAATTACAAGGATACTTTATTGTGTCAAGTTTGGTCATTATGTTTGCCGGACTAGAATGTATTAGTCCGTGCACGTCAGTCACAATTAGAATTTTGGATTGTGATAAAGTTAGAAGGACTTACCCCACCGAGAATAATGCCGCTCAATCATGTATGATTTGCGTGCAACTCAATTTGCCCGACACAAATTTATCTTTTCATTGAATCCATGATTGAATTTCGGATACAACATTTGGCATCAATAGGACAATTGGACTGCCAGTATGATTATTCACGGTTCAATACTAGAAAGAAAAAAAAATTGATTGAAAAAAATATTAGTATATTGATTAAATTGTTTTGGATTAGTTTTCATAAGCTTAACTCAGTTTGTAGTGACATTGCATAATATATGTATGGTTGGGGTTTGAACACTGAACTCCTCATTTTTTTCACATTTAAAATGTGTGAACTCTTGCTATTAAACTACTTGATAAAAAAAATTCGGATTAATTTCTCATGTAGGGAAAGAAATAGTTTTGGTCTACTAATAAAGTTTAATGCTTCTCACTTTACCTCGATCACCGTTATAAACAAAATAATTTTTTGTATTTATTAAATAACTAATTTACAACTTGAATCCGTATTAATTTTTTTTGTAAGAGACAGTTACTTTTTTGTCGATATATTATTAAATAAGAGACGGGTACTTGAAATAAAGGAAAGTTTCAACTTAAATCCTTCATAATTTAGTTAAGAAGCCAAAGAATTTTTGTAAAAATACGAGAAAAAATGCGAACAACTTAAGCATAAGATGTGTCTAACTACGAAAATAGTGCAAAGTCATGGAAAACGACAAACAAAACATAAACAACCGCCGTAGAATGACATTATAAGGTGGAATAACCTAAACAAACAAAAGTATTAGTCCACCAAACAATAACATTTAAATAATAATAAGGTTTGTAAACCTTAAGCCACCACCATGAAAGTAATTTCACCCTTGCGTTCCTTTCAAATAATCCAAGTACTTGCTAGCCAAATAATTTGAAGACAAATACGAACATGCTTTCGGAAAATATGGTCGCCACCAAACTGGACAACATGCATGCCAATATCAGCCACCTAAAAAAAGGAAGACCGAACCTCCCTATAAAAATTACAATTCAAGAATAAATGATTCGCCGATTCATCCATCCGACAACAACCGAACATAATGATCTTGGGTGAAAAACTCCTTGCATAGTCGAGTTATCTTTGGTTGGAAGCCTTCTATTCAATAGTCTCCACACGAAAAGGGATACTTTGAGAGACACCGTTTTATTCCAAAGGATCTCCGTGAAAGGCAATTGAGCTTGGTCATCATGCACCAACGGATTGTAAACTCCATTTACCGAATACCCTTGAGGTTGGATCAAGTTTCCAAGACCAAGTATCCACAGTAGACTCTTGCATAACAATAACCAACAAAGATCGGAACTCCACGACCAATTTCTCCTCCCAAGCGAACAAACTCCTCCTCCATCTACAACCCCTCCCTCAACCCCCATCCTAATCTCTTCATCTCAGCCACATTAATATTAGAATCAACATGGAAATCAAACAACCGACTAAATCAAAAACATAATAAACCCCCTTTAAACCAAGGATCATTCCAAAAAGAAAAACTTTCACCATTACCCCAAGCTATCCTCAAACCAACCTCTCGTCTGCCTACTCTCTCTAAATCCACATATTTTTCCACCAGCCTTACGCATTTGGAATTTTTGACTGTCCACTCTAATTATTCTTGTGTTTTTATTTTATTTAGACTTGTACAATTTTGTGTCTGAATTTTAGTGCACATCTTACTTGTAAATGCCTGACTGCTGTTATACCATTATAAACACATTTACATATTTGTTTGTACTATGCCATCGTGATGCTATTCTTGGGATTTATAGTTGTTGTTAACAATAAAAAATAAAAAGAATCGGAGGAGGAGATTTTATATTACCAATGAAATAAAAAGAAAATCTTTTAAAATTCTTGAAGAAAAAAAAGCATTCAATTAAGAAAAAGATTTTAATATTTATTTAAAGTAAGACATTCTTTTTTTTGAGGGATTTAAAGTAAGACATTCTGTTCACCTTTATTTAAACATATGATACGACACTACCGCGGCATGGTTGAGATTTGTAGATCCAAAATTGTTCAATTTATAGTTATTGATTGAAGAACCTGGTATTATGGATTTTAATTTCTTAGAAGTTACTTTAAAAGAAAATTCATTTCGGCTAGGAGTTTCAAATAGACTCTGCATGGTAATGTTAGAAGGATCAAGTAGCCTATAACGAGTAATTATGTTTACTTACAAAGAAAGGGGTCTTATTTTGATAAGAAAATAATTAAGTCAGAGTAGTAGTGAATCTTACCTTAACCCAAGCCTTGAGTAAAGATCAGAAGTAAGTGAGATTTGAAACCAAGAAAGTGAATATTTAACTGTAAAGAGCGATGCTATTTAGTGTGACAAAATACACAGCGAAAGCATCCCGAGTAAAAACTGACCAATCACATGCAGCTGTTTGGCGGAAAACAAGGAGGAAAAAACGGAAGTTGAGAAACAAACTCCAATTAAAATTGCCCAGCTACTGTCGGGAAGGATTCGGGAAGAAAAAATTCGCTATATGCAGCATTTCCCTTAAATAAATGCCGTTGTATGAGGGGTTTAAGAAGTGTTAGTTGTTAAGGTAAGGGTATCACTCCACGCGTTTTTTTACATGCAAAAAATTGTGTTGTGGTAATATGTAATAATCATCTTTGTGCTGCCGATTTTACATACATAATTTCTAAACTAAATGCTTATGGGTGATAATTTTAAATTTGCGTTATATTAGTAGTATTATGTTGGTAACTTATGGTTACCAAAGACCTTGTTCTCGTCTCTAGATCGGACGGAATTAGAACAAACTCGAATAAACAGGACACTTAGTGTGAGTGATACCTTTTCGTGACTAACTAAAGTGAGAGCATTCACACATACATTTGAGTTCAGAACAATATCCAACAATGGAGTTCTAGACATGAATTTAAGAAGTTATTATCCAATGGTGGTATATTGTCCAACGGTGGGCAATATGTCCAACGGTGAGATATTTTGCTTTGCGTAGAGGTGAAATCCGAATCATGTGCATTATCTTTAATCGAATTGTATTTTGGTGTTATGCGTTGGTCATTGTTGAATTGAAATACATGATTTATTCATAGTTTTACTGATGAACCAAAGAGTGTGCATCACTGGAATCAATGTTACATCATATGCACAATACATATAGAATTACCATCAATTTTATACTTTAACCTCTTGTACGGTTTTATGAATTGCATTACAAAGCACACCATAATTTTCTTTTTTACGATTAAAAAGTTTCATTAATTCACATCTAGCTCAACATCATTAGTACATAATCTCCCCAACTTTCTGTGAAGCATTTGAGAGGGCACCCAGTCATTTTATTGCTAGATGTACCAACAAAAATACACCAAGGTTTCTATAACTAATACAAAAGGAATAGGGTTACTCACATCCTTGTAGATCCTTAAGCATTAGTTTATTAAAAAACCAGTGGCTGAATGAAGATAGTTTGGCTGAAGGAAGATCGAAATCTCTAAAGTTGCAAATGATATACAAAGTAGTATGATAAAATCTGTCAAGATATGCAACAAAAAATCAATATAGGACAACGAAAGAACCCTTTGTACGCCTCTCATTTGCTCTATTGCTATCCCCATCTCCTTGTCACTCATCGTTCACATCACGCGTTTACACCATGTCCAGAAAGATATTTCCCCGAGTTCATCTTAGCCGGTTCATATATAGATGAGACAAACACGTAAGTTTGAATAGCAGCGTCGGCATGAAAATGAATTATAAAATTTGTAAATAACCTTCTAATGCTAAATAGTACCATAAAAATTATAAGTTAGCTTTTTCAGTTACTTGTACAAAAATAGAGTGCACAGAATCTCCAAATGATTGATGCCATGGCAATAATGATTAGAAAAGAAGTTTTTGCCCTGGCATGTTTAACATAAAAGATTTTGAATGTACTTCAGCACTCTCCTAACCCAAATACCAAAGGAAACAAAGAAACACTCTCATCCAATAAAGTCAAGGACTAAACAAACCAACCATTCAGTTCACTGCTTGTTTTATACTCTTCAAAAATTCTTCCCACGAAAAACACATGCCCCTTCACAAGTTACTTCCTTGTAGGGCTGGGCATGGTTTGGTTAACCATATTAACCGAACCGAACTGAAACAAAGTGTTGAAATGGTTCGGAATAACCGAACCGAACCGTTTAAGGTTTGGAACTAACCGAACTGAACCAAAGTTATGGTTCGGTTAACCGTTTGCTTACCTATTAACCAAACCGAACCGAACCAAAATCAAAATTTTGAACCGAAGATTTAAAGTGAAAGGGTGAGGTTCCTAACTTTAATGGTAAAAATTTATTAGAGGAGCATGCTCTCACTTGAAACGCTCCATTGTCCATACATATATATATACACAGACACACATACATTCGAAAAACAAATCATAAAGCAAAACAATATTTCTTGGTGTAAGTTGATCGTGTATAAGCTAGCTAGCATAATTTTTAAAACAAATCACAAGTACATTGG
>Ga0228710_1000298_pt1 | contig 56096 bp, 26 predicted proteins | sample MedpolnodulmetaG_FD_177995 | JGI IMG/M metagenome (GOLD analysis project Ga0228710, IMG submission 177995) | Root nodule microbial communities from Medicago polymorpha collected in Santa Monica, California, United States - pink nodules | ecosystem: Host-associated > Plants > Roots > Nodule... | reverse complement strand
AAATGTGTGTGTGGGGGGGTGGGGGGGGTGGGGGTGGGGGTAATAATCTGGTGTGGCACCTGAGCTTCATAAAACACACTTTATTCATATTGGTCAACCGACGAATACCCAAGCCTCCTAAATACTTCGACATTGTAATTATATTTCAACTAACTGCATGATATTTGTGATTACCATCCTCATCATCACATATAAAATCTCTTTGAATCTTTTGCAAACAAAATTTAGGAATAATTGATGTCATCATTGCTAAATAGGCAAAGCTTCAATAATGGATTTGGAGTGAGGAATGCGCATAATCCGAACGAGGTACATAACCTAAGAAAGGAACTCCTAAATACCTTCTAAGCATTGGTGTCTCTGTAAAGCATGAGTTTTACTAGGGATCGTCTCATAGTATAAAACACATTCTTTGAGATTTTTTTTTTTATTCGAGACATGTTGATCGAAAATTGCACGACACTAATTTGAAACACGCATTACATATCTCATTTGATTCTCTTTAGCTTGAGCAAAAAGTAAAAGATCGTTCCCAAACATAAGATGAGAAATCAAGGGACCACTACACCTTGTCAAATAAGATGAGATAACTTATTCATTGATAGCCATTTCTACCTGCTCTCGAAGGCATAAGTGCAACATAAACACTCTAACATAGCCATTTTGAAACTAAATTTCCACATTATTTGTGATTGTCATTGACAAACAATGAAGACAATTAACACGCAAAGGAAGGTGATTGAGTAACGAACAAAGGCGATAGTGGTGATTCTCCCATTGATGAATTCATGTGCATTACAATGAGGTATATTATGTTGTAGTAAAATTACCAAATTTAGTTTAAACTGCTTTTGGAATATGATAACTTTTGAATAACTTTCTATCCCATATTGGCCTAAATTGCTATGCATGTGTCGGTTCAAAAATGATAAGTATATTCACAAAAGGGAAATGAATTTCATCAACGATGGGATTGAGGAAGGCAATACCATACTCCACTGGAGTTTATTTCATTGGCTACCACCGCAACCTCCTATCTACATAAAATGCAATGTTGATTCTACTTTTTTCGACGACCAAAACTGAACCAACTATGGAATGTGTCTTCGTAGACCTTGTTTGCTAAATATAATGCTTATCAAGAGCCAAACCACATTCGAAAATCACTGCAAAAACCGTTTTATCAATCAAACTATATTTTAAAATTTTTAAAATTAATTGTTACAAATGCATATATATTCTAGAACTTTAATTTGCTATTAGTAACAGAATAAAGTTTACCAAATATATCAATTTTTCTTAAATATTTTTTCAGTTTGTACATTTTCATATTTCAAGTTACCTATTAATAAATCAGATAAGTAGAATACTTTAAGAATGATACTAGGTGGAAGAAAGAATGAAACCCATCCCATAACTAGTTTTAATTTCCATATTAATATTAACAAAATTATGAGATTATGGAGTTTTGAAACATAATCCCTCTGAGCTACCTTCAGAAAACAGAAAAACAGTAGAAAAGAACTCAATGAAATTGTTGATTTGTGCTACATGAAGCGGTCTCCATATGTTACTGCAAAGTGAAGTAGCTCCGGTTTGTTGACTGCTTACTGATAGATTATGCTGCTGCTTTGCTTCAAACAGAACAAACACAGAAAAAACTTACCTTGTAACCGCATGTTATCAACCCAAATACTCTTAGTCTAGTTGAAGGGATGTGAATCCATCTGAGTACAAAGTACATGGGAGCCTAGCTAGAAAGAGGGTTTAAATTCTCATCAGTGTACAACCAACAATGGTACCACGACACCGTGTCATTGGAGCTATTTGGCGCCAAGTTGGTCTCTCACTACCAAGTCCGAGAACATCAACATCTGATAATGGCTTAATGTCCCAGTTCCATCTGTCAGGTCCAATGACGCCTCCAATCATGTATAAATCATCACCTAGTCCAATCATTGCAAACCCGATTCTCTTTTTAAAATCTGTTGCTGAACTTACAATCTTTCTCCCTTCTTTGTCTTGCTTTATGATAGATCCATTGCTCATAACACAAAGTGCATCCTGAACTACTGCCATTGGACCTTGAAGCCACTCGCACTCCTCGACGATCCATCTAGCCCCTGCATTGTCTAAAACTTGCACTGTTGACATATCCTTGTGCAGTACATGCATCTTTCCACCAATCACTATTCCTGAACAGGCTGAATTTTGAGTGCGATGAAGATCAGGCATTGGAGTCCATACATCCTTCTCAGGGTCGTACATTTCTGCTTGAGAGATTGTTTTTCTACAGCTAGTGAATCCCCCAGCGACAACAATTTTCCCATTCAAAACACAGCACGCAAACATAGAACGGGGAACAAGCATTGAAGCCCGAGGGGCCCACTGCTGGATTATGGGGTCATATGACCAGACTTCATCGGTTGCAAAACATCCATCGTGATCACCGGTCGAAGGATCAACAGCATCACTTCCACCGCCGATGACAAACAACTTTCCAGCTGCGGATACGGCACCAAAGTGAGCAAGGTGCCTGATCTTTGAGGGAAGAACGGGAAGGGTAATCCAGAGATCTCTAAGAGGGTCATACAGTTGCCATACGTTCTCTGGATCAAAAGCACAGACACAAAGGAGATCCTCAGATGAAGCAACCTCCTGTCGAATTTTTGATAGTTCTGGGCTATGAATGGCTGCTTGCCAAGAACGAGAGACAACCTCTAGCTTTGGATGGAGGTAAAAGGGAACGCGTGCAAGGCACCTTATTGCAACAGCATCAGGGAGTCCTTCAATCAGTTCAGACATTATAAATTTATAACCAGTTTCATGTATGTCTGTTATGCCGTCACAACCGACTTCCTGCTATTATCGAAGGTCCACCTGTAATTACAATATTAATCCAGTAACATATACAAATATTGTGATACTTGAGAAATTAAAATTCAACAAGTCAGAAGCAGCAATAATTTGAAAACTATGTTCACTAGATCAGCACGTACAAAGTTTGTATTAAAATTTGTGGTCTGCAAAGCACAGTAGATTTTAATTTTAATATCAGAAATGAACTATTCAATATATTTTGCATTCATTGAATCAAACAGCAGCAGGGATAACCACAAAAGCTATGAAATTGAATATAATTTATGATTAGTGAATAATATCTAATAAGCTTCACATAGGGACACATAAGACTTTGAGGATTTCAAACTAGTGGTCCATCCCTCCATCTAATGGTGGAAGCAATATTGACAATGTAGACATTACATAATAAGACAAACTGATAGTTTAAGATAATGCCAAAAGCGCCTTGTAAAATTTCTCATACTTTCAACTACCTAGACCCAGGTCTCATGTTTTCTTATAGCCTTTATATCATTAAGTTTTCATTATAAGGTTCAAAAGCACAAAAAATATTTGTTATTTTGTTAAGGGAGGAATTAAACCCGTGACTTCTTAATTCTTTATCAATCCAACCCCACATGCCCTTCCCCCAAGTCAACTTATCACTGTGAGTGCTTAATGTAGTAGTATAAATCAGAAATTCACAAAACAACTAAATCATAAATCTCACAAACCAAAAGCGAAGTTTTATGTCACCAAACAAAATGGAAGCAAAGCAGAGGTATAGCCATATGAGGTGTGGGAGTAAACAACTGCATGATTAGCTGTGTTAAACCCTTAATTCTCAAATAATGAACAATGGCAATGAAAAAATAAACAAGGTACATTTAGCAGCACTCTTTTAGTTTCTTTTCATTTAACAATTTAAGCTTATTTAACGTGTCAATTTCTTTGATGAAAAAAGGTGAAAGAAAAGTAAGAGAAAGGAAAAACAAAAAACAAATTGAAATCATTGAATCATGCAATTCAAATAGGCGATATGAATACACATGTATCCCACAATTTAAAAAATCATTTATAATTCATCACATGATGCAAATTATTGGATTGCTGAATTGCACCAAACCATGTGATTCAAATCACGAATCATGCCGTCCTAACAACTACAGAGGTACAATAGATCTTATAAGGGTTATCTGTCAAGTCAGATCTAATCTCTAAATCATGCCCATAAACACTTAAACAGCCTTGAACTTTTTACGCTTTTTATTTTTTCTAGTTCCCCACCTGATAACATTTCAGACACCTTGGGTGGGTTATAACCACACAGCAGTTGCATTCACACACTTGGACCTGTTGTTAACAATTATGTTTACCCATTCTAGGCTGCATTAACTTTAGCTTTACATATCTATGTTCCATGATTCTAAAATACAGAAAATTGTATACTAAGGGGGTCAAGGAAGAATTGGTTTAATATTAAACTTCCAAAGCTAATGTCCAAATCCAAATAACACAGCCATTAAAAGTATAAACTAGGAAATCAAATACCATTATACCAAAGCAAGAGACAACTATTTCATTGAAATTATAAAATGATCCTATCAAAATCCTTTTGTTTTCAAACACAAAATAGAGCAACACATTGCTTCGTCATTTCAAAAACCAAGACCGACTTAAACTGAACATTAAGGTGCATATACTCTCGACCAAAAGCAAATGTAAAAGAAAGATTGATTTCTAAAATGACAAATAAATTTCACTGACAAATGTATGCCACAACAAACATATGCAAGAAAACTATCAAAATTGTCCATTGACCATTGAAAAGCGAATCCAAATCCACACAAACACAAAAGAATAAGACAGAATAAAAAGCAAGGGTGATCATCATCTGAACACACAAGTTTGTAGAAAATGCAATACATCCAACAACAACCAAGCCTTATCCCACTAACTGGGGTCGGCTACATGATCAAATTACACCATAATGTTTATCATAAACCATATTTGGATCCAACTCATTAATCTCTTAATCTTTCCTAATAGTTTCTCTTATAGTTTTTCTAGGTCTTCCTCTACCTCTTGTGATCTGACTATCCTTCATCTAATCGACTCTCGTTAGTTACTATAGAATCTACAGGTCTTCTCTCTATGTTTACAAATTCAAAATAAACTGTCCATTGATTCAAAAAGAAAAATGATGAAGAACAACTCCAATTCCCAGTTTCACTGCATTATTCAAGAACAAAACAGCAGCAGCAACAACAACAACCAAACCTTATCCCACTAAGTGGGGTCCCAAATACAAAAGAACAAAAATTTCCTAAAAAACATGTCTTTTTTACTAAGGAGCAACAAAAAGACCAAATTCAGTTCTACCAAGAATAAAGCAAATAACAAGGAGTATTACAAAACAAAACAAAACAAAACAAAAAACTAACTTTTTTGGATTGATGAACCAATTGATGCAAAAGCAATAACACACAAGTCTTGAAATTAAAATTGGGGTTAAAGCCCTAACATTTTTTCGCAATTAAACAAGAAAATCAAACAGAAAGGGGGTTAAGTACAAGAATTGCAACAACCCAGTTGATATTAACAATAAATAAAGCAATGGGTATTCAATCAAGTCCTAAAATGACGAAAATAACACAAATTGAACATCAATAATGAACCCTACTCACGATTCAATTTACACAGTTATTTCATAATAATAATGAAAAAATTATACAAAAAAAAAAAAAAACAGAAAATTGTTTACCCGATAACGAAGAAGAAAAGGAATCGAAAAGATTATTGATTGATTGAAAGATGAGAAGGAATTGGATGGGTCGATGAAACGAAGGGCGAAGAAAATAGTACGGTGAAATTAAAACACTTTACACAATAGAGTCAATGTGAATATAGGAATGTGAATGTGTTTTGTGTTTGTGTGATTGTTTTTAGTGTTTCTTTGAGATGAGATTTTTGTTTGTAATTGTCACATACAAGATTGTGTTTGTATTTGTGAGATTGTCTAAGTTTTTAGATTAGATATATCACCATAAAATAATAACATATACTCAAATAAATGTATAAAAAATCTAAATAGGGAAAGATAATAATAAAAAAAAAAGTGGATGAGATGATATTACTTTCTTTTCGTTTAATCGGATGTCTTCTGTTCGAAACCACTTTTGAGAGTTTGACCACTCTTACGATGTATCTGACTCGAGAGGTTAATGTTTGCAATTTGACAAAGATGATATGGATTCAGTGTACACAAAAATATATAAAGATTATAGGAAAGGAATGGAAATATGACTCTTGTTGGGTAAGGAAGTTAGGGGTTAATTTTGTTGCTATGCGTTAATTAGCTAGCTGCATAACTTGTAGTTGTCTTGCGTGTTCTCCCCGACTTACTCATTCATTGCATACAAGAATAACTTGTTGGCATATTCTTAAATTCTTTTTTTTCATTTCCCCTTCCCTACACTACACCTTATGGAATCTCTCCAATCCTTTTCTCAAACGTTTTTCTTTTGAGTTTTTCTTATTTTTTGTGTTCATATTCATGTAGGTAGACATGCCAATTGCGCGTGCACAAGGAAAATTGACATTATATGATAGCTGGCTATGTTAAGATGGATATTGACACTTTAATTTGTTAGGATCAGAGGATTAATCAATTTATAATATTGTTTGTCAAAATTGTTATTATTTATTGAATATATACATGGTCTCAACTACTTAATAAGGAAAATTACGTGAATAATGTGTATATTATTTATTCATTTTTTGTTTTATATATATGTAATCACTCTTAGGTTGTCAAAATTGTAATTGATACTTAGTAAAAATAATTGTTATTGATACTTACTTTACAAATAATTTTTTTACTAATAATTTAAAATAATATATAATTTATTTATTATTTATAAACAAACATTATTAATTTTAAAAAATCATTATTAACTACTAATAAAAATAATGTTCTCAAGTAATATTGTTAATTTTTTATATAACAAATTAATATTCACATACATATTTTGAGGTTTTGACCAAAAACCAAAGAAGTTTTGATAAAAGAAAAAAGTACATAGTATGAGATTGAGTCAAATGGATATAGAGTCGATGTTTGATAGTCTATAGTCAATGGTGAGTGTTTCTCCTCTTCTGTCATATATTTTTTAATGAATGAGTCATAATTTTTTTTTTGTCACATGTGTTTGGTTGGTTTTTTGAATGGATGCGTTTCTACAACTTTTCAAAAAAGAAAATATTTTTTTGTGGTTAATTAAAATAAAAAGTTACCTTGAGTAGCTTATGAAAAATACTATGGGTTTGTGAAAATTGCAAAAGGTAATTTTTTTTTCCATCAAAATCATCCCTAAATTTTCCACATATGACAAGTTTTGCCTTAATAGGTTTTAACTCATTCTTGTTAAGCCTTTTTGTCTTCTTCTAGCAAAGTTTTTTTTGAACAGTTCTTCTAGCAAAGTTGATGCCCTTTATATATATATTTTTGGAAAACTCTAGGTTAGATGTGAAGAATTACATATAGTTTTCCCGTTAATCAATCAAACGCAGACATATGGACAAATTTGCAAGTGAAACGAATATTAGATTGCAAATATCACTTGTGAATTTATTCATGTAACTTTTTTTTATCAAAGCACTAAAATATAAAAGATAGGATATGTCTGAACCAATACAAGAGAGTCACAAAGTGGTAATATTAATTGGTTTATGGATAAATTATCCTCAATTCTTCAAATTGTGCCTCTCTTTTTTCACAAGCATTTGTTCTTTATATATAGCATACCATATTTATGTTTTATTGTGTTCCTTTTTTTTAAAAAAATAATCCAAATCTAACTTGATTCAAATAGTTTGTACACAACGAAAATAAGAACATTCAATAAAAAATGGTTTTGTGCCGTTTTCCAAATTTTAATCTGGTTATAGGGAGTAGTTTTTATTAGATGGATTTGAATGTAAACACTCCTACATATTTCAACAAACACATGACTAAATTATTACAACCATAATTGGGCATTCTATACGTACCCTACAGTTTCGTTCATCCCATTAAAGTTTAAACATAATTAGGCAGGCGTGCCTAATAATTTGTTGAAAATAAGCGACCTTACCTAATAATGTGACTTCAGTATCACGATATATTTCTTAAAGTTGTTACATGAGCAATAACTTGGATAAATTTGACAAGTCATAGAACACTCACTCTGGTCACAAAAATATGCACATCAATACAATCAACCACACTAATCTTTCACTTAGATTCTTAAGACCTTCGTGATCCACAAGCTATGTGTTTATGCTGAAGACTCCAACCTGCTTCTTTAGACATTTTTTTTTTAAGTAGATACCTTTTAGGATCCATTTGTTTTTTATTTTTGGGGCATGTTTCTACTATAGCAAACCTCATATTTTGTAAGATTTATGAGTTGTCTTGAAGCTTTTCCATAGTCCTTGAGAATGTTCCTCATGCAATTCGTATCATCAAAGTAGTGGTCATGAGAAAAAAAGAAAGCATGAGCAAATAAGAGGTGTGAGATTATTGTGTACCTCTACACACCCTAATAATATGGACATCCCTATAACTTTTTATCTATGAACAAGGGAAGGCACCGACTTCACACAAAAAATGAACAAATAGGGGGATAAACGAACTCATTGTCTAAGACCTCTATCAGGTGTAACTAGACCCTCACAATACCCATTACAAATTAAAGGCATATCGACATTCAACCCTCCAATTTGTTACAAAAGCACGTCTTAAGAAGAACTTTTAGGAGACAACCTCAATCAGAACAAGTTTACAGGGTCACAAGCCCAAATTTAAAGCATTTAGGCACACTCGCATAACTAGAAAATAAAAAGCTAGAAAGAGAATACTCAACTTTTTCTTTTTATTAAAATATTGAAATGATGTATAAAATTATATGTGTGTGCGCACGCCTAAGTGATTAATATTTATGGCTGTGACCAATTAAAAATTATGTCCCCAATCAACTCTATCATAGACTTTACTAATTCCTATTTTTAAATCTACTTCTCCATCTTACCCCTACTTTTACATTGCATGTGGTGAATGGTTTCCATATTCATATCAATGCTTATATTCTCAACAAAAGCATTCATAAGTATCTTTTTTTGAACAAGTCAAAATGAGATATATTAACATAAACAAGTTCTTTCAAGCACAAGCCGTACCAGAAAAGAACAACCAAACTCTAACAATACATAATATAGGTTAAGAACATACTCTTAACCCACAAAAGCAAAAAGAACCTCTTAACCAATTCCTAAACAAGAAAATGGACAAAACAACAAATTATGGTAGCCAAAAACAATATTGCCAAATTTTGATTTCAACCACCAAAAAGATAACAACTTAATTTTGTCCAAAGGCTGGTGAATACACACTTCTTGATTTCTAAAAATTCCGCCATTCCTTTCTTTTCAAATCACCTAGATGCACGAAAACCAAATAATCCGCATGATAGAGCAACACATTTTGGATCTATCTAATAAATGACTAAATGGAACAAATGATCAAACACACTGAACGGATCCACCCAAAAAAAAAGCCGATCCAAGCATTCATAAGTATTTATATCTATATTTTGTATAAAAATATACTAAATTTTGATATAGCATTTTTTCTTTCAATTTTACCATTAGTTCAATTTTATTTTACTATTTCTTATCAATCAAATAAGGATTTTAGTGGTTACTACATATTTTTCTTCTTCTCCTTATTTTCATCTCACAAAAACAAGAGGCTTCTGCTACATTTGTTCTCTCGGCATCTACCCTCGAAAGATTATGTGTCACATTAAACATGAATGAATTTTTTCTCTTGTATTAGATAGTTAATTATGTAAACTAAACTACTAGTGTCAGTGGCCTTTGAAGAATCAGTAGGGTGATTGACATTTGAAATATTCATACATGCCAACTCTTGAGTGCGGATTTAAAATTGTAGCACTTTTAAACATGATTAAGTTACATGCTTATTGATTTCTTGTCTCACATTATGTATGTGGTCTAACATGAAATTTATGCTATTAATGATGAGATAACACACCCGTTTGTTATAGATTAAAATAAAATTCAATGGTTGATCTATAATTTCTAACATAGTTCAACCATTGAGTTTTGAGAAGCTGCTAAGCAGGTTACATTTTACACACAACTAGTACATCTTTTACGTTCTGTGTCATTCTACTGTATAACATACAAATTTACTACAATGAAACGTGTTTTGTGACTTTTATTCCCTAACTTGGTTAAGGTGTAAGAAGGAAAAAAAGAGGGTGTGCTAAAAATCAGTAGAATTTAGACAGTAATAAGGTTTACAAAAATATGCACAACGTAGCCTAAGTCATGGTCATGAAAGTGAATGTCAGATTTGCAAAGATAACCAAAACAAACAAAGAACAATGTAATTTCACAGAACTTGATGTTCTATAAGATGAGGTTGAGCCACGGATACTTCCACCGCTTCCTGTTGTTGATGTAAAATACCCTATATCAAAAAGCATCAAATTGATTACACCTATTTAGCAATAAAACTTTTTGTGCAAGCTGCAACAAATTAAAAATAACTGCACTCTTATACCATATATCATGATAAGTTGTTAAATGTATAATAAAACATTTTTCTATTGAAAAAAAAAACTGTTATAAAATTTGAAAACAAAGGCAATTTCTACCTATCAATTTTTGTGCTAGTCATAACACTCAAATTCACAAAAAAAAAAAAAAAGACCGATCTTTTTTTCTGGGGTCTAAATGGTCGATTATACACAATGTTTCACATTTGTTTTTCTTAAATTGTTGACCATTTGTCACATAGATTCTTTTGTGTTATTGTTAATTTGTTTCTCACTTCAACTACATTTTAACATGACAGTGTGACCCTCAGTGATCTTGAGCTAGGGAAATTAATGCTTTAAATCAAAAAACATCTAAGAATTTCTTTAGTTTAGTACCTGAAGGAGAATTTGGAATGTTGGAAATAGAAACACCTGCCGGAGGCGGAGGAGAAGAGGAAGCAGTTGAGCCTGAAATCACAATAAGGAATTTACATTAGTAGCGGTCAAATCTGTGTGCAGAAAGACTTATAGACAAAAACGTATTTGACTCATACCAGGGCAGGTATTGATAGGAGGTGTTTGGATATTGCAAGCCGTGGGGAGCGCCAAAGCACGAGTCTGATTGATGTTAAGACTAGCAGCAATAGATGAAGCACCGCCGTTAACAACTTCACATAGACATTGTGGCTGTGACCCCACCACGGAGGCAAGTTGTGAGCAGCAACCAGAGGAAGGGGTGGAGGTCTGTCCTGTGATGTAGTCAAGGCACGGAGAAAGACTTATGAGCACATTGGCGCAATTTGAGTCGGTTTGTGCCACTGTGACACCCCTAAGAGCCATTATAACAAAGAACATGCTTAGCAGCATCTCAATGCTTCGTTGTGCCATTGTTTTAAGATGTTCTGACATGAATTTTGGTGATCAAATGTCAATATTTAAATGCTGAATTGGTTTGTTTCTTTGGGTGGAAAAGTCACTAGAGAATGGCTTATAGCGACAAAAAGAAAGTGTGGAATAAAGAAGGGGAACACTTTTTTTGCTTTACAATTACATAAAGAATCTAATGAAACTTTAGGAATTTGATTTAATAAAGTTGCCTTATGTGTCCTCTCATATGGTACTTGTGATCTTTTCTGCTTTGTTATTTTGATGTGTCCTTAACATTTGAGTAAGTAATGATTATTGGGGGTATGGTATAAAGCATCATAGTGACTATAAATGCATTTTCTATTCATTATGGGCTTTACTTTTGAGAAAGATTTGTGATTAAAATTAGTGTACATAAGAAATGTTTCATGCTTTTAGTGCAACAAGTAAGTTACTAAAAGGGAATTAAAATTTCAATGCGTTAGAAAATTACAAAAACAAATGCTTAACAACGAAGGCATGTTTTAAGTATGTCCCATCTAACATGCAATACTTTATTCGAACAACTTTTGGATTTTTACCATTTTGGACGTTTGCCCACAAGCCATGTCTCTAGTTGGTACAAAGGAGTGGATAACTGATAGTGGATGAATTTATATTTGATAGTAAATAAATGATTGAATTAGTTGATAAATATGAAATGAATAAGTCGTAAACTCGAACGCAACTTGTAGGTAGCTTATCAAAAAATGCTATAAGCGTAAAAAAAACAGACTATAAGCATGTGAGGAAAATTTGTTACCAAACTAGTCCATTTTTGTTATATGAACTCATAAGTTATGTGTCATAAGTTCAAAAATTTGTCTTGGAGCCAATATCGAATCACAATTTTTTTATGAAGAAAAATTTAGAGTGAGAGGTTGATGTCTCATTCAAATATAGAGAAGTCTTTAGAGTTCTTTGAACACGAGATTTAAATTAACCTAACTCCAAGAAGACTAAATATGACAAACAAAATTGTATATTGATTAATTATTTGTCATATTCAAAAATTGAAAACGATATAGAACAATATATAGGTTTATCATGGATTTCTTGTTGCCCACGTTTTGTGTTATTGACGATTTGTGTTGTAGAAGGGCGAGTATAATCAATTGATAGTTTGAGACAAACATTAATGGTACAATAAGAAAAAGACAAATACGACTTGTTAAGAGTTATAAACACCTTTATACAAATTTCATTGATCTCTATTTCACAATCCAAATTTAATATAATATAATTGATTAAACTTATTCAACTATATTGTTTGAAGAACATTAATTTGTTTTGTTATTTCATAAATATTAAGACCAAATTGTCTGATTCTTGCAATTTTTTGATAAAAAATGGCGATTTTCTCTGTGTTTTAGGTTACGTCATCTCCATGCCTCCATCTTTGAAGTGACGCACTCACGTGTTAAACATCAATGTGATGTCCTTACTACCTCTGATTTTGCGGCATGTTCAAGTCAATCTGTATGTTTCTTTTTATGTTCGAATGAATTGGCAAATAGACTGAGGTATAACTACATTTACTTATAAGAGATAATTTGACGTCTTTGTGAACTCATGCAACTACATTTACTTGCTTGTTAGGAGACGAGAATTTCACCTTGTGTGTTTAACCGGTTCTCTATAAGAGATTAGTGATTGCTAAACAACGATGATTAATATTATTTTGTACTCATATAATATGATTCACATAAGAAAAAAGCAAATATCATATTTCGGTCTTGATTTTTCAATCATCCTTGTAATTCTTTGATTGTTACAAGTTGTAATGCTAAACATGATTCCATTTGTTACGTTTGGATGTTTTCCTTTTCATGCAAAATGCTAAAATCATATCCTCTTGTATGCAGGCAATGATGAAAGATCAATTCGCAAATTATGTTGTCTGTTGGAAACATGTGACGACCATCAACGTGAACTAATTCTGTCACGAATCAAGGTTCATTTGAATGCATTGAAAAAGTAACCTATGGAAAGCACAACGTCGTACGTGTAGAGAAACTTGTTGCTGCTTGAGGTAGCTAACTAATTCTTTCCATTCTTATTCGGTCGTTGTAATCACATCACATATTAATCATTTGTTAACATGTAATTTGTTGCAGAAAGAAGAATGGTTGTTCAGACTCCTCAACCTGCTTAGGCGTGACATAGAGAAAATAATGTTTGTTTGTACGGCTAGTTAACTTAACTGAGCCTAGTGCAAGTTACTTCTTTCATCAAGAGCCTAGCCTATGTTTCCGTTGATTGAAAATAAAAGTTGTTAATCGTAATGCAAAAATGTAGCCTTTAAGTTTATACATATATTTCAACTAAGACGGGGTTTAGGTTCATATGTTCCCCTGAAAATATGTTGATGACTATACAAGCCTAACCTTTTTTACGGTGTAAAAAGTATAAAATGGTGAGGTAGTTTATAACTTTACACACGGTATAAATTTTCTTGAAGGCACATTATTTTCTATATAAGTATAAAACTTGTTATCGTGTCCAATATTGTTTTGAAATGACAAATACTCTACAAAAACTCTACAAAAATATAACAAATACTCTACAAAAATATACTCATAATATATAATTTTATATTTTTTCATGACATCAACAATGTAACCTAATTATAGAAAACATTGTTGAGGTTGTTCCTATTTATACATTGATATATATAATATTTTTGAGGAAAATTTTAATGAAATTTAACTATTACTTAATAAATAATTTAACTAATATTATAAAGTTTGTCAAAATAAAATTAATATTATAAAAAGGATAAAATAATAAATAAAATACTTTAAATGAAGGGTAAAATTAGAAAGCGAAAAAGCCAACCCAAATCATATACTTTCTTTATATATAGTATAGATTTAAACAAATTTAACCATTGTCAAATTTTATTTAAATGTAAGCATTTCTTTATGGAGCACATCTTCAAGTAACTAATATTTATGTAAGGGATTGATCTCTCTTAACTAAAACCAATTTTTTTTTTTTTTTAAAATCATTATTCAGTTACAATTTTTTGAGATTATCTCTAAAAAAAAATTAGTTGTTTAATAAATAATAGATATATCTTGTCATAAAAATAGATACATAATTTAAATGTTATAGATGTTATAATTTACAACCACTTTATATGCCTAAAATATATAATATTCATCCTCACATAAGGAACATGATAAAGTCATATTTAATACATGAAAAAAATGAGAGGGAACCATGTATATGTAGTTGTTGTATTTTTTTATGATTGATATGCATGCCTTTAAAAATCATATTTAAAACATGAGAGTGAGGAAAAATCGATTGTGTATATATGATTCATCTAATATTTGACACTAATTTTTTAAAAAAAAATTATAGATATATTAATTTTGTTGTTATCCTTTCTTTCACTAAAATTCATAACACTTAAATATTTAAACTAAAAGCACATTCTTAATTTCAAGTTAAGTTCAAATTAATTATTGATCCGTTGATGGTCCCTTGCCTATTAAATAAATAAAAAATTATTGATTTGGTCTATATCTAATTTGAACAATATTTGATGTGTTTGACTTATCTATAGACTGAATTTCATATTACTTGAGTTTGTTTTCCCTGAAAATTGGAGGAATAAGACCAAACTTTTTTTTGGGGGTCAAGAATAAGACAAATTCTTATATATATATATATATATATATATATATATATATATATATATATATTGTAGATTAAATAGTTGTTCAAGAGGTGTCGCCTCACGTTGTAATAAGTTGACTTTATAACTTCCGGAGGAGAACAATGAGTCAATGTTTCAGGGCGATAAGAGAAAATGAAACCACATCTCCATCCAAAACTTTAAGGCGTTAAGTATACGTGTCACATATCATATATAGCCAATATTTTACCATATTCATAGGTGATGTGAGACTTAACACTCACACTGAAACCCAACAATCTTCCCCTTAAGTGTGAGTTCTCACGTCCTATAACCAGATCAAACACATGATCCAGCCTCCATTCTCCCACTAAATCGACCCAAAGCTTTGATACCGCTGATTGGTGATTGGGGTGTCTGGGAAAGTCGAGAGCAACAATGGACCAATAAAAAGAAAGTATAAAATTACACATGAGTTAAAAATTTAAATTGTTTCCCTACTTTGGCAATGGTTTCACACCGTGCACAATTAAACTTGTTAAGAGATTGTATTTGATGAAATAAAGTCTAAAAATAAATTTACAAGTGTGAGACATGTTTAAATTCATTCAATTTTTATGTAGCGAAGAAAGGCAACAACTTGAATATTTGAGCAAGCTACACTTGCTGGATGAAATAGGCCCTTATAATATAAACATCTGTATCCTCAAATTCAAATTACTTACAAATCATTCTTCATTGTGAATTTTGAAATTTTTATGCATGATTGTATGGTAGACTACAAATGTAAAATTCTAATACTCAAATTTCTATTAAATTTAACAAATCGTCTTGCTCTATCCTCGCATTTAAATTTTCCACTCATTTGGAATTTCAATTTTTAACATCATGAAACATAGTATAAGGTACAAATTTACTTTGATAAATGTGACAAGCTCCATTCTAGCCAACCATACCAAACTGTAATACTACCAGAAGAAACTAACATGAAGACTCTTTGAAAAATCAAGGTAGTTGAACTCCTTTATTAAATATTCAAATCTACCACTTCTCTTCTCCAAAATAATATTGAACCATTGCACTATATATTAATCACCCCTTACCTTAATTTAAAAAACATAAACCTACTACTAATGGAACCACTCAATTGTTTTCAAATGACATTAATACTAGCAGCCCTTATAATCTCCTCAATAAATTTAGTTAATGGTCAAATTACTTCATCATGCACATCCTCTATGATTAGCAGCACATTCACTCCTTGTGCTAACATCATAACAGGAAGCACTAATAATGGTTTAGTACCATCAATTACTTGTTGTGATTCATTAAGGTCTTTGATGAGCAATAATATGGATTGTGCTTGTCTTATGATGTCTTCCAATGCTAAAATTTTCCAACTACCTATTAACCAAGTTCTTGCAATATCTCTTTCACAAGCATGTAATATTAATGGAGCTTCTGTTCAGTGCAAAGGTGGAAATTCTATTTATTTCTCATTGCATCTAATCTAATTTTAAATACTTGTACGTTTTGACACACTTTAATTTCCCACATCTTTTTCTAATAAACTAATGAATTTCTAATAGTTTTTTTTCCCTTCTTTTTATGTTGCAGCATCAAGTTCTTCTTTGCCAAGTTCTCCCTTACCAGCTCTAGGCATGTATTGATTAATTAGCTGCTTTTATGTTTTCAATTCAGCCCAAGACTTTATTTTACTGTCAATTATTAATACTGAAGTGTTTGTTGGGCAACATAGTAACATAATAGTATCAGACACCTAGAATAAATAATGATGAAAAAAGAGAAATTGACACATAATATTTGTTGACCAAGTAAGAGAAAAATTCAGAGAGAAAAATATAATATTTTGTGAGATTCACTAATTTATTTTATTTATTTATTTATTAATTCATTCTTGTATACTTTTGACTCATGTTTTTTTTTTATACATCTGTTAAAGATTTTCTATGTATATTATGGTGTGACTTCTCATTTATCATCTCTTATTTTAGCCTCATGATGTTCTTGTTTATTTTTGTTGAATTGTGATGGTTTTGTTATTCCATTGTTTGCATTCTTGATCATGATAAAAATCAAGTTGTACAATTGGTTGTTGTGTTGGTCAAAACTTTTTTATTTTTACATGTTTTATTCATGACATATACAGTATGTTCCTACAAATTCAGAGGTTCGGCTCTGTAAGTGAAAAGAGGTCCATAATAAAATAAAAGCGTATTTTTTTAAAGAACAGTGTTCTATTTAAATATTTTAAGAGATAAATACAAGGTGTCATATATATGTGATACACCCAAAGATGAAAATCACTACCGTATACATGAGGAACCGCAAACCATCTTAAAAAAAAACACGCACACACCTAACACCAAAAGCAAGAGGACCCAATTCTAATAGGCCTAAAACAAGACAACAGAAGAGGAAGAATTTTGCTCTTTACCCAAACAGTTTTACTCATTCCCAAAGTAAATGTCCAAAATACCCCTACGCATGTTAACTCACGCTAGTGCAAATGGCAACGTGAGTTAACTCACGCTACGTGACTCGTGCCGAAAAAACACACTGAAACTCAGCGTGAGTTCTGAGTTAACTCACGCTGGTTTCTTCCACCCATATTTCAATTTTTTTAGCATAACTAGTGCATTGGCGTGGAAGTCCAATCCATGTTAAATTATAGCCATCCCTACCAATACGTTTTTCATTTAAGAATTTTTGTCGTATAGCTTAGGAAGAAAGAATAAGGTATGATATTTTTATTTCTTTCTAAAATAAAAGGTATGATATTTTTATTATTATAAAAAGTAACCGTCAAAGTTGATATACCCACGTAATTGGCTCTAGCTTTATTGAATATAATATAATATTCTAGCTTCATTAATGAAATTATAATCACATGGAGAGGAATGAGAAGAAAGAAACAAATGAGTTGATTGGGAAGGGGTGGGGTTTCTTTAATGAATTTATAGCAAGACATGATGAGTTGACAAACAAGAACAGAAACAAGCAAAGGTGCCACTTCTTCATTTGATTGTCTCACTCATACACCAACCATTTTTCTAATTCACGTGAGTTAACTACGTTGAGTTTTACACTAGCGTGAGTTAGAGCTGTCAAAATGGACCGGACCATACGGGTCGGCCCGTTTAGCCCGATTAATTATAGGGCTTGAGCCTTAAATATTGAGCCCGAATTTTAATAGAACTTTTTAACCCGGCCCTAAGAAGCCCGGTACCCGTTAGGGCTAGCCCAAACAGGCGCGGGTAGCCTGTTAGCCCGCATAACTAATAAAATCCTATAAATTATATATATTTTTCAAATAATTCTTTACTTAGTTGATTATCAAAGTAAAAAATAAAAGTAAAAATTCAATGAATTAACACAAATATAAATGTAATATAAAATTATATCTACTTGTTTCGTTATTTATAATTTTCAAGATCGAATATATAAATATCTATAACCATAACGTATCTAATTTATTTAAAATTGTTTTCCTCACCGTTTTAGTTTACGACGTTTGTACGAAAATGTTTACAATTTATTTTTGTGCTAGACATTATTTAAACATATTAAAAATATTATTTATAAAAAAATTTACAGGAGTAATTTATAGTAATTTTTTTTTAAAAAAATGTAATTTTTAATACGGGCCGGCCCGTTTAGCCCGCGGCCCGTGTAGGACCGGGCTCGGGTAGTATATTTCAAGCCCGTTTTCCAACCGGGTTTTTTGGCCCAGCCCGATAAAGCCCAAAGCTTGTTAGGGCCGGCCCGAATTTGACAACTCTAAGCGCAAGTTAACTCACATAAGGGTATTTTGGACATTTACTTTGGGAATGAGCAAAACCGTTTCGGTAAAGAGCATAATTCGAAGAGGAAAAGGAAATCAAATTGGGGAAGAAGAAAAGGAAAGTCTGATGGAGTGATTGTGATGGAATGCGTGGTATCAGAGAGAAAGAGAATAAGGAATTTTTGTTTTTAGTGGGGTAGTACTTAGTAGTCCTACTGGACTAATTTTTTTGAGGCTCATACCTAGGAGACATCCGGTTCCATTGAGTTCCTTGCACACCCCAAGGTCCGGCCCTGAACATATATATGAGAAAGAGCTCAGAATGACCAAAGGGATTGTTAGTTACCCACACACAAGATTTTTTAGCATGTTCAGTACATTTTTATGTCTATTTTAAATTGTTTATTTATTTCTAAAATGTAATTAATTTATGAGAAATTGTGTTGATTTGTTGAAAAACAATCATAAAAGTGAAAACGGTTATGTTTTGGCAGGCCCAACAGGTATTGAATCAAACAGCCCAACTCTTCCTTCAAGTGCTCCAACTCCCTTAAGTCCTCAAGGTAGTTTAAAACATTAAGATTTTATTTTCCCATCCTTCGGGTTTCTTACACACCCTACAACATTTCAAATTTATAATTCGAGTAGTGTAAAAACATGTTAAAAACATCCTACAACATCTCGGATATCATAATCCGAACTAGGTGAAAAGGTTGGGAAAATAAACTATCAAACATGTAATATTGTGCTTAGACTTTTTAAAATATTGGGCTGAATTTCAAGGAGCAATACAATTGGAGAAAAAGAGACAAAGCAAATGATTCTTGTCAGCTAAAAATATGAAGGAAAATATAGATGATTGTTACCATAACCTGATTGATTTTTAGACTATTTTAGTTTTTATGGCATGAATTTACTCATTGACTTGTTTCTTGTTATATAAATGATGCAATGAAATACTTGATAAGTTTTAATGTTTTAGAGATTAATTTGCTCAAAAAAAATGTTTTAGAGATTAATTGTTTTTGACAGGAGAGATTAATTTTATTTTTTTTTACAAAAGGAGAGATTAATTGTTATTATGCACATAGAATAAAACTTTTTTATATATAAATCAAATCAAATCACAACATAATATTACTATAATATGTTATTTTTCAAAATATGCACAAGGTTAGCATAAATGTGTTAAAAAAACATTCGTTAACAATGCATAGAAAATAAATCCCAAGTTTTAAAGTATACACAATGTAACATTTTTTTGAAAGAAAAAAAACAGTATAACTTTTAAAAATTTACAGACCTGAAATGAAATTATTTTCTTAACTGTCTCTCTTCACTTAATTTTTTGCTAATCTACCGTAAGTCCGTAACTAGGATCTTTGACCTCCACTAGATATTCTCAAATCACTTTTCTATAGTATATAAAATTATACAGTCCTTTGTACCCAAAAAAAATAAATTATACAGTCGTTCTATACTAAGTCAAAAAATTTCAAATATAAACTCTAGTAGATTAAAAGTTAATCTAACATGCCTTTGGAACAGATTCAAAAACTTTGGATGTTAATGACGCACAAACATATGAGAATCTGCAATTGGCAGAGGAATTGGCACCATCATCAGCACCAATGGAAGCTGCAGAAGCACCCACCGAAACATCAAGAATTATACCAGTCTTGACTCCTCTTCCTTCACTGTCTCCTCCGTCTTATTATTCGTTCTTACCTTCTGCATTATTCATAATCATAGCAATTGTAACGGTTTCTGGCATCCATTAAATTGTTGATGTATATCAGCATTCATAGATGCTCATAGGAATTTATGCCTGCAACTGGTTGCTTTTTGTATTAGTTTTTGTATGCCTTCTGAGTTCTGATTATACATGCATACACTTTAATAATGGTTATATATGGACCGGTTACAGTTCAGTGAATTTTATTAACGTTTTAGCATAAACATGATCTTGGCAGAAGATGGTATAATTAACTTTACAGGCTTGGTAATTTAATAAGCTCACGTTCAAAAGATGTCACAAACTTTGTAAAATGCTTAAAAAAATGAAACAATTTTTTCGCGGGAGTCACCATGACTTTAGTGTATTTTATCAAAGAGAATGATGAAAAGGAAATGATACGAGAAGAGTAATGTAGGAGAAACTGAGATAAACGTGTTGTGTCTTTTCGCCTTAAAGATAGGCAACCCGGATCTGTAAATAGACGGCTAGGGATTCGGGTTGCCTGCCCTTAAGACCCAAAAACATCATCTTTACCACCTATATAACTCTCACATTAAATACACTAAAGTCATGGTGAATTTCCCACCACAAAGGTAGGCGAACCATTTCCATCTATCTATTTGTCCAATGGATCGAATTCAAGCAACCAAATATAAAAGCTTTTGTAATACTAAAAACAGATTACATAACATTTCTTACAAACCATAATAACTGTCATAATTCGATTTTGTCCACTTTAATTTAAATTTAATTTTTATGTTTAAAAAGAAAGGAACAAATATTTGGGTTCATGTCTAAGTCAAACCCGTATTTACTTTACAGTCTTGAGTATCATACTATCATCTCAATTTTCTCTTCCCATTAGTCTTTTTTCCATTTTTGTTCCAAACATTACAGATTCATCAACCACTACTGCATATGGCAGCAGTGTATTTTTGCATGTGAGAATGGTGACTGTGAAACCTGTAACACCAAATCGTTAACTCTCATAGCCATTATCCTACCCTCAATAAGATTGTGAGCTGCAAATATTCATACTCAACAGGCGTTAACAAATCCATAAACTCTGCAGCTGCAACATTGAAACATGTACAATTTTTAACACTTTAAGAAAGAAAAAATTACAATTACAGAGAAACTGAGAAAATGAAAGTGGACAAACGACAAACCTTCTTAGGGACTTCGAAGGTAACAGAATGTCTTGACTCGATCACCATTGCAGCTAGCATTCCCTACCTACAAGTGAAAGGGTCCCAAATCAAGGACAAGGATAAGTCTTGCATGATATCTCAAATCCATTACTGTCAAGAAATTTCTGAAAAACTTATTCCATTAACTTGTGCAAGCACAATTCAAAAGTCCAGAATTTAAAAATGGATTTCATGGTCTGTAAAGTAGAGTTCGAATTACGGATAATTAATTGCAAAGTAGAATTTGAATTTTTCAGAAGCCAAACTCAAAGCAAAATACAAAATATTGATGGAATTTATGTTCTTGATGAGGTGGATTACCTTGTCTGGCACAGTTTGATGTATCAGTCGAAGTTCCCTCAATCAGTCAAAGTTGATATCAGGGAAAGAAAACTACATTCACATGTAGACATCAATAGAAATGGAAGTCGTAACCGTGTGAATGTGGCAATAACTCTTCTATTTCAATCCTGGAACTGGAGCAAGTAGAACCTTTCTTTATTTGGTTACTGTTAATAGACTCAACTTCTGCCAAGAATATGCTACAAACCGGTCTATGATCAGAGAATCTTGACTCGCCGCGAACATAAGATAATTGTTGTAGGCCACTTCCATACCACAAGATACGATCACACCTTCATGAATAGAGATTTTGACTAGATTAGAACTATATAAATAACAACATTGTTTCAAAATCCTTTGAAAAAAAAATTGTTTCAAAATAACAGCATTTGCCACTTTGCCAAGAAAGAAGAGTACCATGCTGGAGTTCTTCTCTTTTGTTTTGAGCGTCTATCATCACCTGCATAACTATCTGAATTGTTTGAATACTTATATGTGGGAGGGAAATATATTTTCCCTTCACTCCATCTGGTAAAGACACGGCCTTGCCGTTTCTCTATACACAGCTGAAAGAAAAAGCTATCACATGGTCAGGTAAATCTTAAAAGTAACTAACATGAGAAAGAAACATCACAGTTACTTAGGGGGGAAACTAACATGCCTGGTCATTCTTTAACAAAGTCTTCCAATCATGCATCTCAACAAGAGCTTTTGCTCCATGGTAAGAAAGTGCAATCCGGTAATTTAAATCCCCCAGCCAAATTATTCGGCTACACCAAATAAACCAGAAGTTTAGTTCTTGAAAATCAGGACTCAGTTGTGATATTCATTAAGATTCTCAATTTCATAGTATCAGATATACAATACTCCCCCACGGACTTAAATATAAGCAAAAAGGTATATATATTTAGACTACATACACCTACATTTTTACTTATATTTAAGACCAGAGACAACATAGATTAGGAGTGGAAATAGATCAGGGGCATACTCATGTTCCAGAATTGTCCGAGGAGAATTTGCATCACTTGTGTCAAGGACCTGAGGAAACCTTGTCTTTCTGAGAATCTCCATTACATCTGAATTTCTCCTAAGCTCATCACCATCCCTTTGTCCGGAAGTCAAATGACTACAGACGAAGCAAAAACTCGTTTGGCGCAATGACATACTAATTGATATTGAACCCTGCAGAAATCCAAGAAAATGAGATTGTCTCTTTCAAGCCTAGTACATTATAAACTCTACTGTTAAAATAAATTAGCAAATGTACCTTGTTTCCAAGATAGCCCATCAATCCTCTTCCAACACAAGACACTTTCATGTTATGAACATCATCTCTGATATCACTTTTCACCCAAACTGTTAGAAATACCCCTACCATTTGCTTACTAGCAACCAAACAGTATCTCGAGTTTCCTCTCGGTCTGTCACTGTCCTCGGTAGGGAAACAACCACTATAAGAAATTGGCGAATAATCTGTTGTAATTGGGGATTCACCAGCTCCATTTTCATCATCTGAGGAACCCCATCGACAATTGGTGTCATAGTCACTTGTCCTGTGACCAGATATCATTCTATCACAGACACTGAGACGACGATCAAGGCAAGTTTGTGGAAGTGACATCTCATTATCCATTCTCATACTACGACTCATGGCTTGGAAGGACCTCCGATGGAAGAAAGAGGTTGCCTTCTGCCTCATTGATCCCTCAAAATCAGCATCTAACTCTACAATAGGAGCAGGGATTGGAGAAGGAGTGTTGTATCCACCACTTGTTCCCGGAAGATTGTTCAGTGTCTTCCGTATAAGGGCTAGCCATTTTCTTGCAGGACCATTGTCTTCTGTTCCCAAAACATTAACGGCATTGAGAGGCACAATTTCTTGAAACCTGAGTCCAAGAAAATGCAAAAATATAATAATGAATTCTAAACTTTTTTCCTGACTAAAGAATATGATGACACTTTATATAATCCCTAAATTACCCAAGAACATAGATATCCGCAGGTGGAGAAATGTGAAGCCAATCTTCCAGACTTAAATAACTTGGAGGTGATTTCCCAGCCACGTTCCAAGTCGCAACGAATATTCTGCATTCAAAAGGAAAAATAAATAACTCGAGAATAAAATTCTTAAATTTCATTGTAATGGCAACAAACATGGTAATTAAGTACATGAAGCATACCTATAATTACATACATCTGAAACTTGAGCTTCACGAAGGTAATTCTTACCTCTTTTCATTCCATCTATGTACCCTCTGCTTGATCTCTCTATGTATTCAGAATTAAACATTTGATATTAGCAGGAGAAGGAGACCAAACAAAGAGGAAAAAATTAAAAAAAGCAGAATATGAAAAAACAATAAATTTCTAAAATTTCTGCAGAATATGTTTGGTTATGCGGTGGGAAATATTAATTTTGAGTAAATTGATTCTGACTAAAATTGAGTTGAAGGTAAAGTGATTTATGTTTGGACACATTCATGTAAAAGTGAGTTGAACAATAAATTTGAGTGTAAAAATCAATTCTAGAATTAGAAGCTACAATTTCTAGCGGCTATAAAAAGCATTAAGGCAATGACATTCAAAAGTTTCTAATGATGTTCAAGTAGAATCAATTCTACTATAGAGGAACCAAACAGTCAAAATCAATTCTACATCTCTTAGAATCAATTTTGGCTCGTCCAAAAGTGGAACCAAACATAAACGAGGTCTAAATTTCGGTCATGGTCGAGTTAGGGGTTTGGGAATGTTATGGTGTTAAGAAAATTGAACCTGTTTTGCTTTTTTTTATAGAACATGCCTCCACCTCTGAGTAATTCCTCCTATACTCGTCATCAACAACTAAAAAAGGAAAAACCATAAAGTTAATCACTTTCCAAGGTTAATATACTAAATTACTATACTATTCAATCAAACACAACCACAAAATAAACAAACTTATATTGACACAAAAGGGTTGAAAGTTGAAACAATTGAAGCAGAAAACAACAAAAGACAGATCTTGCCTTACAAGTAGCTAGCACACCCCCAAAATAGAAAATAAAAATTTCTTATTTTTTTGACAATATTTCAAATCCAATAACCTCAAATTACATTAAAATGGTGAGAAAAAACCCACCTTGACAAATGACATCATCTGCTTGAAAGTCTTCAGATTTGCTCTTGATATTGAACCATTTTTTTACCAATGTTTTTGGCCATGAAAGCTTCACCAAGAAAAAAAAATCACTTAATACCAAAAAATGTATATATAAATGAAAGTGAAATAGTTTAGAGTTGGCATTTGTGAAAACCTTGGTGGTTTTCTTCAAGTTTTCATCTCTCATTGTTGAGAAAACTTCATATATGAAAATATGAAGAAATGGTCCTTATTTTGTTGAGTGAGTGAAGCTATTACTATATCTTAGAAGCACAACAATGTTGATGATGACCCAGTTGGTTATTACAGCTTTTCTTTCAGTTTGAGTTGTGAAGTTTGAAACTTTGAGGATATAGAGGGTGAAGTAATGAAGAAGACAATGTAGAAGAGCACATGAGAGAGAGAGAGAGAGATATTATTGGAAAAACCTCGTTGTGAGTAAAAAAGACTAAAGAGTACAACAAGAATGCAAAGCAGCGAATTTGAAGGGGGAATAAAGGTGCAGGCAGGGAGGTGAGGTGAGGTAACGTTCGCTCTCTATCGAGGTCGAGGCCTTTATCTGCAAATTCAAACACTTAATACTTAATCCACCCGAGAGAGAGAGAGAGAGAGAGAGAGAGAGAGAGTACAATGTTTACATTGGTAGTGGGAACCCACTCACAATTCATTCATTTGGTCCCAAAAGCTCAGTTGGTGAGTTAAAAAACGTTGAAAGAGTTTGAATGAGAAGTTCAAAGTTTGAACTATGAGGTTTGGGTTTGATCTTAGGAAACTAACGTAAGTATTAAGATCAAGGTTTTACAACTTGAGAGTTTACCTCAACTCGTTTTGTCTAGATAAACTCACCTAAAATTAAAATTATGTAGAATTTATTATATGTATGACATATATAAGCTAATATAATATTGTAAATAGGTTAATAGTGCAAAATATGACTTAATTACAAAGACAAATTATACCAAACTACTATAATAAAACGTTATACTCAACTTAGCATCAAAATACAACAATTAACGCACAAAATCATAAGTTTCATAAGTCTCTAAGTATAAGTCATCCATAAAACCATCCAAAAAAGCAAGTTTCACAAGTTCCTAAAGTTGTTAATAAAACTATCTAAAAAAAAACTAGTTAATTTCTTCAAAAGGTCAACAAACACCACCACTGCAACCCTAACCAGCGTCGAAATCTGAATTTTCATCGTCGGAATCGCAACCCTAACTGGTATGTGCTCCCCTGTTCATGATTTGAGAACTCAGAGAAGAAAGAAAAAGAAACGTTTCATCTCATGAACGACATGTTACTGTAAGGATAAATATTCAGTAAACGTTTCAGTCTTTGGGCTTTTGAAAAAATGGCCCCAAAAAAAGGATCAATTTTTTTTGTTAGATGTAAACTCGTAAAACTCGGTAAACTCGGTCGAGTTTACACGAGTTTACCGAGTGTTAACTCGATCAAACTCGTCAAACCTTCCGATTTTATCAGAAACCGAGTTTAATTTTGCTAAATAAATAAAATATCTTTTACATTTTTGTCATATAATCTTTAGATAACAAAATATTCCTAACTTCATGTTCTCTCTTGTTGTTTCCTTTTGTGTTGTGGCCAATAGAAGTTGCGAAGAGAGAACTAGATAAGAGAGAATGTGGAAAGATAAAAAGAAATACAAAATAAAATAGATTTGGTATATTGTTTGGCATAAGAGAAATAAGATAGAAGTATCAAAGAAAAAATGTTATTATTTTATTAAAAGAGAAAAATATCATTGAGTTAAAGATAAAAATAAACAAACTCGCATTTTAAAAAACCAATGACATCTTTCCTCTTTAACCAAGGCCTCATGTAGGATCCAGCCTATTATGTGGTTACCTGAAAATACCCTGCCTTGCTAGCTAAGCTACAATAGAAGGGGGGGAAATAGAAGGAATTACACATTTTTCCATTTTGACAATAAAAATAAATAAATAATAGTAGTAGCAAGTTAGTTGAAGGTATAGAGCTATGCATGGTTATATAATCAAGCATGGAGATTTATCTAATTTATAAGATTGCATATTTAAATGCTTGTCCGGCCTATGTTCTAATGTTAAACAAAAAAAGCCCTTGTGTTTTTTCCTAATGCAAATTGTCCTAGGAATCATTCGCAAGACAATAAATTCCAAGACCATGAAACTTTTTCATTTGGGTTTCTTTAGTTCTTAAGTGGTTGATAATGCACAACGTTGGTTGAGAATCATGTATCTAAATCTTAACAGGTGAAAGGTCACACCCATCCACGTTTTCTTCCTTTAGTTTATGTTCCTCTAATAATTGTGCCAGTGATGCTTACTACAAAGGGTAGTATCAAAATTAAATATCAATGGGACCCTATCCATGCAATGCATAACTAAAAGGGGTAGTAGCGTTTACCCTACAATTTGAATCTTCTAATTGCCAGGTGAAAGGTGGCTTGTCCTGATACTACATTGTCAAGAAGATTAGGATCTATTATCCACAACAGGGGGTACCCTATAATTGGATTCAATAATGAAGCATATCGAGATCATTGATCAATGCTATGCCAAGTAAATGATCACGGTATAGACCGTTACTACTTACTAGAAAACATATTTACATCACACAAAAATGTTAAAATTGATATACTTTTTTATCTCTTTCAATTTAATAGTCTTATCCTCCTCGAACATCTATTCTTTGTGCAAAAAATCTTATCTCTTTGATCTTGTTTCTTTATGGTTGAGGGTGATAGCTTTGGTTGAAGTGTGTATGTCCTATCTTTTGTTTGATGTGAGACTCTTTAACAAGCCCCTCGACAAACACAATTGGACTTGGTTTATGGACATAGATAGTGGGTGACCCGATAGTAAAAATCTGATAGCAGCTGATCCAATGGATCTTAACAGAGAATCTAATACAATATTAAAAATTATTGATGGGTCTGACATAATTCCACAAAATCGATTTTTAAGATGACGATTACCCTCACTTAGAAATGGTTGATAGTAATAGATTAGCGGGGTAGTCAAAGAAGGCATCTTTAATTCTACTTTGACTAAAGTAATTTCTTCATCTCTAGGGTTGAATGTGGGTCTCTTACCATTTCTTTTGCTTTTCCAACCTTGATATTGATACATACCACACTCCCTTTTCTCCTACACTCTTTAATAATCGTTTGATCCCAAGGTGTCAAATTGGGATTCTTCTCTATTTTTTCATCCCCACTCTTTTGTATTTAGAATGTCCTTTTTCTTGCCTGTCATTTTCTTAACAATCTGGCAAAAGAGAGAGATTTACTGGTCCTGTTGTACATTTGTACTTGGTAATGCAGGCAGTGAAAGTGATGTAAACGTTATGGCTTTTAATTTCTCAACTACATTTTCATATACAATTTATATTTCCTTATAATTGTTGCCTCCAGCTTCTTCAAAAAAAAATATTGTTGCCTCCACTCATTACATTAAAATTGTACCCTTCTTCCCAATTTATTGATTCGGAAAAAGAAAAGAAAAATTGTTTTTCCCATCTGAGGATGTTTAGACCAGAACAATTTTAAAAGTTATAAGATGAGAAAAGAAGTTCTCTAAACATATATCTAGAATAATTTCGCACATATCGTTTTTGTCAATTTTAGCTCACATTTAGACAATCTTTCACAATAATATTTACTAGTTTTTTTTTAATTGTGCAAGAGCATCAAGGAAGTTTATGTAACTATCAACCTATCACTCCCCCTCATAATTTGCCTTTTCTTGGTCAACAATTTGAACTTTTTTTTATAATCAAAATATTGGACTTACTATTGCTCAATCATGGATGCCATTACTTTTTTTTTCTTTTTTTACAAAAAGAGGGCTGAGCCCAAAAAAAAAAAATTAAGAGATTAAACGAACATTTCGAGGCATGCAAGCGCCAAAAATATCATCAAAAAGGAGACATCGAAGCTTTCTAGGAGGAGTCTCAATAACATGTAAATCAAAGGAGTTTAAAGATAGACTAAAATTTGTTAACCAATCCGCTAATCTATTTCCTTCACGCTATATATGGTTGATTTGAACTTGCCAACTCCTATTTAGTTTGGATGCCATTACTTTAACAACATTGAAAAGGAAAACAAAAATCAAGGATTCTGAATAATGGAAAGCAATAAATATCACATGTGCTATTTTGAACGCACGCATGAGATCATTATAATATGAAGCAGTCGATATCCTTGTAACATGACTAGTTTTAGTTTGATACCAGGATAAAACGTTAACTAAATATTTATATAAATATTTTTTTTTTGTTATGACTAAATTAGTATTATGGTCTTAGGATAACAGAAAAATGTGCTTGATTTTAGAGGCAGAAACATTATAAATAAATGGGATACAAGAATGGCCTCCAACAATTAAATAGCAAAGCAGATCATAGCAGAGAACGAAGCCAACCCCGGCAAATGGGATTAATTTTGTTTTTGGACATTGATTCCAAAGTTGTGGTTAGTGTGAGCATAGTTTTAAACTCGGATCGGTCGTCGACTCGGTAAGGCTACTGGGTCACTGGTTCATTGGTTGAACCACTGGATCAACGGTCGAACCGCATGACTAAATCGGATTGAATCGAATGACTCGGTCCTTATGAAGAAAAAAAAAAGTATACTATTAAACCCTATGACTAGATCTCTTAAAAATTAAAAAAAAATTCAAGTCACATATAAATACACATAATTTTACAAACTTATTCTTCAAATTAAACCACATGATTAATACTTTAAAAAAAAATATTTACATTTAATCATATTAAACTAAATGACTCATCTAAAAAGTAATGAAAAACCAAAATATAAAAATTATTTTTAACAATATATCAATGCTTTGTATTAATTTATTTTCACATAAGCTTTGTAACTTTTGATTTTGTGCTGAAACTAACACTTTTTTGGTTGTTTGTTAACGTGTATCGTAATATTTGGGCTTGTTTTGAGAGGCCCATTATATCACTAGTCACTACTAAGCACCAACAACAAACCCTAATGGTTGCAAACACTAACGAATTATGCTCTTTACCCAAATTGTTTCGCTCATTCTCAAAGTAAATGTCTGAAATGCCTTTACGTGACTTAAGTCACGCTAGTGTAGACTTTACGTAAGTTAAGTCACGCAGCGTGACTTAACTCACGCACGTTATAGCTCAGCGTGAGTTAACTCGCGCTAATTGACCGGTTGTTACAGCTCAAAAACACACGTTTTTTGGACGTGGTCAATGCATTTTAATGGTTTTTACACGTTTTTTTTTAAGTTTTTTCACGTTTTTTGACCTCATTAAGTGCTATGCTACCTTAAACCACCTATAAATACCCTCACAAAGTTTCTCTTTTCTTCGCATTATCTCCTCCCACTCTCTCCCCCTTTTTCTCTTCTTCTTTTTTGCTTCTATAGTCTCTAGGCACTTTATACCCCTTTAGGTATATACCAGTGGCTTTTCGGGGAAGTAGTGGTCCACCGGGTTGGGGAAAAGGGCATCATCCCTTGTGGTAAAATTAGGTTTGCTTCCTTTTACTCCCAAAATCTTTTTACCGTGGGTAAAAAGAATCATCATGGGGTATAAAAGGAACCAAATTTAAATTTACCTCAAGGGATCTTGATGTCTTTTTCTCCAACAGGACGGATCACTATTTTCCCCAAGAGCTATTGGTATATACAGAAGAGGGTAAAAATTATTTTTCACCCCAAGAGGGTAAAAAGATATTAAGTAGATTAGTGAATTCAAATAAAATATATGTATTGCTTATTGTAATGTTTGAATGATATTAATAAAACGAGGGTTATATTTATTAATTTTGTTTTTTATTTGTATTTATTTTATGTTTATGATTATGTATTGAATAAATAATTGTTGAATAAATAAAATCAAATAATTACTAATATTGAATAAATAAAGTGAACAAATAATTTAGAATAAAGTAAATAAAATAATATAAAGTTACGTATGCGCCACTTAAATAAATTTGAATATGTGCCACTTAACTCAGCGTGAATTAGAATAAAAATTGTGTATTGAATAAATTCGAATAAAGTTACGTATTAAAAAAAATTGAAAAACCTTGGCGCAAGTTAAGTCACGCTAGTGTGTTTACCCTGACGTGAGTTAACTCACTCTATTGTTAACCTTTGCCTAAGTTAAGTCACGCTATTGTGGCTGGTTTTTCATGCATTGTACAATAGTTTAAACTCAGCGTGAATTCGAATAAAGTTGTGTATTGAATAAATTCGAATAAAGTTGCGTATTGAATAAACTCGAATAAAAGTTACATTACATTACATAAACGACATGTATGTCAACTATATATGTTCTTAAATATGTCCTATCATTATATTACATTCGGGAATGCATCTTCAACTACAACAATTGTCTTGCCTCTGAATGGGGCAAATTCAAACTTGCTAAGCAGCATGACTCCAGCATTCGTCCAGAAGTCCTTTTGTTCCATTCAAAAGGTTAAATTCTTGTTGGTTTTGGTTTTAAATGATAGTATCCAAGTGCCAACGGAATGAGGTCCAGACCTTGACACTTCAATACCATCATTTAAACGAAGCCAACAAGAATTTAACCTTTTGAATGGAACAAAAGAACTTCCGCGCGAATGTTGGAGTCCTGCCGTTTAACAAGTTTGAATTGCCCCATCCAGAGGAAGACAATTGTTGTAGTTGGAAGACACCTTCCAACTACAACAATTATCTTACCTTTGAATGAGGTAAATTCAAACTGGCCAAACAACAACTATCAAACATTCACCCGGAAGTTTTTATTGTTTCATTCAAAAGATTAAATTCTTGTTAGGCTTGGTTTAAATGATGGTATTCAAGTGTTAAAAGAATAAGGTCCATTCCTTGACACTTCAATACCTTCATTTAAAGCAGCCTAACAAGAATTTAATATTTCAGGTGAATGCTTGTTAACTGTCGTTTGGAAAGTTTGAACTACCTCATTCAAAGGAAGACAATTGTTGTAGTTGGAAGGTGCATTTCCTTACCTAGTCACGAACTTCTGGCGGAATCAAACTTTTGATGATATCTTCAGTTGATCTCAGCAACATTACCCGCATATCGATCCACTGAAATATGATGTGCTCCCAAAACATGCTCGTCACGTTTTCGTCGTTCTTTAACTCCACCCAAGTGAATGATACTCTCCCCTCGTCGAGCGTTGGACGTTTATACCGAACGTATTCCACCCTCCTCGTGTCTCTGGGGTTGACTTCTTGGTTGAATTCATTCAGTTGATCCTTGAGACCTCTTAACGTTACGTTAAAGCACCGAACCTTCAACCTTTGAGGTTTTCTGCCGTTGAATTCTGCATGAACGTCGATCCACCCAGCCATTGCTTTAAAACTACACAATAAGAAATTAAACACAATCAATGCAAAACTCATTCAAACATTTCATCAAACACTTGGAGTGCAAATTATACATAAACCATAAAAATGATAACTACAACATAAACATGCAAACATCTAAATAATTAAGCAATATAAGTCATTTGCATGTAACATTGTATCATATCTTGCAAAAAAAAAAAAATTTAAACAAACCCTAAATCTAAAAAAATCTAATCTAAGTGTAAAAAATCTAATATAATCATGCAAACATCTAAACATCATAACCATTAAGCACTATAAGTCATTTGCATGTAACATTCTATCATTTCTTTAAAAAAAAAATTAAAATTTTAACAAAACACTAAACCTAAAAAATTCTAGATTAAGTGAAAAAATCTATCATACCAACATAATTTAAGTGAAAGTTTACTTGTTCTTGTTATTGGAGTGTTGTTTGATTTGAAGTTGAAGGAATTTTAGAGTTAGGTAATTTGAGTGTGTTTTTGAAAATGAGGCAGAATGAAGCTCTGCCTGGGCTAAGAACAACACGTAGTGTGAGTTAACTCACGCTAGGTGACTTAACTCACGCTGCGTGGCTTAAGTCACGCTACAATTATAACTGGCGTGAGTTAACATGCGTAAGGGTAAATATGGAATTTCACTTGGGAATGAGCGAAACCATTTGGGCAAAGAGCAGAATTCAACACTAACCGCAACCGCCAGATGTATTAATGCTCATTTCTCTTTCTTGTCCCAATTCTTTAGCCTCTCATACATCTTCTCTATGATTTGTCTTTTCTCTTCCATCTTCTCACTAAGATCCAACCGCAGAGCTCTCTAACTCTGATCTTTTCACAAATTATTGAACTGCAGTTTACGTTTAACGTCTTTTTATGCAGAATACCGGTCCAATCTAAAAATCACTGAGTCACCGGTTCGACTAGAAACCGGCTGGTTCATACCAGTTCGTTACGGTTCAACTGCATATTCGATCCAACTATCTGCTCGAACCGGTAATGACACCGGTTCCGGGTAGAACCGGTCCGGTCCGACCGGCCGGTCCGATCCGAGTTTTAAAACTATCAGTGTGAGGATAGAAAACATCAACATGATGATTTAATTAATCTCTAAATTTACGAAATAACAAAATAGCCTCTTAAATTAAAAAATAAATAAAAAAATGTTAGCGATCAATTTATTACTGTTCATATATCGTACTCCTATTTATTTAGTAAACATTTATCAAAACAGTAAACAGACATACATATTGACTTCAATAATCTTTTAATGCATTGAGATAGACATGGAACCTCTAAAAATTCAGTGCCAAATTTGGAAGGAAAAAAAACTAAATTGACATACTTTTAATTTGAAGGGCTTAATTGTACAATTTAATAAATTTTAAAGATTAAATCATTTTTTTTGTGCCTGGGGTTCAAACCCGGACTCTACATATCTTTATATATATAAATGTTAGACAGTCTGACCTAACCTTAATCCCATCCTTTTTGGCGGGTCCGAATAAATTTGATGAAAAAAAGGTTTTGCAAGAATTGAATCGGGTATCATATGACTACACTTTACAATTTTCACCACTAAGCCACTTCCATTTTGATTGATATATTTTTGCTTCCAAAATTGATATACCATACTAAAACATTTTTTTTAAAGTCACAAATGCCCTAGCGGTTTCTTTTCTGATTGCAATTTCTTTTCATTTTTAACAAAGAAGAAATTCAAGAACACAACTGGTAATATTATTTGGTAAGAAAACAAAGTTAATAGCTTAAATTGATGTATTTTTTGCATTTTTTTTATCGTTTTTGCAGTCGTTTCATAGCATAGTATTGAATGTATAATCAATATGATATTTATATTCTTCAAAACCTGTGCGATACTCGTGCATCGCACGGATTAGAATCTAGTATTATATAATGTCCCTACCAATTGAGTTAAACTCACGAGGTCAAAGATTAAATCAATTGACCCCACCCTTTCAATTTCAAGTATTAAAATACTGATTTACCCATGCTTGAAGCATGAACAAGATCATATGCTTTGCCAAAATCACAATAAGGACAAAATGAAGCATTGAAGCTGCTGCATTTTTAAGTTACATAAATGATTTGCAGTTTGTGGAAAAACAAAATCCCAGAAGAGGAGAAAAACAAAATCAGGTTGATTTAATAGGCTAGTGTTGATGTGAAGTATTTTACTATGGAGTGGAAAAATGACATGGTTTTTCACCCAAGCAACTTTGGTTACAGTTTAGTCCCTTTCCTCATTTTCATTGAACTATGCCAAAGTTAATATTTTCACTGTTTGTCATGCCTTGCGTATATCATTTTCTAAGCTTTTTTTATTTATAGTTGTATTTAATTCCATCGTTTTTCTACCTACTACTACACTCCCAAGCATGCAACCCATTCTTTGCATATCGGATGATCACTGCTAGTTGAAGGTACAATTAGGCAACTGTGTATAGTATACCACTTGATTGTTTTCTCCTATTAGAAAATGTCACGAACTACATGCTGTAGCCTTATAGAAAGTTAATGATACATTGCAGAGGAGACACACCTAGGGAGGCTAGGAAAATGACTGGTACAAGAGTTCATAATTGGCTTCATATGGAAATTGTTACTTGAGGTAAAAGTATTTCACCCACCAAAGTTACTATAAAAGAGTTTTCTAGTTTTCTTTTTTAGTCTTTGATTCATCCTGGCAATCAGTAGATAAAAGAATGCACGTTAAATTTGAATGCAAAATAATGAGCTTCAGGCTATAACTTATATCCGTATTATTCTTGAGCTAGCTCATATTTCACTTGTTCTAACATCGTTTTAAAAAAATTCTTGGTAATATTTTAAATAGTTTGTTCTGTGTTTTTCAACTACAATTGTCTTTATAGCATGTAACAATTTGGTTATATTTGATCATGTCATTAATTTATACAAAGACAAGAATCGATATTTCATCAATCATACCATGGTCCATTAGATCATATATCGTTAAGAAAGTTGTCGTTGTTGCAATTACATTGCAATCCATATTGTACAAAATTACAAACAAATGCAATTGAAACAGTTAAGATGCAACTACAAAGACTAAAAACCTTCATATAAAGTCATTAATCTCTTCACTCCACACAGATGACAAAGGAGATTGCTCTTCAGGTCCTGCAAGTTGCTCAACCCTAAAAAAGGCCGGGCGGAAGATAGTTTCCGATAGCTTCGTGTAAAAGAAAATCCGATCAGAAGATAAGATCCGATAAGTTTGTACCATCAAAATTTACGTTCAGATAAATGAAAAGGCTTTTGAGCAAAAATGAGAGGCCTATAAAGCAACCTCCGATGACAAAATGTAAGCTCTAAGAGTACTAGTGCATGTACATGATTAAAGCTTACACACAAAAAATCCAAACACACCAGTCTGTCGTCCTTCTATTGCACCATAAGTTGTGAAAAGTCTAAAAATAAGTGTATATTTTGAAACGAAAGACTAAAATAGCAGTAGTAAGTAATTAATGGCAATTTTTTTCCAAAATTGATTGAAAATAAAATGAAAACGCAAACGTCTTTTCCTTCTAGCTCAATGTAATGTGCACAAACTGAGATTCTCAGGTCACTAGCTCCAAGGGTAATTTATGTTATAAGTTACAGTAACCAATCAAGCATTTGGATTATCTTACTAATTAGCCACCAAAATTTATCAACACTCATTCGGACACGCTATCACTGTGAGCTTTAAGTGAATCAAACCAAAAAAAGTATACCCGTTCTCTTTCAATCTATTGATGAGCGTATTGAAAAGGAAACGTTGCCACCATTTTATTAGTGCAGCTAGGCCATATTAATCTTCACATCTCAGCACAAAGTGGCAACATGACCCATTGCAGGCATTCTTGACATATATATTAGACTGGTTTTACGCATTTGCCTCCTTTCTGAATTCAGGGCAATCACTGTGTGGAAAGAGTAGCAGATTGATTGCTGTATAGTGTATTGTATATCCCTCTAATGGTAACAGGAGTCGTTCTACAGCATCCACCTACAAGGCAAGCCCCTAGCTCACACCATTTACTAACATATGAGACAAAATCTTTATCTGTAACACCTGTATTTTGCTGCAACAAGAAGAACCTAATATCAGTATCACGTGATTCAAGAAATATTTCAATCAAATCTCTAATAAATTATCTCCATTCGATATTCGGTCTCTCAAAGATCAGCACATGCTATATGAAGTACTTATCAACTGTAATAAAGCAAAAAGTCCATATACTTGTAAATCACAATAAAGTAGACAAACAACTTAAGGTTAGGTCACGGTCACGCACAGAGGATATAAGGAGTGAAGTGATAAAGAGGTTGAAGGTTTGATCACAAACTCCAATATAATAATAGTAACACTAACATTTGTCGTTCAAAAATAAAAAAATGTCACAAACTTTCACTTTGTTGCATTCATGTCCCCGTAGGTTCGATCATTGTCTCATGTTTTCAATGTTATATGCACTCCCTAACATTGTGTTCCGGAAAATATAGAATTATGTTGGCTAAACAGGATTAAGTAATAACTAATCTACTTGAATTATGAGCAAAATGGTATAAAATCACATCACAGAAGCCATGAAGCACATATAGTCCTCAGATTAGGTGTGTCCCGGTGTCAAATACTTATCGAGTCCAACACCCACATGAGACCGACACATATGATTACATTGAATTATGTCATTTTCTCAAATTATTATCGGTGTCAACAGTCCGTATCTAATCTGTGCTTCATATCTCACAAGTATAAGAAGTATTATGAGAAAGTGGTCCCAAACAGGCAATTAACTAATCGCTTGGCCAAGCCCATTATGTGGGGAGTGATCAATACGGTTATAAGTGGTTTTGTGTGTGTTTGGGGGGGTATTTTCGATCATCTTGTTCAGTCAGAAGAACCTTAGCTTGGGGTTGGACAGAGGAAGAATGATTTCTAAATATTTCTTGGGATTACAGGGGATTTTCTATAATATTTCTTGCTTTTTCCATTAATAATACAATTTCTGCATTTCGTGTAGTTCTGGTTCCTAACTTAACAGATTCCTACCTGAATCTTTCCAGTATGAATCCACATTCAAAGCTCTACAAAACTAGCAGCGAGCCGAATAAGGTAAAATGAGAAATCAATCAGTTTCAGCCCAAAATTTAAAAAGTATACACAAAGCAATAACAGAAAGGCAGATCCTGCTCTTGGCATCAACTTTTTAATCTTCCTTACATGTACTTGCATTTGTATATACAATAATTATATATTGAAATTTGAAAGGATGTGAAGTCTGTCATTCTAAATTTCTAATAACTACTGGTACTACACTACCACATCCATCTTCTAAGTACAATTCTGTTTCAACCGACAAATTACACACAACAGTCTCTGAATCAGATTTACTATTTAAATAAAAATGAATAGAATGATTTCACTGAAAAGAAAAGGGATGAGCTAGTGGCACAACAACGACAACAATAACAACCAAGCCTTGTCCCACTAAGTGGGGTCAGCTAGATGGATCAAATTACGCCATAATATTCTATCATAACCCATATTTCGGTCCAACTCATTAATCTCTAAATCTTTTTTAATAGTTTCTCTTATACTTTTTCTAGGTCTTCATCTGCCTCTAATGATCCGACTATCCTCCATCTGATCTATCTCCTTACTACAAAATCTACTGGTCTTCTCTCTACATGTCCAAACCACCTAAGCCTATTTTCCACCATCTTTTCACTAGCGGTGTTAACCCAACTCTCGCTAATATTGTCATTTCTAATATATAATCCTATCCCATCTAATCTCACCACACATCCAACAAAAGATCCTCATCTCCGCTACGCTTATTTTATTCTAGTGTTGGTTCTTTACTATCCAACACTCTATTACTCGGGTTAAAAAATTCCTTAAGTTTTACTCCTTTTATTTAACAGCATACGGTTTTCTATATTTCAGGCAGAATAACTCCCACAACCAAATTTTCCAATGCATATTGGTTCAAATTTTATATAACTGAGATCGGACAGCTTCTATCTTCGAAAATTGATCTTTGTTCAATTTCAAAAACAAACTTGACCACCAATCATTTAAAAACAATATAAAATGCAGCAGTACAACCAGATGAAATGAACTTACCATCCACTCTTTTTGTTCACCGTCATAAGTTTCCCCACTGTTTGGATATATAGCAATTGGTTTTGTAGTCGCCTGAACAAATTATATGTGAATCAGGGATGTTTGTTCCACACAGATAAAATGCAAGCTATAGTAATTTATCAACACTGACATATTTTCTTACATGAAAATAAATACCAAATAAAACAAGTAAAAAGTCCTTGTCAATATTTTAAAAGGCGTAGTTGCATATGAACATGAAGGCCGAATGAGTGTATATCTTAAGTACTATAGTCAAAGAACCCTACGTTTACATAAGCCATCTTAATTAACAAAAAATATTAGACTCCTAAAAATATTAATATATTATTCAATGAACCTATAGCTCTATATGAAGATTAAAATCCATAATTGTTTTTATCCATTCAAATAATATATGATTTTCCAACGAGGATGCAGCTTGGCAAAACAGACACCGACCTCGGGTAGAAGTGAAAGTGCGTTAATTAATAAAATTCCAAAAGAGTAAGAGGTTGTTTGAAACAAAATATTTTGATACATGAAGAAAAAAGAAAATCAACAATCAACCCGCACATTCAGTCAGAAAAGAGAAACCTAAGGTTCTACCTTCTTAAGCAAAAGTATAAGACCATGTATAAATCTAGGTGGGGTACAGTTGATTCCGACAGCAATGACTTTGTTACATGATTCAGCAATGGAGCCACATTCCACTATAGAATCACCACTAACAACATTAATTCCATCCTTAGAGTTAAAACAAAACCATGCTGGAACCTTTATGTTCTCTTCTTCCAGAAGTTCTGCAAAAGCCTGTTTAGTCAAGACCAGAATGAAATTGTAAGTGGAGACTTCAATTTTTTGAATGTACGGATAGATTAAGCAAAAACTTTATTAAGAGATACACAAATTGTGGGTAGATTTAGCAAAAACATTCTTAAGAGATAGACAAATTGTGGGTAGATTTGGCAAAAAGATTCTTAAAAGATAGAAAAAATGTGGGTAAATATTCAAAAACATTCTTCTGAAAGAACAAATAAAAATATGATAGAGGGTAGATTTAGCATTTGACTGTACAAAGCTTCTAGAATACCTGAGCTTCAATCTTATTTGGAATTGTTTCAAATGCAAGCAAGTCTGCACCTGCATCTGCCAAAACTTGAACTCTTCTCCGATGAAAATCTTTGAGAGTTTTCAATGTGATAGCATCACCATAATTCCCACTGCCAGGAACATGTCAAGAAGCATAGCAATCGTGAAAAATGTGATTTTTATAAGTTCTAACAATAGCAGCAACAGTTGATCAAACCTCAAGCTTTCTAAAACATTAATGATTCTATTTTATGAAGAAATAGTTCCAAAACATACACACAATCACATGCAAGATGAACACATTATTTCAGACAACCTTATGATAGTGCTTCTTTTACAAATAAACAAAATTTGTTCCAGAATAACTGATACCCTAGAGGCTAAACACAGCCTTGGAAAAGAAACATATCATAATATCATTTTAATTGTTAATCAATAAATGGACTACATAATAGATAAGATAACAAATAAAACCAATCGCACAAACAGAAAGAAAAAACAAACAGATTCGGCTAAATACCAGAGATCTTAGAAAATTTCACCTGTACTCTGATCCATCAGCCAAATAAGCTCCATAACTCCCAACTGACGCTGCAATCAAGATAGGACGTTGCTTGAGGATTCTATCATCAGCATTCTTACCCGAAGAACACGCAGCACATCGTTCATAATACAAATCGCGAGCCTCGCAAGCAATTTCAACACTTCTTCTGAGCATGTTTTCACTTTCTTCATTGGAAAATCCTTTTTCCTTAAAACCTTGAATGGTGGCCTATGCACATCACAGAACACTACCTCAGCCTCGGCTTTTATTAGTAACAAAAAACACAGAACTAAAGACACAACACACTCTAGGCTTTTTTTGCGAGTTTGGAGGGGAAGGCTCTGGAAAAAAAGGAAAGAGCATGTGGAAGAAATGGAGGACATTGGGAGGGGAGGACTTTAGGAGGTTCATTTTTCTTCATAATACAAAATCCTCCTCATTTGGGGGAGCTCAAAATTTGTATTGGAGGAGGGTATTGGAGGGTCTATATGAATTCTTCAAATTTAATCTATGTTGTTATAATATTCTTGAAATTAAAAATGTATTAATCATAAGCATTAATTTATCATTCTCTAAAAAATACTCTTTTCAAAAAATGTGAAAGATTACTCTCTTTTCCCCTATATTTGCCACCCCCAAAGCCCTCCCTTCCCCTCCCCTCCCCTCCAAACTCCCAAACAAAGCCTAAGTAAACAGAACTCACTTGATAAGAAGCTGTGGTTATAATGTCTGCACCATTTTCCAAGTAATCAAGGTGCACCTGCGCAACAGAAAGCATGACCAGTGATAATTTTGATTAGTAACAGAGCATCGTTCAATCAAGTACAAACAAGGTTTAAATATATGTTTTTTGGATTTAGAATCGGTACGTTTTTCTGTTTAAATTCAGTCCCTGCAAATTTAAAAAACGGTTGCTTTTAGGGCCTGTTTAGAATGACTTATTTGAGCTTATCTATAGGCATAAATTTTGTGAGACTGGTTGAGAGAACTTATGACAATTTTCATAAGCTTTTTTCAACTTATTTTCATAAGTTCTTCAATATAGCTAATTAAAACAACTTATAGCATATACAAAAACAATTTAACGATATTTCATCTTATACTATAAAAATAGCTTATACATAAGCTCTTATCATGATAAGTGCTTGTGCTATAAGACGCAAATAAGCTGTTTATCCAAACAGAATCCCTGACATCAGCTTATTGGACTACGTGGCATGAGTTTATTGGGTCACGTATGACATATGGACTAAAAGCAATTGAATCCAAAAAAAAAAAAAATTAACAATTTTCATAACAGTTGATAAATAAATGATACATATAAAAAAGGAATAAAATTAGGTTAATTAAACCCTAAGATCACTATTTGCATACAACTACAGGGAAAAACGAAAATGAATTTACAGCATCGTAATGAGAGATGATTGTATACATACAATGGCACTTATATGAATCAACCTGAGTTGAAATGGCGAGGTACCTGACGAATGAGGTGAGACTGAGGGATAGAAATGAGGCATTTGGCGCTCCAAAGGGGATCGTTGAGGTCGGCCCCATGGCGTTCAAGCTCAGTCGCTAAACCACCGTCGATGATGGCGGTTCCGCCGGTTCGATGGAGGAAATCCGATATCAGTGATGACGACATTTTCACGCCGACAAAGGAGGGGAGAGGAAGACAAAGTAAAAAAGTGGGGTTATATAAATAAATTAATTTAATTAATATGTCTCATGTTACTATCATAAGCAAAAAATTAGTATTTTAGATTCATTAATTAAATAAATCAAAACTGTATACATCAATACAATAGTGATCGGAGGATATATGTTCTTACATTAATTAATTAACGAGACAATTATGTGTTTTAATATGAAGGAACATATCATTGAAAATGATATTTTTTCTATCCATTAATTTTTTTATAGATTAAAGATTATGCTAACAAGTGTCTTTAAGACACTAGTTAAGGATTCAAAAAAGGAAACAATTGTTAAATTTTATGTAGAAAATATTACTTTTTGATATTTCAATAAGTCAAATACACAATTTTTAAGATAAAGTTTTTACTGGGGCATAGCAGAAACATGGGACCTGCCTGTAACCCGGTAAACCCGACAATGAAGAAAGACAAACGGTGCGGATTGTAACGGTTTACGGGTCTATGGGTTGAATTTTTCAGTCACAAACGGTTGTTAACGGACGGGTGCAGGTTTATAAAAATTGATCCGTCGGAATTCGGAACCGACCGAACACGTTACAATTGTTGAAGACAGTATCCATATATTAATACATATATATTTACATGTACTTGTCCAATCACAACTTTTACTAAAGCACACCTATTTGCGTATACTACACCTGCATGTTTATTGGGAAATACAAAACCACACTGTCCATAGAAACCAGTAAACCGCATTGCCCATAGAAAGTTAAAGCAGTACTTGTATGACCATTTAATCTCTATGACACATCCAACTTTTCAGTATACAACCAAATACAAATGCCATATTAAAATTAATTTACAATTTCCAATTACCAAGTAGTAGTACAAGTACAACTACTTAATTTTCTTTCTTTCTTTTATATTGTGTAGTAACTAAAAATGTCATTTATTGGCATTTTTCTTCTAAAGTCGTGTAGAGGTCAAAGTCTCATCTGCTCTATGCTCTTCAAAGCTCATCTCATGCGACTCATGTCTACAATGGAGAACCACCATAAAACTCCACCTTTTACATGAGACTTGAGAAAATCACCATGCTTCATCATTTCCTTCTTCTCAAAGTCGATGATGATGCCTCTCCACTCTATTTTTTTCTCTCTTTTTTTAGTTGGTACCCGAATATACCAATCCGAGCAACCCGTGACCCGGACAACCCATAACTCGCCAAAACCGAAGTCGGAATCGGTCGAAATCAGGCTTGAGTTTTGGACGCATGGTTTCGTTCAGGTGGTCAATTTTTGACCCGAACCCCTCCGAACCCACCCGATGCTCTACCCTAGTTTTTACTTTTAGTTTCTAAACAAATGCTTCAAATACACTTCTTAACATTTCTCAAAGATTAATCACTGTCAAGGGACAATGAAAATCTACCTAAACATAATAACCAAAAAGTTAGAAATCGCCTCATAACAAAGCAGAACATAGAATTAATTTTTTTATTATATTTAAAATAATTAAGAGAATAAAAGGTAAAATTAATCCCAAAAAAGTAAAATTAATGTTTTGTGAGTGTGTTTAAGGAATTTATACTTGATTATGGAACTATTCAAAAATAATCTTCTTGGATTAACAACAACCCTTGTTATGTTTTTTTTTTATAAAAAAAACCTTGTTATTTTTATTACTAGTTTGAGTTAAGGAATAAGAAGATAAAAAGCTGGAGGTTATGAATTCTAACTCAAACAAATGAATAATTTTTTTATCTAACAACTAGTATTAAGGTTCAATCAATCAATTGACAAGAGAATCAACCCATTTGTCAATTGGTTTAATTGCAATTTGTTGATAGTTTTTTAAAATTGTATCAAACTATTATGGTTCAATTAGTTACTTTTTTTTTTTTTTAATTAAAACAAGTTATGTTAGAATGTTTTATGAGAAATAAGTTTTGTGAATTTCTTTTAAAATTGAACTAAATTCGAACATAACTAAAAATCTCATCAATTCGATCTCCATTCTCGTTCCTTCAACATATGCTTATATTTAAATAACTTTTGATCTTATCCACATTTTATTTATTTTTTAAAAAGCTAATGATGTTCGTAAAAAATGTTGATGAATGTTGATTCAATTGATAATGATTTACGCTAAAGCAAACACTTGTACATAAACGAGGGTTTTGAAATTTTGACGACTAAAGTGGCAATTTTCAAGTCTTGGCAACAAGATCGAATTATACCACCTATATTGATTGTATTGCTCTTTGACCTTTTGAACATGTTTATTATTATCACGAGTAGCTAAACTCATTGGATTATAATTGAAGGATGAATGTATATAGTATTGTTTGAGCCATGTAATCTATGAGTTCTCTATCAATACATTTGAACATATGTTTATTCATTACATATTGTGTTTAATTCTATTTATTGTCTGATCAATATCGAATTGATTTTATGTTATAATTCACTATCAACAATAGGTTATGTAACAAGGGGTAGGTAAAGTGATCTCTTGTTAATTTATCTAATCATAGAAAATTAAGTAGTTGAATGAGAAATTAATCTTTGGATAAACTGAGTGTCACAAAAAACATTAGGGTATTATTTTAGATAAACGAAATCATGAGCCAAGAAATTGGTTTTGGACTATTTTGGTTAACTATTATGAACGTAGGAGTCAAGTTGTCATTATTTAAGACTTCGAATTACAAAAGGGAACATAGAAAGATCCCCTCCAATTTAATTCAGTCTTTCATTTCGTTTCCTTCAAACACTAAGAAACAAACAAAGAAGATGAAAGGCAAAGGAAAGTCTTCAGAGCTAAGTTTGTAAGCGTGTCTGATTTAGTAACTTCTAGCATTATCATGTCTTGTGTGGAAAGTCTGATTATAAACATTATATTGCAAAGCAAATGTTAGATTTAGGAAGAAAGTGGGAACAAGGTTTCAGAGGAACTTGTTGAAAAGGAAATAGAAGTTAAGAAATACCTTGACAAGTTAGATAAGCTAAGTAAGAAGTTTGATGAAGAATAAGGTAAGATAGAAATAGTGTGCTATAGGGTTATGATTTTTCTTGTTCTTCTTCTTAATTAAATACTTGCAATTTTCCATCTTCAGGCACCTCTATAATGGAATTTTCTCCATATCAAGAGTCATTGCTAAACCTCTAACCATTTGCTTGATGAGCTCAAATCTCATATCACTTGGACAATTTGTTGTTGGTAATTTTGAAATGTTTAGTATTGAAAGATATTTCAAATATATTTGTTGCTTAATACATTTTATATGCATAGTTACTTTTATAAGTACAATACTACATGTGTTGAAAATTTTGTTCGTACTTACTCGTTATTTTTCAAAGTTCAATGCAACATTAATATCCTTATGTCAGGTATTTTAAATGCTTCGTATTGCTTTGAGCACTGAAATTGTGTAATAAATCAATACTTCCTCTGATTCGAAATACATGTCGCAATATGACAGTGTGCACTATTCATGTAAAATAATTTGACCTTTTTTATATTGATATATAATTATAAATTTCAATATATAAGATGTTGTTTTTATGCGTGTGTGCGTGCGTGCGTGTGTAAGATGTTCGATTTCGATTTGTTTCGATGAATATTTTCAAAAAGAGAAATGCTAGCAACACACCTTCTAACACACACTTTTCAACACATTCTCTTTGATTGGTTAAAATTCACATGAGTCCCATATAAATTTGGTGGGTTCCATGTGAATTTCAACCAATCAAAAGGGTGTGTTGAAAAGTGTGTGTTAGAAAGTGTGTTGCTAGCATTTCTCTTTCAAAAATAATAGATAATTAAAAATATTAATGATCAAAGTTGTGGATTGATATGTGTGAAGTGGTCAACTACAACAATATGTATTTATGGATAACAAATACCTGATCTTGAACTATAGTTTAAAACTAAAGAGTGAACTTTTTTGTGAAGTTTGTTTGATTTGATTTCATAAAATCTAAATATTAAGAAATTACTATCTTTTTTTGGAAATTGTATTAGAAGTCTCCATAACTTATACATCACATCATAGATTCAATATAAGATATATAATTACCTAATAAGAGATTAAATTGAGCGTATATGACTTCCCTAACTTTAAAAGTAAATAGCCATACCGCTCTACTTATACTTTGGCCTGTTTATCAAATGGTTTCTGACCATAATATAATTCAGTTTATGATTGATTATTTACATAGATGTTTAATCTAAATGCTTTCCACTTCATGTCTTTCAACTACAAGAACCAAAACAACATTAACTCGTTGTGATGTAACATTAAAAACAAAATAATGGCATCAAACAAATACTAGTTGCTCTAAAGATTTGCATGATTTAAAGAACATGGAAGAACTTGTTGAGTTGAAACCTTAACAATGGTCAATAAACAACTACAACTACATAGGAGAATCTCACCAAGGTATAATCTGACGCATCTGTGTGAGTGTCATGTTTATAATTGTGTCCATGCTTCACAATCTTGCTTAATTTTTTAATACTTTAATAAAATTTATTGTTGTTGTTATGTTAATGTTCATTCTTATTTAATGTTTATTCTGACAAGAAATTGTTTCCTTTTGTATATTTTTCTAACAATTATCAAGAATTACGAAAGCAAACCTATTTGTTTTTGGTTTTAAAAAAAAATATGCAATCCTGACTTCTTGTATCGAAGGTCTTAAGCCCCCTCTGCTTTCTCAAGTTTTTTCTTATACTTCTTTTTCTTTGTATCTTGCCATTTTTTATAACCAGAACCCAGAGTAGAAAGATCGTGTAAAGTTGTTGCGGTACTTCTTAGCGTTTTTTTCTACAAGTTCCTCTGAGACCTTGTTATAACTTTCCTATCAAATCTTGACATTTGTTCTGCAATATAATGTTTATGACCATACATTCCAGACAACATATAATAATACTAGAAGTTACTAAATCAGACACACTTATAAATTGCAACATGTATTTTGAAGTAGTTGGAGTGTTGATTTATTACACAATTTCAGTTCTCAAAGCATAAGAAGCCTTCGAAATACTTGGCATGCCGATATTACCATGTTAATACATATATTGTACTTCATCCCCTCCTTGTTAACGGAAAAATTAATGTTGTTTACACAAACCATAAACCAATGAAATCATTGAATTTTGCATGACGTCATAAGTAACACACCTGATTTTACTTGTATGACTTTTTCCACATACCAATACAACCAATATATTTTGTTATTTTTCATATCATTGTTTCTCTTTTTCTTACAATCCCTTAATTATTTATTATCTCATTTCATATGTTTCTCTTTCTAAAATAAATAACTAACCGTATTATTGACAAATCATTATTTAATGTTGCATTGAGTTTTGAAAATAACAAGTAAGTATGAACAAAATTTTCAACGCATGGATTATTGTACTTATAAAAGTACTATGCACATAAAATGTATTTGAAATATCTTTCTAAACTAAGCATTTCATTACCAACAATGGATTGTCCAATTGATATGAGATTTGAGTTCATCAAGCAAGTGGTTGGAGGTTTAGTCAACGACTTTTGATATGGAGAAAATTTCATTATAGAGGTGTCGGAAGATGGAAGATTGCAAGTATTTAATTAAGAAGAAGAATAAGAAAAATCATAATCTTATAGCACAATAGTTCTATCTTACCTTATTGATCATCAAACTTCTTACTTACCTTATCTAACTTGTCACGATATTTATTAACTTCTGTTTTCTTTTCAACAAGTTCCTCTGAGACCTTAATTGTTACCACTTTTCTCCCAAATCCCGGGATTTTCTCTGCAATATAATATTTATGATCAGACTTTCCACACAACAGAAAATAATACTAGCAGTTACTAAATTAGACACGCTTACAAAATTAGCTCTGAAGACTTTCCTTTGCCTTTCATCTTCTCTGCCATTTCTCTCTGTTTGTAGGAAAGGAAATGAAAGACTGATTTAAATTGGAGGTGACTATATGTATATATAATTATTGAAGGAAGAAGAAACAAATGGCTATGATTGAATTGGAGAAAAGGATTTCTTTTTTAAAATGAAAATGATAATGATAATGACAATGATACAATGCAGTGTGATGACGAGTTTTTCTGGCTCACTAATTGCCATATTTATTTTGGTTGTTTTGCACAGCATCAACACTTTGCATGCTTGGTTTAATCCTTCCGGACTCATTATCCTTTTCACAATCCTACCGAATAATAGCTTTTAAATCCGAAATTCAATGTATAACCACTCTAAACCCAATGTATAAGATCAACATTACATGATAACCAATTTTAAATAAGAAATTATATAACTTTTGTACAAATGAATTAACTAATAACATTATAAAATTAACTTTAAATTAAATAACCCTACATAATTATAAGCTGACATTGCCCATTTACTTCATCTTTAAGCATCTTGTCAATAAAGTTCTTATCAAACCAACAACAACTAGAGTCTTTGGTCAATCCTCTGGCACCTCTATAAACTTTGTCACCAGAAGTGAAAGTAATTTACTTAAGCGAATTAACACTCCTCAATATACTAATGGTGCAAACACAACCATGTAACTCAATATTTTTCAAACCATTATGAAAAAAATTATGCATATTCTCTTCTTTGCCTCTTAAATCCAACCATATTTGATCTTTTCTTATGTGAATTTCTTATCTTAAAATGAAAAAAATAATGATTGTCCTATTACATATATGAAAAATATAAAATTTTATGAATAAAATATGACGCTAATGCATGAGCTAATCATTATTTTAGTTGAAATATCCAGGGTATATATTTGAAAGGTCAAACTGTGTAGCTTATAATGATGGATAATAGAGTATAAAAATAAGACTAAAATAGAGTTGTGAAAACTTGTCAGGTTAAGTATGTTTTTAGTCCATACAAAATCACATATTTTTAAGGTTAGTCTTTATAAAATTTTAATGGTAATTTTAGTACTTCATAATATTATAACTTGTAAGAATAGTCCTATTTTGAAAACTTTTTGAACATGGACTAATTTTTTTTTGTAGGGACTAAATTTGAAAAATTGTAATTTTGTAGTGACTTAAAACATATTTAACCCAACTTACAATTAGTTGCGAGTCATATTAAATTACCAATTAAGATCATTATAAATAAATTATCTAAATGTAAGTCTATCATAAAAATTGTCTTTTTATTTTTGAATACTAAATAGAAATTTAAAATTCCTTGATATACGCAGACAAACACATTGTCAAACATGTCATCTAATATGAGACGGAGGGAGTAATAAAATTCATAAACATGATTTTTTTTGGGTGGTGGGCAGGGTTTGAACCCTGGACCTTGCATATTTTATGCATTGTCCATACCAACTGAGCTAAGCTCACAAGGACTCATAAACATATTTTGACAATGATAATGTCAATTACCCAATTTTTGACCTAAGACCTTACATTCATACGACTTTGGACCTTGAATAGTCTTTGACTTTTCAGTGAAAAATTCGGTAGAGAAGTATTTTAAAATACCTCATGTTTGGTTCCGAGTCGGACCATCTTCTCTCTTTCTTTTTATTTATTTATTTAGGTTAAAATGTTATGCTAAATTGCTAATACTGTCACATCAACTTAGGTTAAAATGTTCTCCTAATACTGTCATATCAGTCTCTCAATATACTTATGTGATTGATGTCATATCAATCTCTATAAATACTTACTTATTATCGGATCGATACTTATAAGAAAAAAGTTGTTGTCAACAATGAAATTATTTTAACGTTAGGGACTATTTTGACTAACAAATTGCACAATCAAATACTATTTTAAAATTTCGATATACTGAGAACTATTGTGGTTACTTGTTACACATTCACTCATGTACGAACCAAAATGATTATTACTCCTAATAATAATATATTAAAGTTAATAACCACAAAAATTCTTCATTAAAAAATTCTTAATCATTATTGATTATAAAAAAACTGCCCACACTGTCTAAGTTTTAAAGTTCCATAACAAATTTTGTATTCAAATTATTGTTATCCAAATAATTACTCCACCCGTTGCTTTTTAAGTGTCTTTTTAGGGTGAATTTTTCGTTCCTATTTAACTGTCTCTTTGGTATTTTAAAGGTACGATTGCCAAGATGAGAGGTGAAGAGGGAGCAATAATTGAAGACTCATTTGATAAGATTCATGAACAATAACAAGAACAAGATCACAATGAATAAGAAGTTTCATCAATATAATTTTTATGTTGACTTAAAATAATTAAAAAGATGAGCATAATATTTAGAAAATTGACAATTGTTTGTTATGAGAGAGGAAGTTCGCAAAAAAATAGGAACTTATTAGAGAAAAAGATAATAACTGACAATGCAAAAAAATATGAATTTGTTGGTGGATTAAAATGTGGGTATAAAAGGAAGAAAGTGTGCAAAAATACACATAGCTAATTTGGTGTTAATTTTCTAAAAAGACACTTAAAACAAATAGATTCATAATAGAATATAATGCTCTCAGATTCTTTTGGTTAAGAGACTGTTATAGAAACAGAAAGAAGGAATGGATTTAAATAGATTGAAAAGAAAAGAGAAATGAGCCTTGATAGTTAGGAGGGTTACAATGAAGATATTGTAAAAATCATGATAGTAGCAGGTTTTTGCGCTTTGATAAATCCAGACATATCATGTGACAACCTATACTTAGACTTCTGGTTATGCATTTCAAACAAACTACATGTTTAGGCAACAGTGCCATGCACAGCAACGACATGATTGACCGAGGCTTCAATTTTATATTAGAGAAGGTAACGGTTCGATCTAAATATGGTTGAGCCTCTATCAGACCAAGCTCGATCACCTACAATCAAATACAACCTTCAGCTCGATTGCACACCTAAAGCATTAAGCCTTATGCTCTTGAAACCCAAGTTTCAAATATTGTACTAATATTGTGCAACTAGTGTAAATTGACCAGGAAAAACACAACAAACATTCTTTACGCAAACACCTTCCACCAGTTAAAACTCCCCAACTCGATTCATCTATCCCACAATTGTTCCCTCACAAATTTTGTTGAACAAATCTCTTCATCAAAGGCTACAACAACGACACTAATGACTTTAAAGAATATCTTAATTCTAATTGAAAGGTTAAACGTATGAGGCCGCGCTATAAACTTATTAAGCGTTCATAATAGGATAAGAGTTTGTTATATGAAAACCACTTATTTACAAGATCTTTCAACAAGACCAGCATCTCTAACACTACAATGATTCCTTCAAATATAAATAAAAAACACCTAAGAGGATAATTAATATTGAAATTCATATCAATGTAACTTGGACAATGTTTGTGGGAATGAATTAGCTAATGTCACTACAAAATTCATTATAAATAAATAAAATAAATTTAGAAAATTATAAGTTGACATTGTTCATGTACTTCATCTTTAACTTATGAATAAGATTCCGTTCAAACCGACAACAACCATTAGAGTCATTAGTCCATCCACCAGCTCCTGTATAGAATTTGTCACTAGAACCAAAAGTGATTTGCTTAAGAGAATTTGCTTTCCTCAATAGCTGACTAGCTAACTCAATTATATTTATGGAGCAAACACAACCACGTAACTCTACATATTTCAAATTATTATGAAAAAATCTTGCATAGTTTCTCCTTCGCCTATTAAATCCACTCATGTGTGAATTTTCCAAATGTAGATTTCTAATCTGAAAATTGAAAAATAATGACCATAATAGTACACATTGAAAATATAAAATAAGAAAAATAAAAACATCTAGTTCAAGTCAAGTTTAATTTCATAAGATCGACTTACGTTTAATTGTTTAGAAAACTATTATTCATAAAAATAGTTAAATTATAACACTTCAAATAAAAGGTAGACAACTAAAGAAATAAAGAGTTGAATTACTCACCGTAAGAGAAAGTTTTTGGAGATGGCGAGAAGACATTGCAATATCTAAAATCCAAAAGTAGTCCATATTAGGATCATATGCTCCCTCGATAAATAACTCCAGTCGTCTAAGATTTTGAAATTGAACCAAGACTTGTTTTAATTTCACCACCTGTTTGCACCAATAATATTTAAAGTCGATTATAAGCAACTGGCGACTCAAATAATTAACAAAAACCTAGGCAGTCTATAGCAGGAAATATCCTTTTGTCAAGAAGAAAAAAGCAGGAAATATCCTAGTGGATCAGCAATTTGAAGCCACAACAACTCCCAATCGCCGCATATTGAGATAAGGTTGCAGCCGGAGCAGTCGAGATTGTGTCCTATTTTTGCAATGCATAAACGCGTCTCACACAACACTACATGGCTGTAACAACGCATTAAAAAAAACAATTTTTTTTGTGTCAAGAGCAACAACTTGACTACTGAGTGATTGAAATGCTGTGAAATATGAAGACTAAACTAGGAATGTAGCTGAGAAAAAGTGCAAAAAGGTTGTAGAATATGTGTTACTTTTGTTGGTGGTATTTAGGATATAACGTTGAGCCACCAAACAATTATAATGAGTCAAGTGTATTCAATCTTTCATTTTTATGTTTACACTAACAATGAGGTGTTGCTTAAATTGGATGCAAAACTGGTAGTTGATTGGTTTAGTCGATAAACTCCCTTAGCTCCTATTGATGATTTTATTCTTGATTGTAAGTTTCTTTTATCTCAAGTAGAGCAGCTCCTTTTGGTATAAAAAATATTAAGATATATTCATTATAAATATTTTTTATTTGAGGAAATACATATACATCTTATTAGTGTATAGTTTATAATACATATTTGAATAGCAGCAATGCCGCGGAATCCATCAGACCTCTATTTAATTTCGTGACCAACAGCTACGCACCGCTATGCAAGATTAACGACCTATGTAGAAACAATAAAACATCAACAAGCAAACTTGGTTGTTGAGTGACTTACCTGTGAAGTGCTCATAATCATAGATAAATTCTCAATATGTAATAATCTTGCAATTGGACCAAAGGGATGCTGAATTTTCTCTCTTTTAGCTGCATTCCAGAAAACCTTCAATAACATTGGAGCCTTAACATTAAATCCAATCGTCGTATGACCACTATATTCAAATGATGAGAGATTCAATGCATCAACATCTATGTGGTTACGGTTTGGAAATTGATAGTCACAATCAATTATTTTCAAATGATGCAACTTTGTACTAGTAATATTTAAATTATGTATGATCCAACAGTTCTTAAAGGTGACATCCTCGAGTTGGAGACATTCAGAAAACAAAAGACGAATGACATTTTGTTGGAGATTTTGATGGATTCCATCAAATACAACCGTTGTCACATTTTTTAGTCCAGAAAACCCAAAAGCATAAGAACTTTCTATGTAGCTGAAAATTAGATTACCACTATATCTAAACTTGGATAACATTTGAGCCTGAATGTTCATTTTGTGTATTGGATAACTAGAATTGAAAGAATATTCAATGGATGAGAGATTTGATGCAATGATATCTATACTCTTCACTCCCCCAATTTGAATCCCACAGTTAACAATGTTCAAATGAAACAATTTTGAACTGACTATTTTTAAGTCAGACTTGAAATCACAATGATCCAGGGTGAAGTCTACAATATGGTTGCAATTTGAAAACAAACCCTGGAGCAGATTTTGATGCACATTAACTAGTTGCAACACAAGAGTTCTCAAATTCTTCAATCCTGAGAAGTCAAGAGGTGCTACTAGGAGGCAATTTTTTAGGTGAAGATAAGTGAGAGAGCCAGTGTCCGATAAGAGAGTAAAGGAAAATTTGTATAGCTGCATTTGAAGCAAAAAATGCCTTGGATCATTAGTTTCAGATGAGAAGAGCAATTCAATACGTTTGGCACCCTTAGCAATTCCTTTGGAAATCATTCTGTCAATGACATCATTGTATTTAGGACCTAATGGAAAACTTAGTCGGATTGAACTAATCATATCGCCTTGATAATGCAGCATGAATTGATCCAATCTTGTGGCAAATTCAGATTGAAACCCTTGAAGGAGTGGAAGACTTTGTGGTAACTCTTGAACTGTATTAGAGTCAAACATATTATGGAAATTAAAGTTGAGGTCCATTCTTAATGCCCATTCATGACACCAATGTTTTGACAGTGTGCTTGTTTTTACCAAATCCTTCAAACCTAACTTTGAAAATATATTCGATAAAATACAATCAGGCAATGCAATCTTGGGCTTTTTAGACTTCTTCCTCTTCATTGCTACTGCAATTAATAACGAGCAAACAGCAGAATTTAAATTAAATAAAACTAAAAGCATAAACAACCGAACAAAACTATAATAGATTTTATTAGTTACATGGTGATGCTACAGAATATATATAAACACACACAGGCGATTGTAGATAAACAGGTAAAGAAAATTGAATATATTCAAATTGTAAGTAGAACCTGTAAAAGAAAATTCGGCCGAGGTAAAAGACGATGCTTGTGTTGAAGAAGATTAATGGGGACAGAAAAACCTAAAGAATTAGGGTTTTCGTTTTCATCTCTTATTTCTAAAATTAACCCTAGATTTATCATAATTTTTTCGTGTGACTTTACTATATTAACCCTAGATTTACTTTATGCAAAATGTCATCTCTTATTTCTAAAAGTTAACCGTGATGTAGTATTAACCCTAGATTTAACCTAATTTTTTCGTGTGACTTTACTATATTAACCCTAGATTTAATTTATATAAAATGTCATCTCTTATTTCTAAAAGTTAATCCGTGACGCAGTATTAACCCTAGATCTAACTTAATTTTTTCGCATGACTTTACTATATTAACCCTAGACTTAATTTATGGAAAATGTCATCTCTTATTTCTAAAAGTTAACCCGTGACGCAGTATTAACCCTAGATTTAACTTAATTTTTTCGCATGACTTTACTATATTAACCCTAAATTTAATTTATGCAAAATGTCATCTCTTATTTCTAAAAGTTAACCCGTGACGTAGTATTAACCCTAGAATTAACCTAATTTTTTCGTGTGACTTTACTATATTAACCCTAGATTTTATTTATGTAAAATGTCATCTTTTATTTCTAAAAGTTAACCCGTGACGCAGTATTAACCATGGATTTAACCTAATTTTTTCGTGTGACTTTACTATATTAACCCTAGATTTTATTTATGTAAAATGTCATCTTTTATTTCTAAAAGTTAACCCGTGACGCAGTATTAACCCTAGATTTAACCTAATTTTTTCGTGTGACTTTACTATATTAACCCTAGATTTAATTTATGTAAAATGTCATCTCTTATTTCTAAAAGTTAATCCGTGACGCAGTATTAACCCTAGAATTAACCTAATTTTTTCGTGTGACTTTACTATATTAACCCTAGATTTTATTTATGTAAAATGTCATCTTTTATTTCTAAAAGTTAACCCGTGACGCAGTATTAACCATGGATTTAACCTAATTTTTTCGTGTGACTTTACTATATTAACCCTAGATTTTATTTATGTAAAATGTCATCTTTTATTTCTAAAAGTTAACCCGTGACGCAGTATTAACCCTAGATTTAACCTAATTTTTTCGTGTGACTTTACTATATTAACCCTAGATTTAATTTATGTAAAATGTCATCTCTTATTTCTAAAAGTTAATCCGTGACGCAGTATTAACCCTAGATTTAACCTAATTTTTTCGCATGACTTTACTATATTAACCCTAGACTTAATTTATGGAAAATGTCATCTCTTATTTCTAAAAGTTATCCCGTGACGCAGTATTAACCCTAGCTTTAACTTAATTTTTTTTGTGTGACTTTACTATATTAACCCTATATTTAATTTATGCAAAATGTCATCTCTTAATTCTAAAAGTTAACCCGTGACGTAGTATTAACCCTAGATTTAACCTAATTTTTTCGTGTGACTTTACTATATTAACTCTGGATTTAATTTCTGCAAAATGTCATCTCTTATATTTTCTAAAAGTTAACCCGTGACGCAGTATTAACCCTAAATTTAGCCTAATTTTTTCGCGTGACTTTAC